>Ga0070669_100000729_pt1 | contig 23953 bp, 19 predicted proteins | sample KBSS53metaG_FD_64680 | JGI IMG/M metagenome (GOLD analysis project Ga0070669, IMG submission 64680) | Switchgrass rhizosphere microbial communities from Kellogg Biological Station, Michigan, USA - KBS S5-3 metaG | ecosystem: Host-associated > Plants > Roots > Rhizosphere > Soil ...
CGGCTTGTTATCCGAGATCGCCAAAGCTTCGGGAACTCCTGGCGGGATGGTTGCGGGACAAGCGTGCGATCTCGAAGCTGAATCGCGAGAGGTTTCGCCAGGCGAACTGGAACAAATCCACGGTCTAAAAACCGGCGCGTTGATCATCGCCGCGGCGCGCTGCGGCGCCCTGATCGCTGACGCTTCCGCAACCGAACTGGCCGCCGTGACGAGCTATGCCGCGCAATTGGGTTTGTTGTTTCAGATCACCGACGATCTGCTGGATGTGACCGCGACGATCGAGACGCTTGGGAAAACTCCAGGCAAGGATCTGCGGTCGAAGAAGGCCACTTATCCAGCGCTTTATGGAATGGACGCGACGCGCAGCCACCTGACCCGCGCCCATCAAGCGGCGATCGGCGCGCTGGAAGACATTGATCGACCGACGGGACTGCTGCGCGCGATCGCCGATTACATTTCGCAGCGCGAGGCTTAGGCCGTGGCGCTGCGGCTCTGCGCCTCTTATTAAGCTGCGGCCAGCCGCTTCTCTTAGGCTGGGCTCTGTTACGCTAACGCACTGCGGCTCTGCCGCCGCACAGTGCGGCGGCAGAGCCGCGTACCGTTTCAACTCTGCGGGTGCGGAAGGCACGCCGAACTGTTCAGTCAGCTAAAACATTGATGAAGCACACAATCACATCTATCATTTCCTCTCCCCACTCCTCCTCTTCCTTCTTACTTAGCCTCGTCGCGACTGTTGCCTTCTTCTCAGCTTGTCAGAAGTCAAATAAACCGGCAGCCGCATTCGACGCCTCCGCGCATCGGAGTGAAATACAGAAATGGGAAAGCGATCGTCTGGCTAGTTTGACGAAGGAAGATGGCTGGCTCACTCTCGTCGGACTTTTTTGGTTGAAAGAAGGCGAGAATAAGTTTGGCAGCGATCCGAAGAACGCCGTCGTGTTGCCGAGAGATAAGGCGCCAGGCTTTGCGGGATCGTTGTTGTTGGAAAAAGGGCGCGTGCATCTGCTCGCGAAGCCCGAGACGAAAATTGCTGTGCGAGATCCGAAGGGCGAAGCAAAAGTTGCCACACCGATTACAAGTCTCGACCTCAAAGACGACAACGACGATGCCGGCCCAACCGTGCTGACCCTCGGCTCGCTGCTCATCAATGTCGTGAAGCGCGGCGAACGCACCGGCGTCCGGGTGAAAGACACGGAAAGCCAAACGCGACGCGAGTTCAAAGGTCTGGATTATTTTCCAATTGATCCGAAGTGGCGCATCGAGGCTCGCTTCGAACCCTACCAGCCCGCCAAAACGATCCCGATCACGAATGTACTTGGCATGACTGACGACGAGACTTCGCCCGGCGCGTTCGCGTTTGAAGTTGATGGGAAGACTTACCGGATTGATCCAATCCTTGAAAAGGGCGAGACCGATTGGTTCGTGATGATTGCAGATCAGACTACCGGGAAAGAAACGTACGGCGCCGGCCGCTACCTGTACGTCACTCCGCCAGACGCGTCAGGCAAAGTGGTGATCGATTTCAACAAGGCTTACAGCCCGCCGTGTGCGTTTACCAACTTCGCGACTTGCCCGTTGCCGCCGCGGCAGAATCACCTGCCCTTCCGCATCGAAGCGGGCGAGAAGAAGTACGCGGGAACGGTGCATTGATCTCAAAAATTAGCCGCGGATTTACGCAGATAAACGCGGATCAGAAGGACTAAGGCAACTAAGCTGAATGTCTGATCTGATCCGCGTTTATCCGCGTAGATCCGCGGCTACTTTTTCTGGATCAATAGCTCTCAGGCGCTACAGTTGGAAATCGATCCGCCGGACTCGCTTTCTTTTGCATCGCTCTCAACGTGTCAGGAATGAAGGACGTTATGTGATGAGTTTCCTCATGACCGTCAGCGAACGACTGGAAAAGTGAAAAGTCGGGCAGGGACAAACAACTAAGCGGCGACTGAATGTTGTAGCCGGTATCGATGCCGATGGCGCTGTGCGAGATGTAAATGCCGTGCCGGCCCACGCGCCCGCGCAAGGGCAAGAGCGGCGTCGGGGTGTGGCCAAAGATGCAGGGTTTGCCGCGATAGTTTTTGTAAAACTCCATGTCGCGCATCCAGAGCAACGCCTGTGGCGCCGTGTCGCGCGGGTGTTTGGTGCGATCGAGACCGGCGTGAACGTAAATCGCGTAATCGTCTTCGTGGAAGTAAGGCAGCGCTTGAAAGAAATCGAGATGTTCTGAGGGAACACTGCTTTCGATCTGCTGCCGCGCGCTGTCGAGATCCTGTTCCTTCGTCACCATCAGCGCTTTCCCGGTGTACTGCTCAAAGGTGCGCTCGCCGCCGGTGACGGGGGTAATCCAAAGGTTCGCGCTGCCTTCGATAAAGTCCAGCAGCATCTGTTCGTGATTGCCGCGCAGGCAAAGCACTCGCTCCGGGTTCTCGCGTTGTAGTTTCATCACCAGCTCGACACAGCCGGGCGCGTCGGGACCACGATCGATCAAGTCGCCCAAAAACACGAGTGTGTCCTGCGACTCATCGCGCGGAATAATGTCGAGCAGCCGTTGCAGTTGCGCGCGACGCCCGTGAATATCACCGACAACAAAAGTTTTCATGCAGCAGTTCCCTCGCGCTCCTGTAGCGATGCCCTGACTCTTTGCATCATTTCCTTAAAGCGCGGGTCGTTGTGTAAATCCGTCCAGTTAGGATCCGACTCAAACCAAAGATAATTATCGTTGCCAAGGTTGATGGCTTTTTGCAGCCACTCAAGCGCCAGCACTTGCCGCCCTTGTAACAAATATGCCGACGCCAGCCAGTAAGCGATATCGTGATCCGCGGCTGCCGCGACTCTTACGCGCTCAGTCAACTGTTTGTTGGCGAGCTCGTGTTTGCCCTGCGCGCTCAGGCAAGTCGCCAGAATGGGCCGAATGCCGTCCATTTGCGGATGACGTTCGAGCACGTCCTGCAAAATGCGCTCAGCCGCGTCGACCTCACCTCGATAATACAGCACGCGCGCCTTGAATGTTTGAATCAGCGGGTGATCGTGTTCCAGTTCCTCGCCCTGATTGATCTCGGCGAGCGCTTCTTCGTAGCGTCCCTGATACATGAAAATACGCGCCCGGTGAAAACTGGTCACTACGCGTTCATTCGGATTCAGCCGCACCATGCGATCGAAACTTCGGAGCGCGCGATCGTAGTCGGCATCCAGACGCGCCAGGTAGCCGCGCGTGAAATGCACCCCGACGTCGTTGGGATATTCCTCTCGCAGCAGCTCGATCTCTTCGCGCGCCTTTGGTTTTTGCCCGTTGGTTATGTAGATAAAAATCATGTGCATGCGCGCTTCCAGCAGTTTTGGATCGATGCGGAGCGCTTTGTCGAATTCGGCCTGGGCCTTTTCGTAGTCGTGTGGTTCACCCAAGCCTTTCAGCACGCGATTGATGTAACAACTTCCCAGCCCCGAATGCGCGAGGGCGAATTTTGGATCGAGCTCGGTGGCGCGCTGGAAATGGCTGAGCGCTGAATCGAGGTCGGCGCGATCGATGCTGTGATAAATAAACTGGCCCATGCAGTGGCGCCCGCGTAAATACTCTTCCGACGCAGCCGCGTCGGTAGTCGTGCCTTTCGCCAGGTTAACTTTTTCATCCGGACTCAGCTCGATACGCAGCCCGTCGACGATGTGCCGCACGATCGTATCCTGCACGCCGATGATGTCGCTGGCGTCGGCATCGATGCGATCGCTCCAGAGAATTTCTCCGGTGCGCACGTCGAGCAGTTGCACCGTTACACGCAAATGGTCCTTCACTCTCAGAAAACTGGCGGTCAGTATTGCGTCAACATTCAACTCGCGGCCAACATCGCCGGGGTCAAATTGCTGGCCCTGGTATTTCACAATCACTGACGAGGGACGAACCACGAGCGCGCGCACTCGCGCCAGTTCGGTGATCACCGCATCGGCGAGCGAGAATTCATAAAACGCGGTTTCCGGATCGCCGCCGGTGTTTTTGAAGGGCATGATGGCGACGCTGGTGCGCTCGCGGTCGCCAAAGGTTGTGGGAGTTTCGTGCGTGTCGTGCGGCTCTGACACGCTACGGCCGCGGGATGACGAACCGCCCGAGGTTTCGCCGCCCGTGAGACTCTTGAACCAACGCTTTGCTTTGGCCATCGCACCTTCGCCGCCGAGATGGCGCGGCGCAACGGGCAAGCCGCTCTCGTCGATGATCGTGCCGCCGGTGAGGGCGATGTCGCGGATCACCGCGCGCAGGTCGTCGCGAAACTGCGATACCTGCTGGTAGCGATCGCGCGGCTGCTTCTGCAATGCCTTGTCGATTATTTGCTGCAGACGCGCGGGCACCGGATCGGGCCGGACCTGGTTAATCGGCGCCGGCTGTTCGTGCAATACCGCATGTCTGACGTCAACCGCCGTCTTGCCTTTGAAGGGCCAGGTGCCGGTGAGCATCTCGTAAAGCAACACGCCGGTGGAAAAAATATCCGCACGCGCATCGACGCGATCGCCGCGCGCCTGTTCGGGCGCGGCGTAAGTTGCGGTGCCGTAAGGTATGCCAACTTCAGTCAGCTCGGTGTGATGAATTCCGGAAGTGCGGGCGGCGTCTTCGTCCAGCAGTTTCGCGAGACCAAAGTCGAGTACTTTAGCCTGGCCCTTGCCGTTGACCATCACGTTGCCGGCTTTGATATCGCGATGAATTATTCCCTGCGCGTGCGCCGCGGCGAGGGCGTCAGTTACCTGGACCGCGATGGACAGCGCACTCTCGAGCTGCAACGGTTTGCCGTGGACCAGCTGGCGCACGTTGCGGCCGGGAATGTACTGCATCGCGATGAAGTGGATGCCGTCGATGACGTTGAGATCGAAAATGGTGCAGATGTTGGCGTGGTCCAGGGCTGAGGCCAGCCGCGCCTCGCGCTCGAAGCGTTTGACGTTTGCTTCTTTGGCGACCAGCTCTTCGGGTAAGACTTTGATAACGACGGTGCGACCGAGTTTGGAATCAACCGCTTTATAGACCGTGCCCTGTCCGCCCGCACCGAGCTTCTCGAGAATCTTGTAATTCCCTAAAGTTGATCCAACCATGAGGTTTTTGTTGCTTACAGCTTATTTAACTCCATGGCGTTGCGCACCGCAACCACTGGGACCGGGCGTCCCGCCCGCTGCGAGCGCGAAGCGCGAGCTTGCACTCTAATTGAACTCCTCCACGACGTCGCGCATCTGTCGATGCTCGCGGCGGGCGGGACGCCCGCGGTCCCAGTAAACGTTGTCTTCAGGCACAGTTGAGTCTATCTTTATCCTGATTTTCCCGTCTCTCCCGGCCACGCCATGACAATCAAAGCCTTAATCTCGACTTCTCTGCTTTGCGTCGTTGTAACGTTCGCAACGTTTCCAACTGCGACTGCCCAGCTCACCGAAAAGGAAAAGCAGGAAAAAGAAGCGGAACGCAAGCAGCAACTCGAGAAAAAGGCTTATGGGCTCGTCGAAGAGATCGCTGCCGGCGCGCTCAGTCTTAAGTTACCTGAGAACCGTGTCTACCTCCTGGCCGCGGCCGCTGAACTGCTCTGGGACCACGATCAGCCGCGCGCGCGCAGTCTTTTCTGGGACGCTTCAAACACGTTGATGTTGATGGTTCCTCCTCCGCGTGCAGAAGACAAATCCGCGAAACCGGCGCCGCAGAACAGAGAAGAAGCTCAAGCGCTCTACTACGCCCTGTCCGCACTGAAGCAGGAATTGTTAACCCGCGTGGCGCGTCGAGATCCGCAACTCGCGCTCGAACTGCTGCGCAGCTCGCGGCTGCAATTGGTAATTCCCGCTAATGAATCAGCGCGCGGCTTTGGAATTCCTGATGATGTAACTCTCGAGCAACAGATTGCGGCGGAAGGCGCCGCGCACGACCCACAGAGGGCTCTGCAAATCGCTCGCGAGAGTCTGTCGAAGGGCCTTTCGTTTCGAGCCCTGGAGTTGCTTTACAAACTGAACCAGAAAGACGGCGAGGTGGCTTCGAAGTTTGCGGGCGATGTCATTGATAAATTGCGCGCCAGAAATCTTGCCGCCGATCCGGCCGGTGGTAGCATCGCGGTCTCGCTTTTGAATATCAGCCGCGAACCCACCGTGGCGCCGGAAAAGCTTCCCGGAGGCTGGCGGCCACTCAAGCTCGACAAGGATCAAAAGCGCGACCTGGTGGACATGATCACGAATGCCGCGCTCACTGGTTCCGCCAAAACGGATCTGCTGTACGACCTCGACGACGTGATGCCGGAGATTCAGGAGTTTGCTCCCGAGCGGGTCGCGCTGCTGCAAAGAAAGATTGCCAGCTTTAACCAAACTCTAAACAAGGAACAGCGGCTTTCGCACGAATATTACTCGCTCGTGCGCAATGGCACGCCTGAGGAGATTCTAAAGCTCGCTAACACGGCAGGCGACCGTGAACGGCAGTCGATGCAGCAACAAGCTGTGGCAATAGCAGTGACGCGCGGCCGAGCGGATGCGCTTCGCGAGTTTATTAACCGTGAAGTAGAGGAGTCGCAGCGTAAGAGCCTGCGCGACGCCCTGGACACTGAAGAAATCGACGGCGCTGCTTACAGCGGCGACTCTGAAAGCTTGCAGAAGCTTTTGCCGAAGATCGGGCGCAAAGAAGAACGTGCGCGGGCGATGACCATGATGGCGCTGGCGCTCGAAAAGAAAGGCGATCACGACGAAGCGGTAAAGCTGCTCGACGAAGCGCAAACGATGATCAAGACGGATCTGAACAGCGAGACGCAAACAAACGCTTTGCTCTCGCTGGTCGGCGCTTACGCTCTGGTGGAACCGGCAAAGGCTTTCGTTATAATCGAACGCACTATCGACCGCGCTAATGAGCAAATAGCCAGGCTGATCCTGTTAGACAAGCTTTGGAAAAGCGGTGCAATTAAAAAAGGCGAGATCAAGATGCAGAACAGTGGAGTGATGCCGGTGGAGTTCGCGGTTTTCAAATACGGCAAGGGCGTCGTCGCGCTGGCCAACGCTGACTTCGATCGCACCCGGGCAGCCGCAGATCGTTTTGAACGCAATGAGCTGCGCTTGATGTTTAGGCTGCTCGTAGCGCAGGCGCTGCTGCAAAAGCCGCAGGAAAATTAGCCGCGGATTTGCGCGGATTAAACACGGATCTAAAAAACCGGCAGTGAGGTTGAATTACTAAACCCCTTATTGCTCTTTCAGATCGCGTTCCATCCGCGAAAATCCGCGGCTAACTCCCCCTCAATTCGCAATCCCCATCTGCCAAAGCATGTACGCGTAGTCAAACGCCACGTCGTGCAGGAAGTCGTAACGACCGGACGAGCCGCCGTGGCCGGCGCCCATATTCACTTTCAGCAAAAGCGGATTGTTGTCAGTCTTCAGATCGCGCAAACGCGCCACCAGCTTCGCGCCTTCCCAGTAAGGCACCTGGCTGTCGTTGAGCGAAACCTTTACCAGCATCGACGGATAGTTCTTCGCGGCCACGTTGTCGTACGGCGAATACTGCTTCATGTAATCGTACGCCGCCTTCTCGTTGGGATTGCCCCACTCGATGTATTCGCTGGTGGTCAACGGCAGCGAAGCGTCGAGCATGGTGTTGAGCACATCGACAAAAGGCACCTGGGCCACTACCGCCTTGAACAAATCGGGACGCATGTTGGCAACTGCGCCCATCAACAATCCACCGGCGCTGCCGCCCTGGATCACGAGCCGATCGCTCGAGGTGTATTTGTTCTTCACTAAGAAATCGGCGCTGTCGATGAAGTCGGTAAACGTATTCATCTTCTTCATCATGCGTCCGGCTTCGCGCCATTCCTCTCCCAACTCGCCGCCGCCGCGAATATGCGCGATCACGTAAACCACGCCGCGATCAAGCAGACTCAAGCGGTTCGAGCTAAATGTGGGCGCAATTGAAATCCCGTACGAGCCGTAGCCGTAGAGCAGCAGTGGCGCCGAGCCGTCGAGCTTCGTGCCGTTGCGATAGACCACCGAAAGCGGAATTTTGGTGCCATCGGTGGCGGTGGCAAACAAGCGCTCTGACTTGTAGTTGGTTTTGCTGAATCCGCCCGGCACTTCCGTTTCTTTCAACAACGTCGCCTTGCCGGTGTTCATGTCGTAATCAAATACGGAACTCGGCGTCACCAGCGACTGGTAGTTGTAACGAATCACGGGCGTGTCATATTCGCGATTCTGCGCCAGCGAAGCCGCATAAACTGGCTCAGGAAAACTTACCGTCCGCAGTTTCTTGTTTTGAAAGCTCATGAACTCGAGCTTCTGCAAACCTTTTTCCCACTCTGACAAAACCAGGTGATCCGCAAACAGATCGATGTCTTCAACTTTCACGTCAGGCCGGTGCGCGATGATTTCCTTCCAATTCGCCTGTCCCGGATTTGCTTCGGGCGCGGTAACGACGCGAAAGTTCTTCGCGCCCTTGTTGCTGCGAATGTAAAAAAGATCGCCGCGGTGATCGACGTTGTATTCATGATCCGCTTCACGCGGGCTGATGATTTTCAATTCCGCCGCCGGATTGTTTGCCGGCAGGTAGCGCCATTCGGTTGAAGTTTTACTTTCCGAGCCGAGCAGAATCACGGCCTTGTCGCGCGTGCGTGCTGTTCCGATATCGAAAAGCTCGTCCTTCTCTTCAAACACCAGATCCGTTTTGTCACTGCCGAGCACGTGGCGGAAAAACTTGTCTGATCGCTTAGTGACGGCGTCCTCGGTCGTGAAGAAGATGGTTTTGTTGTCAGTCGCCCAGGCGACATTCCCGGCGCGTTCAAAAACTTCTGGCAGCGTCTGGCCGTTGCGCAGGTCCTTGATCTGAAGTTTGTATTGGCGGTAACCGGTGGTGTCGGTTGAGTAGGCCAGCAGGTTGCCGTCGTCGCTGGGAACGAAGGCGCCGACGCTGAAAAACTTCAGACCCTTCGCCATCTCGTTCTGGTCAAGCACTACTTCTTCTTTGGCGTCGAGGCTGCCCTTCTTGCGGCAGCTGATGGGATACTGCTTACCCTGCTCTGTGCGCGAATAGTAGTAGTAGTTACCCCAACGATAGGGGACCGTGATGTCGGTTTCTTTGATGTGGCCCACCATCTCTTTGTAAAGCTTGTCCTGCAGCGCGGCGGTGGGTTTCATCACGGCGTCGGTGTAAGCGTTCTCTGCTTCCAGATGCTTGATCACTTCCGGATTTGATTTCTCACGCAGCCAGAAATAGTTGTCGGTCATCGTGTAGTCATGAATCTTGGTGGTCTTGGTCTTCTTTTCAGTCATAGGTGGTCGAAGCGTATTCGAGTCGGAGTTGGATTGCGCGATAGCAACGGCAGTAAACGCGATGATGATCGAGCAAATTATCATCAGGCGCGAAGGCGCAGTTTCTTTTCTCTTCATAATGGGGCCTCTGTTTAGAATTATGCGGAGCTGCTTTTATGGGAGGGAGACGAATTAGTTTTGCTTAACGGCGCCCGGCCGTTTTAGTCGTGCACCGTTCAACCGCGCGGCGGGTCGCCCCAGCCGGAGCCTTTGTATTTGCCGTTCTCAACAATGCAGGGCACGGTCGGATCGCCGGCGGAAAACTTAAACATCTCGGCGCGACGGGCGCGATCGTTTTGCGCGTCGTAGTCAATGAACGGAATGCCCAGCGAATTGTAATGATCGCGGGCCTGCTGACAATAAGGACAACCAGGTTTCGTATAAATAACAACTGCCAATTAATTCACCCCCCGAGCGCGTTTATTTTAGCAATGCGGCGCGTAGATGCGAAACGGGGCAGTAGCCCGACCGTGAGGGAGGGCTTCCTCGTTTTCGATCCAAGCCATCCCTGATGGTCGGGCTACTGCCCCGGATCTTTCTTCGTTTGGCAATGCTCGATCCAATCTCCCGAAGCGATCGGTGTCACAAGCGAATAGAACTCCGGATTCGGTTCATAAGTCCAACCGGTTCTCGTTTCGGCGGCAAAACAAATCTCAACCGGTTTGCGATGATAGTTGCTCGACATTTCGAAATCGTCCAGCTCTTTCAGAAGTTGGTCATCAACTTCATAGGCCTCGCCGGTAACAATTGAGTTGGATCCATCAATTATCAAGCCCGGGTAAGGGCCGAAGTCGTAGAGACTGCCGTGAACTGTAGCCTCGGCAATGAAGCGCGCGTCGGGGAATGTGATGGACATCGCCCGATCACTACCTCGCCTTAACGAGCCATAAATAAACACCAGGTGCTTGCCCATGCGTTAACTTCCTTCTAGCCGCTGTACATCCTACGCGCGCCTCTCGGCGCTAAACAAAGTCAGAACCGGGAGCCGTAGCGACCGGGTCGCGAACGGGACGTTAGATCCGGATATCGCCTTGATCCGGTCGCTACCGCTCACGGTTCTGATTTTGTGTATACTTTCGCCCATGAGCGAGCAGACCTGCCAGCCGGTTCAGCCTCCACCGATCAAAACAGATCTGCTCGACCCTTTTGAGCGTCTGGTAACAATCGAAATCCTCGGCACGCGCGTGGAGGTTCCCGAGAAGAACCGGCTCCTGAGATGTTTTCAGTTCCTATCGTTGAAAACAATTTCGTACGGAGATTTTTGTTGGAATGGTGAGTGTACCAATTGCCAGGTTTGGTATCAGACGAACGGCGAATCGCAAACGACGGACAAGCCCGCGCTCGCCTGCCGCCTGGAAGTAATCGAGGGTATGCAGATTACTTCCATGAGCCCCTGCATCAAGCTCGAAGGTATCACCAAGGAAAAGGAGAAAGTGGTGAAGGGGGAATAGGGGAAAACGAACGGCAGGCCACCTGAACCTTTTTCCCTTTCCCCTTCTTCCCTCTTACCCTGTTCCCCCTATGCCTTAATTTCTGCGCGCGTCGCGCCTGTCATGCCGAAAATCACGAATGTCTCCGCGTAGGTCGCGCCGGTCCTGCCGGATCTCATGATGGTCGCCGCGCACCTCGCGCACGTCACCTCTAATCTCGCGGCGATCGGCGCGTAGCTCCTGTTGCGAAGCTCCCTCACGACGATCCTCGCGAAGCTCGCGCACATCAGAACGCGTTTCGCGCTGGTCCTGTCGAATCTCACGACCGTCTCCGCGAATCTCTTTTCTGTCCGCACGAATTTCCCGGCGATCGGATCGCAGTTCGCGACATTCGGCCGGGTCAAAGCGGCAACGGTTCGACTCCTGCGCGAACGCAACCGCCGACAGTCCGCCAAGCGAGATCGCAACAACACACAAGCTTTGAAATATTTGTCTCTTCATCTGGTTCCTCCGTAGTTTAGTTTTCCTGTTGGGCCCTCCCTGACGGTCGGGCTTCTGCAATACAGCCCCGGATGTTTCCGAAGTTCGGAGGAGAGACACACTTCACCCGGACACGCAGTTGAATGCGCTCAGGGAGAAGTTTGGATTTGCGGCTTCGGGAACCCGCTTGCTGAAAGCTTAGACGCGAGGCAAGCGCGGCTGGACGGAAAAAAGCACAAGGCAGAAGGCAGAAGGCAGAAGGCAGAAGGCAGAAGGCAGAAGGCAGAAGGCAGAAGGCAGAAACGATGGCTTTTCTACTGTCTAGTGTCTAGTGTCTACTGTCTACTGTCTACCGCTCACCGCTCACTGCTCACTCCTCAGTATTTCGGTACGCTTGGATCGACCTCATTCGACCAGGCAGTGATGCCGCCGGCGAGATTCAGTAAGCTGCCGGTGAATCCCGAGCGCTGCAAAGCATCGATGGCCCGCGCGCTGCGTCCGCCCATCTTGCAATGCACGACCGTCTCGCGCGCCGGATCGATTTCCGACATGCGATTGATGACCTGGCCCAGCGGGATATGAATTGTGTTGGGAATCTTCGCGATGGCGACTTCATTGTCTTCGCGCACGTCCACGATTTGGAGGTCGTCGCCATTATCTATGCGCTGCTTGAGTTCGGTCGCCGTGATTTCGCGGATCGGTTGAGTTCCGTTCATGATTGCTCCTGGCTGAAGTTTGATTTGATGACGATTTTAGCCGCCCGCTCGATGGCGAACAAGCAGCGGCTTTTGAAGCATCACTCCACGTTCTTCTCTGTGCACCTCTGTGTCCTCTGTGTCTCTGTGGTGATTCCCAGTAACGTCCACCACAGAGACACAGAGTACACAAAGAACGCACAGAAGTTGTAAACACCACTGCATAGTTTCTGATTCAATACGAACATCAGCTAGACTGTTAACTACGGCACCACGCGAAAGGAGTTCCCCCATGCGTTTTGAGTTTTATCACCCCGGCCTCGACGACGTTCCAAAGCTCTCCGTTGATGGCACCGTTTCAAACAGCGTTCATTTTTCTCACTGGCAAGGAAATCTAACGCCCGCGGAGCTCAAAGCCGACACCTCGACCGAGATCGCCTTAAATCTCGTCGCCGCTCCCAATCGCCGCGAACTGACGCGCGGTATCGAATTAGTCACCAACAACCATTTCGATACTGACGGCGTGCTTTCAGTTTGGACCGTGCTCACCGGCGAGCGCGCGCTGGACTTGAGAGACAAACTAATTCCCGCCGCCGAGGCCGGAGACTTTTCCGAGTTCACGAATGAAGCCGCCGTGCGCGCGAGCATCGCGATTCAGGGTTCCGATCAACCTAATCCGGATGACGACGCAGGCTCGCCGTTAGCGCGCCAACTCGCGGGCATTGCCGTCGACGATGCGAAGGCTTATGAAGTTGTGCTGCCCGAGGTGGAACGCGTGCTCCTGCGGACGGATGAATATGAGCCTTTGTGGCGAGACGCCTGGGAGAAAATTGCGAAGGCGCTGGAGAGCTTCGAGCGCGGAGCGTCTACGGCGACCGAGTTTGGCGACGTTTCACTGGTCACCCTGGCGCCGGATATCTTCAGTCCCTCCGGTTTCAACCCGACGCGCCACGCGGCGCCCTACACGGCGATTTCGCATTACGCGAAAGGCCGTCTGTTTGTGATCACCACGCCGCTACACTCCGGCTGGAGCTACCGCGTTGATTACCCGTATTACTCCTGGGCGGAAACAATCGTGCGGCCGCAAATTGCGCGTCGCGACTTGTCGCCGTTGTTAGCGGAGTTGAATCGACGTGAACGTAACGGCGCAGGGGTTTGGAAATCAGACAACACCGAAATGACCTCGGCGATAAAGTTTCTGGGCGAGGACGGCACGCTTGCGGCTTCAACGCTCGCGCCGGATGAAGTCGCGGGAATATTCAGCACACCGCTGACGTCAGCCTCGGCGGAAGCAACCCTTGCCGCGCACTGAAATCTGAAATCTGACATCGACACTGCAGAGCGTTTAATGCATGACGTGATAATCATCGGCGCGGGGCCGGCTGGCCTCTCTGCAGCGCTGTGGTGCGACGAGCTGGGGCTCGACACGCTCGTACTCGAGCAGCGCGACCAAACCGGCGGCCAACTCCATTCAATTTATGGGACGATAGAAAACTATCCCGGCATTTGTGCGGCGAATGGCCGTGAGTTTCTGGATAGCTTTTCGGCAAACATCAGTACCGCTGAATTTGATCTGTGGACTGGCGTTGAAATCGATAGTCTGAACCTGAACGCCAAGACAATTCGTCTGCGTAGTGGCGAGCAACTGCAATCCATCGCTATCGTAATCGCCACGGGCGTGCGCCGCCGGCAGCTGGGGATTCCCGGGGAGAGCGAGTTCGCCGGGCGCGGCCTGCTTGAATCGGCCAACCGTGACCGCGAGAAAATCTCCGGCAAAGACGTTTGCATAATCGGCGGCGGCGATGCAGCGGTTGAAAACGCGTTGCTGTTAGCCGAGGTTTGTCCAACTGTTACCCTCGTCAATCGTCGTAGATCGTTGAAGGCGCGACCAGCCTTTGCGCAACAGTTGCAGGGACATCATTGCATAACCGTTTTTCCCGAGTCGGTTGTCACCAGAATCTTGGGCAGCGACTCGGTGGAGGCGGTGGAGATTCTCCGTAAAGAAGCGTTGAAGCCTTTTCAGATGGCAGTGCAGGGCGTGCTGATTCGCATTGGCGTTGAGCCGGCCACCGAACTTTTCCGCGAGCAACTACAAGTGGATGAGCACGGTTACGTTGTTATCAACGGCCAACAGGAAACGAGCTTGACGAATGTGTTTGCAATCGGTGATGTTTCGAACCCGCTCGCGCCGACAATCAGCGGCGCTGTGGGGGCGGGCGCTACCGCCGCAAAAGTGATCGCGTCGCGGTTGAATGCTCGTTAGGTTCAATGCCGGTACGCGGAAGGGGAAAATGAGAAGTCGACATGGGCAGGCAGCACACATTCATGGATCGCGAGTTTGGACGACCTAACTATGATCCAAATGATGCGGGTGAATTCCAGCCCAATCTAGTGTTTGTGATAATGCCTTTCCAAGGTGACGAGATGACTGAAATCTATTCAACGATCAAAGCAGAATGTTTCAAGCTCGGCCTTACTGCGAAAAGGGCCGATGAAAACGTAGGTTCAGGATTTGTTCTACGGGAGATTACGGAGTTAATAGAGGATGCGGAATTCATAATCTGCGATCTTAGTCACGAGCGTCCCAATGTCTACTATGAACTGGGTTACGCTCATGGTATTGGAAATGAAGGCTCAGAGCTGCTGTTAATCGCAAAGGAAGGAACTATTCTTCATTTTGATATCGCTCCACTGCGAGTGCAATATTATGGCTCTCTCAAAGAACTGGCCTCTATTGTCTTCACCAACCTTGAAAAGATGATCCGAACAACGCGGAGATAGTGGTTCATCATTGAAAAAAGCAGAACGCTAGCGTGGAAATGAATCACCAAGTCGCTGGAGCAAGTGGCGAACAGCGTCCGGCATACACCGATGCGCACATCGCCGCTTATCCAGTCGAATACATCGCGGGGATTGATTTGTATAACGCCGGCGAGTTTCACGCGGCCCACGACGTTTGGGAAGAACGTTGGATGGGCGAGGTGGGCGCGCAGGAGAAATTATTTCTTCAGGCAATGATTCAATCAGCAGTCGCGTTTCATCATTTGGAGATTGGCCGGCCGGGCGCCGCGCGGCAAATGTACACCCGAGCCAAGGAAAAGTTTGGCCGACTGGGAACGAAAGTATTCATGTCGCTCGATCTTGAAGAGTACCAGGGACAACTCGATGCGGCGCTCTCATGGCTCCTGACTGTCCCGGACCCGCGGGAGTTAACTCAGCCGAATTTTCGTGTTCCGAAAATTCGACTGCTCGCTGAAATTAATCAGTTTGATTAGATGAAGGCTTCATCGCGGATTCAAGAGTCAATCAACACAAACTCTCAGGTCGGGAAGGTGGGCTTGCCCCGCTCTTAGTTTCATGGACTAACCAGGAGCATTCGTTGCGTGTGATAAGTCTAAGAGTAGCGTTACTGGCTGCGTGGTTGGGAGTCGCGGTTTATTTCAGCGCCGTAGTGGCGCCGAGCGCCTTTGGAGTGTTGAGATCTTTCAATCTTCCAAACGCCGGCGAGATCGCCGGCACAATCGTCACGCGAACACTCTACATCGTAAATGTGAGCGGGCTGTTGGTCAGCCTGTTCTTGCTTGTTACTGCGTATCTGGTCAGGAAGTATTATGGCCGCGCATCATTTATCATGCTCAACGGGCTGCTGATCATCGTCGCTGTTTCCACCGCCGTCGGCGAATGGGTTATCGCCGCCAGAATGCGCGGCTTACGCGCAGCGATGCACGGGCAAATCGATCAGGTGGCGCTCAATGATCCAAACCGCATCGCCTTTGCAGCTCTGCACGGCTATTCTGTAGCGCCTTTAAGCGTAGCTATGATTGCGGCGTTGGTCGTACTCGTGCTCATGATCCTGTCTCGCCCTAAACCTGTCAGCAGCATTGCCGAATGAAATACCTCGCAACAACAATCCGCTCCGCCCCGGTGCTCGCCTTACTCTTGCTCACGATCCTGGGGGCAGCGACGGTCGCGCAACAGCCGTCAGCTTCGCCGGCAGCTTCAGTGTCTCCTGCACCACAATCGGATCTAGGCAAACGGCAAGAGTCTTTTCAAATTGTGTGGCAAACGGTGAATGATCTTTATTACGATCCGAAGTTTGGCGGTGTCGACTGGTTAGGCGTGCGCAAGATTTATGAACCCCGGGTAGCTCGAGCTAAAAGCGACCAGGAATTTCACGAGTTGTTGCAGCAGATGCTGAACGAACTCCATCAATCGCATTTTCTCGTAGTCCCCAGAGAATCAATTCCGAAAGTTCGCGTGGCTAAGGAAACGGATGATGGGTCAGACATTAATAGCGAAGACGCGGACGCAGACGAGGAAGAACCGCTGGATGAGCTTCGCTACAAATTAACCGATCGGCTTTTGACGGGAATCGGAATCGACCTGCGCGTGATTGACGGCTCAGCAGTTGTAAGTCGCGTCGAGCCTGGTTCAGCTGCCGCGCGCGCCGGCCTTCGTCCCGGTTATGTGATTAAAAGCGTAGGCCGGCAATCATTGGATTCATTGATTTCCGCCATCGAAAAAAATCCGCTTTGGGGCGCCAGTATCCGCCCGGAACTGCCGCTGCTTTTGGTGGCGGGATTCATAAACGGCGATGAAATGTCGCGCGTAAAGCTTAGCTACCTCGACCATCGCCAACGATTGCGAACCATCAGCGTGCGCCGTGAACGTCTTAAAGGCGAGATGTCAGAACCAGTTGGTAATTTGCCGGCGCTGTACACCGAGTTCGAGGCGAAACAATTGCCAGGCGGTATTGGTTACATCCGTTTCAATGCTTTCGTGCCAACGTTGATGGAAAGGCTGTGCCGCGCCCTGCGTTCAATGAAAGACGCGCCGGGAATTATTATTGACTTGCGTGGCAATCGCGGCGGCTTACTGGGAATGATTGGTGGCTTGACGGGACTGTTGGAAACAAACCCAACCCCAATGGGGACCATGCAGTTGCGGAACGGGCGCATTCCCGTATTTGTCTCTCCGCAGTCGAATCCTTATTCCGGGCCGCTAATAATAATGATCGACGGCTCCAGCGAATCGGCCGCGGAAATGTTTGCTGGTGGTTTGCAGGAGTCAGGCCGCGCGACCATCATCGGCGAACGAAGCGCCGGCAACACGCTGCCTTCAGCGATTAAGGAGCTTCCTACCGGCGCCATTTTTCAATACGGGATCGCGAATTTTGTAACGATGAATGGTAATCGCCTCGAAGGCAAAGGTGTCGAGCCTGACTTAATCGTCAAGCTTAGCCGCCGGAGTTTGCTTTCTGCTGGCGATCCGCAACTGAATTCGGCGCTGAGTTTCTTGCGCGCGCAAATTCGCGGGAACCTTAAGACGCGGGAATTGATCGCCGACGTAACTGTTACTTCCCCGCCTCTTGATTCGAAGCCTGACGCTCACGACGAAACAAAGAAGGTGGAAGTGGTGCCGTTCCCGGCTGCCGAGACCCGGCCGCTCATCGACGTGATTGTCGATTCTCTCAAGTCTATTAGACTCCCAACAGCCGATGCTGTTTTTGACAAGTATCTGAATGCAATCGGCGGCCGGGCTGCTACTGAAAAAATCACCAGCCGCGTTTCGACGGGAACGGTTGAGCTGGCCGCACTCGCAACCAGGGGCACGATCGAAATCGTGGAGCAGGCGCCAAACAAATCGAGTGTGATAATCAATGCACCCGGCATCGGGGTTTTACAAAAGACTTTCGACGGCAGTCGTGCGTGGTTGCAAGACCCGCTTCGGGGACTTATAAAACTTACCGGATTCAACCTTAAAGTAGCGGCAGCTTCTGCTGTTTTCAACCGGCAGGCGAAACTCAAGGAGCTTTACCCGTCGGCTGTTGTCACGCGCAAAGAGAAGTTAGGGACCAGAGACGTCTTCGTAGTCCATATGGATTGGGAGGATTGGTACTTCGACGCGGAAGATGGACTGCTGCTACGAACGGGCGATACTTATTTTGACGATTATCGGGAAGTCGACGGCGTCAAGTTGCCGTTCAAAATACGAGAGAACGTTTTCAGCGGTTTTGGAATTGAGTACAACTTCAAGGAAATCAAACATAACGTTAAGATCGACGAGAAGAAATTTGCTGAGTATCCCAGTTGTCTGACGAGCCGTTGACGATCTGAAATCCGCAACCGGAGAGCTGTGCACCTTGGAAATAATCGAAAACATTGACGCGTGGCGCGAGCACTATGCGAGCTGGCAGCGCTCGGGCGACGCCGGCAACGGCGATGAGCTGCCGAAGTCGTATCCCTGGGTGGTTAATAAACGCGCGCCCTTTGCTCCGGCTCGACGGGCCCTGCCGATGCTCAATCTGGCGCTGATTTCTTCCGCCGGCGCCTACATCGACGGCACCGCGCCATTCGACACCAGCGCGGCTGAAGGGGATTTCAGCTTTCGTGAAATTCCTTCACAGATAGACGCCGACGATTTGCGTTTCTCCGCGCGAGGTTACGACGCCGCGGCTGTTGAGAGCGACAGCAATTCGTTATTGCCGCTCGCCCGGCTTTTGGAGTTCGAAAGCAACGGAATCATCGGACAACTCAATCCGGTCTTTTGGAGTTGCTGCGGCTTCATACCAAATGCCGGTAGGCTGGTTGACGAAACGGTGCCGCGGCTAATCGAGCGCGTTCGTCGTTACGAAGTGCAGGCGGCGCTGCTGATCCCCGCATCGAGATTGTGTCATCAATCGATCGCGCTGCTGGCGCGTGCGCTTGAAGCAGTGAACATTCCGACGATGATGCTCGCGGTCGATAAAGAAGTGATTACGAATGTGCGACCGCCGCGTGGCGCGTTCTACCAGGGCAAGCTCGGCGCGGTTGCCGGCGGACCAAACTGGCCGGAGCACCAGCGCCGCGTTCTCGATGAGGCGCTGCGCTTAATCGAGCCCATGGACCAACCCGGCCTGCGCCAGTTAGTCGTTACGCTTGAAAGCCAAGTGGAAGAATCGCGCGGCGAACGGTAGGGCAGACATTTCTGCCGGTCCTGAGAGCGGAATCTGCTAGTTGAAAGACGGAAGAAATTTTCCATTTCTGATTTTTCATTTTCCATTTGTCATCGCCGAGAAACATTTTCTGTGACCGAAGAACTGCTTCCATGACAAATGAGAATTTTCGGAGTCAACTTGGAAGGTGCAACAGAACATTGTTGTTTCTTCGCCCCATTAGGGGCGAGATGTTTATAGAAAGCGCGATTGCTAAAAGTTTTTCCTCGCTCCAGCGGAGCGAAACATCGTTTGGTCACCATCTACCAGTGACGGAAACATTGCGCTCCGCTGGAGCGCGAGTTATCGAGTTAGAAGCCTATCTATAAACATCTCGCTCCCCCTGGAGCGAAAACTAATTCCGTTGTGCACTTGAAAGTTGAATTCACCAATGACAAGTGGAAAATATTCTTTCCTTGATTGATTCAAGACTATGTGGGGCACGCAGGAGCGCCTGTCCTACAAGACGAAACAATAATGACTAAAGCCAGGCGGTTCATCCGCTTCATCGCACTTCTGCTCGCGATCGTAATTCTCTATTTCCTCTTGTGGCCCGTGCCGATTTCGCCAGTCGCCTGGACGCCGCCAATCGCCCCACCGCTAACCGGTCAGTATCAACAAAACTCGCAGCTTGCGACCACGGAAAGGCTCTCTTTAGGCACCGGCAATCCTCACGCGGGCGCCGGCTACGGTCCCGAAGATGTCGCGCTCGATGCCGAGGGGCGTATCTACACCGGCTTGGACGATGGCCGCATCATGCGTCTGCAAGCGGACGGCACCCAACCTGAACTCTTCGCTAACACGGGCGGCCGTCCTCTTGGATTGGCTTTTGATCCGAACGGCGATTTGATTGTGGCTGATGCGATCAAGGGGCTGTTGTCGATCGCTCGCGATGCTACGGTTACAGTGCTGACCACCACAGCGGATGGCGTGCCCTTTGGTTGTACGAACGACCTCGACGTCGCGTCTGACGGAACAATTTATTTCACCGACGCGACCAGCAAGTTTCCGCTGACTAACTTCACCGCCGACTTACTCGAGCATCGCGGCAATGGACGCTTCTTCGCTTACGATCCGAAGACGAAGACGACGCGCACGTTGTTGCGTGACCTCTGCTTTGCCAACGGTGTCGCAATTAGTCCCGATCAAACGTACGTGCTGGTGGTGGAGACTGGCGCCTATCGCGTGCATCGCGTTTGGCTGGCAGGCGCGAAGCAGGGGCAGACAGACATCTTCATCGATAACCTGCCGGGCTTTCCCGATGGAATTTCTTCAAACAGGAAAGACAAATTCTGGCTCGCCCTGGTTACGCCGCGCGACGAGGGCCTCGACAAACTTCTGCCGCATCCCTTTCTCCGGAAAGTGGTGGCGCGTTTGCCGAAGCTGCTGCAACCGGCGCCGAAGCGCTACAGCTTCGTGCTCGGCCTCGATACGAACGGACACGCAATCAATAACCTCCAGAACGGCTCCGCGGACTGCTACGCTGAGATCGCCAACGCCGTCGAGCACAACGGCGCGCTCTACTTTGGCAGCATCGGCGAGAGCACGGTGGGCCGCTACCGGATAATTTCCGGCCCCTGACTATCAAATCCATGAGGCCGTGATTCTGTGAATCCGCCACGCTGAACCTGCTCAATAAGTCGCCTCGCTGGCTCGCTGGGCAGGCGGCTTTGCACAAGAAGTCGGGATTTGACATTTCCCAGGCCCGAAGGGCTGACAATTAATAGCCATGCCCGTGAGGGCGTGGGAAGCGGGCCGTCCACGAAATAGAGCGCCGAAGGTGCGACAGTTCCCCACAGTCGACACTAGAAGATTTCCGCAACTGTCGTGATCGCTGCCGCACCTTCGGCGGTCCGTGTTAATTCTGGTTCAGCCCAAGCCCTCACGGGCGTGGCTATTAACTAACGGCCCTTCGGGCCTAATCCGCTGCAACTTCAGTCCGAATGGCTGACTTTTTGAAAGGCCCACTCGCTCTATCTCAATCGGGCGAATGGCTAAATGTCATTTGCCAACGCGCCGGATGAGAGCTTGCTACTGCAACCGGCGCGGCTCGTATCTCACAAAGGTATGAGTTGGGCGTTGACGGGTGAGGACGTTGACGCCCTTTTTCCTTTTCTAAACACACTCCCGCCCCACTGCGAAAGGTTGCAGTTCAACTTCATACGATAACTAGTCGGTTCTTAGCTAACGAGGCTAAGGATCGTCAGAATCACCGTTGTCGTGATGCTTGGCCCTTGTGTATTGCCGGGCGCTGGTGCTGGTGTGCCTACGCTATGAGCATCACCGGCCAAGGCCGAACCGGAAAGAACACACGCTAGCGCGACTGCTAATGCAAATCGTTTCATTGTTGGGTTTCTCCTTTGAAGTGAGTATGCAAGCCATTTTGCAGTGAGAACAGAATAGAGTATTCCCCAAACTTCTTGCAGGGCGCGGTGTGGTGAGCCTAATATCCGCGCTGTCCGCAAGCTTTCATTCAACTCACGCGAAGGGGTTTGTTCCGATGAAGATAACCTTACCGGATCTCCACACGTCCCACTCAATCACCAACGAAGAAGCCATGAGCCTCTGCCAGTTAGCCTTGGAACAAAAAGACAGAGAGGATTACGCGGGCGCTCAGGAAACAATGCGCCGCTTGTGGGCCGGAGTTGGCGAACAGCCTAAAACCGAAGGGTTGCATCCTTCCGTTGCCGCTGAAGTCTTTCTAACTGCCGGTATTTTGACTGGATGGATCGGCAGCAAGCATCGCGTTAAAGACGCACAAGAAACGGCCAAGAATCTCCTAACGGAAAGCCAAACTTATTTCGAGTCTGCCGGTGACGTAATGAAGACCGCAGCAGCTCGCACAGAGACCGCATTCTGCTACTGGCGACAAGGCCAGTTGAACGAAGCGCGGATCATGGTGCGCGAGGCGTTGGAGAAACTGCCGACCGCAGGAAATACCAGGGCGCGGGCGCTTTTGAAATTGTCGGCTATTGAATGTTCAGCCGCTCGCTACCGTGAAGCTTTAGCAGTTCTTACGGACAATGCGGCGATATTCGGGAGACTCGCTCATCACACGGTCAAAGGCGGCTATCATCAAGAGATGGCGATCATCCTTCGGAATCTTGGGAGGTCAGAAAAGCGAGACGATTACATTATGCGGGCGATCAGCGAATTCCAGAAAGCGGATCAGGAATTCAAACGCGCTCACAATCACGTCTATCGTGCGGACGTTAAGAACAATGTTGGTCTGACTCTCTTTAACATTGGCCGTTACAACGAGGCGCATCAATATCTGGACGAAGCTCGCCGTTTATCCATGAGGTTCAAAGACCGAGCGCGAACCGGAATTTACGATGAATCAAAGGCGCAAGTTTTCATTGCTGAAGGAAAATTCAAGGAGGCTGAGAAAGCAGCGAGGCAAGCCGTTTTCGCGTTCGAGAAAAGCGAGCACTATTGCGATATGGCCGACGCTTTGATCACGCAAGGGATCGCCTTGGCGCGGGCCGGTCATACCGAACGCGCTCACTTCATTTTTCAACAAGCAATCCAAACCGCTCTGCAAGTTAATGCGCTCAACGTGGCCGGCCTTGCTGCGCTCTCACTGACTGAGGAAGTCGCTCTTGATACGTTAACTCTACAGGCCGCTTACCAGCAGGCGCGGGAATGGCTCGCAGGCTCCGAGCGTCAAGACATACGACTGCGATTAGGTGACGCGGCTGGAAAGCTAGCACAGACTTTGCGCGGGGAGCTGAGCACAGACAGGGCGAGCGAAATTCTTTTTACTAAGCCGTTCGATCTTCAAGCAATGATGCTGAAATATGAAGGCACTTTAATCAAGCAAGCGTTGGCCCAGGCAAATGGTTCTGTTACTCATGCCGCGTCGCTGTTAGGCGTGTCCTATCAGGCGCTCTGTTACATGGTGGAGAAAAGACATCCGAGTTTACTGAAAGAACGCACTCCGATCCGTCGCCGCCGCAAGAATCAATAGCAAAGAAAAGGACGGCACTGTACCCCAGCAACGCCCAACTCATATCTTGTGAGATCCCTTTTCTAGTTCGAAGCCTCCTTGATGATCGAATTAAGTACCGACATCCTTGCGTTCATCCGACCCGCCAACTCCATGATGTAAGGCTGATGCCCGTGCATTTGAACGGGTACTATGTGCGCGTGCAGAAATAAGCCCCTGCGTTCCTCGCCGAAGATTGCCAAAAGAGCGTCTGCGGTTTTCTTCTCCCACTTGTCGATGCTTTCCTCAATGCCTATTCGCCCGCCACCTAGGCAGAAGCGGCTCAGTTCGCCACCTTCTTTCTGAAACGTGAGTAGTCGTTTTCTATCTTCGGGTTTTAGTACCTTGGTTAGTTGAAACTTGAGTTGGTCTCTCTCTGCTTTAAGGCCATGAATTCTTGCTTGTAGCTTCTCCCTCTCGCCTTGGTTCTGTGCCTCACGTTTCGCAACGGCTTGGACTGCAGCATGGACTATCAGCACAATTAGGAAGATAGTGAGCAAGGGCGTTACCGCTATCCAGACACGCCAAGTGAGCACCTGAATGAGTTGATATCGAGCTTGATCTTTTGGTGACACTGTCCAAGCAATAAAATTGAACGCGAGTTGCAGCACAAAGTAGGTAATGCTCACTGCGAGCACCCCTGGACGAAACAGGATTTCCTTAAGCAAAATCCAGATGAATCTTTGCTTGTTTCCCATGACGGAAGGCTACGCTGACCCTCTCAGCCCAGCAAGCAGAATCCTCGCAATAAGGTACCTCGGTTTCCGACTCTTAGTGCAAAGTGGTCTCGCTGTATCGCTGTATCGCTGTATCCCTATATCGCTGCATCGCTGCATCGCTGGGCTTTGCCTCATAAGTCGCTCTTGACCCATAAGTCCGAATCTTGACTCATAAATCACTCCCTCGTTTCCTGCTCCGATGGCGTACCGGAGTCCGTTCCTTCATTAAATCTTTGTGTCTGGATTGGATAGTATAAGCAAGCCGCTGGTAGCCTATTCCGAGCCACGTAGCCGCATGTACCAGGCTTCCGCCAGATCGTGCTAACGCCTGACTAATCAAGCCGCGTTCAAACTTCAGTAGTTCATCTGGCAAGGAGCAACCCTTGTTGAAA
>Ga0070669_100000732_pt1 | contig 23931 bp, 18 predicted proteins | sample KBSS53metaG_FD_64680 | JGI IMG/M metagenome (GOLD analysis project Ga0070669, IMG submission 64680) | Switchgrass rhizosphere microbial communities from Kellogg Biological Station, Michigan, USA - KBS S5-3 metaG | ecosystem: Host-associated > Plants > Roots > Rhizosphere > Soil ...
ACAAGCTTTTGCACGGTGTCGAAGCGGAAGTCACTCAGCAGACGACGCAGCCGTGTTTCCGTGGTTTCGAGGTTGCGGTAATGCCGGAACCGGCCGAGTCGTCCGGCATGGAGACGCGGCTGAAGCGGATCGATTTCCCAAGGATGCAGGTAGAAGACCGCTGGCCGGCGCTCGGATTCATTCACGCGGCCTACGCCCCAGCGGGTCCACCAGTAGGGGAGAATTCGAAAATACCCACCGCCGGCAATCGGAAAGTTCAATGGTCCCAATCGAGTCGTCGATGCCGGCACTTCGATGATCGCACGTCCGGCTCGATCGACCCGGTACGGTCTTCGGTCCGACACAGGAATGCCGTACCGATCGTGGCGAATCGGAAAAATGCTCGAATCGTACGCGTATCCTTCTTCGATGAGCACGTCGAGCGCCCACAGGGAGCGCGGCGTAATCGAATAGCTGGGCGCACGGTATCCGATCACCCGACGCCCTGACGCCTCCTCGAGAATCGCTTTTGCGCGCCGCACGTCCTCCCGAAACGCCGCGCGCGTCTGGTCGTACACGAGACGATGCGCGTAGCCGTGCGACGCAACCTCATGGCCCCGGCTGGCGATGGTCTTGACGAGGTCTGGATGCCGCTCGCCGACCCAGCCGAGGACGAAGAACGTGCTGTGGACCTCGAATTCGTCGAAGATGTCCAGCAGCCGCTCGGTGTTCCGCACCACGCGGCTCTCCATCGTGTCCCACTGCGACCGTGGCACGATCCCGTCGAAAACGCTGACGTGGAAGTAGTCCTCGACGTCGATGCTCATCGCATTGACGATCACCTCAGGCTCCCTTTTGCAGCAGCACGGTCTTGACGGTGTCGAGGATGATGAACACGTCGAGCGCGAGCGACAGATTCTTGATGTAAAACAGGTCGTACTGGAGTTTCTGCAGCGCGTCTTCGACGCTGGCGCCGTAGGTGTAGCGCACCTGTGCCCACCCGGTGAGTCCTGGTCGTACGATGTGGCGCTGACGGTAGAACGGGATCTGGCGGGTCAGTTCTGCGACAAACTCCGGCCGCTCCGGGCGAGGCCCGACGAGACTCATGTCCCCCTTCAGCACGTTCCACAGCTGCGGCAGCTCGTCGAGGCGGCTGCGGCGCAGGAACCGGCCCACCGACGTCACACGGGTGTCGCCCTCCTTCGACGCCCAGACAGGTCCCGTCGCTTTTTCGGCGTCGGCCCACATCGATCGGAACTTGTGAAGTGTAAAGATCCGGCCGTGTTGTCCGACGCGCTGCTGGTGATACAACACCGCGCCTGGCGACGTGAGACGGATAAGGCCGGCCACCAGCAACATAATCGGCGCCGCGATCACCAGCCCCACCGCGGCAGCGGTGACGTCGATGAGGCGCTTGGCCGCCGATAGCACCCGGCTCTTCTTGAAACCCTGAGAAAAGATCAACCAGCTCGGACGCAGGTTCTCGACAGCGATTTTTCCCGTGTACTCCTCGTAGACGGAGGCGAGGTAATCGAATGACACCCCGTCCAATTTCATTTCGAGCAGCTTCTCCATCGGGAGCATGCCGCGAGCCTCAGCCAAACTGACGACAACCCGATCCACACTGCGGGCGCGGACGATGGATGGAATATCTTCGATGGCGCCAATAACACCGGGATTGATGACCGGCGTTCCGACCCGCTGCGGGTCCATGTCCACGAACCCGACGATTTCGACGCCGAGTTCGTGACGTCGCTCGTACATCTCGCGTGCGAGCATGACGGCGGCGGAGTTTGTACCGACGAGAAGGAGCCGCTCACGCGGCGCGATGTGCCCGCTCGTCCATTCGAATGCGATCCGCCAGCCGATGACAAATATCACAACGAGGATCGCCGCGATCAGGAACACACCACGGCCGATGACGAGGGCGGGAAACCAGAAATACAGTGCTGCGAGAATGAATGACGCTGGAGCAAGTGCCTGGAGGAGGCGCGTGAACAGCTCACGCCGATCCCCGAGCATCCGCAGATCGTAGAGGTCGGCGTAATACAGGCAGGTCTGCGTGACCGCGGCGATCAGCAGCGCCTTCGCGATGCCGTTTTCGTTCAGCGCGATATCCCACGCGAATTCGCCGAGACGGACGTACGCTCCGATGGTAATGGCCGACACGATCAACGCCGTCTCGGAGCTGATGAGAACCAGCGATCGTCCGGTAATCCGGTGATTCAGCAGGCGCATTCTGGAGACTGACTAGTTCGCCGCCGCGTAATACCTGTAGTAGTCGTAATACTCGGAGGTCTGAGCATTCTCGTTCGCGCGATTGAGGACGACGCCAAAGATGCGCTCACGTCCGAGTGCCTGAACGGTGCGTTCGACGAGGTCGCAGGAGGTCGAGCCCGCCTTGACGACAATGACCGCGCCATCGGTGATCGACGCGACCAGACTCGCATCCGTCAGCAGCGTCACTGGCGGCGTATCGAGAATGACCCAATCAAAATTCTCGCGGGCTTCGTCTACCAGTTGGCGCATCCGTTCGGATGTCAGCGCGGCGATCGGGTCCGATGAAGGCTGCCCGCCCGGAAGAACACTCAACCGTTCCGAGAACTGGCACACCTGCACGCGCTGGTTATCCGACATCAATCCGTCCGCCAGGCCGTTGTGCGACGGAACTCCGAATACGGCATGCACCGACGGTCGCCGAAAATCGGCGTCGACCAGCAGCACCCGCTTCTGGTACGACTCGCTGAGCGTCAGCGCCAGATTCGAAGAGGTCAACGTCTTGCCTTCACCGACCGCTGCGCTGGTCACCATGATGACTTTCGTTCCATTGGTGGCCTGCGCGTGGTGAAGGCTTGCGGCCAGTCGGCGGTACTGTTCGCGCGACTGTGCAGAGATCTCTTGATCGAGAACGGTCTTGCCACGGTACGGCATTTCAATCCGTTCGAAGCGCGGCCGTGTCGGTGTTTTGCGCACCTCTGCGTTTGCCGGCGGGGCAGGGGCGACAGGCCGCAGGGTGTCCGGTTCGATCGCCGGAACCGTAGACGGCATCGTCGGCACGCCGGTCGCCTGCGTGGTGGAACGCGCGGAGGGTTGTGACGCCGACGACACTTCGGGCTGCGGGCCGAACTCGGACTCGAGACCGAAACCCGTTTCCGTCGAAACTCCCACTGGTGCGGGCCCGGCTGGTTCCGGCGGATCCCCACCCTGCTGTTCTGCGGCCTTCCTGCGAAGCGCGTCGTACACACTCGTCATGCGATTCCCTTCCGGCTCAAGAACCGGCTCTTGGCCGTGAATGAAGAAAACAATGTTTTTCTCTCCCCACGGCTATCTGCTGACTCCACGGCTTGATGGGACAGTTCGTCCGCCCCGACGGCTGGCTTGGCCGACCGCGGCATGTCCAGCACCGCGGTGGGTTCGTCAGGCGACGCGGCTGACTGCGATGTCATGTCAATGCTGAAGTCGTCGCTGACTTCCGTCACAATCGCTCGAGTGACAGGCGCCTGTCCGCGCGCGAATCCGGTAATCAGCGCGTTGTCCGCAATCACATTCATCGTTCGCGGAATCCCACCGGCGCGTTCATGCAGGAGCACGGCCCCTTCGCGTGTGAACACGCGTGACGGGTCGCCGCCGGCGGCGCGTACGCGTCCGGCGAGATAGCCGAGACCTTCCTGCATGGTCAAAGGCCGCAGCTCGCACCTCAACGCGACACGCTGTTTCAACTGCCGCAGGCTGGGGTTGTCGAGCAACGCTCCAAGCTCCGGCTGTCCCGCGAGGACGAGCGACAGCAGCTTCTGATCGTTGGTTTCGATGTTGGCCAACAGCCGGATTTCCTCGAGCAGTTCCATGGACAGGCTCTGCGCCTCGTCGATCATCAGAACTGTTGTCTCGCCTTTGCCAAAACGCTGCTGAAGCAACACCTCCAGTTCCAGCAGTAGTGCCGTCTTCGAGTTTCGCGCGGCGCCGCTCAAATCGAACAGACGGGCGAGCATTTCGACAAACTCGTTTCGTGTCAGCGCAGGATTGTTGACGTGCACGCAGTGAACGCGCTCGACCTGTCTGCCGATTGCAGCGCGGATGATCGTTGTCTTTCCGGATCCTGCCTCGCCAAGCAGGAGCGTCACCCCCTTGCGGCTCGAGACTGCGTATTCCAGATTGCTCAACGCCTCACGATGCGCTGCGGTGAGCACCAAGTAACGCGGATTCGGGGTCAGGTCGAACGGGCGTTCACGAAGGCCGTAGAACTGTTCGTACATGGCGCGTCAGTAGACGAAGGTGTAGGCGACCACCGCGAAGCACGCCACCACCGTAGTTCCGTAGCCCAGCCCGAGCAGCAGTCGCCGGCGCCACGCCCAGCGCTGCTCGGCCGGCGTCAGCATAATGGGAACGACGGCCAGAACCGGAAGCGAAAGGACGCGCATGATCTCATGGTCGGTCTTGAAGCTCTTGTCGCGGTACTCCATCAGTGCGACTAACAGAACGCCTATCGCGAGCCCCGCGGCCATCCCGATCAGCGTCAACCGCGGACGATTCGGACTGTAGGGTTTTTCCGCCACGCGGGCGGGGTCGAGCAGCTTGAATTGCTCGCCGATCTGCCGACGTTCGAGATTGGCAGCAATCGTCGATTCCTCTTTCTTCGAGAGGAGGCTCTTGTACATGTCCTGAAGCGTCTGATAGTCCCTCGTCAGTTCGGTCATCTCTGACTCGCGCGTCGGCGCCGCCTCGACTCGCGTCTGATAGCTCGTAATCTGCGCGCGCAGACGCTGTTGATCGTTCTGTTTCTCCGCAATCTGGCGGTCAAGCAGCTGCATCTCCAGGTTCAACTCAGCGATGCGTCGACGGCGTGCCGTCTCAGCCGGAGACAAATCTGTGGCTTCGGCTGACACCGGAGTGTCCTGCGCGTCCTGCTCAACCTTGTTCTCGAGATCCCTGATCAATCGGTTCAACCGCAGAATATCCGGATGGGTTGGTTTGAGCCGCAGTTGCAGCGTTGCCAGTGTCGCTTTTGCGGCCGCCAGACGCTGTGCCGGCGTTGCGTTCGCGCTGGCGTCGGCGGCGGCCGGTCCCGCTACGACGAGAGCCGACTGGCCCTGTTGTTCGAGGTCGGCAATCTGACGTTCCAGGACCAGACGTCGATCGCGATCGCGATTGATCGACTCGAGAATCGCCTGCACTTGGATCTGCGAGTTCTGCAGTACCTGCAGGTTGGACTCGAGCTGGGACGGGAGCTGCCCAGAAAACTGCTTGCGATATACCTCGAGCTTCTTTTCCTGCTCGATCAACCGGCGGCGAGCATCTTCGAGCTGCGCCTCGAGAAACTGGTTGGTGCCTTCCGCCAGCACCTCGCGGTCGCGGAAGTTCTCCTCGATGAACAGTGACGCGAGCCGCTCGGTCACTCGGGTAACAGTCCTGGGATTGGCCCCGGTATAACTGATCCTGAACGCTTCACCGGGGAGGATGTTCACGCCGATGTCGCGTCGCATGGCCTCGACGATGTCCTCCATGATGCCGGCCCGGCGTTCGTCGGCATAGAGATCGAAGTCCTGAATGATCCGCTCCAGCCGACTCCGGCTGAGAATCTGTTGAACGAGTGACTGCAGCCGATCTTCGATGCGCGTCGTGACCGTCGACCGCACGTACTCCTCGGGAACGCGCTGCGGGACGACCAGAATCACAGTCTCGGATCGAAACCGATCGGGAAGTGCATGAACAATAAGGGCCGTCGCCGCGGAAATAAGCGCGAAGGGCACCAGGAGCACCCAAATTCTTGTCCTGACAATCCGAAGGATGTCTTCCGGGTTATAGGTCTTACCTGGCAGCATTAGATTTCCTTCCGCGTTCGAACACAGGCATCCATGCGCTGAGAGACACGAGCACGTCATGTCGGTGCAGCCTGGGACCTGCGCCGGGGAGCGACAAGCCGAGACGGTTTAAGGAATACATATAGAAAACGTAATCGGTGTTGACGGCGAGGTGCCGTGAAATGCCGAAGGAAAACCCAACGTTTGCGTATTCCGTATCAAAACGATCGCGTCGACTGCTCGTCCGGTCGATCCCTAAATCGCCATATGTCGCGCCCGCTGCAGAATGAAACCCCGAGCGTCGTGACATCAGCCCTTGAAACTGGAGGACGACGCCATCGTAAAAGTACGGAACCCGTGCTGTTTCGAGGTACTCGACGTTGCGCATGTACGTCGCTGAAGCATTCCACGTTCGGCCAATTTCGCGGTTCAGAGTCGCCTGCGCCGTGACGTCGTATCGCCGGTAGCCACCCGTCTGGTCGGGTTGCTCTACAGCAATCGCGCCGGTTGAAAACCCAAACGTCGTTCGCCTCGTTATGGAAAGCGCACGGTTGTAATCAATGCCGACATCCAATGTGTGCCCGCGGTAGCGCCGGACGTCACCGGAATAACGAGCCTCCGAATAGCCATATCCGGCATGCCACCCGAGATTCCGCGTCAGGCCGTGATTGAACCTCACGAGTCCGGACTGGTTCGTCAACCGGCCTTTGCCGACGGCAAATATGTCCCACTGAAACGGACCGACGAACGCCGCTGAGTTGTCGTAGGTACTCAGTTGATATGAGTACCCCGCCATCAGGCTTGATTGACGTGAGAGTTGTGTCGTGAAGCTGGACGCCGTTACATAAGATCTCGAAGAGCCTTCAACCGAGGCGAAGGCCTGATTCGGTGCCATCGACTGATCGAATCGCAACGGCAAACCGAAAAGAGCCGGAAACGACGCGAACGTCTGCCACGGCTGGTACACAAACTGGTGGGTCGAACTAAACGAGAGTCGCTTTGTAGGAGTCCACGAAAGCCTTGCGCCCGCACCGTGACTGGCCAGGACGGGGTAATCCGGGTAACGACGTGCCGAACTCGATTCCGACACATCGAACTGCAATTTGTCGCCGTTTCTCGAGTAGCCGATGCCACCCGAGAACTGGCTGTAGGTTCCCGAACTAAGTGGTGCGTTCTGCACGATCGGCACACCGCCGAGGAGAATGTCGTCGCGATGCGCCAGAAACAAATTGCTGTCCCATCCCGCCCCGATTGCGCCATTCACGGTGAGTGCTTCTTTCGCGGTGACGGTGTTCGGCCCGAACAAGCCTCGATACGCCTGCCCAGGACGAACGTCTTGCGCATCCGCGTAGACGGGCATCAGCAGGAACGCCGCGCCGGCGATCAGTGAAACAAACCGTGTGTGCATGACATTCACTAAGGCACGACGATGGTGTCGCCTGGCTTCAGCTCGAGGTTCTGCTGAAGGTTCTTGCCCTCACTGACGTCCTTGTAGTTGAACCGCCGGCCGATGGTTTTGCCGTTTTCGACGCGCATCACCATGATTCGATCGGACTTCGCATATTCAGCAATGCCGCCGGCGGTTGCAATCAGCTGCAGAACCGTCGTCGGACCGGAGAGTGTGTAGGGACCTGGTTTTGCCACCTGGCCGGTGATGAACACCTTCCGGCTGTTGATCGCCTTGACGACGACGGTCACTGCAGGGTCTTCAACGAACTTGTTTGCCGCAGCGGTCAACGAGACGCGCAGCTGTTCGGGCGTCAACCCCGACGCCTGCACTTCGTTGATGAGCGGCAGCGAAATCTTTCCGTCAGGTCGGACGGCGACGTCGTGGCTCATGTCGTTGTCACGCCAAAACACGACGCTCAGGATGTCGTCGGGACCAATGACATAGTCCGGAGGCGTATCGACGCCTTTCGGCACGACGGCCACACTCGCAGCTGGCGTCGCGGGCCGCGGGGCGTTCTGCTGCGATGGTGACGCAGCAGCGGTTTGCGCCTCTGCTGCGGCCGCCCACATCGTGCACACACCACACGCAACGATAGCGAGGATCGAGCGGCGCATTAGCGGTACTCCTTGAAAGGAACCTGACAGTCGTGTTTGCGAAGGAAGTTGAGGAATCGCTTGTAGTCCCCCTGCTCCATGTTGAACAGGCGCGCGACGATCTTGTAGTTGCCTCGGGCTTCCTGCAGTCCCTTGCGGACGACGTCTCTGACATTGGACCGCGTGATCTCGCGCTGCATGTACAACGGATACACGACGCTCCAGAACGACTGACGTTCCTCGACCAGCCGCTGATAGAGGTCGTCGGCGATCGTACGGCGACGCTCCTGTTTCGGCCGCATGGTACCGGCTCGGCGCGCCTTGATTTCCGATGGGAGGTCCTCGGGTTCAATCGCCGCGCTGCCGCTGTTGACGGCGATGCGTTCGATGACGTTCTGAAGCTCTCGCACATTCCCGGGCCACGAGTAGGCGACCAGCATCGACATCGAGTCCGCCGTAACCTCGCGCGGTGCGTCGCCGTTTCGGCAGAAGGCGCGGAGGAAGTGCGTGACGAGTCCGGGAATATCCTGCTTCCGCTCACGCAGCGGCGGCACCGAAAGATGAATGACGTTGAGGCGGTAGAACAGATCCTCGCGGAAGAGTCCCTGGCCGATCATGTCGCGCAGGTTCCGGTTCGTCGCGGCGACGACCCGGACGTTCACGCGTCTGGTGACATGATCGGCGCCGACCTTCTGCAGCTCACCTGTTTCGAGGAACCGCAGGAGAAGCCCCTGCATCCGCAGCGTCATTTCTCCGATTTCGTCCAGGAACACCGTTCCCGAGTCCGCCATTTCCAGCTTTCCGAGCTTGTCCCGATACGCGCCGGTGAAGCTGCCGCGCACATGCCCGAACAGCTCGGACTCGAGCAGCGTCTCGGGAAGGCCCGCGCAGTTGACGGCGACGAATGCTTTGTCCGCGCGCGAACTCTCGTTGTGGATCGCCTGCGCGACCAGCTCCTTGCCGGAACCGCTTTCGCCGGTAATGAGGACCTTCGCGTCGGAACGCGCAACGCGCCCAATCTCTGATTTGAGATCAACCATTGCCGGGCTGTCGCCGACGAGCAGGTTACGTCGCGAGTCTCTCATCGGTTGTTTTCCTCACAAAAGCACACGGATGTTCACCCTCCAAAAACGTTCTTACGAATTCGACACGAACGTTCAATGACAAAAGCGGAAATTCGATTCGGCAGATTTGCGGGTGGCGTGTGAGCAAGAAAGTCGCCACCCGGGCGGACCATAGGCGCGCAAGGCGGCAAGTTCAATGCGGCAATAACTTAGGGGTTTGATGCTGTCGTACAACTAACGTCGTATGCGGCCGCGGAGAAGTCTGACGCCGACCGGAAACGTCCACGAGAAAGGTGAACAAAAGTCTGCCTTGCGGATCCCTCTTGTCACTTGCGGCAGAACCATGTTGTCTCCGGCGCACGGAACTATGTGATCTGGAGTGCTCGAAGACGCAAATCCGCTCCGTGCCAAACCGACTCCCTATGCAACCGTCGAGTTGCGCGCTGATGCATGCCGCTGCGGCGAACCGATCACGGCTGTACCCGTTGGCCCGGTCGAGCAGTCGTAGCCGTCAGTTAGAAAATCGCGGGCATGAACAGACCGAAGTCCGCTGGATGTTTGACTTATCCACGCGAACAATCGCATATGCCCCGCCGACTCATCGGGCACATGCCTTGCGAAGTCAGAACGCGCTCCCATGTCGCTTAAGGCTACGCAAAACGTCCGCAGCTTTATCGCCGATCTCGACTGCGTTGCGTCGGATCCCGCGGCCGCTGTTCATCGCCTTGCCGTAGCGCTCGGGCGGACATCGGGAGTGCCCGACGTTTCGCGAATCATTCTTCGCCACGTTGCTGGGGCGCTGCGCGCAAGCGGCGCCGCGCTGGCTGTGCCCGGTCCGGCCGTTCCATTCAGCGTCATCGCCACGCACGGGGCACCGCAGTTGGCAATGCAAGCGTTGCGTTCGACGCTCAACGCACGTGGCGAAACAGGCAGCACATCGCAATCGGATCCTGGCTTCGGGCGGGTCCTGCTACAGGAAATTACTGGCGGCGGGCAGGTGCTCGGCATCATCAGCCTGGCCGAGCGGCTCGACAGCCGGCCATTCACGCGCGCGGATGCAGCGGTTCTGCGAGCGCTGATGGCACCGGCCGCCCTCGCGTTCGAGCGGGAGGCGATTCGGCGTCAGGCCGCGGCATTTGCGCGCGCCGCCGCGATTGATCCGGTGAGCGGGCTATATAACCGGAGGCACTTCCATAGTCGCCTCCAGGAGGAATTACAGCGCGCCGAACGCCGCGACAGCACCGTAGCGCTCCTGATGATCGACCTTGATGACTTCAAGCGGGTCAATGACACGTACGGCCACGGAGCCGGCGATGCCACGATTAGGGCCGCCGCATCGATCATCCGACGTTCGGTTCGTCCGTTCGACATTTGCACCCGCTACGGCGGTGAAGAGTTCGCGGTCGTAATGCCCGACGGCAGCGATGTCATCGCGGAAACGGTTGCTGAACGGATACGGAGCCGAATTAGCGCGTGGCGGGCCGCAGATGATGCATTCGGCGCGCTGCAGATCACAGCGAGCATCGGATTCGCGTTAGGGCATCGCACCACATCCGCAGATGAGTTTCTCGCGCGCGCGGACCGGGCCTTGTACGCCGCAAAACACGCCGGTAAGAACCAGATTCGCGCCGCTTCTTAAAAAAACTGTGCAACCGTGGACAGGTCATAGCCGCTCACAACTACACGTGAATAATCGGGACGGCCTTCAATAATTCCGCTTTTGTAACGAAGAGCTGGTCGATCGGCGTCGCCCGCACCTTGATGCCAGGCGCCTACCACCTGTAAGATCGCGTCTCTTTGCGTGAACGATCCTTGACATTTCGGATCGAAGATGGCGCACGCGTACGCATGCACCATTGAGCTCGTCTGTGCGCTCTGCAACCCCCCGGAGGGCAAAAGAATGCGGTCGATCGGAAAGTCAGTCCTAGGATCTGCGGTACTGCTCGGCGACAGCGAAACGACTATCGCGTTGCGCCGAAGCATCGACATGGCCGCGCGCAGTAGCGCGAAGGTGCTGATCCTTGGCGAGACCGGAGTCGGGAAAGAAGTCGTTGCGCGCTCCATCCATGACGAGAGCGCGCGTCGAGGACGTCCCTTCGTCGCAGTCAATTGCAGCGGGATTCCGGAGACGCTGCTCGAATCAGAGTTGTTCGGTCACGTTCGCGGAAGCTTCACCGGCGCCTACCGCGATAAACCCGGTGTAATCCGCCAGGCGCATGGCGGCACGCTGTTCCTTGACGAACTTGGCGAGATGAGCCCGCGCATGCAGGCGGTGTTGCTTCGATTTACCGAGAGCGGCGAGATGCACCCGGTTGGAGCAGATGCGCCAGCGCCGCCAAGTGACGTGCGGCTGATTACCGCAACCAATCGCGACCTTCGCGCGCAGATCGAAGGTGGGACCTTTCGTCAAGATTTGTACTATCGCCTCAATGTGATCGAAATTCGCGTGCTGCCGCTGAGAGAACGGCACGACGACATCACCGTGCTGTTGCGGCACTATCTCGAGCGCTCTGCCGAAATGCACAACACCGCGCGTCCCGACCTCACGGCCAGTGCCGAAGCGGCCCTCATGGAGTACTCGTGGCCTGGAAACGTCCGCGAACTGAAGAACATCGCTGAACGGCTCGCGCTGGGCGACTGGCGTCGTCCGATCGAGGCCGATGACCTGCCGTTCGAGGTTCGTGCGAACGGCCGGCCGATCATTCAGGCGATGCCGCCGCGCGACGAACGCGGTGCGACGCGCACCGCCGACCAGCAGTCGGTCGCGCTCGCGCGCCTGTTCGACCGGTTTGCGGCAGGCGAAGACTTCTGGACGGTGGTGTACCAGCCGTTCAAAGCCCGCGAGCTCACCCGTCAGGATCTCGTCGACTTGATCGATGCGGGACTGCGGAAGACGTCCGGCAGCTACCGCGAGCTCCTTGCGGTGTTCAACCTGCCGGCGACGCAGTACAAGCGCTTTCACGCGTTTCTCTATCAGCACAATTGCAATTTGCCGGTTGGCACGTATCGGCGGATGGCCAAGGCCGGTCAGCGTCCCGACGCCATTGCGCCGCGGCGAATCGCCGCCTGTTAGCGTTCGCGCCTCGCTCGCCGATCATCGAACCAGCAGCAGACATCTCCTACTGGCGCCACCCTCTCCATCTGGTGGCGCCATCCGATTGACGCGCACGCGCCGCAGGCGTATGGTGAGCGCGGTCAAAGAGGGAGCACCATGACAAAACGAACGCTCATTGCTGCAGCTATGTGCCTCGCTTTTGCCGCCGGCATTCTGGTGAGCAACAGAATCGGCGTCGTCGAGGGCCAGCAAAAGAAAACACCCGGAGAAGGATTCGCGGCGGTCCCAGGACTCAAAGGCGGCAACGACGCGTTCGGTCCGTATGACCCGGTGCAGAACTGGCCGCGACCGTTAGCGGAGAGTCTGCCGAATCACGAGGCCTGGACCTATTCGCAGGCGACCGACATCTTCCCCGAAACTCCCGATCGCGTGCTCGTCACCTTCAAGGGCGAATTGCCGGCGTTGCCTGGTGGGCGCGGACGTGGAACCACATGGCTGCCGCAGATCGGCCCGAGCATCAAATTTCCCGTCGGTGGCGGCGTGCCGATGCGGGAAGCTGCCAGCGCAACACCGAGCTTCGGCAAGGCGATGGACGAGAGCGACGGGCGGCCCGGCATCGACTGGCGGTGGGAACACGTGATCATGGTTTTCGATCGCAACGGCAAGATGACCGAAGACTGGTCGCAGTGGGATCGCATCTGGGGTCGTCCGCATGACGTGGAGATCAGCCCGTACGATCCGCAGAAGAACATCTGGATCGTCGACGCCGACGCGCACTTCGTGAGCAAGTTCTCTCACGACGGCAAGCAGCGTCTGCTGACGCTCGGCACGCCTGGCGTGCCCGGTACTGACGACACGCACTTCAGCCGCCCGACGTTCATGGCGTTCATGGACGCCAACACCTGGTACCTCGCCGATGGCTACGACGGCACGCGGGTAATTAAGTACGACATGAACGGCAAGAAGCTGCTCGAGTGGGGAATGAAAGGCACGCAGCCGAACGAACGGCGGCCGAGCTACTTCAACAGCGTGCACGGCATCGCGGTGAATCCGAAAACGCGCCGTGTCTACGTCAACGATCGCAACAATGGACGTCTGCAGGTGTTCGACGAAAACGGCAAGTTCCTCGACCAATGGGATTTTGGTCCGAGGCCGCCGATGAACATCCACAGCATCTACATGGGTCAGGACGGGATTCTCTGGGCCGCCGACCAGGGATCGAACAAGCTGCTCGGCTACGACGACCAGGGGCACCTTTTGTACTCGTGGGGAACGTTCGGAACCTGCCAGGGATGCCAGTGGGGCGTGCACGGCTTTGCGACTGACAAGGACGGCAACCTGTATACCGCCGAAGTCAGAACCGGACGCGTGCAGAAGTACGCGCCGCGCAAGGGCGCGAACGAAGCCTTCGTAGTTGGAAAACCCTGGCCGGGCGTCTGGTAGAACGGAAATTCCCAATGCTCATGGCTCAATGCTCAATGCCCAACGTTGAGCATTGAGCATTCCGCTGTGAGCATTGAGCCTTACATCTATAATCCCCGCACAACTGGAGAACTGACTATGTCATCACCACGCCGACCTCTGTTGGTGATCGTGTCTGTGATGGTTCTTGTCGCCGTAATCGCCGGCACAGCCTACGCACAGGCGCCGGCGGCAACGCGGGTGCCGCAATGGACGAAGGCGGCGCCATTCCCGATTCCGGAAGAGGAACTCTACGGAAGCGTCATCAACGGCAAGTTCTATGTCCTCGGCGGATTCGGCGTCGGAGGCATGGCTCCAGGGCTCGTATTCGAGTACGACCCGGCGGCCGATCGCTGGACGCGCAAGAAAGACATGCCGATCAAGGTTCATCACCAGGCGCAGACGCCGCTCAACGGCAAGCTGTATGTCTTTGGCGGCTGCCTGCAAGGCATCAGCGGCGAAGGCGGCACGACGAACGCGTGGGAATGGGACCCGGTCGCGGATTCATGGCGCGCGCTCGCTCCGATGACCGTCAAACGGTGTTCGGCTGTCGCCGAGCAGGTCGACGGAAAGATTTATCTGATTGGCGGACTCGAACCATTTGAGAACGGTAAGGGGACGCGCGTTACGGGTCGCAATCAGATGTATGACCCGGCGAGCAACACCTGGACCGAACGGAGTCCCATGCCGACGACACGCAACCATGCGATGGCGGGTGCCGTGAACGGAAAGATCTATGTGATGGGCGGGCGGCTGGGCGCGGGCAATATTCCGGTGACGACAAACGTCGACACGGTTGAAGAGTACGACCCCGCCACGAATCTGTGGGGTGCCGTGAAGGAGCGCATGCCACAAGTGCGAAGCGGGGGTGGCTGGGCGACGTGCAACGGAAAGATCTATGTTGGCGGCGGCGAGTGGATCACTCGCGAGTTCTACGCGGCGCTACGGGCACTGGATGCATACGACCCGGCGACCAACACATGGGAGACGCTGACGCCGCTGCCGGGCGCGGTGCACGGCAACGCGATGGGCTGCATTGGCAACAAGCTGCACACCGCGAGCGGAAAGATGCGCGCGGGCGGCGGCCCTGACCCGGCGACCGCGTCACACGACGTTCTCGAGCTGCCGCAGAGGGGAGGTACGCAATGACGACCTTCAAGTCGACGATGCTCGCGGTCGCATTGCTGATCGTCACGGCGGCGATTGTGTACGCGCAGAACCCGATGCTTCTGCGCTGGGACAAGGCCGCTCCGTTCCCGGAGCCTGAAGAAGAGCTCTATGGCGTGCAAGCTGGCGGCAAGATGTACGTGATCGGCGGCTTCAGCGAAAATGGCAAGCCCGCGCCGGCGATGGTGTACGAGTGGGATCCCGCTGCCGACAAATGGACGAAGAAGAAGTCGATTCCCGTGCCCGTGCATCACCAGGCGCAGGCCGAATACAACGGAAAGATTTACGTGTTCGGTGGATGCCAGCGGCCGTTGTCAGGTCCGGGAATGGGCGGCTGGGAGCCGGTCGACAATTCGTGGGAGTACGATCCGCGCACTGACACCTGGCGTGCCCTGGCGCCAATGCCGATCAAACGCTGTTCGGCGATCGCCGAGCAGGTCGGCGGAAAGATCTACGTGATTGGCGGCGCCACGATCATGGAGAACTCGGGTGAGACGGCGCTCTTCGGCAATCGTCCCGCGAGGGTACTCGGGATCAATCAGGTGTACGACCCGGCAACCAATACGTGGGCAAATCGCAGCCCGATGCCGACGACACGAAACCACGCGTTCTCGGGCGTGGTGAACGGAAAGATCTACGTGATCGGCGGACGCCTTGGTGCCGCCCACGTAACCGCCTCGAGCAATACCGATGTCGTCGAGGAATACGATCCGGCGCGCGACCTGTGGGGCGCGGTGAAGTCGCGCATGCCGACGCCGCGCAGCGGCGGCGGCTGGGGCACGTACAACGGCCGGATCTATGTCGCGGGAGGAGAAGGGCAGCACGAGCGGGCGAATTATTCGTTCCGTGCGCTCGAGGCTTACGAGCCCGCAACCAATCGCTGGATTGTCCTGCCGTCGATGCCCACGTCGCGCCATGGAGTGGCAGGCGCATTCGTCGGCAACAAGTTCCACCTGGTAAGCGGAAAACCTGAGGGCGGAAGCCTGCCGGATCTGGCGTTCAAGGGATTGCCGGCGCACGATGTGCTCGAGATCCCGGCCAGCTTCGGAACGAACTGAACAGCGACAGTGACGAAACGCCGACTCAAGACTCAGGGCTCGAGGCTCACGCACGCTTCCCCGAGCCCGGAGCCTTGAGTCTTGAGCCGTGAGTAAGGTGGTATGTGATGAACAAGACAGTCACGATCGGCCTCGCACTGCTCGTCGGGCTGCTCGTCGGAATTCCGGTGGGCGGACGCTTGATGCCGCAGGAGAACACGCAGGCGGCGGCAGCGGCACCCGCGAACCGATCGTTTTCAGCCGTGCCTGAGGCGATTGGCGCCGAAGACATTTCCGGCCCCTACGATGTGGTGCAGGGATGGCCCAAAGATCTCGCGTCGCTTCCGGGTCACGACAAGTGGACGTGGGGTGGCGCGCGCGGAATCTTTGCCGAGAATCCCGATCGCGTGTATCTGCTGCAGGGTGCTGAACTGCCAGCCCTGAAGCGACCGCAGACGCGGGTGCTGCCCGAAATTGGTCCGAACGTTCAGTTCCCGATTGGCGGTGTACCGTGGCGCAACGCAAACAGTGCGGCGCCACCGGGGGCGGGCGGATCCGGACAGGATCCCGAGAAGGGAATGGAGCAGTGGCGCGGCTCGTCACCTCCGTACCGCGAGCTTGGTACCGATGCTCGCTGGGAAGATTGCCTCGTCGTCGTGAACGCGCAAGGCGACATCATCGAGCGCTGGACGCAGTGGGACAGCATGTGGCGGCGTCCGCACTCGGTATACGTGAGCCCGTACGATGCGGAGAAGCACGTGTGGGTCGTGGATGACCACACGCATGCCATCTACAAGTTCACCAACGATGGCAAGAAGCTGGTGCAGACCATCGGCACGCCGCGCATGCCGGGCGCCGACGCGACGCATTTCAATCGTCCGACGTTCATGGCATGGATGCCGGACGGCAGCTTCTACATCGCCGATGGATACAACGGCACACGCGTCGCGAAGTTCGATGCACAGGGGAAGTTCCTGTTCGACTTCGGTCAAAAAGGGGATTCGGGAAAGGAGACGCGTCCGGGGTACATGAACAACGTGCACGGCGTCGCCGTCGATGTCGAAACGCGTCGCGTCTTCGTCAACGACCGCGACAACCACCGGATCCAGATCTTTGACGAAAACGGGAAGTACCTCACCGAGTTCAAGATTGGGGTGAGTCCGTCGAGCCTCCACTTCGTGCAGATCGGCGCGGACCGTACCATCGCGACCTTCGATCGCAACACGCACAAGATGCTGAAGTACGACCTCGATGGCCATCTGATTTATGCATGGGGGACCGTCGCCGATTTCCCAGGCACCCTGTGGGGTGTTCACGGAATGAGCACCGACCAGGAGGGCAACTTCTACGTCGCGGAAGTTGATGCGGGACGGTTCCAGAAGTTCCGTCCGCGGGCCGGTGCCGACCCGGCGACGCTGATCGGCAAGCCCGTCTACTCGGCCTGGCAGTAAACCGAGCGGCGAGGAGCAGTAACCCAATCGCCAGGAGGGCAGGTCCGTTTGGACCCGCCAGAGGAGTCGTCATGCGGTTGATCCTTGCGGTTGCTCTCACGGCGTCTTTCGTGTGCGTGCGGGCCGCTCTCGCAGACGCGCAGACGTGGAACCCACCTGCTGACAGCCAGCGCTGCCCATCGAAGTGGGGCGCCGGCGATCAGCGCGGCGCGGCGAACCATATGAAGGCGGAGACCGTGCTCCGCGCGGCGCGGCTCATTCGGACGGGGCAGGTGTTCGAGCTCGGCCGCCGGCTCGAAGCGGGAATGCCGCTGCAGACGACTCGCACCTTCGAGCTGCATACCAAGCGCACCGCGCCCCTTGCCGGCTCCAATCGCCGCGGCAGCAACGAGGAGGTCGTGCTGGCGGAAATCGGCCAGGTCGGCACCCAGTTCGACACCTTCGCGCACCAGACGATTGGCGACAGTCTCTACAACTGTTTCAAGCTCGACGACATTGCGACACGCAACGGCTTTTCGAAGCTGGGCATCGAGAACATCGGCGGGCTGATGACGCGCGGCGTCCTTCTGGACATTGCGGCCCTCAAAGGCGTGGAGATGCTACCCGATGCGTACGAGATCACGGTCGCCGATCTTCAACAGGCGCTGCAGCGGCAGCAACTCACATTGCAGCCGGGGGACGCCGTCATCCTCCACACCGGGTGGGGTCGGCTCTGGGGCAAAGAGAACGATCGGTATATGAAGAGCAACCCGGGGATCGACGTGGCCGCATCCGAATGGTTGGCGCGACAGGACCCGATGTTGATCGGCGCCGACACGGCGCCCATCAACGTCACGCCGAGCCCAGACCCAAAACTATCCAATCCGGTGCACCAGATCGCGCTGGTGGTCAACGGTATTTTTCTGCTGGAGAATCTGAGGCTCGACGAGCTCGCCACGCAGCGCGCGTACGAGTTCGCGCTGATCGTCGAGCCGCTGAAGCTGGTGGGCGCCACAGGTTCGAGCGTGGCGCCAATCGCCGTCCGATAGGCGTACTCCGCCCGCCGTAGAGGCGGACCTTCAGGTCCGCCTACTTCTTGTTCCGTCCGTAGTTGTCCTTCGCCGCGGCATCGATCAGATTCGCCGTCTCGGTGTTTTCGCAGGACGTCTCCATGATGTGCTCGAACGGCGCCCGCACCAGCTTCGTCGTCGACGCCTTCCACGTTCCGGTCAGCACGTTCGGATCGTCAGCGGTAACGTTGATCTCGAGCGTGTCGGCGTCGATGAGACGGTACGTTTCGACCATGTGCAAGGCATCGGAGTGAAACGACACGTCTCCGTGATGGTGCAGCCAGTTCCGGTCGCTGAAGTTCGTGACGTCGACGATCAGCGTGTCGCCTTCCCAGCGACCGACGGCGTCGCCACGGTTTGAGGGGACGACGTCATCGCGATGCGGCCTTCCGTCGGTCGGAATAATCCGGAACCCGTGGTACGTCTCGATGAGCTGAAACATCGTCTTGGGAGTCATGACGATCTCACCGACGAGGCCATTACCGACCAGCGGTGTCGGGCCGATGATGCTCGGAATGCACCACAGCGCCGGATCGTCCTTGTCGCTTAACGTCTTCGCCTTCGCCATGACATCGGGCTTGTAAAGACTTCCGAACGAGTTTGCGCCGATACCCTGACGCTCTCCCTCGCGGTACACGGCAGTCGCCTGCGCCGGAATCAGATCGTGCCCGGGCCACCAGACGCCAGTCATGTCCGGATGACCGTCAGCCGTGCGTGGAATCGGCTTCGATTGGGCCGCGACCGGTGTAGCGCTGACCAGGGCGATGGACACGATCGCGATCGCGATGATGAATGCCTTCGTCATGTCGAACATCCTTCCTCTATCTGTTTGCGTCCGGTTCGTTGCCCTTCGGCCCGATGATATAAGAGCGGCCGTCGGCGAGGATGATTTCCCGCGCCGCTCCCTCGTTCTTGGTCACATCGCGCGCGTGACAACCCCTGATCGTCACGGTCGAACCCACTTTGAACACGTCTGGTTTTACCCCGCTCCGAATGAGCGCCGTCGGCGTCTGTGCCTCGAATCCCCACTGCGCGACGTTGCCGTTCGCGTCCTTGACGTCGAGGTAGATCCAGGAGTGCGGATTGGCCAGCTTGACCTGGGTGATGACGCCCTGGACCGTGATGAGCGCGTTGGCATCGAAGGCCGCTGCAAATGAGTGATGCGCGGAGACCGGTAAGGCCGTCAGCGCACCGAGCACGACGATTGCGGCCGGAACCGCGAAGACCCTGCGTTTCATCTCAACACCTCGTTTCAGAAGTCCAGCTGCGCACTGATCTTGAGGAAACGGCCCACCATCACGATCTGCGGCACCCGATAAGTCCCGTAGGCCGTGCTTTCCGTGAGGACCGCGTTCGAATTGAACGCGTTGTAGAGATCAAGATTCAGCGCTGTTCGACGCTGTCCGAATCTCAGGATCTTGCCGACGCGCAGGTCGAGCTGATTGACGCGGTCGCCGTACAGCGCGCCGGCAGAGGCCGTCGTCGGCGTCGCGGCCAGCGCATTCGACCCGAACAGATTCACCTGCGCGTTCGGTGCGTTCCCCGACAACGGCCGTCCAAGTGATTGTGCCGCCAACGCCGTTGGCGCGTTGAATGTCGCCTGGACGATCGGACCGGGATTGCTCTGGAACGAACCGCCGACCTGGACGTCCAGCCGTGGGATGGTGTACGACCCGAGCGCCTTGACCTGCGTGAGCCACGGCGAGTTCATGCTGCAGTACCCAAGCGGCAACGCCGTCGTGGCGGTGCTGATCAGCTCCGGAAGCTTCGCAACGACGTCGCAATTGTCAGTACTAGTGCGGCCTGTGCTGACGCCACCCTGGATCGTGAGGCCGCGCGTCAGTCGAGCATTCGCGCTGAAGTCAACGCCGTTCCAGTGCTCGATCTGCGTACCGTAATTCGAAGCGAGCGTCACGAAATTCTGTGCCGGCACGCTGAACTTGGACGGCGTCACGTTAGAGAGCCCACAGATCTGATTCGCGCCGCCACCTGGCAGCCGCCCATCGGCGGGAGCGGTGATGCAATAGCTATCGAAGTCGGCGGGCGCAAGCGCCAGATTGTCGATCACACCGAAGTTCCCGTACCAGCGGCGGAAATAACCGACGTCCATTGACACGCGCGGCAACACCTGGTGCTGAACGCTCGTGGCGAACTCCCAGTCGAAAGGACGGTTTCCCCAGCCCGTGGTCGCTTTCGGATCGTACGTGGTGCTGGGGTTCGCTTTGCCGAAGTTCGGATCGTTCAACGGACCGCATTCGCCGTTCGCGGCTGGGCTCGTCAGATCGCAATCAGGAACGAAATTCCGGTTGCCGTCGCCCCACGTTCGGGTGGTGCTATGGACGACCCGGTTATATGGCGCCTGCGTTCCGTAGGTGAATGCCGGTCCGTCCGATCCGATCAGATACTTGTTCAGGCTCACCTTGAGAGCTGTTTTGCCGTTCCCGAAGAGGTCGTACGCGGCGCCCATTCGCGGCGTGATGTCCTTCCAGTTCGAGTTCGGGGTGCGCGGAAGCGTGAAGTTGCGGCCGGGCGCAAACTGAATCGGACCGTACGTTTCGCCGGGAAAACTACTCTTGAACGAGTCAAACCTCACACCACCCGTCAGCGTGAGGCGCGTGATGGTCCATCTGTCCTGCGCGTACACACCGAGATCGTGATCGAGGTTCCAGCCATCGTGGTACGGCGTCGCGTACACGGTGATCAGATTCGGCACGCCGTTGTTGAATCGGTAGTAGAGATTCTGTCTGCCATTGAGGAACAGCAGCGCGTCGATGTCGCCGTCGCCATTGTTGAAACCGACCTTGAACGCATGCGCACCGGTGATATACGAGGCCGCCGCGCGATACCGCAAATCGTGCTGCCAGCGATCGGCGAAGCCTGCCGGGCGCAGCTTGTAATTGATCTGACTGGACTGCTCGAGTACGCCGATCACATCCGGATTGGTACCCGCGTACGGGAACCAGCCCCACCGGTGGTACTGGTGAAACATCCCCGCTTCGAGCAGCAGTCGTGAGGTCACCGGCGATGTCCATTCGGTGGTGAGCAGGTGGTGCGGCCATCCCCAGTGATTGTCGAACCCGGGCGATGTGGTTGCGCGAATCGCCGACGGGCAGGTGCACATGTGCTCCTTCGCAAACGAGAATCCGAACTTGTTCCTCTGCGTGGCCTGCCATGTCAGGCGGACGTTCCCTTCATTCCACATCCCGTCATTGGAGATCCGATGGTTCGGGTCCTGGTTGAGCGTCCAGGCGTTCGGGTCGTTATAGGTGGTGTCGAAGAACATACCGCCGACCCAGTTCTGCGCGATCTGCAGCCGATGCGATGCGTAGAACCACAGCTTGTTCTGCAGGATCGGGCCGCCGAATGCCGGATTCAGATCGGCGACCTTCTTGAGAGCGTTTGGCGTCGTGAAGCCTCGCGCCTTCAAACTGTCCGTGAAGTTGTTGCTCTGCATCGACTCGTTTGCAAACGAAGCGAACATGAGCCCCCTGAAGGTGTTGCCGCCCTCCTTCGGAATCACGTTGACGCGCACGCCACCTTCCGCCGCCTCCGCGGAGACACCGGAGGTGTCAATCGTCACTTCCTGCGTGCTGCCCATGTTCGGTACGTACGGGGTGTTGTTCACACCCGCCGACAGCATCAACGACAGGCCGTTCATCGTCGTCCGCTGATCGAGGCCACGGCCGCCGTGCGACGCGAGCTGCGAGACCGCGTTGCCGCTGCTGCCGCCGACGTCCTGCGTGCCGACGCCGTTGAGGGTGAGACCTCCTGAGACGCTGACGCCGGGGAGCAGAACCCCGAGGTTCTGTACAAGCCGGCCGGTTGGAACGGCGTCGATGACGGCGTGATCGAGCACCTGTTGGCGGGTGGTGCTCTGGATATCGACGATCGGCGTTTCGCCGCTGACCGTGATCGTTTCTTCGACCGTGCCGACCCTCAGATCGGCATTGACCGTCGCGGTGAACGCGCCGCTCAATTCAAGGCCTTCGCGCTTGACCGTGCTGAAGCCGGGAAGCGTGAAGGTGACCGTATACGTGCCGGGCCGCAGGTCGACGATCTTGTACTGACCGGTGCCGTCGGTGACGACCGACCGCGTCCGTTCGATTAGAGCCGGACTCGACGCTTCAACGGTGGCGCCTGGGAGAACGGCGCCGGATGCGTCCTTGACTATTCCCGCGATTGAGGCTTGGGCGTACGTAATGGCAGGAATGAAAACGATCGACACGAGCGCCAACAGGATCCGGGACCATACGCGCATAAGTCCTCCATCCGATGCGAGAACCCGGCGGCAGGAAAACGGACGATACGTGGGTCGCTAATCCGCCGTCACACTAGGGCGGAAGGCGGGCATCTGTCAACATTGCGCGCTACAATTCGGGCCTCGCAGGAGGTCGCGATGAGGATCCTTCTCTCTGTTGCGCTGATACTCTGCTTCGCCTCGCTTGCCGTCGGTGAAGAAGTGAAGGTCTACGCAGCGGCGGCGGTGAAGTCCCCCTTCGTCAAACTGGCCGAGGAGTACGAGAAAGCATCGGGTCATACCGTGGTCTTCGTATTCGACACCGCGGGAGCGACCGAGCAGAAGTTTCGCGCGGATCCGTCGGCTGCGCTGCTGGTCACGACGGAGACCCTGATTTCCGAGAGGCTCAAGACCGGGATGCTCAAAGACGGAAGCAACCGTCGCCTGGGCGCCACCGTCGCGGCCTTCGCGGTGCCTCCTGGCGCTCCCAAGCCGGACATTTCTACGCCGGCAAGGCTGAAGGCGACGCTGCTCGCGGCTCGTCGAATCGCATTCTCTGATCCGGCACGTGGCGCGACCGTTGGAACGCACTTCACGAAGGTTATCGAGATGCTCGGAATCAAGGACGAAGTCCTGCAGAAAGCCACAATCGCTCCCGACGGTGTCGAAACGATGCGACTCGTGCTCGACAAGACAGTCGATCTCGGCGTCAGTCAGATGAGCGAAGTCGTCCAGGCGAACCGCGATGCACTGGTCGGTCCGTTTCCAGGCGAGTTCGATCTGGCGACGACGTTTTCCTTCTGGCACCGGGCGGATGTCTCTCCGGCGGTCAGAGATTTTGTGGCGCTCATCGAGAGCCCGGCAGGTCAGGCGAGGCTTGCCGCCGAAGGCTTCCGCGTGCCTCGGGAACGATAGCGGCGAAGAAGAACCGTCGGGAAAGAAAGCTCTCGTCAAGGTAAGACCGGCACCAGCTCTCGACCCCGAAGCAGCAACCACGCGAACGCGATACCGGCAACCAGGATGAGAACGTTCCCGATCTGGCTAAGGAGAACTTCCGCCAGGATGATCTCCCCCATGATCAGGATTGCGCCAAGCCCAAAGCAGAGTGCCGGCCAGCGAAATGGGCCCGTCGTGGAAGCGAGCGGCGTTACGAACAGCGCGGTGCCGATGAAGAACGCGAGCAGACCCGGCATCAGCGCCCCCAGGACCGCACCCGACTGGAAGATCTCGAAGAGGGCGACTGCGGCTGTTTGGTCAGCGCCCTGGGAGACAAAGCGCCCGAGCAGCATCTCACACACGAAGACCGCCGACAACGCGCCCACCGAGGCGACGAGTAGCACGCGCGCCGCGTAACCGGCCGCTGGGCGGCGCTTGGCCACCACCTCGCTCAGCGCGAGGATACCCGGGACGAACACGAGCATTCCAACGAACAAGAGAAGGTGGGCTACGTACCAACGCGAGGCGGACTCGGCGACGATGGCCACCTGTGCGGCCGCGTCCCAGCTCTCGTGCGGATGCAGGAGGTCCCCGACACTCATCAACGCTGGGGCCACGATCAGGCTCGCGGCTCCTATTACGGTGCGATATCGG
>Ga0070669_100000738_pt1 | contig 23844 bp, 29 predicted proteins | sample KBSS53metaG_FD_64680 | JGI IMG/M metagenome (GOLD analysis project Ga0070669, IMG submission 64680) | Switchgrass rhizosphere microbial communities from Kellogg Biological Station, Michigan, USA - KBS S5-3 metaG | ecosystem: Host-associated > Plants > Roots > Rhizosphere > Soil ...
TGATGTTCTGGGTCGAGACCGCACCCACACCGGGCCGCAGCCACGGGCAGCGGGCGCCTACGGCGATGCTTGAGGAGCTGATGGCAATGCCCATCTGGCCGGTTTCCGCGCAGCGGGCGACGCTTGAAAAGGTCATGAGCGACTCCTTATTCGGGGATGACGGCGATCACATCAATTTCCATCAACCACTGTGGCTGGCCCAGGGCCGAAACCACCAACCCGGTGGAGATCGGGAACACGCCCTTGAGCCACTTGCCGACTTCCTGGTACACCGGCTCGCGGTAGCGCGGGTCGATCAGGTAGGTGGTGGTCTTGACGATATGCGACAGGTCGGAACCGGCCTCTTCCAGCAGTTGCTTGACGTTTTTCATCGCTTGCTCGGCCTGGGCGCGTGGGTCGCCAAGGCCGATCAGGTTACCCTCGAAATCGGTACCAACCTGGCCGCGCACATACACGGTATTGCCGGCGCGCACGGCCTGGCACAGGTCGTTGTCCAGGCTCTGGTTGGGGTAGGTTTCTTTAGTGTTGAACATGCGGATTCGGGTGTGAGTGGGCATCAAGAAAACTCCGACAATGACGGCTCAGGCGTTGACAGGGGATGGGCGAGCCAGCGGGGCGGCTTCGCGGTATTCAAGGTATTGACGCTGGATGGCGATGTGGTCGGCGACGTATTTGGCGTCGTGCCACACGCCCCAGATGAACGACGACCCCCGGCGCGACTGCCACGGCAACCCGAGGAAGTAGACTCCGGCCTCGCTGGACACGCCGCGTTGGTGCCGGGGCTTGCCGGCCTCGTCGAAGGCTGCGACTTTCAGCCAGCTGTAGTCCACGGCAAAACCGGTGGCCCAGATGATCGAGGTAACACCGGCCTTGGCCAGGTCCAGTTCCAGAATCGGGTTCTTGATGCAGTCCGCATCTGGGAAGACGCGACGGGCTTCGGGCTCCAGGGGCAAGTCCAGGCCGTTGCGTTCGATGTAGGCATCGGCGGCATCCAGCAGGGCCAGGTAGTTTTCGTCGCCGCGTGCCAGGTTTTCCACCAGGTTCGGCTGGAACGTGGCGACGCTGCCCTTGAACGCCTGGGTCAGGCCCACCAGGGTCATGCCTTGCTGGGCCAGCTCGCGGAAGTCGATGGTCTTGCCGCCGTGCGCGCCGCTGACCGCAATGGTCACGTGCTCGCGGCCGGGCTTCATCGCCGCCTGGTCCCACTCACCCAGCACCCCCAGCCACCAGCAGAAATCGCGGTTGCGATAGGCGCGGGGCGGGCGGTCGTGGGCGCCGACGGAGAGGTACACCTGGCGCCCGGAACGCTGTAATTCATCGGCAATCTGCACGCCGGATGAGCCGGCGCCCACCACCAGCACGGCGCCGGTCGGCAGTTGCGCGGGGTTGCGATACTCGGCGGAGTGGATCTGGTGCAGGGCCGTATCTTTCGGCGCAATCGCCGGGATCACCGGTTTCTGGAATGGTCCGGTCGCGGCCACCACCCGGTTGGCTTCGATCACACCTTCACTGGTGTGCACGGTGAAGCCGGGGCGGCCGACATTGCGTACCACGGACAGCACCTCGACGCCGGTGCGAATCGGCGCGTTGAACTTGCGGGCGTAGGCTTCAAAGTAATCGGCCACGCGTTCCTTCGGCGCAAAGCCGTCCGGGGCGACGGTGTCGAATGCGAGGCCGGGAAAGCGGTCATGCCACGCCGGCCCGTTGGCCACCAGTGAATCCCAGCGCCCGGTGCGCCAGCGCTCGGCGATGCGGCTGCGCTCCAGCACCAGGTGGGGCACGCCTTGCTTGCTCAGATGCTCGCTCATGGCCACGCCAGCCTGGCCGGCGCCCACCACCAGCGTGTCTGTTTTTGTTATTGCTTCAGTCATGTCCTCTGTCCTTGCGTAATGCCGTTGGATTCAGCGTTGGCATGACTTCAAGGCTAGGGGGAGGGCGGTTATTAATAAAATATTATTAAGCTGGGAAGTGAGCATAAATATCGGATGCAGCGGGGCTTACGCACGGCTGGTCACTGGAACTCCCCGGCATACTTCACGGCGGCCGCCGCCCGCGAGGGCACACCCAGCGTACGCAGCAGCGACGACACATGGATACGCACGGTAAACGGCGAGATATCCAGGGCCCTGGCGATTTCCTTGTTGGTCTTGCCCTGGGCGATCAGACGCAGCACGTCTTGCTGGCGGGCGGTGAGGGTATGGGTGTCCAGTGGCAGCAGGCCAGAGGGAGCGAACTTGACCAGTACTTCGCCTTCGCGGATCGCCAGCAGCGCCTGGCCGATCTCTTCGGGGACAATATTCTTGCCGATGAACCCGTCCGCGCCCAGGGCCATGACTTGGTCGATCAGCGCCGGGTCGTCCACCATCGATACCACGATCAGCGTGGTGCGCCGCAATTGCTGGCGCAGTTCGACCAGTTGGCTCATGCAGGTCAGGCCGGGGAAGCGCAGGTCGAGGATCAACGTGTCGATCTCGCCGCCGTCGCGGATCAGCGCGAGCACACCGCCGAGGTCGCCGGCTTCCTGCACCAGGGCGTCCGGCAGCAGGCGCTGCACGGTGCGCAGCATGCCTTCGCGGAACATCGGGTGGTCATCGGCGATGATGATACGGCCGGTCATGGGGTGCTCCTCCCTGGGGCAAGGTTGTGCCGTTGCATGCTACCTTACCACCGCGCCCAAGGCCTGCCTGCGGTGCGTGAAGGAATTGATGACTGCCGCACAAGGACGTAAACCCATGAGTCTTGAGACTAACTCCGAACTCGACCAGGCCAACCTGCGCATCGTGGTCGCCAGCATTGCAATCGTCTACATCGGTGCATTGGGCTTCCTGCCGGGACAGTCGGTGGACACCTACCTGCCGGTGATCCTGTATATCTTCCTGTTCCTGCTGGCCTCCATTGCCTTGCGCCAAGTCATCGTGCGCTGGCCGGGGCATTACCCGGCGCGGCGCATCTTCGGCATGATCCACGACTACACCGGCACCTCGTTCGGCATGGTGGTGGGCGGTGAAGCGGCGTTGCCGTTGTATGCGGTGATGGTATGGGTCAACCTGGGCAACGGTATGCGCTACGGCTCGCGCTACCTGGCGATCGCCACGGCGCTGGCCTTGCTGGCGCTGCTGATTGTGTATCGGCTGACGCCGGTGTGGCAGGCGCAACCCTTCATGGTGCTGATGTTGATGATCACCAGCACGGTGATCCCGGTGTACGCGCATATCCTGCTGGAGCGCACGCGCAAGGCCTCCGAGCAGGCCATTGCCGCCAACCTGGAAAAATCCCGTTTCCTTGCCCAGGCCAGTCATGACCTGCGTCAACCCATCCATTCCATCGGCCTGTTCACCGCGTGCCTGCGCGAAGCCCGGCTGGGTGATGAAGAGCGGCGCCTGGTCGATAACATCGACCGTTCGCTGCTCAACGTATCGCAATTGTTCCGCTCGATTCTCGATCTCTACACCCTCGACAACGGCCGCGTGTTGCCCAAGTACCAGGCGGTGCACCTGGGCGAGTTCCTTGCCGACCTGGTGCGCCAGAACGCCGAGGCCGCGCGTTGGGCCGGGGTGGAGCTGCGCCTGCGGCCCTGCACGCATTGGGTGCTGGTCGACCCTGCGCTGCTGGCGACCATGGTGCAGAACGTGCTGTCCAACTGCTTCAAATACGGCGCGCAACGGCCTGTGCTGATCGGCGTGCGCGTTCGCGACGGCGGCTTGGCGGTGGAGATTTATGACCGGGGCCGGGGGATTGCCGAGGAGCATCTATCAAAGGTCTTCGAGGAGTTTTATCGAGTGCGCCACCTGCGTGACAAGGACGTCGAAGGCGTCGGCCTTGGACTGTCCATCGTCAAGCGCCTGGGGCAGTTGATGGGGGTGCAAGTCGGCCTGCGCTCACGGGTGGGCCATGGTACTTCTGTTAGCCTGTATGGCTTGACCCTGGCCTCTGCGCCACGTGCCACGGCACCGCGCGACGACACGCGCCAGGCCGGGCTGCTGACCGGGTTGAAGGTGTGCCTGGTAGAAGATGACCACAACGTGCTGCTCGCCACCCAGGCCCTGCTGGAGCGCTGGGGTTGCGAGGTGCAGGCGGAGTCTTCGGGGCGTGCTCTGGTCAGTGACTGCGACATCATCGTCGCCGACTACGACCTGGGCAACCACGCTACGGGTATCGAATGCATCGATGCCCGTAGCGAGCAACGCGGCTGGGCCGTTCCTGCGCTGATCCTTACCGGGCATGACGTGGAGAGAATCCAGGCCGCCTTGCACGACCGCCGGATCGCCATTCTCTCCAAGCCGGTGCGTCCCGCCGAACTGCGCGGGACCTTGCGCGACCTGAGCCAGCAGACGGTTACTGGGTGAAGCCCTGCAGTGGGTTGCCGCGTGCACCTTTGGGTTGGCAGTAGGCCGCAGGCTTCATCATGCCAAAGCTGGCCACGGCGAACATGCCGCCGCTGGCACCGCTGGGCACTGAGCAGTTGTACTCGCCGGAGGCGGCACTGGCGACGTAGTAGGTGGTCATCGAGTCGCTGCGCACATTGGAAATACGCTTGACCGGTTCGCCCAGGTTGGTCTCCGACAGCGTCTTGAGGTGATCTTCGGTAGGTTTGATGTTGCTGCAGCCGGCGACGCCGATGATCAGGGCGCCCAACAGGGTGAGGCGGGTAACGGAGGATTGCAGTTTCATGGTGCTTCTTCCTTGGGGTTGTTATGGTTTTTCCAGCGCACAACGCGCCCACGCGCAAGAAATGCACGGTGCCGGAGGAGCGCTGGAAGTGCCGGGGAATATAGCGCCGCAGGGAGGAGGGGTCGATTAGCACAAGTGTGCTAATGGCACGATGATTTCATGGAGGGAGCGTGAAATGCTGGAGATAAAACGGGCTACCCCAGAACACGCCCAGGTGGCGTTCGACATCCGCTTGCAGGCCATTCGCGGCCAATGCATCGGCGCTTACACGCGCGAGCAAATGCTGCTGTGGACGCGGGGCAAGGCCGAGGATGGTTACAGCGCGCTGATGGATAAACCGTTTTACCTGGGGTGGCTGAACGGTAGGGCGGTCGTCACTGGAATGCTTGATCTGGACAACAATGAAGTCGGCGCGCTGTTCGTATTGCCCGAGTGCACCGGGCGCGGATATGGCAAGGCGATGCTCGATCACCTTGAGACGGTTGCGCGGGAGATGGCGGTTAAGACCGTGGTGCTGGATGCGACGTTGAATGCGGCGAGCTTTTACCGGGCGTGTGGCTATGCGGGGGATGAACAGGCGGTTTATTACTCGCCGTCGGGCCTGACGTTGGCGTGTATCCCGATGACAAAACAACTGATCCCCTGACACCACTCGTCATTGACGCGCAAACGCTACGCGCAGCCTCTCAATGACTTGATGCACCGTGTCTCCCTGGACCTGCGGTGGCGTGAGGCGTTCTCCAAACTCACGCCATACAAACAGCGTCAACTCAGCCCCATCGGTCGATGTCTGCGCCAGTTCCTGTGTTCCAAAACCTTGCAGCACCCGATAACGCTCATCACGCCAAAACGCCGCCTCTACCCAGTCATACACGGGGATGAAATGAAAGTGCAGCGGGAAGCCCGGCATGTGCCCATACCGGCTGATGTACAGCCATTTCGGCTCCAGCTGCGCCTCCATTACCCGCTGGACCTTCGCGAGCAACCCGCCCAACTCGGCCAGCGCCGGTTCCGGCATGTCAGCCAGGGAGTGGATCGGCGCTTTGGCCGCCAGCATCAGGTAGCCGGGCAACGCAGATGCCAGATGATGGTTGAGCCGCCAGTGTTCGGTTTCGTGAAGGATGTAGGCAGGGTCGATCTGCATAAGCGTGTCCGTGAGCTCTGTGCGGGCAGGATACCCGTATCTCATAAAACGGGTCGATCTGTGTCTACCGTCCACCGTGTCTTGTGAATAGCCTCAAGACACATCAATCAACGCGAGAGCTCGCCATGGATCTCACTGCTGTTCCTTTTGGCACCACCGACTGGTCCACGGTCGAACCGGTGATTCACCCAGGTATCACTGGCAATGCCCTGTGGCGAACCTGCCACTTCGGCACAACACGTGTGCGCATGGTCGAATACACGCCTGGCTACCTGGCGGACCATTGGTGCTGGCGGGGGCATGTGCTGTTATGCCTGGAAGGCGAGTTGCACACAGAACTGGAAGACGGCCGTCAGTTTACGCTGACGGCCGGGATGAGTTACCAGGTGGGCAATGACATGGAAGGGCATCGATCTTCGACGAGTGCCGGGGCAAGGCTATTTATCGTGGATTGAGGCGGGTGCGGACGTCTCAGTGCATCTTGCCATGGTCCATCTTGCTATGGTCCATCCCATCCAGGCCACGCACCGGCGCCTTCACTTCAATCGCCTGCTTTTCGCCCTTGGCGTTCTGCACCGTCAGGGTCAGCGGCACCTGGTCGCCTTCCTTGATCTGGCCGGTCAAGCCCATCAGCATCACGTGGTAACCGTCGGGGTCGAGGGTCACGGCCTTGCCGGCCGGCAGGGCTACCGAGTCCACAGGGCCCATGCGCATCACGTCGTCCTTCATGCTCATTTCATGGATCTGCACGTCCTTGGCCACCGGCGAGGCCACGCTCAGCAACTTGCTGTCGCTGTCGGCGGTGACGGTCATGAACGCGCCGCTGGACGGTTGGCCCGGCACGGTGGCGCGTACCCAGGCGTCGGTGACTTGCACCTGGGCGCTGGCGTGCGCGGCGAGGCCCAGCAGGGTCATGCCGATAAGGGTGCGCTTGAGGTGTTGAACGGCAGTCATTAGCAGACCTCCATGACGGTGAGCAGGTCTTCTGCGCACTCTTTAGCGGTAAGGGATGCCTGCAGGCCCAGGCGCAGGTTGCCACGGGTGTCGAACACGAAACTGGTGGCGGTGTGGGACAGGGTGTAGGTGTCGCCGGCGGGGATCTTTTCATAGAAGATCCCGAACTCCTTGGCGGCCACGGCGATTTCTTCCGGGGTGCCGTACAGCGCTTCGAAACTGGGGTCGAAGGCCTTGACGTACTTGTCGAGAATCTCGGGCGTGTCGCGTTCCGGGTCCAGGGTGATGAACACCACCTGCATGATTTCGCCGTCGCGGCCCATCAGCTTCTTGGCCTGGGCGGCGCGCGCCAGGGTGGTCGGGCACACGGCCGGGCACTGGGTGAAACCGAAGAACACCACCGGCATCAGGCCACGGAACGAGCTCAGGGTGACGGTTTCGCCGTCGGTGTTCTTGAGCTTGAAGGTGCGGCCCATGATCTTGTCGCTCAGGTCCTTGCCGTACTTGAAGTTCAGCCTGGGGCTGTAGTCACAGCCGCCCAGCAGGCTGCCCAGGCCCAACAGGCCCATACCGGTCAGCACCTTGCGGCGGGTGAATAACGTACTCATCAACTGTGCATCCTGTGAAGCGCCTGCATTGCTCTGGATCAATACGTCAGGCTTTGAGGGCGCCCAGTCTACCAACCCTGGGAAGCGCACGTAATCTGCGACGTTCTGCCACAGGGGCATGTCGCGCTTCATCCTTTTGCGGCGCGGGTGGTAGAGTCGCCGCCATGAAATCGAGCCACCCCGACCGTTCGCTGATCGCCTGGGCCCTGTACTTCTGCGTGCTCATGAACCTGTTCGTCTGCGGTTTGGGGCATGGGCAGATGACGGGGCAGGCGCTCAATGGCATCGGTGGAGCGTTCTGTTCGGTGAGCGGCAACCAGGCGCCACTTTCCGACAAAGGGTTAGGCAGCCCATCTTCCAGCAACATCTCGAACTACTTTGCCTGCCCGGTCTGCAACGCATTGACCGTTGCCCTGGTGTTCCTGGTCGGCCTGGCCTGGCTGTTGGGCCTGGGACACCCCCCGCGCCCGGCCCATGAACGGCGCAACAAGGCGCCACCACGATATTCCTGGCCCTCGGCCAACCCCCGCGCTTCCCCTGCATTCTGACGTTTGCCTTGGGCCTCCTGAAACCGGGAGGCGTCCCATCGTCATGACTGTGAGTGCGTTTCATGAACCACCTGTTGCCCGCAGGCGCCAGCCGCCTGGTCAGCAAGGCGTCCCGCCGCCTGCACGCAGAACCGGCGCCGCCTGAATACCCCAGCAATTCCCGCAGTTTCGTGCACCTGGATGCTCGCCTGCTGCCGTATTGGCACACCTTGTTCGACATCTGCCCGGCGCTGCTCAAGCTGGACCCGCCCGAGGGCCTGAACCTGTTTCGCAGCTTTATGACCTGGGCCTATCGCCACCGGCCACCGCAGGATTGGACTTACCACGTGAACGTCTGCCGCTGGCTGCTGGGCTCGGTGTATCGAGCACGCATCGATGACGAACCCATTGAGGCATTCATGGCGGCCGCTGCTGCATGTTGGGTGCAGACGGATAAAAGCCAGGCCAGGGGTGTGGTGCTGGTTTGGCAGGGCGCAACGCTGTTCGATTGGAAGGGTTCGCCGTGCGCGATGGTTGAACGCCAGCCATTGCCCCCAGCGCAAACGGACTTCGCCTGGTGCCCATTGAACAGCCGGGGGGAATTCAGTCGATGGTTGCCGGTGCCCTGAGGTGTTGGCGGATCCACGTGACGACGTCCGTCATCCTCAGGTGCGGCAGCACTTCGACAGTACTTGATCAGGGAAACAGGCGTTCTTTGAGAAAGTCGATAAACACCCGCAACTTGGGCGACGGGTGCCGGCTCGACGGCCACATCATGCGGAAGCTGCCATGCTCGGCGCAGTCAGGCAGCACCTGCAGCAATTGCCCGCTGTCGAGGGCCTCGCGAATGGCGAAGTCCGGCAGGTAGGCGATACCAATGCCGTGCAGTGCAAAACATACCCGGGCTTCGAGGTTGTTGCAGATCATCGCCGCCGGCAGGTGCTGGTCGAGTTCGATGCCCTGGGTGTGCAACGGCCAACGCTGCAACTTGCCGGTATTCGGGAAGCGGAACAGGATGCAACTGTGCTGGGCCAGGTCGCTGGAGCGCTGCGGTGTGCCGTGACGCTCGAGGTAGGCGGGGGCCGCCACGACGATCATCCGATAATCCCCCACCAGCCGTGAACTCAAGCGCGAGTCCGGCGCCTCGCCGCTGCGCAACACCGCGTCGTAGCCTTCCTCAACCACATCCACGCGGCGGTCGGTGAAGCTCAGGTCCAGCTCGACGTCGGGGTAGGCCTGCTTGAAGTCGGCCAGCACCGGCAAAAACGGATGGCCCACCAACGGCAGGCTGACCTTGAGGCGACCACGGGGCGCCTGGCTGACCTGGGACAACTCCGCCTCGGCTTCCTCGATTTCCCGCAGGATGCGCCGGCTGCGCTGCAAAAACAGCTCGCCCTCGGCAGTCAGCGTCACGCTGCGCGTACTGCGGTGGAACAGTCGCACACCCAGGCGCTCCTCCAGGCGTGCGACGCTCTTGCCGACCGCCGACGCCGTCACCCCCAACACCCGCCCGGCGGCGACAAAGCTGTGAGTGTGTGCGACTTGCACAAAGGCATTCAGGGTCGTGAGGTTGTCCATCTGATGCACCGATTGCCGACGGGAATTGCCCGATACCCTAGCGCAATTGCCAGCATTGCGGAATGAAAGCTCCGCAGAGCCAGGAGTCGCCCCCTACTTAATCCCGTGGAGCGAGGTTCTTATCCTTGCGCAAAACCCTCACGAGAGACCTGAACATGACCGACTTGATGCAACGCTGGGAAATCCCGACCTTTGGCCTGCATACCCTGCGCCTGGCCCGTGTGCCGCGACCGGTGGCCAAGGCCGGGGAGGTGCTGGTGCGCGTCGCGGCGGTGTCGCTCAACTACCGTGACGCCGAGGTAGCGGAAAACGGCATGGGCGCCAGCCTGCAATTCCCTTTCACCCCGGCGTCCGACATGGCGGGCACGGTGATGGCCGTGGGGGAAGGTGTGAGCCGGTTCAAGGTGGGCGATAAGGTGCTGTCGAGTTTCTTCGCCGGCTGGGTCGACGGCAGGCCGTTGTCCTGGGCCGACGCGCCACCGCAAGGCGGCCCGATCCCCGGCATGCTTGCCGAGTACGTGGCCACCCCTGCCGAATGGTGCGTGCTCGCGCCGCGCTCGTTGAACGCCACCCAGGCCAGCACTTTGCCGGTGGCGGCATTGACGGCCTGGATGGCGCTGATCGAACTCGGCCACTTGCACGCCGGCCAGACCGTGGTGGTGCAGGGCACCGGCGGCGTCTCGCTGTTTGCCGTGCAATTGGCGGCGGCCCATGGTGCCCGTGTGATCATCACCAGCAGCAGCGATGAAAAAATCGCCCGTGCCGTCGAACTGGGCGCCACCCATGGCATCCACCGTGGCCGGGTGCCGGACTGGCACCACGCCGTGCTGGAACTGACCGGCGGACGCGGCGCCGAGCACGTGCTGGAAATGGCCGGTGGCGACAACCTGGCGCGCTCACTGCAAGCGGTGAGCAACGGTGGGCGTGTCTCAGTGATCGGCCTGCTGGAGAGCGACCAGTTGAGCGCGCCGCTGATGAGCCTGCTGGCCAAGCGCGCCGCCATCGTCGGTGTAGCGGTGGGGCCACGGCGTGCCCTTGAAGACCTGGTTCGCATGGTGGAGCGACAAAGCCTCGAACCGGTGATCGACCACACCTACCGCTTTGCCGAAGCGCCCCGGGCCTTCGCCCATTTGCAGCGCGGCGCCTTCGGTAAAGTCGTGATCGAGGTCGGCCCGTGATCTACATCATCCTGGGGTTGTTCGGCCTGTATACCCTGGAGTTTGGTGTGGTCGGCATCCTGCCGATGATCGTCGAGCGGTTTGCGATCAGCGTATCCCAGGCCGGGTGGTTGATGGGTTTGTTTGCGCTGATAGTGGCGGTGTTGGGGCCGTTCCTGGTGCTGCTGGCCTCGCGGGTAGTGCGCAAGAAAATCCTGGTGGGTGCCTTGGTGGCGTTCTCGATCAGCAGTGTGTTGTCGGCGTTTGCGCCGAACTTCGAGACACTGATGGCGCTGCGCGTGGTGCCGGCCATGCTCCACCCGGTATTTTTTGCCGCCGCGTTTTCCACGGCGGTGTCGCTGTACCCCCGCGAACGAGCGGCCCATGCCACAGCGCTGGCGGTGGTGGGCACCACGCTTGGGCTGGTGTTGGGCGTGCCTCTGACCACGTGGGTGGGGGCGAGTCTTTCCTATGAGGCCTCGTTCTATTTTTGCGCCGTGGCAACGGCAATGGCGGCGTTGGGCTTGTGGCTCAAACTGCCCGATCACCCGCGTTCGGCACCCCTGAGCTTCGGCAAGCAACTGGCGGTGCTGCGCAGCCTCTCGGTGTGGTTGGCGATCCTCGCTACCGTGTTGGTGTTTACCACGATGTTTTCGGTGTACAGCTACGCCGCCGAATACCTCAAGACCCAGGTCGGTATGGATGGCCGGACTATCAGCGTCATGCTGGTGATCTTCGGCATCGGCGGCGTCGTCGGTAACCTATGGGTGGGGCGCGCGCTCAGCCGGCATTTGGTTGTGACGGCCGTGCTGTATCCGGTGATACTGGCGGCGGCATACCTGGTGTTGTATGCCTTTGGCAGCCTGTCGTGGGCGTCGATGAGTGTGATCGTTTTGCTCTGGGGCGCGGCGCATACCTGCGGCCTGGTAGTCACGCAAGTCTGGCTCACGTCTTCGGCACCCGAGGCGCATGAGTTCGCCACCAGCCTGTATGTGTCATCGGCGAATGCCGGGGTGGTGATCGGGTCATCGGTGGGCGGGCTGTTCATCAATGCCTTCGGCACCACCGGGGTGATTGGCTGCGGACTGATCTTTGCCGGGTTGTCGCTGTTGGTGATCGGCTGGAAGGCCCTGGCATTTGGAGGGACCAAGACCGTGCCTGTACTGGCCTGATCAGCGCAAGGTATAACCGCCGTCCACCACCCAATCCTGGCCGAACACGCTGCGTGCGCCCTGGCCCAGCTGGAACAGGATCACATCGGCCACGGCGCCCGGCTCCAGGAACTGCCCGTTGAGCAGGCGGGCGTTCACGGTCTTCGCCACCGAGCCCAAGGCTTCGTCATTGAGCCCCAGGGTGCTCCAGATCGGCGTGGCGGTGGGGCCGGGAGATACCATGTTCAGGCGGATGCCGTGGGGCGCCAGTTCCACCGCAAGGGTGCGCACCTGGGCGCGCAGGGCGGCTTTGGACGCAATGTAGGCGGCTAGGCCGGGAAAGGTCACTTGCTCCAGGAACGTGCCGATGAACACCACCGATGCCTGCGCCGCCAACTGCCCGCGCAGGCTGCCCAAGGTGTTCAACGCGCCGGCCCCATTGACCGCCCACTGCCGGTCGAAGGCGGCCATGTCCAGGCCATCGGCCAGTTGGGCAATGCCCGCATTCGGCACCAGCAAATCCACTGGCCCCATCGGTGCCGCCACCTGCGCCAGGCGCGCAAGGTCGGCTGCCTCGGTCACATCCCCGGCCAGCCACCTGAGCTGCTCGCCAAACTGCTCGGCCAACACGCCAAGCCCGCCCAGTTGGCGCGACATCGCGACCACCTTCGCGCCGCGTTCGAGCAAACGTTGGGTCACGGCCAGGCCGATGCCTGAACTGGCACCGGTGACGACGGCGAGGCGCTGGTTAAATTCATTGCTCATGGTGATCTCTCTGTGGGTTTCGACGATTTGTCCTGCCCATTTCCGAGTCAGAAATCATGCCAATGAATAACGTTATGAAAATCAGTCGGTTGCGATTTTTGTTGTCGTTATGACTCTGGCGTCCTGTAGTCGCTATGACCCGATGTAGTCGTTATGACTCAACAGCGCTGAGCAACGGGCGGGTCTTCAGCACAGCCTTATGGTCGGCGAGCACCTCCGGCAGGGAGCTGCGCAGGTACTCCACCCAGGTTTTGATTTTTGCGTCCAGGTAATGCCGGGAAGGGTAGATGGCGTACAGGCTCAGCTCCTCCAGGCGGTACTCAGGCAGTACGCGCACCAGGCTGCCGCTGCGCAGCCCCTTGATCGCCGCATGCACGGGCAGGATGCCGACGCCCATGTCATTGCTGATGGCGGTTTTCATCGCGTCAACCGAATCCACCAGGAAGGGCGAGTGGCTGATGATCACGTTTTCCTTGCCATTGGGGCCGTCGAAGGTCCAGTCCTCGAGAGGGATCACCGGGCTGACCAGGCGCAGGCAAGCGTGGTCGAGCAGGTCCTTGGGAACCTGTGCGATGCCGTGGCTTTTTACGTAGGACGGTGATGCACAAACGATGCTGTAGGTGCTGCCGAGCTTCTGCGACACATGGCTGGAGTCAGGCAGGTCGATGGCCAGCACGATCGATACGTCGAAGCCTTCGTGCACCAGGTCCGGCGTACGGTTGCTCATGCTCAGGTTGAAGGTCACATCCGGGTAGTGCTGGCGATAACGAGCGATGGCGTCCACCACGTAATGCTGGCCGATACCGGTCATCGAATGCACCTTGAGCTGGCCGATGGGTCGGGTATGGGCGTCGCCGGCTTCTACCTCCGCTTCTGCGATCGAATGCAGGATCTGCTCGCATCGCACCAGGTAGCGTTGGCCCGATTCGGTGAGGGCGATGCGGCGTGTGGTGCGATTGAACAGGCGCGTGCGCAGGTGGGCTTCCAGGTTGGAAATGGAGCGGGATACATGGGTGGTGTTGGTGTTCAGCCGCGCCGCCGCGCCGGTAAAACTGCCGGCTTCGGCGACGCAACGGAAGATGCGCATGTTCTGCAGAATGTCCATCGATGGCTACCAGGGATAACGGATTTTTCCAGTGTGGCATGAAGTCGCGGGCCGCTGTAAACGCTATTTATTGTGGTATTTCGCGTAACAGTCATTCACGTTCTGGATGACTTACCGACCCTGGCGCAACCGCCTAAAGTCGCCGGCCTTGTGTGCCAGCCAGCTTGTCGGGAGTCCCTGTTTCGTGCAACCGCTCACTGATTTTTCACGCCAGCTCAGAGCACTGCCCTGGCGCCGGGGTTTCCTGGAATGGGCGCGCACCGATGGGGTGATGTGGGTCTACCTGTTCAAGGTGTTGATCGCTTCGTACCTGGCCTTGTGGCTGTCGATGCGCCTGGAGTTGCCGCAGCCCAGCACGGTGATCACCACGGTATTTATTGTGATGCAGCCCTACAGCGGGCATGTCCTGGCCAAAAGCGTCTACCGCGTGATGGGTACGCTGGTGGGGTCGTCGTTCATGGTGCTGTTGATGGCGCTGTTCGCCCAGAACACCGAGCTGTTCCTGGCCGGGCTGGCCGCGTGGGTGGGCGTGTGCTCATATGGCGCGGCGCGCAATCGTCATTTTCGCGCCTATGGGTGGGTGCTGGCGGGGTATACCGCGGTGATGGTCGGCTTGCCGGTGGTGGGGCACCCGGAGCAGGTGTTCATGGCGGCGGTGTGGCGGGTGTTGGAGATCACCCTGGGCGTGCTGTGCGCCACCGCGATCAGCGCAACGCTGCTGCCCAGCACGGCGGGCGCCGCCATGCGCAATACCCTGTACCAACGCTTTGGTCGTTTCGCCGGATTTGTCGTGAGCGGTCTGCGCAGTACCCATGACCAGGCGGCGTTCGAGGTCGCCAACCTGCGCTTCATCGCCGAGGCCGTGGGCCTGGAAGGGATGCGCAGCGTTAGTGTGTTCGAAGACCCTTACATGCGCCGACGCAAGGGGCGGCTGGATCGGCTCAACGTCGAGTTCATGGCCATCACCACGCGTTTCAATGCCCTGCATCAGTTGCTCGACCGAGTGCAGATGCGCGGTGCCACGGCGGTGCTGGAAGCTGTGGGCCCGGTACTCAAGGCGCTGGTCAATGTGCTGGAACCGTTCGCCGGGCAGGTACTCACAGACCTGGATGCGGCACATTTGTCGACACGCCTGAAGCGTTATATCCACGGGCTGCCGAGCCAGGTCCGCCACCGGCGCGCCGAGTTGGCGCAGGCGCATCCGCCCGCCGATGACCTGCTGGATTTTCACACGGCCTGCGAGTTGCTTTATCGCTTCGTCGACGAGTTGTACAGCTACGCCCAGACCCATGCTTCCCTGACCGATCACAGCCACCGGCGTGAGCGTTGGGCCGAGCCTTTTCAGCCACAGACCCACTGGCTGGCAGCGGTAGGCGCCGGCCTGCGTGCCGCAGTGGTGCTGTTGGTGTTGTGTGCGCTGTGGATCGCTACCAGCTGGCCCAGTGGCGCGGCGATGACCCTGGTGTCCGCGCTCACGGTGGGGCTCTCGGCGTTCTCCCCCAACCCCCGGCGCATGTCGTTCCAGATTGCCTGTGGGACAGTGTTGGCGGCGGTCATCGGGGTTTTCGAGGTGTTCTTCGTCTACCCCAGGATCGACGGGTTCCCGTTACTGTGCCTAGTGATTGCGCCGGTGATCATGCTGGGATCCTTTTGGTTGGCCAAACCTCAGTGGGCGGGCTACGGTCTGGGCATGCTGGTGTTTTTCGGCACCAGTTCGGTGCCCGGCAACCTCACGCTCTACAACCCTTATGGCTTGATCAATGACTACCTCGCCATGGTGTTCGGCATGCTGGTGTGCGCGGCAGCAGGGGCGATCATTCTGCCGCCCAACAGCCCCTGGTTGTGGCGTCGGTTGGAACAGGACCTGCGCCGGCGGGTCGTGTTCGCCCTCCACGCACCCTTGCCGGCGCTGGGCTCGGGTTTCGAAAGCGGCACCCGTGACCTGCTTAACCAGGCCCATGGCTTGTCCGCCGGCCAGCCGCAGGTGCAACACCGCCTGCTGCGCTGGACGTTCGTGGTGCTCGACGTCGGCCATGCCCTGATCGAACTGCGCCGCGAACAGGCGCAGTTGCCGGCGCTGGCCTGCTACGCCGAAACCACTGCGTGGCGCCAGGCGCTACGTGCCATGGGGCGGGCGTTGGCGCGCCTGTTCACCCAGCCGGGGCATGCACGGTGGCAACGCGCGCTGGCCCGCGTCGAACACGCGATCGAGTGCGTGCAGGACACCGTCGAACCTTTCGAAGCGCACTTTGAAACTTCGGCCTTGCGCCGGGTGGAAAGTTACCTGCACTTCATCCGCACCTCACTGCTGGACACGCGCTCGCCACTGGTTGGATTGTTACCCAAACTGAAAAAGTGATTGGCGGTTTTGCCGGCTTTTTCCCGGCCACGCAACGCTATACCGTGCGCGCTCCCGTTGACTGCAGTCCCCTGGCACAACAAAAACAGCACTGCGACGGGGCGCCTCAATCACTTCTCGGAGCCTTCATGAACCACAAGACTTGCCTGGCGCTCGCCGTCTCCATCGGCGCTGCGCAGCAGGCGGCTGCGTCGGGTTTTATCGATGACAGCAAAGCCAGCCTCGACCTGCGCAACTTCTACTACAACCAGGACACCCGCAACGCCAAGGCCGCCTCGGACAAGGAATGGGGCCAGGCCTTTATGTTCAACTACCAGTCCGGTTTCACCGAAGGTACGGTCGGCCTGGGCCTGGACCTGCAAGAGTGGTACGGCCTGCGCCTGGACGCCTCCGGCCGGGCCGGCAAGTCCGGTGCCGATAACACCCCCGGCAGCGTCTTCCCGCTGGACGATGGCAAGGCCGCCCATGACTTCAGCAAGACCGGCGTCACCGGCAAACTGCGCATTGCCCAGACCCAACTCAAGGCCGGCAGCCTGACGCCCAGGCTGCCGGTGCTGACCACCGAAGACGGGCGCCTGTTGCCCCAGACTTTCCGCGGCTATCAGGTGGAGTCCAGGGACTTCAAGGACATCAACCTGATCGCGGGCAAGATCGAGCAGGTCGTGGACCGCAATTCCAGCAACGGCCAAGGCCTGTCGATTGCCGGCGCCAATGACCCGGTCAAGGGCAAGTCCAGTCACCAGTTCTACTACGGCGGCGTGGATTACACCGTCAGCAAGCAACTGCAGATGCAGTACTACTACGCCAGCCTGGAGAACTTCTACCAACAGCACTTCCTGGGCCTGGTGCACAACTGGCAACTGCCGGTGGGGCAGCTCAAGAGCGACCTGCGGTATTTCTACAGCACCGCCGACGGTAAGAACGGCAGTGCTTCGGGCCGTGGCGAAGGTTATGTCGGCTCGGGCTACTACGCGCCCGGCGTCAACACAGGCAAGGTCGACAACCGCTTGTGGAGCGCACTGTTCACCTATGGCTTGAGCGGGCATTCGCTGAGCCTGGGCTACCAGAAAACCACCGGGCAAAGTGACTTCCCGCACATCAACCAGGGGCAGGGCCGTTCGCTTTACCTGATCACCAACTCCCAGTCGCTCAAGTTTGTGAATGCCGGCGAACAGGCCATGGTGGGCAGTTATGCCTATGACTTTGCCAGCCTGGGCGTACGAGGGTTGCGCTCCAGTGTGACTTACATTCACGGCAGACATATCCGCACCGCCGGCAGCGACAACAGCGAATGGGAGCGCGACCTGCGCCTGGACTACGTGATCCCCACCGGCGCCTTGAAAGGGCTGGGCTTTACCTGGCGCAGTGCGATATTGCGCGGCAATGACACGGCGGACAAGGACGAGACGCGGCTGATTGTCAGCTACAGCATCCCGTTGCTGTAGCGGGTTTGACCGGCATCAAGGCGCGCAAGATCATCGTCAAGTCGTTGTGGTAAGCGGCATGCGGCGTCATGCCGCGGGCGATTGTTGATCGTGGTCAAGGGACAGCGGTGTGCCAGTTCCCACACTTTGGCGAACTTTCTGGAGGACCGCGCCATGCCCCTGTCCCTTGCGCAATTGCGCCGCAACTACACCCTCTACGGCCTTCGCGATGACTGCCCGCAGGCCGACCCGCTGGAGCTGTTCGGCCAGTGGCTGGACCAGGCCCGCAAGACCGAAGTGCCGCCCGCCGAGGCCAACAGCATGGCCCTGGCCACGGTGGACGGCCAGGCGCATGCCCACTGCCGCATCCTGCTGCTCAAGGGCTTCAGCACCGACGGGTTTTTCTTTTTTGGTAATTACCAGAGCGCCAAGGGCCATGAACTGGCGGACAACCCTCATGCCGCCATGACGTTCTTCTGGCCGGGCCTGGAGCGCCAGGTGCGTATCGAAGGCCCGGTGGTGAAGGCCGATGCCGAGCTGTCGGACGACTACTTCGATGCCCGCCCGGCCGCCAGCCAGTTGGGCAGCTGGGCCTCGCCCCAGAGCCAGCCCCTGGCCAATCGCAGCGAGTTGGAAGGGCGCCTGCGCGAGGTCACCGAGCGTTTTGCCGGGCGCCAGCCGCCCCGGCCCGAGCACTGGGGCGGCTACTGCCTGCAACCCCGGCGCATCGAGTTCTGGCAAGGCCGGCCAGACCGCTTGCACGACCGCCTCGACTACCGCCTGCATGACGCAGGGTGGCAGCGCACGCGCCTGGCCCCCTGACGGCATACCTGCTTCGAGGAATAGGCCCTGCGCCCGATGCGGCGCAGGCTGGACGCATCTTTTCAACGCCTGGAGCCTGGATCATGGCCCATCTGACCCAACGCAGTTTCGTTTCCTTGAACATCGCGGTGCTGACCATCAGCGACACCACCCTGATCGCATCTGCTGGGGGTGTGACCGCTATTGCGGCGCCTCTGACCTGGCCTGGGGCAACGGTGCCGACGGCACCATGCATCCGGCCGAGATGCTCGGTGATGACTGGTACGAACAGGGCGATTGGGGCTTGGAGCCCGAACCTTCGCCAGCACCCGGCACCGAAGCCCCGCTACCACCCGTGAGGCCTCGGTGAAACATGCTTCAGGCTGCCAGGGTCTTGGTCGCCTGCTGCTTTTTATGCGCTGTTTTCATCGCTTCCATCTCGGCGCCCAGTTCTTCAAGTTGTGCTTTCCCGAGTAATTTTCTCGCTTGGGGAAACATCTCGCTTTCCTCCTCTTCGATATGGTGCTCCAACAGCTCCTTGACCACTTTGACGCGGCCGGAAAACTCTGTTGTCGAAGGTTCGGTCTGCTTCAGGTCGGGCAGTACCAGGGCGTCGACGGTACGGTGCTCTTCCTTGGCCTCGTGGTACATAATGTCTTGTTCCTTGCCCCCGGCTTTTCTGAACGCCGGGTACAGGATTTCTTCTTCCAGCTTGGTGTGCAGGCTGATTTCCGCTTCCAGCTTGGCCAGCAGTTCAGTGCGTTTCTTGACCCCGCGTTCGGTGGATTCACTTAGTTGAGTCAACAGGGCTTTGACGCGTTCGTGGTCGGCTTTGAGCAGGTCAATCGCATTCATGGGTGACACCTCACGGGAAACTCAGGGCGTGTCGAAATGCACGCCTCGTCCAGTGCAGGAGTGCATCAGGTGTACCAACCTGAGCTTTTTGAAACACCTCTACAAATTCAATGGCCTACAGCGAGTGCGTGACGGTGCCGTTCGTGCAGGTTGCATGGTTGGCCCTGTGGCGCATTGCATTCCACCACGGCGCAAGGTTCGCGCAAATTTAAATGAACCCTGACGGCCGATGCTTGACCTAACGCATACGACCTAGGAGGTGAAGCATGGAAATTCAATATATCTGGATTGGGCTGGCGGTGATTCTGTTGCTGCTGGAGTTGTGGGCGATCAATATCGTTTTGCGCAGCACGGGGGGCTGGGAGTCCAAAGGATTATGGCTGGTGGTGCTGATTTTTGTGCCGCTGTTGGGGCTGATCGCCTGGGCAATGTTCGGCCCGAAACGGGAGATGCCGGAGCATCGTAAAAGCTGAGGCATCAGCCCATAAAAAACAGGCGCCTCGACGGCGCCTGTTTTCGTTCAGCGCTCGGGCATCAGCTTGCCACAGCCCTTGCAATTGCCTCATTGAATGCCGGCAGATCGTCCGGCGTACGCGAAGTAATCAGGGTCCAGCCGTTGGCCTTGCATTCCTTGACCTCGGCATCGACCCAGCCGGCGGCACCGGCGTTTTCCAGGTCAATACGCACGCTCTTGTAGGAGGTCAGGGTCTTGCCCTTGATCACGCCTGCGTCAATCAGTGCCCAGGGTCCGTGACAAATCGCCGCTACGGTTTTACCCGCCTGCACGAATTCGTTGATCAGCTTCAGTGCGGCTGCATCCTGGCGAAGCGTGTCCGCATTGACGGTGCCGCCGGGAATGACCAGTGCATCGAAATCAGCACCGGAGAGCTCGGACAGTTTTGCAGCGGATTCCACCGTCTGGTCTTTCTCGGTGTCGCCGACGAAGGTCTGTGTGGTGCCGCCCTTGCTGGAGGCGTGGGTCACCGTCGCGCCATGCCCGCGCAGTGCTTCCAGCGGTTTGAGCAGTTCATCGCGCTCAATGCCGGTATTGGAGGTGATAACCAGAATATTCTTGCCGTTTAGGTGTGAACTCATGATCGAGTGTCTCCAGTTGGGGAATGGGATCTGAGAGAGTTGATCCAGCGCGGGCGACAAAGGTTTAAATTAATTTGCGCTTATTTTCCGGGCGGTTGGCGCGGGCAATTTCCTTGAACTATCCACCTCGGCAGGCCTCTGCTGCTTAAGCGCCCGTCATTTTCACGGGCCTTCAATTGACTGGAGACTCACCATGAATGCCGATAAAACCCCAGCACCCATCAGCTCTGAAGAAGCCCAGCGGGGCACCGAAAAGGCTGACAAGGGCCAGACTCTGGAACGCCCGAATCCCAAGACCGAAACCGTCGATAAAGTAGTGACGCCCACCGAGATCAAAGACATCGAGCGTCAGACCGATGCCATCAATGAACAGGCCGCCAAGGCCGAGCGCAAACTGGGCCACTGAACATGGCCCGCGCCATCAGTGCGTCGGAGTTGGGCATTGAACTCAAGCCCGGCGACGACCACAGTCTGTTCAAGTGGTTTATCGCCAGCTTCCTGATGGGCAAGCGTATCCAGGCACCGATTGCCGCGCAGGCCTATAAGGTGATTGTCGAGGAAGAAGGCCGTGACACTGCGCGCAAGCTGCAGCACTGCACATCGCGTGAATTGGTGGCCATGCTGGGACGCGCGCATTACGAGCGCTATGACGAAACCACCGCGCAACGCTTGCTCGACCTCAGCGCCAGGTTGAACGCCGAATACGCCGGCAAGATCACCCATATGCGCAGTGTCAGCGAAAGCCGTGAGGCCTTCGAAAAACGCCTCGGGGAATTCGACGGGGTGGGCCCTAAGACCATCGAGATTTTCATGCGCGATGCTGCCAAGGTGCTGTTTTGACTGCAGCTCCCTATGTGGGCTGTGCTGGCTGGAGTTTGCCGCGTGAATACTGGCCGAGGTTTACTGGTGAAGGCACGCATTTGCAGCGCTACGCTTCGCGCTTCAATGCGGTGGAAATCAACAGCTCCTTCTATCGTCCGCACCTGGCGAAGACGTATGCACGCTGGGCGGATTCGGTGCCCTCAGGCTTCCGTTTCTCGGTCAAAGTGCCTAAGCGCCTCACTCATGAGCTGCGTCTGCAAGGCTGTGAGGCTGCACTGGATGAGTTTCTTGGGCAATGCCTGCAACTGGGCGAAAAGCTGGGTTGCCTGTTGGTGCAATTACCGCCTTCGTTGCATTACGAACCGCTCGTTGCCAGCGCATTCTTCACGGCGTTGCGCCGACGTTTCACGGGCCACGTAGTGCTTGAGCCACGTCATGGGAGTTGGCTTGCGGCTGAGGAGATGTTGCGCCACCTGCAGGTCGGGCGAGTGGCGGCCGACCCGCCGCTTATTGCGTCGGGAGACACACCGGCCGGTTGGCAGGGCGTGCGTTATTGGCGCCTGCACGGGACGCCGCGCATTTATCACAGCGTCTATGGACCTGAACGGGTCCAGGCCTATGCCCGTTTGGTCAGCGCGTCCATGGAGGATGGCGTGCCCACCTGGTGCATCTTCGACAACACGGCCAGCGGCCTGGCAACCTCCGATGCGCTGTGCCTACTCGACCTCTACCCGCAGCACTTCCACACCTAGCTGTTCATACGCTTGCACATTCGGCACGTGCCATTCGGTAATCAACGTGTGTATGCGGCTGCACGGTGCCACCACAAACGGCTCCACGGCGCCGATCTTGTCGGCCATGGTCACCGCCACCACATGGGACGCACTGTCGAGCAAGGCTTGCTTGACCGCGACCTCGTCAAAATGCAGCGAACTGATACCGACTTGCGGATGCAGTGCGCACACGCCGGTAAACAGCAGGTCGGCCTTGATGCTCTGGATCAACCGCACGGTTTCATGGCCGCCGGTGGACAGCGTCGCCGGGTTGAGTTGGCCGCCGGTGAGGATCACTTTTACATCGGGATGGTCGGCCAGGGCGATGGCGATCATCGGCGAGGTGGTGACCACCGTCAGGCGGATCGAGTGCGGCAAGGACTGGGCGATCTGCAGGGTGGTGGAGCCGGAATCGAACAGCACGATCTGGCCATCCTCGACCCGTTCGGCGGCCAGGCGGGCGAGGTGGCGCTTGGCGTCGTTGGTTTCGCCCACTCGGGTGAAAAAATCCTTTCCGGTGTCTTTGGGGCGGGGCAGGGCGCCGCCGTGCACGCGTTGCAGCAGGCCGGCAGCGGCGAGCTCGCCCAGGTCGCGGCGGATAGTGTCCTGGGACACGGCGAAGTGCTCCACCAGCTCCGAGGCGGTGACTTTGCCGTCGCGTTCCAGCAGCAACAAAATCTTCTGTTTGCGCAAAGAAGGCAGGTCGATGGCTTGATGTGTGTTGTGCATGGTTTTGCGTCTTTTTGCTGGTTTGTGCGAGATTAGTCGTCTCATGCCGTAAACGCAATGGCTGGTTGTGCGGGCGATGGGCGGTTACTCTCAGCGTTCAGTCCAGGGAGAGGTGACCTAGATGTCGTTGATCACAACCATCGAAGATTTACGCAAGCTCGCGCAAAAACGTGTGCCACGGATGTTCTACGACTATGCCGATTCCGGCTCGTGGACTGAGAGCACCTACCGCGCCAACGAAAGCGACTTTGCCCGCATCAAGTTCCGCCAGCGCGTGGCGCGCAATATCGACGAGCGCTCGATCCGCGCCAGCATGATCGGCCAGGACATGGCCATGCCCGTCGCGCTGGCGCCGACCGGTTTGGCCGGCATGCAGCATGCCGATGGCGAGATTCTCACCGCCCGCGCTGCCGCTGCCTTTGGGCTGCGCTACACCTTGTCGACCATGAGCATCTGTTCGCTGGAAGACATCGCCGAGCACGTCGGCCAGCCGTTCTGGTTCCAGTTGTACGTGATGCGCGACCGCGCCTTTATCGAGCAATTGATCGAGCGCGCCAAGGCCGCCGGCGTGGATGCATTGGTGCTGACCCTCGACTTGCAGATCCTCGGGCAACGCCACAAAGACTTGATCAATGGCCTGTCCGCGCCGCCCAAACTGACCCTGCCGAATATCCTCGACATGGCCACCAAGCCACGTTGGGTGATGGGCATGCTTGGCACTAAACGGCGCGGCTTCGGCAATATCGTCGGGCATGTGAAAGGCGTGGCCGACATGAGTTCGCTGTCGTCCTGGACCGCCCAGCAGTTCGACCCGCGCCTGAGTTGGGACGATGTGGAGTGGATCAAGCAGTGCTGGGGCGGCAAGTTGATCATCAAGGGCATTCTTGATGTAGAGGATGCACGCCTGGCCGCAAATGCCGGTGCCGATGCGCTGGTGGTGAGCAACCACGGAGGACGGCAATTGGATGGCGCGCCGTCGAGCATCAGCCAGTTGCCGGCGATTGTGGCGGCGGTGGGGGAGCGCATCGAGGTGTGGCTCGACGGCGGCATTCGCTCCGGCCAGGACGTGCTCAAGGCGGTGGCGTTGGGTGCCAAAGGTACGATGATCGGTCGGCCGCATTTGTATGGCCTGGGGGCGATGGGCGAGGCGGGTGTGACCAAGGCGCTCGAGATCATTGCCCGCGAGTTGGACGTGACGATGGCGCTGTGTGGGTATAACGATATACGCGATGTGAATCGCGAAATTTTGTTGCCGGGGACATTCCCGGAAAACGTTTACTGAGCAAAAAAAGCGTAAAAAAATAAAAAGAGTTGTCCACGAAAACC
>Ga0070669_100000746_pt1 | contig 23697 bp, 15 predicted proteins | sample KBSS53metaG_FD_64680 | JGI IMG/M metagenome (GOLD analysis project Ga0070669, IMG submission 64680) | Switchgrass rhizosphere microbial communities from Kellogg Biological Station, Michigan, USA - KBS S5-3 metaG | ecosystem: Host-associated > Plants > Roots > Rhizosphere > Soil ...
CCAGGCCCCTCGATGACCTGCCGCCCTTCGTCTGGCACGGCTCGATCCGCACCCCGGAAATCGCCGAACAGGCCGCCTATTACGGCGACGGTTTTTTCGCCAGCCACATCCTCTGGCCCCGTGAGCATTTCATGGCGCTGGTCGAGTTCTACCGCGCGCGGTTTGCCCATTACGGTCACGGCACGCCGGAGCAGGCGATCGTCGGTCTCGGCGGGCATATTTTCATGCGCCGCAACTCGCAGGATGCGCGCCGTGAATTCCGTCCCTACTTCGACAACGCCCCGGTGTACGGCCACGGCCCGTCCCTCGAAGAGTTCATGGAAATGACTCCGCTGGCCGTCGGCAGCCCTCAGGAAATCATCGACAAGACCCTGACCTTCCGCGAGTACTTCGGCGACTACCAGCGCCAGCTGTTCCTGTTCGACCATGGCGGCATTCCGCTGAGAACCGTGCTGGAACAACTCGACATGTTCGGCAAGGAAGTCTTGCCGGTGCTGCGTGAAGAAACCCGCAAACGCCGTTCGCCGCTGGCGGCCGAAGCGCCGACTCACGCCAATCGCCTGGCCCGTTTGCAAACCCCGTCGGCCGATCCACGCGCCACGGTCAAAGCTGCCCAACTCGACAGCGTGACCGGCCACTGACCCTGTGGGAGCGGGCTTGCCCGCGAAGGGGACGGCACATTCAACAATATCGTTGACTGGAAGCCCGCTCCCACATTTGGTCAAGCAGCGCCTTTCAACGGGCGCTGCGCATCCATCGCCACCACCACATCATCGTTGATCAAACGGGCCAGATACTGACCGTAACCGGTCTTGCTCATGCTGCCCGCATGCACCAGCAACTGCGCGTCGTCGATCCAGCCCTTGTGGTAGGCGATTTCTTCGAGGCAGGCGATTTTCAGGCCCTGGCGTTTCTCGATGGCCTGCACGAAATTGCCGGCCTCCATCAACGCATCGTGGGTGCCGGTATCCAGCCACGCCATGCCACGGCCCATCACCGACACGTTCAATTTGCCGCGTTGCAGGTAGACGTTGTTGACGTCGGTGATCTCCAGCTCGCCGCGCGGCGACGGCTTGATGTCGGCGGCAATCTGCAGCACTTCGTTGTCGTAGAAATACAGGCCGGTGACGGCGTAGTTGGACTTTGGATCGCTCGGTTTTTCGCAGATGCTCAGGGCCTTGCCGGTAGCATCGAATTCCACCACGCCAAAGCGCTCGGGATCGGCCACGTAGTAACCGAACACCGTCGCACCCTCATCACGCGCCGCCGCTTGCAGCAGGGTTTCACCGAAGCCGGCACCGTAGAAAATGTTGTCGCCGAGCACCAGGCAGACGTTGTCTTCACCGACGAATTCACGACCGATGATGAACGCCTGGGCGAGGCCGTCCGGGCTCGGTTGCACCGCGTAGCTCAGGCTCAGGCCCAACTGACTGCCGTCGCCGAGCATGCGCTGAAAGCCCGGCAGATCTTCCGGGGTGGAGATGATCAGGATCTCGCGGATTTCCGCCAGCATCAGCACCGACAGCGGGTAGTAGATCATCGGTTTGTCATACACCGGCAGTGACTGTTTCGAGACGCCAAGGGTAATCGGGTGCAGACGCGAACCGGCGCCGCCCGCCAGCAGAATTCCTTTGTACTTGGCCATGCTTTTTTCCTTTCAAGCAGTGAGATTTGAATGACTGAATGTTCAGGCCACGAGGGCTTTGTCGCGTTGCTCGCCGAGGCGCTCCAGTGCGTAGGCGCCGGACATCACCCGCATCCACCAGGCACGGTTATCCAGATACCAGTCGACGGTTTTCTGCATGCCGCTTTCGAAGGTTTCTTGCGGCGTCCAGCCCAGCGTCGCGTGAATTTTTCCGGCATCGACGGCATAGCGTTTGTCGTGGCCCGGACGATCCTTGACGAAGGTGATCAGGTCGCGGAAGTGCGCAACGCCTGCCGGCTTCTCCGCACCGCGTGCCTCCAGCAAATCGCACAGGGTGTGCACCACTTGCAGGTTGGTCTTCTCGTTGTGGCCGCCGATGTTGTAGCTCTGCCCGACCTCACCGCGAGTGACCACCGCATACAGGGCGCGGGCGTGATCCTCGACGAACAGCCAGTCGCGAATCTGCGCGCCATCGCCGTAAACCGGCAACGGCTTGCCTTGCAGCGCATTGAGAATGACGTGGGGAATCAGTTTTTCCGGGAAGTGATACGGCCCGTAATTGTTCGAGCAGTTGCTCATCACCACCGGCAGGCCGAAGGTGCGATGCCAGGCGCGCACCAGATGATCGGAACCGGCCTTGGTTGCCGAGTACGGCGAACTTGGCGCATACGGCGTACGCTCGGTGAACGCCGGATCTTCAGGCTCCAGGTCGCCGTAAACTTCGTCGGTAGAAATATGATGGAAACGGAACGCCGCCTGACGCACCGCATCCAGTCGGTTCCAGTAACCTCGCGCCGCTTCGAGCATCGTGTAGGTGCCAACGATGTTGGTTTCGATGAAGGCTTGCGGGCCATCTATCGAGCGGTCCACGTGGGACTCGGCGGCCAGATGCATCATCGCATCCGGTTGCAGCCGTGCGAACAGTTCGTCCAGCGCCGGCTTGTCGCAGATGTCGACCTGGCAGAAACGGTAACGCGGCGAATCGGACACATCGGCCAGCGATTCCAGATTGCCGGCGTAGGTCAGCTTGTCGACGTTGATCACTTCACATTCGGTCTCTTCGATCAGAAACCGCACCACGGCCGAGCCAATGAAGCCCGCGCCCCCTGTCACTAAAATTTTCATCAGCGCCTCCCCTGGCAAAATGATGATTGAACGTCCTTCGATGCTGTGTGCGGATCAGTTCAACAACGCGACCCAGTATTGCGACAGCCCTTGCTCGAGAATCAGCAGCGTCTGGATGCAGACGAAGCTTTCGTCGGTGGTCGCCGAGGTCGCGTTGAGCGGGCCGAATCCACCGTCCTGCTTCTGATGGGCAGCGATCCAGTCTTTCGATTCCTGCAGATACGTCGGCTGCGCGTCGAGCAGATACATCGCTGCGATGGCCATGTAAGTGCCCACCAGACTGACCGCTTTGCCCGGCCGGTAATGGAACGAGCCATTGGCCAATTGCAGCTTTTGCAGCCAGGCGACGGTCTGTTCGGCATCGACGATGCGTCGGTTGAGAATGAACAGCGTCGACACCACGCGGTACACCGAAAACGCGTCCGGCGGATAACCCGGCTTGTTGGCGAAACCGCCATCGGCCGAGCGGCAGCGCAAGGCGAACGCCATCACGCCCTGCTCGTCCGGCGCCTTGGCTTCAAGGGCGTGCAGCGACAGCACCGCCAGGTTGGTGTGCCAGATGTCCGAGCCGAAACCCGGTACATCGCCGAACCCGCCATCGGGGTTCTGGCACGCTTGCAGGTAACGCACGCAACCACCGATATCGTTCGGCAACGCGCCCAGCACACGCAGCGACAACACCGCGCAGTAGGTGGCGAACACATCGCTCAGATGCCCCGGCTGCTCGGCGAATCCGCCGTCGGTGTTTTGCGAAGCCCTGATGCAATCGATCAGGCTGGCCTTGTTTTCGATTTGCAGGCCCAGGGCGTGCAAGTCCGAAATCACATGCAGCCCGGAAAAAACCTGCCAGGTCTTGTCGGCACGGAAACCCAGCGGCGCGGTTTCGGCGGTCAGCCCGTAGGGCGTTTCATTCGACGCCCGGGCCTTGGCCAGCCACGCCAGATAACGCTGCAGATCGACCTTGATGGTCGGCACGCCATTCGGGTGAATGCGCTGCACATCACCACCGCCATCGATCACTTGCAGCTCACGGTTTACCAGCGCCGCATCGTCATGATGAGTGACGGCAGCGGCCGGCTCGATGGACTGCAAGGCGTGGGCGGCGGCGAGCTGGGTTTTCAGGCTTTTCAGGTGCAACGGCAGGTACGTCAGGTTGCCGATACTGAAGATCCCCGGCTGACGCGGCGGCGCCCAGAACTGCCGAATGAACGGCACGGTCGGGTCATCCGGGGTCGACCAGAAGTAGCCCTTGCCCATGAACAGCCCACCATTACGGGTGTCATGGAATTCCAGCAACGCTGCCGTCACCGAAGCCCGATCCGCTTCGCTCGCGCCGGACGGCAAGGCCTGAATCGCCTGCAACAGCAACGCCACGTCGTAGGCGGTCTTGATCGGGAATGGCGACTCGTGATTTTTGTACGAGGTGTGCCAGTCGCAACGCACTTTGCCGTTGATCCCGACCCGATCCCAATACCCGCCGTACGCCGGATCGCGGAACAGCGCCAGGGTTTGTAGCAGGAACGAACGGGCCAGATTCGACAACGCATTGTCGTCCCGCGCATCAGCCAGTTGCGCCAGCACCAGGCTGACCTGCGCACGCACGCCGCAACGGGTCAGCGCCACATCGACACAGGATTGGCTGTCGCTGCCGGCCACCCGGTCGATCAGGTTCTCTGCATGAATCTGCAAGTGCCCGACCAACCCCAGCCCCAACGGCTGATTGTCGATACGCGCGAGCAAGGCCGTGGCGCTGATGTCGAGATCGATCGAGGTCGCCAGCTCCAGCGGCGTCGACCAGTCGCTGCTGTACAGACCGGCGACAGTGGACCGAGCGTAGATCGCTTCGACCTTTTGCAGCAGGCCGTGGATCGCGGCATTGTTCGCCGCGTCCTGCGGCACCCGGCGCTGATAGGCAATCAATGCCGCCAGCGCGTCCAGTTGCAACGCCAGCGTCCGGCAACGTCCGGAGCCGTGCGGCGTCCAGTAGCGGTCGGCGAGCTCGTGGAAACCGCCATTCGACGCATCATGCAAACGCATCAGCCCGTCATGGGCAAAACGCAGTTCGACATCGTCGCCGTGCTCGGCCTGATAAAGCGTCGCGGCGACCTGATCCTGCAACTGCTTGTCGCTGGAAATCGCGACCTCGCCACTGGCATCGATCACGGCGAAAAAGCCGCCGTGGTCGATGTCCTTGAGGCCTTGATCAAATGGAAACTGCGGATGCAGTGACATGGTGAATCCCTCTTCCTTGAGGTTAAGCGGCTTTGCTTTCGGCCAGCGACACAACGCTGCCCTGGCACAACTCGATGATGCGCGTCGCGGCGCGGGCGGCACCTTCGCCATCCGGCGCAGCCACTTGCTGATGCGGTGCGTAATAGGTCGAAGCGCCGGTGTCTTTTTCCAGTTCGCCCTGGATCAGCTCGACGATCGCATCCCGGTCGTGGCCCAGATGCGTCGGGAAACCCAGCAGCTCCAGACGGCGCAGCGCCTCGAGTTCGTGGTACTCGGATTTGGACGGCAGCACGAACAGTGTCGGAATCTGCAGTGCGGCGATTTCCGTCACGGTGATCCAGCCCGGTGCCGAAATCAGCAGACTGGCTTCGCGCAGCAGGCCCATCCAGTCCGGGTAGTACGGCACGCAGACGACGCCGTCCTGAGCCTGGATATCCTGACGGCCCAGCAACACCAGTTTCAGCTGCGGATTGCGCTCGCGCAGGATCTTGAAGCTGTCGAGGTAGGCGGCGAGCAGCGCGTCCTTGTTCTGCGCAAACATCGTGGTGCCGCTGATCGAAGCCACAATGAACGGCGCGTCGCCAAGGTTCAGTTGCTCGCGCACGTTCAAACCAGTCTGCACATTGATGTCGCGGATCATCGGGCCGACGAAATGCGCTTTGCCGCTGACCAGCGCTTCGGCCACCGGTGTGCCCTGATCGAGAGAGGCCACATACGGTTTGTCGGTCAGCACCAGTTGGCTCTGATTGATCATCCAGTTGAACTGGCTGTGCAGCGCGGTGCGGGCCCGGGCCATTTCCAGCGCATTGACCTCGAAACCGCCGTCGGCCAGATCAAGGTCTTCGAGCTGGCACAGGGTGAAGTCGTAGCGCTCGGTGACGAACACCAGCGGCGTGCCGCTGAAAATCGCCGCCAGGCAGGCGGCCATGTTGTAGTCCGACACCAAGGCGGTCGGTTTGTACTCGGCGATCAGGGCCAGGTAAGACAGAATCCGCTCGCCGGACAAGAAGGTATTGGCGATATAACCGCCAATGTAATTATTCCAGTCGAGTTCTTTCGACAAGTTGCTTTTTTTCGAGTAATCGACCAAACGGCCGGCAATATCCACAACTTCAACGCCGGACTTTTCAAACATCGGCGTAAAGGTCGGCTGCAGGGAAGCCAGTGCCACGGTCAATGGCATGTCCGGGCGCTGCTTTTTAATCGCCTGAGCGATGGACAGCGCGCGCATGTTGTGACCGGAACCGGTTGGATTGGGGGCAAATAAAATCATTCTTGAATCTCCATTAGTTGAACAACGCCATGAACCACAGTGTTTTCCAATACATCCCTTATCACCACCGAATACGGTTTTATAACTGCACCGTCACCAATATTCAGTGGACCTACCAAGATGGCGCCCTCGCCAATAACGCAACGACTTCCAATGCGCACCGGTGCCTCCTCCCAAGGCAGTGAGCGAAAAGAATGATCATGGGTGGAGGCCACGATCGTGACCCCCTCGGACAACTCGCTGAAGGCACCGACGGATACGCCGCCGGCTGCTTCGATAACCACACCGGTCGCCAGTCGCACGCCGGTGCCCAATTCGATACCGCCCAGTTGCGACATGCCGCCCTGACGGTTGCTGCGCCCGATCAGGATGCAGTCCCGGGCGATTTCCACCGACGCTCCGCCGCGCAATTCGGCATCGATCAAGGCGTCGTCGCTGATGTCCCAGGTCTGGGTGTCGGGGTTCAGCGACTTGAGCCGCGCGACCGACTGCGTGGACCGATCGAGCATCGACGGCAAGCCCTGGCGCGCCCGGTCCCGGACTTTGGCCAGCACCGGTTCCGGGCTCGGCCGGCCGTCCTCGACCACAGTGCGCTGGGCAATGACCCGCGCCGGGCGACCGACGACGATTGCGTCCGGCGGCACATCCGCGGTCACCAATGCGCCAGCCGCCACCACGGCCCCGGCACCGATGGAAACACCGGCAGTCACGGTGGCCTTGGCGCCCACCCAGACGTTTTCGGCAATCCGAACCGGCGACTGCGCCGTCCCCAGGCACTGGGCACCGGTGGCGAACATGCTGGACTTGCCGACGGACGCGTGCTGCAAATCGCATCTGAAACCGATGAAGCAGTCATCGCCGATCTGCACGTTTGTCAGGCGACTGCCGGCACGCACCCAGACGTGCCGGCCAAGCTCACTTGAACTATCAACAGTCGTCGAAACTTCAATTACGTTTATGTCGTCCACAATAAAGCCTCATTCCATTGATGCCGGGCACATAAAATTCCGATAGGCGTGCGTATCCCGCAGATATAAATCCGCCAGTGCACAAATAATTAATTAACTGTTCATTTAAGGCTTCAACTCAAAGCACGCGAGACATTGCGTCCGCGCCACTTATTAACTGTCCGGTTCATTCAACTGTCATTATTCATTAACAACAGATAGAAGTTCACACTTGAGCCAAAGGCCAAGTCAGTTGTCGAGATGAGAAAAAGCCGATTCAAGTCTGTCCGTGACTCAGATGAAGCTCCGTTTTGAGGAATAGTTCTTTAGTACGAATGTTATAGTACAGACGATTTTGTTTTGCAATAGGTGTCAGAATGGTTATCTCGTTTTAGTCTAAAAATTGATTGAACTTTTATGGTGCACGCTTGTACTAAAACCATCTGATATGCACAGCGATGGTGCGCATTCGCGAGTCACGCAGACTTGCCCCAGCGCTTACAGGCATCTGGAGGTCGACCCCAGACATTCCGACAGTACCCGCGAAAGCTACGGTGACGGCTCTAACTCCCTTTGGCCTGGAGCCGACATGCCCGCACCTATCACCGTTCTGCGCGACACCCATCCCCTGCCCGTACTCGACGCCTGCAAATGGGAAAAGCTCGAGGGCGACCCGCACACCGTCAACCTCAACGCCTACACCAGCGAAGACGGCAGCAAGATCATGGGCACGTGGATCTGCACGCCAGGCAAGTGGCGGGTGGACTACGTGAAGTGGGAGTACTGCCATTTCCAGGAAGGCTACTGCGTGATTACCCCGGACGGCATGGAACCGATCCACCTGCGCGCCGGCGACATCTTCGTGGTCGAGCCCGGCATGAAAGGCACTTGGGAAGTCGTCGAGACCGTGCGCAAATATTTCGTGTTCGCCTGATACAAAAAAGCCGGGAAACCACCCGACGTGATTTCCCGGCAACACCTACTGCATTGGATGTGCAGACCTGTGCCGAGCACAGGCCTGACGACGATTACTGCGGCTTGCGATAGCTGTTGATGATCGCCGAGAAGTCCTTGCCACCTTCCCCGCGCTGACTCATCGCCTGATACAACTGCTGCGCCACCGCGCCCAGCACCACTGGCTGATGGGCCTGACGCGCCGCTTCGGTGGCCAGCCCCAGATCCTTGAGCATCAGCTCGGCGCCGAAGCCACCGGTGTAGCCGCGCGAGGCCGGTGCCGTTTCGACGATGCCCGGCCACGGGTTGTACATTTCCGAACTCCAGCAACGGCCGGTCGAGTTGTTGATGATCCCGGCGAGCACCGTGGTGTCGATCCCCAGCGCATCACCCAGCGCCATCGCCTCGCTGACGCCGACCATCGAAATGGCGAGCAACAGGTTGTTGCAGATCTTGGCGATCTGGCCGGTGCCGACCTCACCGCAATGCACGATGTTGCGGCCCATCTGCGCCAGCACCGGTTGCAGGGTGGCGAACAGTTCCGGGGTGGCGCCGACCATGAAGGTCAGCGTCCCGGCTGTGGCGCCGCCGGTACCGCCGGACACCGGGGCATCGGCCATCGGCACGCCTTGTTTGGCAGCCACCGCCGCGACATCGCGTGCCGTCTGCGGATCGATGGTGCTGCAATCCACCGCCGGCACGCCTTTGCCGATCCCGGCGAGCACGCCGTCTTCACCGAGCCAGACGCTGCGCACATGCACCGCCGCCGGCAACATGGTGATCACCAGTTCAGCATCTTCAGCAGCTTCGCGAGCCGAAGCGCGGAGGGTGCCGCCCAGTTGCTCGAGTTCCGCCAGCACGGTTTTGTTCAGGTCCACCAGGTTCAGCGAATGCCCGGCCTTGATCAGGTTGCGCGCCATCGGCGCGCCCATGTTGCCCAGCCCGATAAATGCGATTTTCATGGCCATTCCTCAGCGCAGGTTGATGGTGGTGTTCACGCCGTCGTTGACGCTGTCGTCGTCGAACCAGCGCGCTGTGACCGTTTTGGTCTGGGTGTAGAACTGCACCACTTGCTTGCCGTACGGGCCGAGGTCGCCGAGTTTCGAACCGCGCGAACCGGTGAAGCTGAAGAACGGAACCGGTACCGGAATCGGAATGTTGATGCCGACCTGGCCGACGTCGATTTCAGTCTGGAACTTACGCGCCGCCGCACCGCTCTGGGTGAATAGGCCCGTGCCGTTGCCGAACGGGTTGGCGTTGACCAGCGCGATGGCCTGATCGAGGGTGTCGACTTCCAGCACCACCAACACCGGGCCGAAGATTTCCTGGGTGTAGATCTGCATGTCGGTGGTGACCCCGGAGAACAGGGTCGGACCGACGAAGTTGCCGTGCTCGTAGCCCGGCACGCTGATGTCGCGACCGTCCAGCTCAAGTTTGGCGCCTTCCTTGATGCCACTTTCGATCAGATCGAGAATCCGCGCCTTGGCCTTTTTCGAAATGACCGGGCCGACATCGGTGCCCGGCTCGTTGCCGGCGTTGACTTTGAGTTTCTGCGCCAGCGCTTTCAGATCCGGCAGCCACTGTTTGGCCGCGCCCACCAGCACCACCACCGAAGTGGCCATGCAACGTTGACCCGCCGCACCGAAACCGGCACCGACCAAGGCATTGAGCGCTTGCTCGCGATTGGCATCCGGCAGCACCACCGCGTGGTTCTTCGCGCCCATCATCGATTGCACGCGTTTGCCGTGCTTACCGGCCAGGTCATACACGTGAGTGCCGACGGCGGTCGAACCGACGAACGAAACCGCCTTGATGTCCTTGTGGGTGCACAAGCCGTCAACCACGTCCTTGCCACCATGAACGACGTTAAGCACACCGGCCGGAATGCCGGCTTCAATCGCCAGCTCCACCAGCAACATGGTCGACAGCGGATCCTGCTCCGATGGCTTGAGGACGAAGGTGTTGCCGCAGGCGATGGCCATCGGGAACATCCACAGCGGAATCATTGCCGGGAAGTTGAACGGGGTAATGCCGGCGCAAACGCCGATCGGTTGGCGCAGGGTGTAGGTGTCGACGCCGCCGGCGACGTTCTCGGCGAACTCGCCCATTTGCAGGCTGCCGATGGAGCAGGCGTGCTCGACCACCTCCAGGCCACGGAAAATATCGCCCTCGGCATCGGCAATGGTCTTGCCCTGCTCGGCGCTCAGCACCACGGCGATGCGTTTGGAATGTTCGCGGATCAACGCTTGCAGCTTGAGCATGATGCGCATGCGCGCGCCAATCGGGGTCAGCTTCCAGGTCTGGAAGGCGCGCTGGGCGGCGCTGACGGCAGCGTCGACTTCAGCGGCGGTGGCGAACGGGACTTTGGCCAGCACTTGCTGGGTCGCCGGGTTGACGATGTCGTGCCATTCGGTGGTCTGCGACTCGACCCACTCGCCGTCGATCAGCAGCTTGACCTTCTGGATCGTGGTTTCGTTGGGCGTAAGCGATGCGTTCATGCTGGTCTCCAGAACTTGTTTTTATCTTAGGAGCCAAGGCGAAAGGTTCGCCTTGAGATGAGGCGTGTGTCACGAATTGGTTGTCGGACTGTTTTTGGAGTATAGATGTGCAAACTTCTAATAAGAACGCACATATAAGCCCGTCCATCATGCAAAAAAACATCACCTCTCTAGGCTCGCTGAATTGGGATGACCTCAAGTTTTTCCTTGAAGTCGCCCGTACCCGCAAGGCCAGCACGGCGGCCAAACGCCTGGCGGTGGACTACACCACCGTGTCGCGGCGAATCAGTTCGCTGGAAGCGGCGCTCGGCACTTTGCTGTTCGAAAAGTCCCGCACCAGCGGTTTCGTGCTGACTGCCGAAGGCCAGCGCCTGCTGAGTTATGCCGAGTCGATCGAAAGCACGCTGCACATGGCCTGCGAGCAAGTGTCGGGCTCCGGCGTCGCACTGTCCGGGCATGTGCGGATGGGCTGCACCGAAGGTTTCGGCAGCTTCTTCATCACCCCGCAACTGAGCCACTTCGTCGACGCCTACCCGGCGATCTCGGTGGACATCCTGCCGCTGCCACACTTCATCAGCCTGTCCAAACGCGAGGCCGACATCGTCATCGCCCTCGAGCGCCCGGAACACGGGCCGTACGTGTGCTGCAAACTCTGCGACTACCGCTTGCAGCTCTACGCGACCCAGGAATATCTGGACAAACATCCGCCGATCCGCCGCCCCGCCGACCTGGGCAAGCATCAATTCATCAGTTACGTGGATGACCTGGCGTTCAGCTCGGAGCTGCTGTATCTGGCGAACGTGTTGCCCGGTGCCAGCGCCAATTTACGCAGCACCAGCGTGATTGCGCAGTTCGTGGCGGCGCAGCAGGGGCGCTCATTGGCGATTCTGCCGTGCTTTCTCGCGGCTCAGGATCCGCGCCTGTTGCCGGTGCTGCCGGAGGAAATCGATATCACCCGGCAGTTCTGGATGTACTGCCGGGAGGATCTGCGCAAGTTGAAGCGGATCACCCTGTTGTGGGATTACATCCGCGAGGTGACCGAGCGCAATCAGGCGCTGTTGATGGGTGAAACTCGAGAGATGCAGTTCGCCGACTAATCGGCGCTGACCACGATCGACACCCGGCGGTTTTCGGTGCGGCCAGCGGCGGTATCGTTGGAGGCGACCGGTTCGCGGCTGCCGAGGCCTTGCAACTGGATGTTCTCTTCTTTCATGCCGACCGAGGTCAGCACTTTGCCGACGCTTTTCGCGCGACGCAGTGACAGCTGCTGGTTATAGGTTTCCTTGCCCGAAGCGTCGGTGTGGCCATCCACTCGTACCCGTTCGATGCCGACACCCAGCAAGGCTTTACCGATACGCTCGACGATTTCGGTACTTTGCTGATTCAGGCTTTCGACATCGCTGCCAAACAATACTTTGCCCGACAGGCCAAACTCCCAGCCGTCATCGGTCAGCTCGAAGCCTTGCTGCTTGAGAACCGCGACCTGGGCCGGCGTCAGGCCTTTTTGCGGGACGGTCTGGCAACCGGTCAGGGCAAGCATGGCCGTCAGCAACAGAGTGGAAAACAGGCGAAAGGAAAGTGAGGACACGGGCATCAGCTCCTGGTTTGAACGGAATCGACCGGGTACTCCGTCCCGGCCGTGAATTGGGCGCCGCGCGACAAACGCTTGGCTTGATACATCGCGGCATCGGCCGCATCAAGCAAGGTGCCAGGCGTGACGCCATGATCGGGGTAAACCGCGATGCCGATACTGAGCGACGTCACGACACTGCTGTCGCCCGGCAGCGCAATCGGGGTGTCCATGCTGGCGAGGATCTTGTCGGCAATGCGTTCGGCGTCTTCGGTCTTGTGCAAGGGCGTGAGCAGAACGGCGAACTCGTCACCGCCCAGACGCGCCACCAGATCCTCTTCACGCAACTGCGCCCGCACCCGATTCGCCACCGCCACCAGCACGGCGTCGCCAGCGGCATGACCGAAGTTGTCGTTGATGTCCTTGAAACGGTCGCTGTCGAGAAACAGCACCGCCACTTGCTCATTCAACTTGTGGGCATTGCGCAGAGCACGGATCAGGCGGCCTTCGAAAAAGGCCCGGTTCGGCAACCCGGTGAGGCTGTCATGGCTGGCCTGATGGGCGAGGGTTTCGTTCTCGCTCTGCAAGTGGGTTTGCCAGGATTCGAGTTCATCGAGCAGGGCATTGAAGTCGGTGCCGAGGTTGTCCAGTTCGGCAATTTTTGCCCGTGGCACCCGTCGATCCAGTGCCCGCTCGCTGCGGGCCGCATGCGCCACCGCCGCCAGGCTGTGCAACGGGCCGATGATCCTGCGCAACTGACGCTGCGCCAGGTACAGCGCGACCCAGGCGCTGATCGCCGTGCAGAGAATGATCCCCGCCAGACCGCTCAACAGAAAACGCATCAGGCTGCCACCGTGGCCGATCAGCAAGATCCGCCCGATCTCGCGATCCTGATGCTGGATCGGCAGGTTGATGGGTTTTTCCAGAATGACTCGCGCGACCTGCATCTCCAACTCGGAAATCAGGCCGTTCTCCGGACGCTGCCAGCGCGCGAGCAATTGGCCCTGAGCGTCCAGCACCTGGGCATCGGCCACTTCTTCGGTCGAGGCGATCAACGCCAGCGCTTCGGTCGCGGCGGCCTTGTCGTTGAACACCACGGCGGCTTCCACGGTGTAACTGATCGAGCGGGCGATCAAGTGCAGGTTGTGATCGGCATAGACCCGCAGCGCCAGCACCCCGAGCAGCGTCAGCGACACACTGGCCATTGCCACGGCGACCAGCGCCACAATCAGGTTGCCACGGCCGATGACCGAGCCGAGGGTCGGGCGCCCTGTGGATTTGTCGCGTCTCATGGCACCGCCGGTTTGCGGCGCGACAACTGCAGCACGCTGGGGTGAATGCGCACACCACTACGAGCGACGGAGTCGAGATTGACCTCGAACGACACTTGTTCATCACCGACCCGCAGGCAGAACAGACTGCCGACCGTGCATTGATCGCCGCCTTCGCTGATGCTCAGCACCGGATGGCCGATCAGGGACGCGAACAGCCGGCTGCGTTCGTCTGTGGTGAGTTTACCGATATAGACCGCGTCGCACTCGCTGACGATGGCCGGATTGTCGGCCAACAGCCGGCGCACGATGACCGGACGACCCGTGGCCTGGGTCGTGCCCTTGACCAGGTCATCGGTGTATTCGGTCGGGCCGACGATGCACAGGCGCAACTGCGCCGGCTCTACCGGCCAGCGCGCATAACTGAGGATACCGAGGACAACCTGAGTGACGGATTTGGCCCGTTGTTCGGCCATACCCGCAGGGGCTGGAGTCTGGGCAGCGGCTACACCCGTGAGCAAACAGAGTGCAACGGCAAGCAATGCCTGCTTGCAGACAACTACGCGCTCTGTCGCCCAGACAGCCACCTTCATGCAGGGATTCTCTTGGATCGTTACGAAATGATGCCGCAACGATAGCACAGCGTTGGAACACCAGCGATACAGCGACCTCTGACCAGTCGGTCAATAATCGCCGGTCATTCAGGCACCTTCATCCTCGAGGCGCCCCTGCTTCTTCCAGTTCCAGCATCAGTCCGCTCAAGCGTTTCACCTTGCGTTGTACTGCCTCTTCAAATACACCTTTGCGGGGTTCGATCAAGGTGAACCAGTCCTTGGCCCGAGTAATTCCGGTGTATATCAGTTCCTTGGTCAACACGGGGTTCAGGGCGTCCGGCAGGATCAGCGCGGTATGGGCAAACTCCGAGCCCTGTGACTTGTGCACGGTCATGGCGTACACGGTCTCGACATCATTGAGCCGGCTCGGCAACACGAAACGCACCCCACCGCGCCCGTCGTTACGCGGGAACGCCACGCGCAACACCGACTTACCGGCATCCGGGCCATCGCGCTCGGGCAATTTCAGGGCGATACCGATGTCACCGTTCATCAGCCCGAGGCCATAGTCGTTTCGAGTCATCAACACCGGCCGGCCTTCGTACCACTGCTGGTCGCTCTCGATCAGCCGCGCCTTGAGCAATGCATCGGTGATGCGCTGATTAAGCCCCTCAACACCCCACGGCCCTTTGCGCACTGCGCACAACAACTGGAAGGTATCGAAGGCCCGCAGGACGTCACGCGCCCAATCGACCCAACCCGGGTTCTCGAGCGGCGTTCCGCTCACCGGACGTCGATCTCGCAAAATGCTGAGATAGTGTCGATAACCGTGGGGGCCTTCGCCATGTCCGTCGAGCACCAGGTGCTCAAGTTTCCGGTCGTGCTCGTTCTGAAGTGGCAACGAAAACACGTCGCCATGGGTTTTGGCATCCAGCAACTGGCGAGCCTCGTCCGAGAGTTGCTTATTCACCCGTCGCGCCAGTTGACCGATGCCGCTGCCCTCGCCGAAACGCCGTGAGTGACGCAACATCACCACTTGCTGGGCCAGCGGGTGCGAGCTGTCACTGCCTTCTTGCAAACCGCTGTCTTGCAGGGATTCGCCGCTCACCGCTTCCAGCCACTGGCGAGTCTGCGGACTGTACCAACCCGCTTCGGCATCACGGCACAAATCGCCCAGCACCGCGCCAGCCTCCACCGAGGCCAGTTGATCCTTGTCGCCCAGCAACACCAGTCGAGCATGAGGCGGCAAGGCATCAAGCAGATTGGCCATCATTTCCAGGTCGATCATGGATGCTTCATCGACCACCAGTACATCCAGTGGCAGGCGGTTACCGGCATGGTGGCGAAAGTGCCGCGTGCCGGGACGGCTGCCAAGCAGGCGGTGTACCGTGGTCACCTCGGTCGGGATCTTTTCCCGGACACTGTCAGCGACCTTCAGCGACTGCACCTGCTGACTGATGGACTCGGTCAGCCGCGCCGCCGCTTTACCGGTAGGCGCCGCGAGCCGAATGCGCAATGGTTGATGCGCCTCGACCGCAGGTGCCTGGAGCAACGCCAGCAAACGGACCACCGTCGTCGTCTTGCCGGTGCCCGGGCCGCCCGTGATGATGCTGAAGACACTCCGGGTGGCCAGGGCGCAGGCCAGTTTCTGCCAGTCGATGACATCCGCACGCTGGGCCGGATCGAACAGTGCGTCCAACCGCCGAGCAAGATCGGGTGGTGTCGCTTCCTGCTCCGCGAGTCGCTGACGCAGTGCGCTGTCGATACGCCGCTCGTAGGCCCAATAGCGCCGCAAGTACAAGCGTTTGCCGGACAACACCAGCGGGCGCTCCTGAGCCGACGCACCTTCGTCGGCGGCCAGTGCCACCAGCGAACTGCCGGCCAGTACCTTGCACCAGTGCGCCCCGTCGAGTGTTTCAAGCAGCTGCGATGGCAGCAGCAATGCACCGGGTTGCATGTCCCCTTCCGGAGGCAAAGACAGGGCGAAATCCGGCGCCTTGAGGGTTTCAAACAGATCCAGACACACATGCCCATGGCCGAGCTGGTGACTGGTCAATGCGGCGGCGAGCAACACCAGCGGATCGACGCCGGGTGCCAATTCATGAAGAAAACCCACGAATGCCTTGTCCAGTGCCCGCAGCCATCCGCGCTCGACCCAGCGGGTGAGCAATAGCAGCAAATCATCGGCACAGGTGAGAGGTGTCAGCTGCGCGAGGCTGTCGGCGGTCAGCGGCGTGGGCAGCAGGTCGGCGAACGTCCGATTCATAGCAATTCTCCCTGCACCCACGCGGGCTCGGCCTTGGGTTGCGGTTTACCCTGGAACATGAAGTCCAGACGCTCGATCAGCTCCCGTGGTGGGCGTGCGAAGTAAACGCCTCCACCAGGCGCCCGCGTTCCACGCAGGAACAGATACAACGCGCCGCCGATATGCCGGTCGTAGTCGTAATCGGCGAGCCGCGCCTTGAGCTGACGATGCAGTGCCAACAGGTACAGCACGTATTGCAGGTCGTAACGGTTGTCGAGGATCGACTGCTCCATGGCCCGTTCGGTGTACGCGGCGTCATCGACGCCCAGCCAGTTGGATTTGTAATCGGCCACGTAGTACCGGCCCTCGTGCTCGAACGTCAGGTCGATAAAGCCTTTGAACATGCCATTGAGCTGCACCGCTTCGGCGCCGACCCGGGCCACACCGTTGTGAGTGAATTGACGCACCTGTTCGTCGAGCTTGAGCACGTCGACTTTGTGGCTGGCGAACCAGAACTCCATCTCGACCCGATATTGCTTCAATTGCTCAAGCACCACTGGCGGTTGGTCGAGGCCCGCAGGCAGTGGCAGTTTGAGCAAGTGTTGCAACCAGTCGCCGAGGGTGGTGATCCAGCCCTCCCAGCCCCGTCGATTGCAACGCCGGGCGATCGCATCATCGAGCGACTCGCGGGTGACCGCGAAGCCCTCCTCACCCGCCCACTCGAGCAAACCGTGAAGAAACGTTCCCGGATTCGGTCCACGAGGGAAACGGTGAATATCAGCTCCGCCGGCGATGATCTCGCGCGGTGCTTCAGGATCGAGGCGTTCGTCGTCGAACAGCTTTTGCGCTTGCGGACTGTCGGGGGCTTCGTCGTTGCCAGCGCTCAGCACGTCACTGATGCGCAAGGCACTGTACGAAGCGATCCACCAGTTCTCGCTGGCCCTGCGGCTCGGTAAAAGGGTGGCACGCAGCGTGGCTTCGTTACGCGGAGGCTGGTACACCTCGCTGGTGGCTTGTGGCATTTCAACAACGCTCAGCGCCGAACAATCCTGTTGCAGATCGTCCAGCCAGCGGGCCAATCCGCTGGATTCGTTCAACGTTACGCCGCCGCCCAACAGATAGCCCAGCGCAGAAAGATGCAGCACCGAGCTGCTGTGGTTGCCGCGCTTGAGATCCGTCACCCCGAGCCAGCATGCATGTTGTGCGCGGGTCAGAGCGACGTAGAGCAAACGCAGATCCTCTGCCAGGCGTTCGGTGTCCGCCACAGCGATCAGTTCCGCGTCGGGCTTCAGGCTGATGCGAGCCTTGCCGGATTCATCGTGGTAGTGCAGCGGCAATCGACTGCCATCCACCGGCTTAGCCGAACAGATGAAAGGCAGGAACACCAACGGGTACTCGAGCCCCTTGGATTTGTGAATGGTCACGACCTTGACCAGTTGTTCGTCGCTTTCAAGACGCAGGATCTGCTCTTCACCTGCCTGCCCAGACAGCGACAGATGCTCGGCCAGATGGCGGATCAGTGCCTGCTCGCCATCGAGTTCCGACGCGGCCTGTTGCAACAACTCCGACAGGTGCAAAAGGTTGGTCAGCACCCGCTCACCATCACTGCGGGCAATGAGCATCTGCGGCAGTTGAAAGTCGTGCAGCAGGCGCCGCAGCATCGGCAGCACCCCTTGCTTGCGCCACAGTTCACGATAACCGCGGAACTGCATGACCCGGATTTCCCAGACCAGTTCGTCCTGATTCAGACGCTCCAGCTCAGCCAGTGGCAGATTCAGCGTGATGCACGCCAACGCCGCTTTCAGGGAACGCTCGACATCCGGCTCGGCGCACGCCTTGAGCCACGACAACAGGTCATGGGCTTCCTGTGCGGCAAAGACCGAGTCCTTGTCCGACAGATAAACGCTGCGGACTCCGCGCGCTGCGAGCTCACCGCGTACCGCCTGCGCCTCTTTACCATCGCGCACCAGGATCGCAATATCCGCTGGCCGCAGCCCACGCCAATCCTTGCCCTCCTGCGCAAACCCGGCGCGACCGGTCTGCCCGCCATTGAGCAGGGTCGTGACCTCACTGGCGCAGGCTGCCGCAAACTGCTGGCGGTAAACTGCCCCGGACAGTGGCTTGTCGGTAGATAGATGCCAGATGTTCAGCGCCGGCACGTCCAGCCCGGCTACCTGCAAATGTTCTTTGCGTCCCTGCGCCTCCACAGGCTGGAACGGCACCGGGTTATCGCCGTTTTTCTCTCGGAACAGAAACGCCCCGCGCCCTTGCTCACGGGCCTCGGCACGCTCGAACACATGGTTGACCGCACGGACCATCCCGTGACTGGAACGGAAGTTGGTGCCCAGGGTATGCAGACGCCCGAACGTGGCCTGCCGGGCTCGCAGATAGGTGTAGATATCCGCGCCCCGGAAGGCATAGATCGCCTGCTTCGGATCCCCGATCAGAAACAACCCGGTCTCGGGGTTATCCTCTTCAATGCGATAGATGCTTTCGAAGATCCGGTACTGCACCGGATCCGTGTCCTGAAACTCATCGATCAGGGCGACCGGGAACTGCTCGCGAATGAGCGTGGCGAGACGCTCCCCACCGTCGGACTGCAAAGCCGCATCCAGACGCAACAGCATGTCGTCGAAACCCATTTCCGCTCGACGGCGTTTCTCGTCTTCAAAGCGAGCACTGACCCATTTGGCAGCATGCTGCAGCACGGCCGCATCGGGCGTCGGCAAATTGTCGAGACTCGACTTGAGCACAGGCATGGCATCCAGGCCCGGGTGACTCGGCGGCTCGCCTTTCCAGGCTTCAGCCATGCCCTCCGGTGTGAGCCGGGCGAACCCGGTGCCGATATCCAATTGTTCGAGCGTCTCGTCCTCAGCCCAGGCCTTGAGCTTTTCAAACCAGGGTTCGAAATAGCGGGCCTGCATCTTGCGCCCATCCACCGTTTTGTTGGCGACACCCTGATGGCAGATAGCGAGCAACTCATCGGACCACTGCCGCCATGGTCCCTTCAACTCCACCAATGCCGCACGGCGTTCCTGCAGGCATTCTTCGATCAGTTCGGATGGCGTCTGGTCTGAGTTCCCTTCGCGCTCGGTGCCAAACAGCCCCCGTACACGCGGCAACAGGGCCGCCGGCCCTCCCCAGTGACTGCGGACCCAGCTTAAGGCGTCGCCCTGCATCGGGTAGCAGAACAGCCGCCAATAATCGCGCAACACTTCGCCGAGCAGGTCGCTGTGATCGGTTTCCAGGGTCTGGGTAAACAGACTGCCGCTGTCGAACGCATGCTCGCGCAGCATTCGCTGACACCAACTGTGGATCGTCGAGACCGCGGCCTCGTCCATCCATTGCGCAGCGATGTCCAGGCGATTGGCGCAGCCGGGCCATTGTTGCGGATCGAACTGTGCACGCAGTTCATCGATCAGCGCATCAGGGGCAGGCGTCTCGTCACGAAAGAAACGGGCGGCCTCGGCCAGACGCGTGCGTATGCGCTCGCGCAGTTCTTTGGTGGCTGCGTCGGTGAAGGTCACCACGAGAATCTGCGGGGGCAACAGCTCTCGACCGAAACCACTCGCCTCGCCTCCGTGGCCAAGGATCAACCGCAGATACAACGCCGAAATGGTAAACGTCTTGCCAGTGCCCGCACTGGCTTCGATCAGTTGGCTGCCCCTTAACGGGAATGCCAGCGCGAGCGGCTGTTGATTGCTCATGCGCCTGCCTCCTCATGGGTCCATGTGCGCCACCCCGCCTCAAGCAAGGGGCGATACAGTGCATCACACCAACCTGAGAAGGTTTCATCCGCCTGCAGTGCATCATAGTCGGCGAATTGTCGGGCCAGAGCCGGGCTTTCGCGACGTTCACCTTCGCTGGTCTGACCATCCCCTTCATAGGCTTTACGGGCAGCCGCTTCAGCCTTGACCGGATCGGTCTGTGCCAGCCACGCAAAAGCCGTTTTCACCGCGACCGGCAGCGGCTGGCGCATGCCCGTCTGCCAGGCGAGCAGCAGATCCTCAAGAATTCGCCCCGCTCGGGTTGGTTCCAAAGGATCAAGAAGGAGCGTGTCATCACTGGCCACCAGTGCGGTCGTCAGGGAAAGCCCACTGGCACACGCGACAAGGTGACTGACCCATGATTTGGTCATGCGATGCCATTTGCGGCTCTTGATCGAGCCTATGCTGTTGGGAATCGTCGTGACCGACAGTACGCCGCCATCGGCGCGCCGGTGCAAACCGCCTAGCCATCCTTCAAGGCGCAGTTCCTGCCATTCAAAATTGATCGGTAGCGCGTTGGTTAGCGGTGTTGGCCATAACGCCAACAGCTGTTGATAGCGTTGCAACAAGTCTGGCAAAGGCTCGATCAGCTCTCGTTGAAGGCATTCACCGAACCCGGCCATGGGCAGCAGTCCGCTGTTCTGCAGGCGTCGGGCTTGAGACTCGAGCGCCTGATCAACATTGTCCGGGTGTCTCAAGGCTGCCCCGAGCAAGCTGTCGCTGAGCATGTATCGCTGCAATGCATCCAGCACAAAAGGTTCCTCATCAGCCTGAGGTACCTGCGCCGCTTCGAAGTAAACCTTGAGTCGCTGAGTGAAAAAGTGTCGGACCGGATTGCGCAGGAAGTCCTGCAGCAGTTCCAGACTCAACGGTTCTTCCTGGGCATGGGGGGCAAGCATTGTGGCGACGTCGTTCTGTTTGTGAGGTTGATGCAGCACCTGCCATTCGCTGGCGTAGCTGAAAAGCTTTTGTTCCTCATGGAAATAGCGCGAACTGAATGGCTGCAACGGATGCTCCTGGGTCATGGCAATCAGGAGATCCTCGTTGTCGTCAGCCGATCGCCATCCATTGGCGAGATGATCGCGCAACTGGCCGATCAACACAGAGGCTGGCCGCTCACTGTTGTCGCGAATGCTGCGACCGACCCAACTGATATAGAGCTGATGACGAGCGGACAAGAGTGCCTCTAGCAGAAGATAACGATCATCCTCACGACGGGAACGATCTCCCGGCCGGTAGTCGCTGCCCATGAGATCGAAGTCCAACGGTGGTTGAGCGCGTGGATAATCGCCATCGTTCATGCCCAACAGACAAACCAGTCTGAACGGAATCGCGCGCATCGGCATCAGCGTGCAAAAGTTAACGGCTCCGGCCAGAAAGCGCTGCGACAGACGCCCCTGATCCAGCCCTGCCAGCCAGGCCTCACGGACGACGGTCAGTGGCAGCTCGTCCAGCAGACCGACGGCTTCGCAGGTTTCCAGCCAGGTTTCGCGCAACTCCTCGAGTTGAGCCAGCAGGTAGTCGTCATGCTCGTCTTCGGGTTTGAAAAAAAGCTGCATCAACGCCTGAAGCCGATACCCCCACTCCTGTGGCTGCGCAGGCCTCATCAGTTGCTGATGCGAGAGTTCCAGTGCATCCAGCAATGCTACCAACGGGCCGATCAGCGCGGCATCGAGACCACCGATTTCGTCGTACGGCTCGATATCCCCGCAGGCGCCGGAACTGCCGACGGCATAACCGAGCAGCATCCGGCGCAAGCCAAAGCGCCAACTGTTTTGCTCCAGCTCGTCGGGCAATCCCAGCTCGGCACGTTGCCCGGCATCGATGCCCCAACGCACCCCGGCCCCCTCGATCCAGCGATGCAGGGTCGGCAAGTCTCGCTCCTGCACACCAAACCTGGCGCGTAACGCAGGAACGTCGAGCAAGTCGAGGATCTCACTGACGGGAAAACGGCTATCCGGCAGCTTGAGCAGATGCTCGACAGCGATCAGCAATGGATCTCGTCCGCGTTGCCCCTGATCGGCCATGGTGAAGGGAATGAAGCGTGGGTCATGACGATCCAGCTGACCAAAGACGGCGCGGATATGCGGCGCATAACTATCGATGTCAGGCACCATCACGATCACATCGCGAGGGCGTAATTGCGGGTTCGCGCTGAAACGGGCCAAGAGCTGGTCGTGAAGAATCTCCACTTCGCGCTGGGCGCTATGGGCAATATGAAAGCGGATCGAATCGTCTTGAGTCAGATCGACTGCCGGCCAGCGCGCTCGAGTCTCGCTGAGTGGCCGCAGTTCCAGAATATCGTCCTGTAACTGATTGAGCATGTTCTCCGGCTGGGTTTCGCTGAACAGATCGATACGCCCGTTACGAAATGCTGCGCGATAGCTGTCAGGCTCGTCGTAGCTGTCGAGAAGGTTGATGTAATCACGACCTTGCTTACCCCATGCAGCGAGGAGCGGGTGAGCATGTTGGTGGAGTGATTCCGAGTCCAGCACCACAGGCATGCCGTTTTTGCGGGCTTGTCGCTTGTACTGATGACGTAGTAGATCCTTGTCGGCAACGATATCGGCCCAGTGATAACGACAGGGGTTATGGACGCACAACAAAACCTGGCTGAAACGGGAAAGCCCGGCCAACGCTTCCAGTACTTGTGCGGGCAACGAGGAAATTCCAAAAACGATCACTCGCTGGGGAAGTCCGGACGGTGCGCTTTCAAGACTGTTGATGCGCTCCATGAATCGCTGGTGCACGCCTGCCCGACTTTGGGCCATGCCTTGCTCGCCCACATCGTCCAGCAGGGCGCGCCACAACTCTGCCTGCCAGCAACTGGACGCTGGGAGCGGCTTCGCTTCACCTCTTACATTGCGAAGCTGATGATGCCCCTCTGCCCAGTCCTCAAGCCAATCAGCGCGGTAAACCTGATATTGGTCAAAGAGGTCAGCCAATCGTTCGGACAACTGGTAACGCTTGCGCAGGTCGGTGTCATGGGTGAGGAAGCGTTGCAGCGGTTCGAAATGCGGACGGTTGATAACCTGTGGCAACAGGCGCATCAGACGCCATGTCAACGGTGCCTTGTCGAGCAGCGACTTTGCCGGAATTTCCTCTCGGCCCAGCACCATCCGGTAAAGCTGCCACATGAAACTGCCCGGCAGTTGCACATCAATTGCGGCGGCGATACCACAGCCGCCTAAGTCGCCTGCTTCAGGGTCCTCAGCCAGTGCCAGCTTGAGCCATTGAGCGATGCCGTTGCTCTGTACGAGTGCAATTTCGTTCTCCAAGGGAGCCAGTGGATAACGCCGCATGATGCTGATCACAAGGCTGCGCAGTTCATCCAGGCTATTGCTCTGAACGACCATGAATGCAGCGTTGAGGGACTGGGTGTCCGGCATGAAGGCTTCCTTGGAAAAGTACAAAAGCTAGGGCTGAACCTTAGCATTGTCGGCTGGCGAGGACAGCCGCAAGGCGTCCGAGAATGCCGTACGAACTTTCCTGCGGGCAAAACAAAACCCCAACTGCTTTCGCAATTGGGGTTTCGGAATTTAATCTTGACGATGACCTACTCTCACATGGGGAAACCCCACACTACCATCGGCGATGCATCGTTTCACTTCTGAGT
>Ga0070669_100000748_pt1 | contig 23641 bp, 13 predicted proteins | sample KBSS53metaG_FD_64680 | JGI IMG/M metagenome (GOLD analysis project Ga0070669, IMG submission 64680) | Switchgrass rhizosphere microbial communities from Kellogg Biological Station, Michigan, USA - KBS S5-3 metaG | ecosystem: Host-associated > Plants > Roots > Rhizosphere > Soil ...
GGTGTAATCAGAAATCTTCATGTTCCAATTGTTGGCGGACCGGCGGCTGGCAAAACCAGTTTTCTCATGGCCAGCATGTGTGAGTTGCACGATCGCTCAGAGAAAGGCGATCTGGGACTGGAGTTTCCTGAAAAGAAACATGAAACTTTGTTTCAAAAATCCAGCCGTGACTTTTTACAGGGAGCACTGGTAAATAAAACTGCTGAAGAGTCGCCGGACGCATTCCTGGTTAAACTGAAGGACGGCGGCGGCGGTGAGGCATTGCTCTACATCTACGATGCCGCAGGCGAGTTGTATCAGCAAACCGATGTGCTCGGACGGCACGAGTATTACTCCTACACGCATGGTGTTCTGTTTCTGCTGGATCCTTTCTCTCTGCCGCAAGTGAGAATTGATTATGCGCATTCGCTCAAAGGGGCGTCCGATCAAGTGAAGCCTTGCGATGAGAGTCCGCAGGATGTCTATGATCGAATGATTGGAACCCTCAGAAAGTTTTCAAACACGGGCAGACGTTTTGGCGCCGTACCCTTCGCGGTCGTGGTCACCAAATCCGACGCTTTTGGATTGGCGAAAAACATCGAAGTTGCCGGCACCGACATCAGCCCGAACGGCAATAACAAGAACGGAGATTGCAAATCGGGCTCAGTGCGCCAGTGGTTGGTCAATAACGGCGAAGGCAATTTGGTGCGTTGCATTGAGAACGACTTTAAGAAGGTTCGGTATTTTCACTGTAGTTCACTTGGCCGCTTGCCTGACTTGAGTTCGGCTCCGTTCGATCCGCATGGAGTGCTCGACCCGCTGGCTTGGACTCTAAATCCCTACAACCTCAAATTTGAGCGCAGCGGCGAGGGACTAATCTCTTCCGCAGCGGCTGCCAGCGCCCCCGCTTACAATCTTAAGGTAGGCGGGCGCGGTTATCAGGGCGCTTTGGTCGCTATCCTTTGGATATTTGCCACGTTGTCGCTGGTAGTTTTCGCCGGACAATCGGCTGCTACTCATTCGAGCTTGAATTGGCCGTCTTTTGCCTCCCGCTCCAGAAACCCAACACCTTTGCCGACCGTGATGCCGATCGTCGGCCGCATCGCTACCACCACGACTGACGTTAACCTGCGCTCCGGCCCAAACCGCACCACGCGTAAGATGGGCCTCGCTGAGAAAGGGTCGCGCGTTCGCGTGGTGAGCATTCAAAACGAAGGTGGTTGGTACGAAGTCGAGGTCCTTAAACACGGTCGGCCAAAACTGGATTTAAGCTCGGATCGAGGTTGGCTTCACAGTGACTATCTTGTCTTCGAGTAATTATAGACAGCTTTAGACGTTTAAAAACCGCTGGCCGATAATTGACCGGATCGTTTCCGATAATTAACTGACGTCGTCAACTCACAAGTAGGTAGCTTCCGGTCTGCGCTTCATCATCTTCACGAAAAATCAAGCAAGGGATTTACGGCTTCTCCCAGACTGCGTGATACACTCGTTGACGCCATACTTTTTTGACGAGGTTCAGCGAAGCGGACGCTTCAGTGCGGGCGCAAATGCCTTCACGGAACAGGAAGGTTTGCGACCAACAGCAGTGTCACGATTTTTGAGCGCTCTGTTCGACCGGCGCCTGAAGGGCAGCAACGCCCGTTTGCGCTTTTCGCTAAGATGGACCAAACGGCGAGTCAAAAAGGCGGGAACGAGACAAAAGAGTCGCTACAATTTCCCCTACATCCTAAAGCGTACCGCTGTGCGTCAATGTGCCCCTGTAGCTCAACGGTTAGAGCAGCAGACTCATAATCTGTTGGTTCGGGGTTCGAATCCCTGCGGGGGCACCAATGATTTTGACGATTGTCGATTGCCGCATCGCTGATTTGCGATGGCTATTGTGGAAGTGAAAACTTTTAGTTCGAATGGGCGCGTGAGAGGGATGCTGTCTTCAGCTTTTTCAACCAACCACGCCCGCAGGTCAGACACGTAAGTCTTGAGGTTGTCTCACGACCATCAAAAACTGGCAGCCATGGTGATACTTCCAGGATTACTCAATTGGCCACGGAATGAGATTCTGAGCTGGATTTCTTCGGCAGCGTTGAGCTGGTTCGGTAATCGAACGTGATCTGAGTTAACCAATGTCAAACCTTCTGAGATGGACTGTGTAACCCTGATGGAAAGATTTACCGCTAGTTCTGAACCGGTGGCAACCTCAAATGTCACATCGGTTGAGGCCTTCCAAAATCACGACCGAGGGTACCAATCAACTGTTGCCACAGCCTACGACGTCACCGGCGGGCTAAGATGGCGCAGCTTCTCGACTCCCTCAAGGAATTCCTTCGCATCGCTGGCTGTGCTAACCAACAGGCTACTCAACAGCGGGTCGTGCACGTAGAACTTACTGATCGCGTCGATGATCGATTTTTGCAGCGAGTTTAGTGGAACCACATGCGGATCGACCACCCGCATCATTGTCTCGTCCAGTGTCGACGCGGGTCCGGGATAGACCTTCCAGTCCGGCCAGGTGTCGAGGGGACGCGCGGTGGGAGTGAACACTTCCGTGAACGCCGGAGCGGTGTCCTGGCGTGGGCCAAGCGACGTCAGGCCCCACTTCTGTTGCATCGTCTGCAGGAAAGAGCAGTGATGCATCGGGCTATTCACAATCGTGTTGGCGGCGATGTTCGCCGAGACCATCACCATCGGCACGCGCACGCCCAGCCGATCGAAAGTGAAGCCCTCTTCTCCTGCTCCGGTGTTGAATCCAGACGGGTCCGGCGGGGTGGCCGGCGGCGGCGGAACATGATCGTAGCAGCCGCCGTGCTCGTCGAAGGTGATGATGAGCAGAGTATTCTGCCAGTTGTTACCGCTCGCGGATTGGGAGTTGCGAATCGCCTGATAAACTTTCCAAACAATCCGATCGCCGAGCAACACGCTGCCCGGGCCGCCATCCGAATAGAGCGTCGAGTCAAACGAAGACGGGTGCATGTCGTCATGCCACATGACGTCTTCGAAGAAGTTAATAAAGTGCGGCTCGATGAATGAGTACTTCGGCAGTCTGCCGGCCGCACAGTCCTTGAAGAAATTTTTGAAGAACGGCTCGCCACCTTCGAGATATCGGAAGTACTTTTCTCCAACCTTGTCTTTCAAGTCTCCCCAATGGACCAGCTTGGTGAGACCCACGGCGAGGTCTTCGTAAATGTGCCAACTGCCGGCGCCGAACTTCGCCTCCAGCAAATCGAACAAGGTTGCTCCCGCGCTCGATACGGCCCAATTATCCAAATTCCAGGGTGGATCGCCATAGGCCGGCGGATTGTTGACCCAACCCCAGGAAGTGGCCGCGTGCCAGAAGGCGCGGTTGCACCAGGTTTGGCTCGGCACCGCGCAGAACCAATGATCAAAAACGGCGAACTGCTGCGCGAGGGCGCTTAACACCGGAATGGAGCTTGGCGCGAAGCACTTCATGATCACCTGGCTTTGAGCGGCGGCTGAACCGGTCCATCCGGACGTCGCCGTCAGCACATTGAAGTAGTCCTTAACGAATCCTCCCATCGTGTCAGTGCTTGAAGGAGGCACGCCGTATATTTGCGCGGTGATGTGATCGAATTCTTCGCCGGGATCGGGATAGGGTTGATGAAAGTCCGTTCCAACCGAAACGGGAATTGGATTGCCGTTCTCATCGGGGTTCGTCAGGTTGTTGCCGCAGACGCCCTCGAATTGTTTTCCGGGTGGCACGCCGTCCTGGTAAAGATAGCCGAGAATGTTGTCGAAAGAACGATTCTCAAGCATGAGGACAACAACATGTTCGAAAGTATCGAGTAGTGATTGCGGATTTTCCATCGTCGCTCCTATTGATCAAATTTTACGCAGCGCTCCTGAATTTGAGCTTTGCTTGTACGCCAAGTGAGCCTAATACACGCAGCATGAGATCGGTTGAAATGTCGTGGGTGTTGCGGTTTAGTATGGCGGTTACGCGGCTGCGTGACGTGTGAGCTAGCCGCGCCACATCTGAATGCGTCAATCTTTTCTTGCCTACTACTTCTATGATCTTGTCGTTGAGGTCGCTGCGGAATTCAATCTCCATTCCCTCAGCTGGACTCAATCCCAACACCTTTGCAAGTTCTCGAGCGTTGCGCGCGACTACTGGACTAACTTTCTTCATCGAACATCTCCCTAAGTCTCTTTTGAGCGAGAGCAATCTCGCGCGGCGGTGTGTTCTGGGTTTTCTTTGCAAACGCGTGAAAGATCAGAACCGAATCAGCCAACCTTGTGTAATAGAAAACCCGGTACGCGCCCGAAGGGTCCCTTACGCGCAGCTCCTCTACGCCTGACGCGACTGAAGCCATTGGTCGCGACAACGGCATCGAGAGTTTCTCACCCTTTTGCAAATCAAAGATGTTCTTGCCGAGTTCACGCCGCACCTCTTCTGGAAAGTCTCTTATGGCGTCCCGAGCCTTCGGGTGAAATACGGCAAGTTTCACTGGGATAGTCTCAGATATGGGACTTGGCTGTCTAGAGGACGTTGAGGACGCGCGATGAAAGTTTTTACGTGCGACGGCCTTTCTTCTTAGTCGGTCGGCCAGGTCTTCTATCCTTAACGTCCGCCAGATCGGCTTTCTTGATCAGGTAAACGTTCGCAACTTTTATTGCTTTCAATCTGCCGTCCTGCACCAACGTGAGAACACGCTGGCGAGAGATGCCCAGAATCTCTCCAGCCTCCGTGGTAGATATGTAGTCATGTTCAGTCTTTGGCACTCCTGAATTATATGGAAATCTATTGTCGACGCAAAAGGTTTTACCAGCCGCAGTTTCCAACTACTGTCTATTGACAATAGATTCGCGCCGGGTATAATTAGCGTCAAGTGACAATAGTTTTGCGTAGTCTAGAGGAGCATCACTTCAGAACGATTCCGCGCAGTGGAGGCAGCATGGGCGAAGCAAACAACCAAAACTGCGATTGCAGAAACCTACTCGCCGATCAAGAAACTTGGAAAATCATTCTTGATCCCTCATTCCGCAATGACCCCGGCGCTGCTGACTCTCTCGCTCATCTACTGTTCGTCCTCAAGAAGGCGATCGCGAGCGGACCGGAAGGCAGCCTGAGAGTCATCAACACGCTGCAAGAAGGAATCAAAATGCTCTGGCCCTACACCGAAGAACACAAACTCGCGCTCGAGTTGTACGAGATATACCTGACGGGCGATCTAAAGCCTTGGGATGAACCGCGCCAGTTGCTTGCAGGAGCACTTGAGAGATTCAAAACTAAGCGCAACGCAAAGAGGCCAAAGGCCGGCCGGCAGCTAAGCAATCCGCGAAATCAGGAGCCTAAGCTTTGACAAGTAGCGTGTTTAGGCGTCCATTGCCTCTTTCGCACTTTCGCACGCATAATTCGTCGAGTCCGTGATACGTCAAAAAGATATTACTCGCATCGAGTCTCTGTAAACATCAGTGGGCCGGCATACGAGTTAATCCGGGCGTGAGGATTGATGATTAGACTTCACATGAAAACAACATACGCAGGTCTAGCACTTCTTCTTTTTCTCTTCTTATCCGGGCAGGCAGCGGCGCAGGAGACGAAACTAAAGTGGTTTGGGCATGCGGCGTTCTCAATTACCACGCCGAAGGGGAAAGTGCTGCTGATCGATCCGTGGCTTACCAATCCTTCCAACCCTGAAGCGAAGGATGGCAAAGACGCTCTGGCCGCGGTGCCAAAAGTTGACTACATCCTGATCACTCACGGACACCGCGATCACGTTGGCGATGCGGTGGAGATTGCCAGAAAAACCGGCGCCGTCTTGATCGCCAACTCCGAACTCGCAGCCAATCTCGTGAAGCTCGCAGACTTTCCCAGCAAGCAGGCTGAAACCGATGCGCTAATGGGTATTGGTGGCGAGATTCAGATCGCCGACGGTGAAGTAACAGTCGGGATGACGCCGGCGGTTCATTCGAGCAGCGTCTTCAATCCCAAGGCTGGTCCAAACGAACCCGAACGCGCGTACGGCGGGAATCCGGCCGGCTTTGTTATCGCGATCAAAAATGGGCCAACGATTTATCACTCCGGCGACACTGCCTACTTCAAAGATATGGAGACGATCGGTGAGAGTTATGCGATCGACGTGGCGCTGCTTAATATCGGCGGACATTTCGGGATGGAAGCGAAGCAGGCGGCCCACGCCGCGCAATCGTTGCGGGCAAAGCTCGCCATACCTCATCACTTCGGCACGTTCCCCGGCATCGCTCCCAACTCTGACGCTTTTGCGGCTGAACTAAAAAAGTTGAGAATAGCTTTCTACGAAATGAAGCCTGGGGAGACCGTCTCGTTTCGTGGCAGAGAAATGATCAAAAGGTAAGTCGACTTGTAGGGGCGGACCTATGTGTCCGCCCGGTTGCGTGGCGTTCAAGAGGGCGGACACGCAGGTCCGCCCCTACAATCTCGAATCCGATCACAAACGTTCGGAGCGACGCATGAAGAGGTTGAGTGACGACAAAACGATTGGGATCGGCATCATCGGGGCTGGGTTTGCGCGCACCACGCAGATTCCCGGCTTTCGCAATTGTCGCGGCGCGCGCATCGTCTCTATCGCCAGCCGTCATCGTGAACGTGCCGCGAGTGTGGCGCAGGAGTTTGGTATCGAGCATGTTTGCACCGACTGGAAAGAGCTGATTGACCGAGACGATGTCGATCTCGTGAGCGTGGTCACGCCGCCAGCGACGCACATGGAGATCACACTCGCGGCGCTTGAACGCGGCAAGGCTGTGCTTTGCGAAAAGCCGATGGCGATGGATGCCGGCGAGGCGAAGCGCATCACCGATCGCGCGCGTGATGCCGGTGTGCTGGCTTTGATCGATCACGAATTGAGGTTTCTCAGCAGCCGGCGAAAGATGCGCGCAATGCTGCACAGTGGAGCGATAGGCACGGTCCGTCACTGCAACTATGTTTTCCGTTCTGACTATCGCGGGCCAGCCGGAACCTGGGATTGGTGGTCGGATGAAAATATGGGCGGCGGCACGCTCGGCGCGATCGGATCGCACGCGATCGATTCGTTTCGCTGGGTGCTGGATGCGGAAGTCAGTGAAGTGTGCTGCGTATTGTCGACCTACGTCACTGAGCGGCCTGACAAATCCAGCGGCAGCATGCGCGCGGTAACTTCTGACGACACGGTGAAGATGTTGTTGCGCTTCGTGGACTCGCCGCTGACAAAAGGCGCGACCGGCGCAGCGTCGCTTTCCGTGGTTGAGTCGGGCAAATCGCTCAACCAGCTAGAAGTTTACGGTAGCAGCGGCGCGCTGATGGTTGAAGAAACCGGCGAGCTTTGGCATTCACCTGCGGGCTCAGGCGCCTGGCGCCGAGTGGAGGTTGAGCAGGATACGGTTGCGAGCGGAATGCGCGACGGCAGCTGGTCGCGAGGGTTCACAATTTTTTCCTGCGCGATTATCAACGCGCTGCGAGATGGGCGAACAACGGTCGCGGGCGCGGCGACGTTTGAAGACGGTTATCGCGTGCAGCTGGTTCTGGATGCTGCTCGTGAGTCAAGCAAGAACGGCAGCTGGCTGCGCGTCTAAAGTTCGCTTTGCACGAGCACCGTGCTGATATCAGAACCGAGAGCGGTAGCGACCGGTCCAAACACTCTCGTTGATGATATTTCGTCCTGGTAACTCAATCTCTTTTCCTGTTGACTCTTTGGCCGGTCGCTACCGCTCGCGGTTCTGATTGCGATGGCCAACCCTGGTTCGTCTAATGGCCAACAAGTTACGCCGCCAGACTCTTCAAACAAAACTTCTTCGCAGCGTGCGCGTGGGTGTTGATACGGGCGGAACATTCACGGATTTTGTTTACGAGTCCGAGGGCCGTTTCAAAATCTTCAAGCTGCCATCGACGCCATTAGATCCATCGCTCGCGATCTCCCAGGGCCTGCAACAAATTTCCCGAACAACCGGCGTCGCTTTTAACCACCTCGAAGTGGTCCACGGCACAACGGTAGGCACGAACGCATTGTTACAACGCCGCGGCGCGCGCACCGCGTTGATAACCACCGCCGGCTTCGAGGACGTGTTGGTGATTGGCCGACAAGCTCGTCCGGAACTTTACAACCTCAATGCTGTGCGGCCGCCGCCGCTCATACCTGACAAGCTTCGTTTCGGTGTGCGCGAGCGTGTCGGCGCGACCGGCGAGATTATCGAAGAGCTCAATCAAACTGAGCTCACCTCGTTAGTAACCAAACTCAAGAACACTCGCGTCGAGTCGGTCGCGATTTGCCTGCTCTTCTCGTTTGCAAATCCGGAGCACGAACAACGAATAGCCGCAGCCCTCGCCGCGCTACGAATTCCGCTTTCAGTCTCACATCAAATTCTGCCGGAGTATCGAGAGTTTGAGCGCACTTCAACGGTCGCGATCAATGCTTACCTTCAGCCGCTGATGGGCAGCTATCTCGAGCGCCTGGAAAAAACGACGCGAAGCCTGCGCGTGATGCAGTCGTCGGGCGGCAGTATTTCCGCTTCGGTTGCCGCGCGCGAGCCGGTGCGCACGATTCTTTCCGGACCAGCGGGTGGAGTGGTCGGGGCGTTGCGCGCGGCGAGCGCTGCCGGTTTTGAAAAAATTATCACGTTCGACATGGGCGGGACTTCAACTGACGTCGCGCTTTGCGAACGCGACGGCCCGCGCATGACGAACGAAGCTGCAGTCGCCGGACTTCCCGTTGCTGTTTCCATCATGGACATCCACACCGTGGGCGCGGGGGGCGGTTCAATAGCACGCGTTGATGCAGGCGGCTCGCTGCGCGTGGGTCCGGAATCGGCGGGCGCCGATCCTGGCCCAGCGTGTTATGGCCGGTCGTGGCTGCCAACGGTCACTGACGCGCACACGGTGCTGGGCCACTTCGGCGGCGCCGGGTTGCTGGGCGGCGAATTCTCGCTGGACGAAGAGCGCGCGCTGATCGTCATGACTAGCCTGGCCGGGGCGATGAGCAAGGTTGCAGGTCGGGAACTAAACGCGGTTGAAGCGGCCCAGGGAGTATTGCTGGTTGCAAACACCAACATGGAACGCGCGCTACGGCAAATCTCGGTTGAGCGCGGCCATGATACGCGCGACTTCACCCTGTTGCCTTTCGGTGGGGCCGGTGGTCTGCACGCAGTCGAGCTGGCCCAGGCGTTAAGTATTCCGCGCATCATCGTGCCGAATCTCGCCGGCGCGCTTTCTGCGATCGGGGTGCTCACGGCCGACGTGGTTAAGGACCAGAGCCAGACGATCATGCTGGACGTCAGCAAGGGAGTTGCAAAGAAGCTCGAACAGATCTTCAAGAAGATGGAGCAGAGTGCTGCTCAAGCGTTACGCGAGGAGGGTTTTCCCAGGGCTCAGCAACGGCACGAACGTTCGGTCGCGTTGCGGTACCAGGGCCAGTCGTTTGAGCTGCAGGTGAAATATTCTGGCGCTGATCTGGCCGCGAGTTTTCATCGCGCGCATTCGGCGCGCTATGGTTACGCACAGGAAACGAACGCGGTTGAGATCGTCAGTGCGCGCGTGCGCTCAACCGGGCTGGTGAAAAAGCCGGCGCAAAAGCGGACTAAGGTTTCTCGTGATGCGAAGGCGAAACCCACAAGGCTCGCCAGCGCTTACATCTGGGGTGAAAAGACTCAGGTGGCGGTTTACCGGCGAGACGATCTGTCAGCAGGCGCACAGCTTCGCACGCCCTGCATCGTGACGGAGTATTCGTCAACGACGCTGGTCCCGGCAACAGCGCGCGCTCAGGTTGATAACTTCGGAAATCTGATCATTGAACTTAGCTAGCATTCAAGTTTCGGTAGTTTGCGGTTGTGACCACGGTTTGAAAATCTCTGTGCGTCCTTTGTGACCTCTGTGTCTCTGTGGTGAGTGAGTTGCCAAATAAGAATCACCACGCGCTCCTGGCGTATTGGCGGTTAAACCGAATCATGAACTTCGATCCCATAACTCTAGAAATCTATCGCGCGCTCTACACCTCAGTTGCCGAGGAGATGGGCATCGCGCTCAGGCGCACAGCCTTCTCGCCAAACATCAAGGAGCGGCGCGACTACTCATGCGCTGTTTTTGACGCCGCGGGTCGGGTGATTGCGCAGGGCGATCACATGCCGGTGCATTTGGGATCGATGCCAATGGCCGTTGCTTCCGCGCTCAGCCAGATCGAACTACAACCAGGAGACGTCGTCGCCCTCAACGATCCGTTCGCCGGCGGCACGCATTTGCCGGATGTGACGTTGGTAGCGCCTGTCTTCAGCGAATCGACCGCAGACCGGCGACCGGCGACCGTGAATGACAAGCCTTCGGTCCGTCGTTGGTCGTCGGTCAACGGTCCGCTCTTCTACGTTGCCAACCGCGCGCATCACGCGGACATCGGCGGGGTAACGCCCGGTTCGATGGGCCTGGCCACGGATATTTACGGCGAAGGCTTGTGCATTCCGCCGGTGCGCCTGGTTAAAAACGGCGCACTCAACGAAGACATCATGCGCTTGATTCTCGCGAACGTTCGCAGTCACGACGAACGTCGCGGCGACTTCCAGGCGCAGATTGGTTCACTGAGAACCGGGACGGCGCGTCTGCTGGAGATCGTGGCGCGGCGCGGGCAGGTGGAAGCCTCGGCTTATGCCGGTCATTTAATAGATTACTCCGCGCGGCTGATGCGTCACGCGATTCGCTTGATTCCTGACGGAACCTACCACGCCGAAGATGCGCTTGACGACGATGGCGTGAGCGAGCGTGAAGTCAGGATAGCGGTCACCATTACCATCAAAGGCGAGCGGGCCCGGGTTAACTTCACGGGCAGCGCGCCCCAGGTTGTTGGTCCAGTCAACGCGGTGGAGGCGATCACAATCTCCGCCGTGTCGTATGCGTTCCGCTGTTTGCTCGAAGGCGATGTGCCAGCCAGCGCCGGCCTGATGTTGCCGATCGAAGTTATTGCGCCGCCGGGCACGGTGGTGAATGCCACGCATCCCGCATCAGTTGCAGGTGGCAACGTGGAGACATCGCAGCGAATAGTCGACGTCTTGTTTAAAGCCCTGGCCCAGGCCCTTCCTGACAAAATTCCAGCGGCGAGTCAGGGCACTATGAACAACCTCACCATTGGCGGAATCGATCCACGCAGCGCGCAGGAGTTTTCGTACTACGAAACTGTCGCAGGCGGCATGGGCGCCCGGCCGGAACACGACGGCATGAGCGCAATGCATACGCACATGACTAACAGTCTCAACACTCCGGCTGAAGCGCTCGAGTATGCCTACCCGCTTCGAGTTCGTGAATATCGCATTCGTAAAAATTCAGGAGGGGAAGGAAAACAAAAGGGCGGCGACGGGGTTGTTCGTGAAATTGAAACGCTGGCGCCCGCGCGTATGTCGCTGCTGGCAGACCGGCGCAAGCACGGGCCCTACGGCTTGGCTGGAGGCGAAGACGGGAAACCGGGCACCGCTGCGATCATCAGCAACGGCCGCACGAAGAAGATCGGATCGAAAGGCAGTTGGGAACTTGAAGCGGGCGATCGGGTGAGAATTGAAACGCCGGGCGGCGGCGGCTTTCGGAAGTCCCGATAGTTCCCGCCGCCGCCACGCCGATTCTTTCGCGATAGCCTGGGCTATCTAGTGATAGATAAATAGGCCGCCGCGCTTTGCCGCCAATCCCATATCGAAATCTCTCTTGGGATACAATTCAGTAAATTGCGATCAACCTAACGTGAGCTAGTTCAGTTTCCAATGGCTGATTCTGCCTAGCTGCCTTGGCGATCTTTTACACACGGACTTTTCAACTTCGAATAATCAGGATTGCATTGCTTGCATAAACAACGCATTGCAATGTTGTTGTCCAGGGGAACCAATCGCTTTGCCGGAATGCTTTCGCCCGCACGAATGAAGTTGATATTGCTCGGGTCACCCTTAGCGTCAGCCACCATCATCATGCAGTCGTTTTCCCCGGGCTTCCATGTTAACGCGCCAGTGATTTGGTAATCGCCTGGTGCAATTGGCTCGGTTGAGACATACAGTGGCTTTTTCATTTTAATGAAATCTTTGGGCCACTGCAGATCCTTGCAATCATCGCAGCATCCGCAACATGTATTGTCACGCAGGTGGTAACCGGTGATCGTCCATCCAGCCGGGATAGGCTTGGTTCCTCCGTTTCGGACAATCACATACGCATAATTGTCGATTTCTGGTATCGGTTGCTGGTGTGCCGGATCACTATCGGGACAGTTCCGGTTCCACATTTCCAGTGAATGGCAAAAGTCGTCAGTGTACCCATACTCTCCGTTCCGGCCATCATTAATGTAGATATCAATATCCGGCGGGGCTCCAACGGTAGTGACTGGAGTAGGGGCACCGGCAAGTTGATAAGCGCCTTGCTTCCGAAAGGCCCAGCCAATCACTTTGTGTACTGCTCCACCGGGATGCCCTTCAAATACCGGCGTAGCTCGATCGAGGAATTGCAAACGATCGGCCCACGGTTCAGGGTCAACTGGGTTGGTAGGTTGGGTCAATGTTCCGACACCATAGATGATGAGGAACAAAAGGTATCGCGAGGCCCATTCGCGGTCACAAAGTTCTGCGCTTCCACCACCCATAGAGAGATAGGCTCGAAAGTGACTTGTCGACAGGATCTGCTCACTGCCGTAACCGCCATCATCGTTTACGCCGCCCCAAGCCCAGCCGCCGGCAATCGGGCGGTCATGGCGCCTGTCGAGACTGGGAGTACTGACAGTTATCCACGGGAAGGTCAGGAACCGGTCGGGCGCTTTCGAGTGCGGGTCGCAATACAGTGCAGCAAGGCTGTCACCACAACTGTGCGCAAAGCCAAAGTTTCCCGACCACGCGTTATCAAGCAAAATTACGTGTCCAAACTCATGAAGCACCACGCCGACTGCTGCTGCTATTCCTACAGGTTGAGAAGCTTGAGCAAAACCGTAGGTAATGAAACCCGTTCCTTTTCCGTTTAGCCCCCAAACTGCAGCATTAACGCAAGTAAAACAACCCATGTGATCGACCGGCACGGGAAAAGGAGTGCCGTCGAAATAACTGCTCATCGTAAAGCCCATTTCCTCCACCATGCGAAAAGCAAAGTCATTATGGTAGTAAGCGTTTGCTGCACTGAAGTTATCGGTATCGGCGTTATAGTCGAACCGTCCGTTTAGATCAGTGGGCGGTGCAATAGGAAGGGGACAAATGTCCTGCAGAACGACATACTCGCCGTTGAGGCTTACGGGTGAGCCCCCTAAATTACCTGGCAATGGTCGTGGCGTTCGAGGACCATTCAGCACCGCTACGGAGGAACCGGGTGTAATTGAAATATCGCCCGTAACATTTAGTGGATCGTTGTCATAGATCCAGGCGCTGGCAAGGTCCACCAGGGGGCGGATGTAAAGGACCGAGTTCGTTTCCGGCTCGATCAAAGCGTGAACGTGCATTTCGTTCGCTTCGTACTTCAAGGCAAGAAATACCTCGTTTACGGCGTAGTAAGCACCCTCCTTTATTGATGGATCAACGGGCGGCAGAACCAGCCTGATTGCGCGAAGCACGAGGTTGAAATCCTCGTGTTTGTCCTCTTTTTCGTCTTTTTGTCTTTCAGCACTAACGTATTTGTAGATCACCGGCTGCGAACTATTTATCGAGAGTTTTGCCTTACTCACATTTACTTTGCGACCGCTGATTTTTTCAATGCGCTTCGCATTCTTATCCAACGACAGCATTTGCGAAAGCTTCTCGTGGGTAAGGCCTCTTGCACTTCTTCTCAATACCGCCTGATCAACCTTAACGTCTTTTACTTCGTAATCGACCGTGTTCGTGCTTTCTAAGACTTCTTTGGTTGCCGTTTGCACGATTACTGCGGCGCCTCGGCGCCACACAGGCAGGCCTTGATGCAATTGTGTGTACTGCAATACCGTGAGGTGCCGAAGCTCTTTCGAGTCGGTTAATACAAGCTCATCATCGCCTTTGGTTACCTCTCCGACTTTTTCTAATGCTACGACCTTCGAAGACTGGACGGCTGGCACCCCCGCAACTTTCTTCAGATACTCTCCAGCGATCTTATATAAGCTTCCAGAGGCCGCGACTTCCGAGGGCTCCAGGAGTTCTTCTGTGTGATCCGTGTGCCGCAAGCGTTCTTGCACATCTTTTTTCGCGTCATTGTTTGGATTTGAGGTCATCTTTTTGTCCTTTCGTGAGATGAGGTTAACTGAGATTCAATTCACCTGAGCACCATGCGTTGGATCCAAACGAGATCCACGTCTGCTCAGCTCGAACTCATCGTTCAATGAATTTGGTAGGCCGGTAGCGAGTGTGCAGGTTCTAGCAGGCTCGTGAGTATCAGCCTTCGATTGAGCTAGCTGACGGTATCGCCGCGAGGGTAGAAAGTCAAGGAATGGTCATGAATCATTTTTCGCCGCGAACTCAACGGGCGCGTTCACGTCGTCAACCTGCGGTAAATCGCCGGCATGCGCTCCGGCAGCGACAACACATCGTCGATGATCGTGTAGCCAATCTCGCCGTACAGATCGCGCAGCTCCGCTTCTGACTCTCGATCGATCGTGATGCAGAACGGCGTAATCCCCTGATTCTTCGCCTGACGCAAAGCCTCGCGCGTGTCCTCGCGCGCGTAACGCGCGTCGCCGTAATCATGATCGTAAGGACGACCGTCAGACAAGACGATCAGCAGTCGCGTGCGGGCTTCCTGTTTCCCGAGTTTCGCCGACGCGTGTCGGATGGCCGCGCCGAGCCGCGTATTATTTTGAAAGGCGATGCCGCCTATGCGCCGCTTCACGTCGTCGGAGTATTTCTCGTCGAAGTCTTTCACCACATAAAACTTCACGTTGCGGCGGCCCTCGGAAGTGAAACCGTTGATCGAGTAGGTGTCGCCGACAGCCTCGAGCGCTTCGCTCATCAAAACCAATCCTTCCTTTTCAATTTCGATGATGCGCCGGCCGGGCCGCGTGTAAGGCTGCAGCGGATGCCGGCCAATCGTGCGCGCGGTCGAAGAAGATTGATCGAGCAGGAAGGACACGGCCACGTCGCGACGCCGGCGCAAACGCTTGGTATAAAGTCGCTCAGACTGATGACCACCTCCGACTTTCGCTGCCCGTCGATCAATCACGTAATCAATCACAGCACTCAGATCAAATTCCTCGCCGTCGAGCTCGTTCGTCACTCGCGTTAGATCTTCGGGCTTCATCAACTGAAACTGATAACGGATGGACGAAATCACGCCCTTGTAGCGTTCGCGCGTTTGCTCGACAAACTCTCGATCGCCGTGCTTCACGTGCTTCTCGATGACCCGGCACCAACCCAGTCGATGATCGGTGAGCTCACGATCCCACTCATCGTAGTTATAAGCGACCTCGCCTTCCTCGATCAGCTGCTCGGGAGTTTCCGCGTCGATCCAGCTCTCGGCGCCGGCGAGCTCGTCCGGTTCGCCTTCCGCGTCGGGATCGTTCCAGGCGTTGAAAAGTTCGCGCGCATCGCGGCGCTGCGGTTCTTGCTGAGATTGCCGGCGATTGAAACTCTCGGTCGTGATGGCATTCTCTTCTTCCGAGTCGGCCGGCTCTTCCTGAGTTTCAATCTCCTGAATCGAATCATCATCCGGCGACATGGATTGAAAGAGCGCGTAGACCCGACTCGTGGCCATCAAAGTGTCGGCGACTGTCGCGGCTGGATTCATCAAATACTCTACGGTCAGGGTTTCCAATTCAGAAACTATCTGACCGTAATACTGTCGGGCGTCAGCGGTGGCCCCGCCCAGCAACGCAGTTTGAAACAGCAACTCGAAAGGAATTAGCGTGGCCGGCAATTCGAGCACCGAGGGACGACTGCGGCGCAGGTGCTCGCGAATCAAATCGAGATCACGCGCGAGACCGCGATACTTCCCCCGTAGCCCCAGATCGATCCGAGAGTTTTCGAGTGTGCCAAAAATGCGCCGCGCCAGTTGCGGGTGCGGAAACAACTGGAGCGCCCGGCGATAGTCGACATCAGTAGGACAGACATTCTTGTCTGTATCTTTCTTTCCCAAGTCAGAGACAGACAGGAATGTCTGTCCCACCATTTCGTCGGGCTGTGAGAAAGCCTCGAGCGCGTCGGCATTTTCCGGCGCATAAGTTTCTCGAAGCGAGGCATAGGCTGCTTGCAACGCTTCAGTGCCGCGGTCGTAAGTGCCAAACTCAATCTGCCCGGCAGCATGGGCCGCGAGCACTTTATAAAGACGAAAATCCAACTCGTCGTCGCCAAACTCCGCGACCAGAGAAGGAAGATGAATCGTCCGTCCATCGGCGATGCGCGACTCGAGCGGCACAGCGGCGAGTGGCGCAATTTCAACTTCGTGGCCCGTCAGTCCTTCGATGTAGAGAATCAACAAGTGACGCACCGCTTCGAGCGCCAGTCCATTGCTGCCGCTGCGAAGCGCGTCGTAACTGCTTCGGGTTTCGAGTGCGAAATAACTGCGGCGCCCGCGCGCATCTTTTGTGTGCGTTGACAGACCCTGGCGAGCCCATTGTTCGAATTGCTCGATTGAAACCGATCGCAGCGCGAGGGCGCTCGAACGAAAACAGGCAAGCGCTGCTTCGCCGTCCACTTCCGCGATTTCGCTCGTCAGTCTTACGACGCGCAGGGCCAGGTCTACCGTGTGCTGACGATTAGGCTCGCGCGCGAGTGTGCGCACAAATCGCGGGCTGCTGCGAACGAATGCCACCAAACTGGCGTTGCCGTGCTGAGCTACAGTCCACAACAGCTCTAACCAGTCGTCGAATATCTCAGGCAACAGCCGTAAGATCTCGCCACCGGTGGTTAATACTTGCAGCGCTGAGCCGCCGCCACGTTCCAAAAACCCGGTCGTGCTATAGAGTAATTTTAGCGCCTCGCTGGGGCTCAAACTTTGCAGCGCCGACGGTAGCGACGTCCAAGTGTCGGCCGCAATGCCGCCGGCGCGCGAGGCAAACTCCGAGGCCAGAGCAACTCCTTTAGCAACCAACTCGGGACTCTTCGATTGCTTCAGACGGGCGACAACTTCGGGAGAGGAATTGAAAAACTCAGAACTGTGTTTGGCGGATCGACGCGCGATCTCTGCCGCCACTTCGAGCAATTGGCCGAGCAACTCGTCGTCGTCAACTGCGGCCGCAACCTTGGGAAAGCTGTTGAGTGTTTCGATGGCGAGTGGGGAAGAAAGAGTGATCTGGCGCGCACACAAATGGAAAACCAGAGAATGCAAGCCTGCCGAAATTTGCCGCAAATCCCCCACACCCGCAGCGAAAAAAGAGACGGAAGTTTCAACGTCGCCCATCGCCAGCCGCCGGCCCAGGTCTCCCCATGAGCGCAGGTCGGTCGCTGTCAAAACTTCAGCCGCAGCCGGCGCCGCGCGCAGAAATTCAATGCCGGCGCGCAGGGAGATAGGAGCGATCGCGGCGCTCGTCTCCAGTGCCGCCGCGGACTTGTCCAATGGCAGACTCGCCAGCTCGCGTGTCAGACGAAGAAACGACTGCCGCTCGGCGCTGGGAGGATCTTGATTGTTGTCCTGGTCGGTCATTAGCTATTCAGTGACCTTGAGCATCCTTAAATTCGTAGAGGCACGGCATGCCGTGCCTCTACAATTGGACCGTAATGATATTCACTAGCTAGATAAACAATTCCGCCGAGACGTGGAAGAGACCTGCCAGCGCCTTCGCCTGGGCCTTGCTAATCGCGCGCTTGCCGTTAACTACTTCCGATGCTCGACCTTTCGAACCAAACAGTTGCGCCAGGTCGGCTTGCTTCAGCCCTCGCGCATCCATCAACTCTCTCAACACTTCATGTGGCTTCGCACCTTCCAGATGATAAAACTTCTCTTCAAAATCAGCTATCAGCTTTCCGAGTAGTCTTACCAACTCAGCTTCTTCAGGCGTCAGCTTGTCACCCTTAGCCAGCAATTGCTCAACCAACGTCAACATGCGGTTATTCTGCGCCTCGGTTCTAATGACCGTGGGTCGCACCTTCGCCAACAGCCTGCCATATTTTTGTAGATTGAATTCGGATTCCAGCGCGCTCATGATTTCCATCTGCCTCGGTCGTATTCTTCGTGCGTAAGAATTTGTCGGATTAGGATCTGCTGAAATTCATAATTGATCTCCGCTATTAACCGATAGTGATTGCCGCGAATATTAAAGACAATGTACCTGCCCACAATATCAGCGTGAGGGTAAACCTGTCGCACGTCGACCAAGCTCCTCCATGTGGACTTCCTGGCAATCTTGTACCACGCGCTCAAAGATGATTGAGAATCTGGATGAAGCTTCGCAAACTCTCGTATCTTCTTCAAACTGATCGTATTCATTGTTTCCTGCGGCCAACTGGCTACAAGAGCTACTAGGTTCCCATAGCGGGAACCGTCAGTCAACTCTGCCGGCCTATAGCTGAAGCTGAAATCAGGTGAATCTTTACAAATCTAGATCACCGTCGTCACGATCTCGCGTATGCTGCGTTGCAGCTCGCGGTCGTCGGTGATGGGTGAGCACATCGCGGTCTCAGTGGCGGTGACCGGCGGGATGCCAAGCATGATCAGTTGAGCGGCGTAAATGAGCAGGCGGGTGGAGACCCCTTCTTCCAATCCATGGCCGCGCAGGTTGCGGACCTTCTGGCCGATGAGCACCAGATCGCGCGCGGTGCCTTCGTCGACCCCACCCTCGTGCGCCACGATTTCTGTTTCCATTTCCGGCGGCGGGTAGTCGAAGTCAACGGCAACGAAACGTTGGCGCGTGGACTGTTTCAAGTCTTTGAGAATTGATTGATAGCCGGGGTTATAAGAAACGACCAGCATGAACTCAGGCGGCGCCTCGAGGATCGTCCCGCGCTTTTCGATTGGCAAGCGGCGGCGATGGTCGGTCAAAGGATGAATGATCACCACCGTATCTTTGCGTGCTTCCACCACCTCATCGAGATAACAGATCGCGCCATTGCGGACCGCCGACGTCAAAGGTCCGTCGTGCCAAACGGTCTCTTCACCTTCCAACAAAAATCGTCCAACAAGATCGGTTGCCGACAAATCTTCGTGGCAAGCGACGGTGATAAGTGGGCGCTCGAGCCGCCAGGCCATGTGTTCGACAAAGCGGGTCTTGCCGCATCCCGTCGGGCCTTTAAGTATGACTGGCAACCGCGCGGTGTGGGCCGCCTCAAAGAGATCAACTTCCCGCCCGATGGGCAGGTAGTAGGGCTCGGCAGCAACCCGGTATTCTTCAATGGCTGACTCAGACACAGTTTCAAGTTTCATGTTTCAAGTTTCAAGTTCCAGGATCTTAGCATCCGTTGGAAAGCCCAGCAAACGACCTAATTTTGACGTTCAAGACACATGGCGACTTGAAACTTGGAACTTGAAACCTGAAACTGGAGACGATGAAGTTAGCAGTAGCAATGTCTGGCGGGGTGGATTCGTCCGCGGCAGCGGCTCTCCTGAAAGCGCAGGGCCACGATTTGGTCGGCTTCACGATGCAGTTGTGGAACCAGCGCCGTGGCATCAGTGTCGATGAAAACGGCGATCCGCTTCCTTCCCGTTGTTGTTCCCTCGATGACGTTTACGACGCGCGTCGCGTGGCGGAGGAATTGGGTTTTCCTTTTTACGTGCTAAATCTCGAACGCGAATTCGAGCGCGACGTGGTCCAACCCTTCATACAAAGTTATCTGAACGGCGAAACTCCGATCCCGTGTGTCTCCTGCAATAGTCGTCTGAAGTTTGCTTCGCTCGATCAGCTCGCTGCCAGTCTCGATTGCGAGAAAGTTGCCACCGGCCACTATGCGCGGGTTGAGTTTGACGCGGCGGCAAATCGTTATCGACTCTTTCGCGCGCGCAATCTCGATAAGGATCAGTCTTACTTCCTGTGGGAACTAACGCAGGAGCAACTTTCGCGCGCGCTGTTTCCGCTCGGTGAGATGTCGAAGCCGGAAGTGAGGCAGGTGGCGCGGGACCACAGCCTGGCAGTGGCCGAGAAATCCGAGTCGCAGGAGATCTGCTTCGTGCCTGACGGCAACTACGCCGGCTTCATCGAGCGCTACCTTGAAGCCGAGGATGCAGCAGAGCAGTTACCAGGAGACGGTGAAATTGTAAACGCCGCCGGCGAGGTCGTCGGCCAGCACGCAGGTATACATCGCTACACGGTGGGCCAACGACGCGGCATCGGCATCGCCGGCAGCGAGCCGCTTTACGTAGTCAACATTAATGCGGAAAAGAACGAGGTAGTGGTGGCGAGCCAGGATGAATTGCTGTCAACCCGATTCACCGCTGCGGGAGTCAACTGGGTAGCGTTTGAGAAACCGGGCCAGCCGGTGCGCGCGGAAGTACGCGTTCGCTATCGTCACACGCCGGCGGCCGCGACGATCACTGTGCTGGAAGGCGATCGCGATGGGCGCGTCGAGGTTACTTTTGACGAGCCGCAGCGCGCCATTACTCCGGGACAGGCGACTGTCTTCTATCGCAGTGACGAGGTTGTCGGCGGCGGCTGGATCACGAAAAGCGGTTGCGTTTAGAGGCGGGCACCGCCCGCCGGTACCGCCTGAGTGTGAATGCGCTTTTCTGCGCAACTTGAATCGGCGGGCGGTGCCCGCCTCTAAACGATAGTTCTACTTGCGCTAAACCTTTTCCACCTTTCGGACGTACTTACCACACGAATAACTACCAATAATTACCGAGATTTGAGGGCTGGAAATACTTATGGCAATGTCGCGTACACGCAAGACAGTTTTGATTATTACAAGCATTGTGATTGGGCTGGTCCTGGTCGCACTTATTGGACTCGCGCTTTTGGTCGCCGCCGTCCGCTCGAACGAACCACGCATCGCCGATAACAGCGTGCTCAACCTGCGCGTTGCCGGCAATCTTCCCGATTACGTTCCCTACGATCCTTTAAGAAAATTTTTCGGCGGCACCGACCAGTCGCTCACGAATCTGTTGCTCCAACTCAAGAAGGCGAAGGTAGACAATCGCATCAAGGTTGTGTTGTTGGACATCAACATGTCCGGCGCGGGCTGGGGCAAGTCAGAAGAGATTCGCGATGCGATCACCGATTTCCGTTCTTCTGGCAAACCGGTCTACGCCTATCTCGAATTTGGAATGAACAAGGAGTACTACATCGCCAGCGCCTGCGACAAAATTTATCTGGCGCCGCCGGGGGAGTTATTCATCAACGGGCTGGCGGCTGACGTAGTGTTTTTCCGCGGCTCGCTCGACAAGCTCGGCGTGTATCCCGACATATTTCAGATTGGAAAATACAAAAGCGTCGGCGACACCTTCACGCGCAAGGAAATGTCTCCCGAGCATCGCGAGTTCATGAACTCGCTGCTCGACGATCTTTTCAATCGCTACGTGTCGGCAATTGCAACCAGTCGCGGCACCACTCCGGAACGCATGCGCGCGATTATCGACGACGCTCCTTATGGCGCAGCGAAGGCGAAGGAAGTCGGACTGATTGACGATGCGATCTATCGCGACGAGCTCGAGAAGCAGTTGCAGAAAAGTCTCGGCTACAAAGAATCCGATCCGCTGCGAATCGTTAAGAGCGGAGACTACAGCCAGGTTGATCCCGAATCGCTCGGCTTGAACCAGGGTGAAAAGATTGCCGTGATTTACGCGACCGGCGATATCGGCTCGGGACAATCCGAGAACAGTCCCACCGGCGGCCAGTCGATTGGTTCCGACACTTTGTCGAAAGCGGTGAACGATGCGCGCGACGACAACACCATCAAAGCGATCGTTATTCGCGTGGATAGTCCCGGCGGCTCCGGACTCGCGTCTGACGTGATCTGGCATGCGGTTGACGCGGCCAAACAAAAGAAACCCGTGGTGATTTCAATGGGCGACGTGGCGGCGTCGGGCGGCTATTACATCTCGGCGAGCGCCAACAAGATCATCGCCGAGCCTTCAACCATTACCGGCTCCATCGGCGTAGTCGCCGGAAAGCCGGTGCTGCGCGGTTTCTACGATTGGCTGGGAATATCGAACGAATATATCTTGCGCGGCAAAAACGCCGGCATGTTTCGTGAGACCGAAAAGTTTAGCGATGACGAGCGCGCAAAATTTGAAGATTGGATCAAGACGACTTACTACAACGACTTCGTGCCGAAGGTTGCGAAGGGACGAAACAAGGATGCGGCTTACGTCGACTCAGTGGGTCAGGGCAGGGTTTGGACCGGGTCTCAGGGCAAAGAACGCGGACTGGTTGACGAATTCGGCGGTCTAGATCGCGCCGTGGAAGTGGCTAAAGAGCTGGCGAAGATTCCGAAGGACAAGGGCGTCAAGCGCGTGATTCTGCCTTACCCGCGCACGTTCTTGCAGGAGCTGATGAGCGAAGGCTACGAAAGCCATGTCAAAGCTCAACAACAGGAGGCCGTCATGTCAGCCCTGCCGGAAGACGCGCGCCGTGCCGTGCGCTACATGGCGATTCTGGATCGCATGAAGGCGGGCGAGTCGATGCTGCTGATGCCGTTTGACCTGCGGATAAAATAAGAACCGGGTAAGGGGGAAAAAGGGTAATAGGGAAAAGTACAGCGAACTCTTGCGCTTTTCCCTCTTACCCATTTCCCCACTTACCCTTTCCCGCCGATCTTTTCCGCACCTCCCATATACGGGCGAAGCGCTTCGGGGATGACAATCGACCCATCCGCCTGCTGGTAGTTCTCGAGGATCGCAATCCAGGTTCTTCCCACCGCCAAGCCTGAGCCATTCAGCGTGTGCACAAACTCCGGTTTCGTTCCGCTCGCGCGGCGAAAGCGAATTTGGGCGCGGCGCGCCTGAAACCCTTCGTAGTTTGAGCAGGAAGAAATTTCGCGGAAAGTGTTTTGCGAAGGCAGCCACACTTCGATGTCGTAAGTCTTCGCGGAGCCAAAGCCAATGTCACCGGTCGAGAGCGCAACGGTTCGGTAGTGAAGCCCGAGCTGCTGGAGGATCGTTTCCGCGTCGCGCGTTAATGATTCAAGTTCTTCATACGAATTCTCAGGCAATGCATACTTCACCAGTTCCACTTTCTCGAATTGATGTTGCCGGATCAGCCCGCGCGTATCGCGTCCATAACTGCCGGCTTCGGAACGAAAGCATGGTGTGTAGGCGACCCAGCGCATGGGCAGCTGCGACGCGTCGAGTATTTCCTCTCGATGATAATTCGTTACCGGCACCTCCGCCGTCGGCACCAGGTAGAGCTCGCGTTCGTCGTTGAGCTTAAAAAGATCTTCTTCAAACTTCGGCAATTGGGCGGTGCCGAATAGCGCGGACTTGTTGACGATGAACGGCGGCAGCGTTTCGTTGTAACCGTGCTGCCGCGCGTGAACATCCAGCATGAAACTGATGAGCGCCCGCTCCAGGCGCGCGCCCTCGCCATTCAGAATTGCGAAACGCGAGGCGGCGATCTTCGCCGCGCGATCCAGATCCAGAATGCCGAGCGCGGTTCCCAGATCAACATGGTCCTTCGGCTCGAAATCGAACTCGGGTTTGGCGCCCCAGCGACGGACCTCTTCGTTAGCGGATTCGTCTTTGCCAACCGGAACGCTCTCATGTGGAATGTTGGGCAGCGTCGTCAACAGGTCGCGCATGCGCGTCTCGGCATCGTCGCGCTGGCGATCGAGTTCCGCAATGCGTTCCTTCGATTCCGACACCTGCTTGCGGCGCGCTTCCGCTTCGTCGCGTTTGCCTTCCTTCATTAATGCGCCGATTTCGCGGCTCGCGGCATTGCGC
>Ga0070669_100000751_pt1 | contig 23601 bp, 23 predicted proteins | sample KBSS53metaG_FD_64680 | JGI IMG/M metagenome (GOLD analysis project Ga0070669, IMG submission 64680) | Switchgrass rhizosphere microbial communities from Kellogg Biological Station, Michigan, USA - KBS S5-3 metaG | ecosystem: Host-associated > Plants > Roots > Rhizosphere > Soil ...
CCGCGGTCTGCATCCGTACGACGGCGAAACCAACTTGCACTATACCGGGCCGAAGCCGCCGTACACGCAACTCGAGGTCGAGCAGAACTACTCCTGGCTCAAGGCACCCCGCTGGAAGGGGAAAGCGATGGAGGTCGGACCGCTTGCACGCATGCTGCTGCTCTACGTCAAGGGCAACGAGCAGGCGAAGGCGCTCGTGGACTCGACGCTGCAGAAGCTGGAGCTGCCGGTCGAGGCGCTGTTCTCGACGCTCGGCCGCGTTGCCGCGCGCACCCTCGAAACCAAACTGCTCGCAGATTCGATGCAGGGATGGTATGACCAGCTGATCGCCAACATCCGCAAGGGCGAAACCCGCACCTTCAACGAACAGATGTGGGATCCGTCAACCTGGCCTCGACAGGCACGCGGAGCCGGCTACATGGAAGCCCCGCGCGGCGCGCTGGCGCACTGGATCGTTATCGAAAACGGCAAGATCAGCAATTATCAGGCCGTCGTACCGAGCACGTGGAACGCGGGCCCGCGCGATGCCGCGGGCCAGCCTGGCGCGTACGAGGCCGCGCTCGTCGGCCACACGCTGCACGATCCGAAGCAGCCCATCGAGATCCTGCGCACGATCCACAGCTTCGATCCCTGTCTCGCGTGCGCGGTGCATGTGCTCGATGAGAATCGCACGGAGCTGATCCGAGTCAAAGTGCAGTAGGCGGATATTGCGTCACGGTTGATCTCGATCAACTGCTCGGGAGGAAGCGCGCGCTCGAGACGCGCGCATCGGAGAGCCACGACTTCCTGGACCGCTTGCGGGACTTGCGCGTCTGGCAGGGCCGGCGGCTGGCGCAGACGTACGACGACCTTCGAGGCGACCCGCGCTACGCGCCTGCGATCGCCTTCTTTCTAAACGACCTGTATGGGTTGGTGGATTCCGGTCCGCGGGATCGGCAACTTGCCCGCGCCTCACCTCTGCTGAGGCACAGCCTGCCCGGCACCGCGCGGGCGGTGCTCGAGCGGGCCATCGAGCTCGACGTGCTGAGCGCGGAGCTCGATCATGCGATGGTTGCGCGGATATCCAGCGGTCCGCTGGGTGGCGCGGGATATGCGGTCGCCTATCGCCTGGTCGGACGCCGCGAGGCGCGTGAACGTCAGATTGAGCTGGTCCTCTCGGTTGGCGCGGATCTTGATCGCATCGTCCGGCATGCGTGGATCGGCAGCGCGCTGTATCTCTGGCAAGCACCCGCGCGGGCAATTGGCTTCGGAGTGCTGCACGATTTCCTCGACCGTGGATTCGACGCCTTCCGCAACATTGCGGACGCCCGGACGTTTCTGCAAACCATTCGCGAACGCGAGGTGCAACTCATGGAGCAACTCTTTGCCGGCGGTGGCGAGGAGGTCTTTACAGGAACACCCTCAGCAGGATGGCAACGACGATGAGCGCGCAGCCGGCGGTATGCAAACGCAGAGTGAGCTCGATGCTATGTGTGAGGCGCGTACGATCGAGGGGCTCACGGATATGCACGGCGGCGCGGTACGCCCCCGGAAGCAAGGCGACCGAGATCGCCCCCATCCACCACGGGATGAGTCCCATGACACCTGCTGCCAGCAGGGCGGTTGCGGCAGTCAGATGCAGCAAGAGATAGAGCCGGCGCGTGTTATTCACGCCGAGGCGCACCACGAGGGTCCGTTTCCCGGCCCGACCGTCGGGGCCGCGGTCCGGCACTTCGTTGATCAGCAGGATGGCCGCCACCCACATGCTCACGGGCACCGAGATAAGAATGCTTTCCCAGTCCAGGCGGCCGCTTTGCAGCCACGCGGCCCCGTTCACAGGCAAGAGGCCGAATGCAACGGCGATTGCAGCTTCGCCGACGCCGTGCGCCGAGAGCTCGATGCGGGGCACGGAGTAAAGAACGCCCAGTGCCACGCCGATGACGCCGAAGATCAGCACGGTTGGACCGCGAAGCGCTGCCAGCGCCAGACCCACGAATAGCCCCAGGACGAGCAGCGCAACTCCCAGGCCCGCCATCTGCCGCGCGGTCAGGATGCCATTCTGGATGAACCGTGAGCCGCCGGTATACGGGAATATCCGGTCCTCGTTGATCCGATCCGCCCCGGACAGATCGTCGCCAACGTCGTTCAGGACATTGGATGCGAGGTGCACGAGCAAGGTCGCGACCAGCGCCAGGCCGAACAGCACCCAGTCGAGCCCGCCGGCGACGCTGTATCCCCAGGCGCTGCCGACGATCACCGGAGCTACGGAGGCTGGAAAGAAGCCGGGCCGTGTGGCCAGAAGGAGACGCCTGGCGACGCGGCCTGGCGAGTCTCCGGCCAGGAGCTCGCTGGTGGGTTCGTGTCGCTCGATGTGCTGCGGCATTGTCATATGCGGCCCTTCCGCCTCGAACAGGCCCCGCCATCTGTTCTATACTACGGATGCGTCCTCGAGTTGTAACTGCGCGCCAACACAAGAAGCCTTCACGCTCGAAGGAGTTGCCATGATGAAGAGATCAAGCCTGCTGGTGACCGCTGCACTCGCCCTCGCAGGACAAGCGGGTCTGGCCGATGCCGCCGACGTGGCTGCGGGCAAGGCCAAGGTGGACGCGATCTGCGCCGAGTGCCATGAGGCCGCCGACTGGCAGGGCACCGGTGAAGCCGAGCTGGCGAAGCTCATTGACGGCGTGGCCAAGGGAACGACCAAGCATGCCAAGAAGAAGCTGGAACTGACGGACGCCGACGTCGCGAATATTGCAGCGTACTGGGCATCGGCCGCCAAGTAGCTAGCCGATCCGGCAGATCATGAGCAGGCCCAGAGCTACTGCACCTCGATTACCATACGCACCAGGTGCGCGAGTGAGTTGGCGCCCATCTTTTCCATTACGTGCGCGCGGTGGATCTCGACCGTTCTCTGACTCAGATTCAGGTCGGCTGCGATGACTTTGTTTGCCTTGCCCTGTGTCACAAGGGTCATGACCTCGCGCTCGCGGGGCGTCAACGTGGCGATGCGAACTCCGATGCGCTCACGATTGCCGAGCACGTCACGCCCAGCGCGATCCTTTTCGAGGGCTTTCGTGATGCGATCGAGCAGGTCCTGATCGCGGAACGGCTTCTGCAGGAAGTCCATCGCGCCACACTGCATGGCTTCCACGGCCATCGGCACGTCGCCGTGCCCCGTGATGAAGATGATCGGCAGCATCGCGCCACGGTCGTTGAGTTCCTCCTGCAGCTCGAGTCCGCTCATGCCGGGCATGCGGATGTCGAGCAAGAGGCAGCCGGCGCGATCCTTATTGAAGGTAGCGAGAAACTCCTGCGCTGATGCGAAAGCCTGTGTAGCAAGGCCAAGTGTCTTGAGCAGCAGCTTCATGGAACCGCGCACAGCCTCATCGTCGTCAACGATGAAAACCGTCGGTGGGTCTTGTCTCATGACGCCTCTCCGCAGAGTGCCGGCAACGTGAAAAAGAAACATGCGCCACCGCCCGGCTCCTCACGATACGCGAGCGTGCCGCCGTGGGCCTGCACGATCGTGCGGCTGATCGCAAGCCCGAGACCGGTACCGTGTAGTTTGGTTGTGAAGAACGGGTTGAACAGGTTCGTCATGGCTGCGGGATCCAGACCGGGTCCGTGGTCGTGCACCGAGATCTCTACACCGGCCGCCGCGCAGAGCGCGCACAGCCTGATTTCGCGCTGCGCGGCTCCGCTCTGAAGTGTCGCGTCGATGGCATTGCGAATAAGGTTGATAAGCACCTGCTGCAGCTGAACGGCGTCTGCCATCACATCCGGCAAGTTCGGCGCGACGTTCAGGCGCAGGCGCACATCGTTGGCGCCCAAGTCTGGTCGTGCGAGCGATACGGCGTCCTCGAGCAACCGGTTGCAGCCGATCAGTTCCGGGCGGACGGCGCGGTTCGCGACGAAGCCGCGCAGACGTCGTATCACTTCGCCGGCGCGCAGCGCTTGGCGGCCGATTTCCACAAGGGCCTCGCGGATATCGACCGCGTCAGGGACCTCACCCTTGTCGAGCATGCGCTGGCAGGCCTGGGCGTAAGTGGTGATGGCGGCGAGTGGCTGGTTGAGCTCGTGTGCGAGGCCCGCGGCCATCTCACCCATGGTGCTCAATCGCGCGACATGCGCGAGCCGCTCCTGGGCCTGTGCTGCGGCGTGTTCAGCTGCAACGCGTGCGGAGATGTCTCGAATGAAACCGACAAAACGCGGTGGCTCTGCACCCGAAATTCGCCCGACAGCGAGTGAAGCGGGGAACACAGTACCGTCGCGGCGCCGCGCCTGAACGTCACGGCCGATGCCGATGATTCTGGCCTCGCCGGTCAGCTCGAACCGGCGCAGGTAGCCGTCGTGGGCGCTCCGATCGGGCTCAGGCATCAGCAGGTTGACGTTCTTGCCGAGGATTGCTGCTGCCGAGTATCCGAACATCTGCTCGGCAGCCTTGCTGAACGTTTCGATATGGCCGCGACTATCGATGACGATGATCGCATCGACGGCCGCGTCCAGGAGTGCCCGCAACTCCTCTTCCGGCTTTGCAAGCCCACGCTCCGTCACTGCGCTGAGATCCGCCACCGCTCGAAGTGTAGGGTCGCGCTCAGGAGGCGGGCAATGGATCGGACCTAGGTACTTTCCGAGCTTCCCTGCCGGTATCTACGAAGAAGTCGGATCGTTGTCGTGAGCGATTCCTGCATAACTGGTTGTGCGATGGTCCCGCGGTGATCAAGCCGCCGGCGGTGACGGGCCGGGCGCCGCCTGCGTGCCTTCGACTGCCCCCATCGCTTCCTGCTCTTCTTTGTGCCCCTGCGGCAAGTGGTGCGCGACCCCCTTGTGGCAGTCGATGCAGGTCTCGCCCGCCTTGAATCCCCTCTCATGGCGCCGCGCAGAGACGCGCTCCTGCTGCTCGAAGTCCATGTGCTGGAACTCGTGGCAGTTGCGACATTCGCGCGAGTCCGTTGCCTTCATCGACTTCCAGACACGCTCCGCCATGTGGTGACGTTCGGCCTCGAATTTTTCCCTCGTGTCGATCGTGCCCGCGATCTTGTGGTACAGCTCGTTGGTCGCGTGGATCTTGCGTGCGAGCTTGGGGCCATAGTCGTGGGGTACATGACAATCGGGGCAGCTGGCGCGCACGCCGGTGCGGTTCGAATAGTGAATGGTCTCCTGATACTCAGGGTAGATGAAAGCGCGCATCTCGTGACAGGAAATGCAGAACGTCTCCGTGTTGCTCGCCTCCAGCGCCCAATTGAAGCCGCCCCAAAAAAGGATGCCGAGGATGAACAACAGCACGCCGCCAAGCGGAATCCCGAGGCGCCAGCGGCTGTGCGGCAGGCGCCAAACCCGTGACCAGATGCTGGTTTTTTCCGGGTGGGGTGCTTGATTCATGAACTCTTCTCCCCGGCGACATTCTCTGGCCGGTCCCGCGTCAGGCGATCGCGCTATTGCAGGCTGGCGTAATAGTGGGCGACGGCGTCGATATCTGCATCGCTCCATTTGGCCAGTTTTTCGGCCATCTTCTTGCTCTGTGCGCGCTCACCGCCCTTGAAATCGGCCAACGCCTGTTGCAGGTACTTGAGGTGCTGCCCACCCAGGATGCTGGCGTCGTCAGCCGGGTCACGACCGCCTTTGGTATGGCACTGGGCGCAATCGCGCGCATGCAGTTTCTCGCCCGCAGCGGCTTTTTGCGGATCGAATGATTGCTTGGCCGCAACAAGTGGCAGTTTCGCGAAATGATTCGCCACCGCCTCGATCTCCGTTGCACTCAGTTTGGCGGCTACGGCACACATATCCGTTTCGGGTCGCGCCGTATCGCCGTGGCGAAACTTACTCTTGCGACAGGGTCGTGTCTTTTCCTGGTAGTCCAGCAGAAAATCGCCGTGTACCGGCGCCGAGATTCCCGCAATGTTCGGCACATCCGCTGCGTCGCTCACGCCATTCTTGCCATGACAGTCCTCGCACTGCTGGACGACCGTAGCAATGTCGGCAGCCGCCGCTTGAATCGACAGCAGGATGGTCAACAACAGGGCCCGGGACATCGGTTGGCGCTTGGGCATGAGTGATGTCTCCTTTCAACGCATTCTACCTCCCATTGCGGCCTGTTTTTGCACGCCGGCACCTACGCGGATCTACGTATTCCCCGCCACGCGCCATTCGGTAACGATCGGGCGGCACCGCACGGCAGATCGGTGCAAATGCGTATGGTCATCCGGCATGATGCCGAGTCATCATTTGATGGAGTGAGGACCCAGCGGAGGGTCGCTAATGATCCGGCACATCAGTGACTGCGGAGCGATACTTGCCTGCGCGATCGTGCTGGGCGCGTGCTCGCCGAGGAACGTAAGTTTCAGTGCGGACGTCCAGCCGATTCTCAAGCAGTACTGCCTCGAGTGCCACGTGCCGGGTGGGCGTGGTTACGACGCTAGCGGCTTCGACATGAGCAGTTACGAAGCCCTGATGAAGGGCGGCAAGTTCGGTCCATTCGTTATACCCGGCGACCCGTTGACCAGCACCTTGAACATGCTGGTCGAGGGCCGTGCGGATCCCTCGATCCGCATGCCGCACGGCGGCGACAAGCTCAATGACCATGAGATAGCAATACTCAGGGTCTGGGTGCAGGAGGGCGCGAAGAACAATTGAGGTTGATCCGTATCGAGTCAAAACCTGGCGCAACTACAGTCGATTCGTGCGGGTTTGACGCATCAGTCGTCGCGAGCCGGGCCCGCCTGTGTCGGTGGGGCCGAGGAGCTTCGCAAGTGCTCTGCAAGCGTCTGTGGATGTAAAGATGCCCGCGAGCTTCTCCTTCTTCGTGATGATTGCAGAGCCGATATGTCGCTTCGCCATCGTGCCCGCTACCACGGCAACTGGCGTCGAGGCAGGCACGATGTAGGGATCCTCTACACACACGTCGCGGACCACCAGCTCCTTCTCGGCCGGATAGGCAAAGTCAGGACCCAGTAACAGCTTGATGTCACGGTCAGTGATCAACCCCACGACAGTTCCCTGGGACGTCACCGGCAGATGCCGAATACGGCGACGCCGCATGAACGCCCGCGCCTCTGACAGTGGCGCATCTATGTCGATCGAGTACGGGAACGGCGTCATGAACGCGACGATCTGTGGTCTGTGCTTCATAAGGGACCCTGCGTTGTGAGCGCACTTGCTTCGCGGTCGAGTACGGCCACGGTGCGCTCATAGACATCGCTCGCGTGCTCGGGGGAATCTGCGATGGAGACGACGCCGAGCTTCCCGAATTCGGAGAGCGCACCAATCAGGTTGAACGTGACGCCCTGCTGGGTCGTCTGATCGAAATGCAGGTCATGCTCGACTGCGATGTCGATGAGATCCTCGGGGATCAGGCGACGATAAAGGTGTTTGGTGAGATTGTCGGTGGCGTAGTAGTAGCGCGCCTGCCCGGTCGGTGTCCGAAACAGACCGCTGTCGGGGTCATAGTGGCCGCCGGTGAGATATTGCAGCGTCTGGAAGGTGTGAGTCGTCCCGCCTTTGCGCAGATTGATTTCGATTGCAACGGCCTCCCAGCCGCCGGGCCGCCGCACGCAGACAAAATCGACGCCAAAGCGGCCGAGCACACCGTGCCGCTGAAGTACCGCGCCGACCTGGCGCCCGGCTTCCTCGATCTGCACTCGATAATCATCGGCAGCGGGAAAGGTACTTCCGATGAATCTCTGACCGGTCGGTCCGCCGAGCACCTGGTCGTGCGATGAAATGACCTCGAGCTCGCCGAGTGCATTGACTCGCAACTGCGCCGAGGGGGAACGCGTCTCGCCGCCCGCGATCCAGGCTTCGACAATGCCGCCCATCTCGGCGAACTTCGCCTCATAGTGCTGCCAGGTCTCGCCCTGCGCCTCGAAGACCGCTCGCTGCGGCAGCTCGCGGCGGACCCACTCCTTGGACGCACGGGCGCCGGGCGCGCCGGTGAGCGAGAACGTCGCGTTGCCTTCGCCCCCCGCGCCGTCATTCAGCTTGATCACCGCGCGTTCGAGGTCCGGGCGACGGCGCTTGAGGTCAGCCAGGGCGCCGGCGACGTCGTTCATATCGCGCAGATTCTCGGACCCCTCCGGCATCGGAACACCGGCCTCGCGAAATACCTCGCGACTGCCGCTCTTGCTGCCAAGTGCCCCGAGCGACGGATCGCAGGCGTAAAGCGGAATACCGAGCTGCACTGCGAGCGTTCGCTCGGCGGCTGTCGCGTTGAAGCAGGAAAGATGGGCGTCCGACGGATTGCCGATCGCCTCACGGATGCGCGTCAGCAGCCGCGGTCGATCAAGAATCTTTCTCGTCAGGGTGATCGTTGAGCCGTCGTGCGCGGACAGAAGCACGAGGCGACGGCGTGCGTGCTGGTGCGGGATACCGGGCAGGAGATTGAGGTAGTAGTCGACAATCACCGGATTGATCGGCACGCTCGTCACGAACACGATGCGCGTATTCGGCAGACGCAGCAGCATCAGCATCGTGAGTTGTCGCTCCTCGTAGTGCTGCAGGCCCTCGATGCGCGACAACAAATCCTGATCCATGCTGAGGCCGGGCACGATGACTACGGTGCGGGGCGCACGTGGATCGACATAGACGTCACGGAAGAGCGGCTTGAGGCGCGCCTGCAGCTCGGCGAAGCGAGCAGACTCCTGCGGGGACCCCGCAGCAAGCGACGGCTCGGTCATGTGGGCTTCGGCGACAAGACGTAGCGGGCTGACATGGGCGATGACTGAACTGTCGTCAGATGCGCCCAACCGCGGCTTGACGCGCAGCTCCACGCGCTGCCTGCCGCCGCCGCGGACGTTTGCCGATGGCGAGCGGCGGCTCCAGCAGGAGAAGCGCGAGCAACGCCGTGCGCTCAGCGAGGCGGTCGAGATAGACGAACTCATGGTGGACGTGCGCGCCGCCGCCGATGGCGCCGAGCCCGTCGAGCGTCGGCGTGTAGAGGCTCGTCGTATTGCCATCGGAGCCTCCGCCCGCCGTGTCCTCGCTAAGGACCACGCCGAGCTCCTGGCCGACCCGACGGGCGGATTCCCATAAAATGCGATTCCCCTCCGTGCGCTCCATCGGAGGCCGGCCGATGCCGCCCTCGATCTCGAGCGTGGCGCCCGGCGCTGCGGCCGTCAGCGCGCGAATACGAGTCTCGATGTCCTCGGCATCCCGGCTCGTAAGCACGCGCACATCCACGATGGCCGTGCTCTCCTGCGCGACGACGTTCGAGCGCAACCCGCCATCGATCATGCCGACGTTCACGCTGATGCCGCGACTCGCGTCATTCATGGCGAACAACTTCTGTATCACGTGCGAGAGTTCCAGGATGGCGCTTGTCCCGGCACCCGGCTCGAGGTTGGCGTACGCGGCCTCGCCGTGGACCCGCACCGTAAACCTGCCCACGCCCTTGCGAGCCGTCTTGAGCGCGCCTTCAGGGCCGAATGCCGGCTCGAGAACCAGCGCGCGATCAGCCCCGCGCGCAAGCCGCTTAATGTACCGTGTCGACTCGCGGCTGCCGATCTCCTCGTCAGAGTTGATGAAGACGACGGGTCGAACCTTTGGTGTCAGCTTGAGCGCCTGCAGAGCTTTCAAGGCGAAGATCAGCTGTGCGAGGCCAGCCTTCATGTCGAACATGCCCGGGCCGTGGAGTTTCCCATCGGAAATTTTCACCGGCATGCCGCGCAACGTGCCCTCAGGCCAAACGGTATCCCAATGGCCGATGACGAGCTGATAGCCGCGGTGGCGCCGACGCACCGCTGGTCGTGCGTACAAGTGGCCAGCCGTCGCACGGCCACGGAGGCGCTTGACGCAGAAGCCCAGACCCTGAAACGCATCGCTGAGCTGGCGCAGCACCTCATCGTGCAGTAGAGGCTCGAGCGATGGCGACTCCGCGGCGACGAGCTTCGAGGCGAACGCGACGAGCTCGTCCTGACGGAGCCCGACCCAGTGCGCAATTTTCTGTGCGCGGCCGGTCGTCGTGTCGCGATTCATCGCTTGAAGCCAGCAGGGAAGGGGAAGGAACAGGTTTCGCTCACGCGCGCCGTGCGTCCCGGGTGCAGGTACGCAAGCAAGGGTGAGCGGTAGATCAGATCGTGATCGTCGCGTGCCTCGTCGCGCAGATACTCGGTGTCGACGTGCGCCGCAGCGATCCTGCCGATGACGAGGCCGTTGCCACCCAGACCCTCGACAAAGCGATCGAGTCGACACTCGAAACAGAGGTACGCGTCCCGTAGCAGTACCCCATCGAGGACCTGCGCCTCGAAGACGGGCAATGCGGCGACCTCAGGCTTGGTTCCGTCGTCGCAGCGGGGCGCAGCCGCCAGGCTCGCGAGCAGGAGTTGCGTCGGCTTCGGGTAGCTGACGGTAAACACCCGCGTGCGAATGATGTTCTGGTACGTACGGTGACTCGGCGCGCACACGAATCCAAAGTGGTTCTCCCAGCTCATCGGGATCGCGAGATGTTTCGGCGCGAGATCCGCAACGCGGCTGCAATCGCGCGTTCCAATGACGACCAGGGGGTTCAGCGTGAAAACCCGTTCCCAGAGCGTGTGATCACCCGGCAACGTCGTGAGCCCGGCTGGCAGTGTGTTGGTCATATTCATGTCTCCCACATATGGGAGCGTCGCAACCGCGGTGCTCAGGATGTAATGCCGTCGACGACCCTGGCGAGGCGGCCGCGGACCTCGAGCGCGATGCGCGCGAGTGCCGGATTGGCGGCGCGCTCCATCACGGCAACCGGATCGACGCTCGCGACCTCGACGCGCCGGTCCGACTTCTCATGGACGATGACGTTGCATGGCAGGAGGACTCCGAGCTTGTCCTCCATCTTCAGGGCCTCGTGCGCGAGCGATGGGTTGCAGGCGCCCAGGATCCGGTAGCGCGACCACTCGGCGCCGATCTTCGCCTTCAGCGCAGCCCGTATGTCGATGTCCGTCAGCACGCCGAAGCCTTCTGCTCGCAGCAGCTCGATGACCTCGGAGACGACGTCGTCGAAGGGCTGCACCACGGTCTTTGCGATGTAGTAGCTCATGTGCGCTATCCGCCCTGGTGGTTGACGGGGATACCGAGGGTGAGAGCGCGGTCGACCTCGGCTTCGGCGGTCAGCCAGTCATCGAGCTCTTGACCGGGACAGAATCCGCGCCGCTCCGACAAAAAGTAAGCGACGTCGCAAATCATCGCGTAACGCTGCTCCGGCTGGATGGGCTGGATGGGCTGGGTGGCTGCGACGCTCGTTGCATCAACGACACGGGCGGTGGCCCGGGTCACGGCCGGTCGCGGCTTGCGCTTGCGAGGGTTGCCTGAACTCGCAGTGGTCATCGCTGTCTCCGGGAGGGCGAACAACACGGGTGCAATGGTGACGCGCCATCCTTTTGGATGACATACGCATTTGCACCGATCCGCCTAGCGGTGCTGTTCGGCATACGTACATTCCCGTACCAAATGGGCTGCTGGTCGCTTCTCCAAAGCCCTTCTTGTGGGCGCTCAGCGCAGATACGATTCGGTGGCGTAGCGGCGCATCATCCGGTGACTGTTGAAATAGGCAGCATTCTTGCCGATCGTGCCCTTCATGACCTTTAACCAGCCACCGAGGTTGTCGCTGTAGCCGTAGTAGAGCGGCAGCACGACGTTCTCCAACTTGTCGTAGAGGGTCGCGGCGTCATCGATTGCCCAGCCGGTGACCCCTTCGAGACAGCCTTCGATCCACCAGCCGTCGAGCACCGACAGGCTCGGTACGCCGTTGAAGGCGGCCTTCATTCCGCTCGTGCCGGACGCTTCGAGGGGCGGCAGCGGTGTGTTGATCCACACATCCGCTCCGGCGGCGAGTGTGCGTGCCAGGGCCATGTCGTAGTCGGGCAAATAGACCACCGGAACCGAACCGGCGAGCGCGCGTCCGTATCCATGGAGGGCCGCGATGAGCCGCTTGCCGTTCTCATCGCGCGGGTGAGCCTTGCCTCCGAGCACGATCTGGAACGAGCGGGTGCTGGCGATCGCCTTCAGGCGCTCCAGATCGGAGAACAGAAGCTCCGGGCGCTTGTACGCTGTCATGCGCCGCGCGAAGCCGAGAATCGGGACCTTCGGGTGCAGCGATACCCCGCAGAGCGCGTGTACTCTCTCGATGAGAGCCTGTTTCGCCTGCGCATGCGCGGCCGCAATCGCGGCATCCGGGATGCGATCGACCCGGGTCAGGAGCTCCGGTTCGTGGCACCATCCGGGTACGTATCGGTCAAAGAGCTCGCGAAAGCCGTCGGCAGTCCACGTGAACGGATGCACGCCGTTCGTGATCGCCCGCACTTGATAGCCGGGAAACATCTGTGCCGAGAGCTCCGCGTGGCGTCGGGCGACGCCATTCACGACTTCGCTCAGGTTGAGCGCGAGCCGAGTCATGTTGAGGTGCCCATCTCCTCCCAATTGCTGCAGCATCGCGAATTCCACGAGTTGCGACTCATCCGGCGGGCCGTTCGACAGGAGGCGTCGTGCCAGCTCGTAGGCAAAGCGATCATGCCCAGCCTCGACGGGTGTGTGGGTCGTGAAGCGGCACAGATCGCGAACGCGCGGCAGGTTGTAAGGTGACTCACCGGGGCGCAGGTCTACGGGTCGATAGGCGTGACGGCGCAGCAACTCGAGACCGAGCAGCGCCGAGTGGCCCTCGTTCATGTGATAGGCGTCGACCCTGAAGCCCACCGCGTGTAGCAGGCGCGTACCACCGATGCCAAGAATCATCTCCTGCTTGAACCGGTACTCGTCGTCTCCGCCGTAGAGGTAGTGCGTGATCTCGCGATCTTCCCGTCGGTTCTCGTCGAGATCCGTGTCGAGCAGGATGACCGGGGCGCGCCCGCCCAGGTGGCTCTCGACCACGTGGAGCCAAGCGCCCACCCAGACGGCGCGGCCCTCGATCCGCACGGCGACTTTCGCGTCGAGCGGCTGCGCCCAACGCGCGGGATCCCAGGCCGCCGCACGCTCGACCTGGCGTCCCTCAGCGTCGATCTCCTGGCGGAAATAACCGGCGCGACTTACCAGGCTCACGCCGACCAGCGGCAGCGAGAGATCCGCGCTCGAACGCAGGGTGTCGCCCGCGAGGATGCCGAGCCCACCGGCGTAAGTCGGAATCTCCTCGCGCAGCGCCATCTCCATCGAGAAGTACGCGACGCGCGGTTCGCGGGTGAATTCGTCGAGCATGAGGCGGTGCTACGGAAGCGGTGCTGCGACGGCGATGCGCATCCCGCGTACGGCACGGGGCACACGAGTTTCGAAACCCAGTGGTTTGACCACGAGCAAGTCGCACTGCACGCGATCCAGCACACGCTCGGCGGTATTGCCGATGAATATGCTCTTGAGCCCCGAGCGGGAAACGGCTCCCATCACGACGATCGCGCTGCGGGTCTTGCGAGCGACGTCCGGGATCGCATCGATCGGATAACGAGCGACGAGGTGGCGGCGCGAGCGCGGTATATGTGCCGATTTCAGGACGCGGTCGAAGCCGGACCTGGCCTGTGCCAGGGCCTTTGCTTCGATCTCAGCCCGGATATCCTCGGCTCTCATCTTCCCGCTGGTCCAGGCTTTTGGCGGCGTGCCGACTGGCACCGGCAGCGCGCAGGCGTGGAGCGCGTGCAACGTACCATGCAGCGCTTCCTTGATGGTGCCTCCGAGGCGCAGGATTTCTTCGTCGAGCCGGCCCGGCTTGGCAAACGCGTGAGACGGATCCACCGCGGCCAATACGACCGGGTGACGATACCGTCGTGGGGTCTTGACGATCAGAATGGGGACGGGACTCAGCCGCAGCAGCTCCCAATCCGTCATGTGCAGCAGCCAGGGCACGATGTGTCGCCCCGCATGGCGTTCGGCGACGATGAGGTCTGCCTGGATCCGGCGCGCACGCCGGATGACGGCTTCATAGCCTGGGTAATCCCACTCGACGGCGGTTGCCACCTTGAGGTCAGTGCCGCTTATGCGCTTCGCGGCCCGGTCCAGTTGCCGCAAGAACTGATTGCGCCAGTAGCTCTCGAGCTGTTGGGCGTCCCCGCCAGAGCCGCTCGCCCCGACGTAGAGCGGCGCGTCGATCGCATGAAAAAGCTCCATCTCGGCTCCGAGCGCGCGCGCCAATTGTGCAGCCTTGGCGACGGCAGGAAGGGATCTTGCTTGGGGGTCCTTTATAGCGACGAGAATCCTGCGAATTGCTTGCATGAGACGCTCCATCAGTCGAGAACGCGGCACTCGCCACCGGCACATGGTCGGATGCCAGTGCCCGGTTAGCCACTCGTAGTACTACGTGCGTCTTTCCCGTGCCTGAATCCGTAGTTGTACTTATGCGCGCGCACCGGCCGGTAGGGGCCGGCGAACGCTTGCGGCATGGAATTCCGGTCTCGGATGGGATCCGCACATGTCCGTAGAGCGCCAGGCGACCGGACGCGCTAGTGTCATTCCGCACTAGAGGAGAATCGTCATGACAATCGGCGCAATCTGTACCCGAAAGGTCATTACCGTGGACCGGGAGATCGATATCCCCGTCGCGGCACGAGTGATGCGTGACAACCACATTGGTTATCTCGTCGTAACGGACTCCCGGTCTGAGGGCTCCACGCCGATCGGGGTGATCACCGACCGCGACATCGTAGTGAAGGTCCTGGCGAAGGACGTTGACCCTCACACACTGACTGTCGGCGACGTCATGACACCCGAGCCACTCACCGCCGCGGATGATGACGGTATCAGCGAGACGCTGCGCCGGATGCGGCGGCTGGGCGTTCGCCGGGTACCGGTTGTCGGAGTGAGCGGAAAAGTGAGCGGCGTGCTTTCCATCGACGATGTCGTGGATCACCTTGTAGGGCAGCTGTCGAACATCTCCGGATCGGTGCGCAATGAGCTTCAGTTCGAGCGGACGTTGTAGACCTGATCCCCTCGATGTGGTGCCTCGTGACGAACCAAGCCGAGGCATCCATCGCGTACCGCAGGAGGGCCCGCTGGCGAGCGCGTATATGCCGCCTCAAGTCTCGGCGACGACAGCGTTTGAGATCGGGGAGCTGTCACCGGCAGCGTTCCCGCACGCGGTAACGGGGTTCCGCGTCATCGAGACCCACATTTCCTGGGTGGTGCTCACCGGCAGCTTCGCCTACAAGATCAAGAAGCCGGTGCGGTACGACTTTCTCGATGCCTCCACGCTCGAACTCCGGCGTGAGCTGTGCGAGGAGGAGTTGCGGCTCAATCGGCGGCTTGCCCCCGACCTCTACGTCGATGTGCTTCACCTCACGCGCGACGGCGGGCAAATCAAGGTCGGCGGCTCTGGATCCGCAGTGGAGTATGCGGTCCGCATGCGTGAATTCGATCCGTCTCAGGATCTGGCGACGCAACTCGAGGTCGGCAGCGTCCGGCTCAGCGACCTGAGATCGCTCGCAATCAAGATCGCCGAGTTCCATCGCCATGCCGCGGTGGCTGCTCCGGAAACCCCATTGGGCGACGTGGCCTCCATCCGGGCCCAGATCGTCGACAACGTAGCGGTGCTCGAGCAGTGCCTCGAACAGCCCGAGGATATCGCCGCCATTCGCCGGCTCGATAACTGGCTCCGTCGCTCCCTCGCCGAATCGAAGCCGCTGCTGGCGCTGCGCAAGCGGGACGGCTCCGTGCGTGAATGCCACGGAGATCTGCACGCGCACAACATCGTGCGGTGGCGGCAACAATGGACGCCGTTCGACTGCATCGAATTCAATCCCGATCTGCGCTGGATCGACGTCTTCAGTGATGTGGCGTTTCTCTTCATGGATCTCGTGGCCCATGGTCGGCGTGATCTGGCGCATGGCTTCCTGAGCCGCTATCTCGAGGAGACCGGTGATTACGATGGTCTGCGGCTGCTTCCCCTGTACGCGGTGTATCGGGCACTGGTCCGTGCCAAGGTGGATGCGCTTGGGGCGAAGTCCGCCTCAGCGGAGGGCGCACGGGCACTGCGCGAGCGGCAGGCGCGGCGCTTGCGTGTTGCTGCCGACCTCATCAGGCCTCCGCTGCCGGCCCTGCTGATCACGCACGGCGTCGCCGCGTGCGGAAAATCGTGGCTCAGCGAGCGGCTCGTCCCGGAGCTTCATGCCGTGCGGGTGCGCTCGGATCTCGAGCGCAAACGCCTGGCCGGCATGGAAGCGCTCGAGATCAGCCGTTCAGGGATAGGCGAGAACCTCTACGACGCAGCCGTGACCGATTACCTGTACGCGCGGCTCAGGGCATGTGCCGAGTCCGCGCTGGCGGGAGGTCTCAGCGTGATCGTCGATGCGGCGTTCCTGGAAGCTGGGCAGCGCGAACAGTTCCGGCAGCTCGCAACGCGGCAGCAAGTTCCGTTTCTCATCCTGTCGTGCCACGCCGGTACCTCGATCCTGCACGCCCGCCTTGACGAGCGGGCGGGGACGGGACGCGACCCTTCGGAAGCGACGCGCGCTGTGCTCGATCATCAGCTCGCGACCCACGAGCCGCTCAGCGCGCAGGAAGAGACATACGCCTTGCGGATCGATACCAGTTCCCTCACCAACGTGGATGTGGTGGTCGATGCAGTCAAGGACCGGCTCCGAGGCTCCCGGCGGGTGTCGTGACTTTCCCCGTATCGCATTGACCGTTCGCTGGACGTCGAAGAGGAACCACATATGAACACAGTGCTTCAGATCACAGCGGTTGCATTGATTGCATTCCTGATGCAGCCCGCCTTCGCGCAGCAGCCCGCGGACGCCGCAAAGGATGCTCAGCCGGCACAGCCCGCGCCGAGCCCTCAGGAAGTCGACAAGCAGTTTGCGAAGATGCAGGAGCAGATGACCAGGATGCAGGCGCAAATGGACAAGATTGGCCAGGCCAAGGACCCGCAGGAACGGACACGCCTCCTCCAGGAGCACTGGACCGCGATGCAGGAGACGATGGCTCTGATGCACGGGCAGTGGGGCGGCATGATGGGGGGAGACGCGACGGACGGCCCGATGATGGGCGGCCACATGATGGAAAGTCCGATGATGGGGTGGGGAAACTATCGCAACCTCACACCCGAACAGCTCAAGCAGCGCCAGTACATGATGGACCGGTGGATGCCGATGCATCAGATGATGATGGATCAGATGATGCAGCACCAACACTGGATGATGCAGCGATGATGCCTCCCGCAATCGTCAGGGGGAAGAGTATTGCGTCAGCTTCGCGCGTCGCCCTCCTGTTGGTCCTGGCGGGCATCGCTCCAGCTTCGCGGTCGCAGGACTTCTCGCAGTACTCGGGTGCAGAACTGTTCCAGCGCTTCTGCGCGAGTTGTCACGGCAAGACGGCGGAGGGCGACGGGGTCGTTGGGCCCGTTCTGCAGATCCGGGCACCCGACCTGACGGAGATCGCGAAGCGGCACGGCGGGCAGTTTCCGGACAACAAGATCTACCAGATCATCGATGGACGAGTTCCGATCACGGCGCACGGAACACGTGATATGCCGGTGTGGGGCATCGAGCTCTGGCGTGCGCAGGGATATGACCTCGAGGCCGGACGCAAGACCACGCTCGTCATCGAAAAGCTGGTCGACTACCTGAAGTCCATTCAGAAGCCCAAGCGGGTGCCTGATCCGGCCGGTTCCGCGCAGCCGCCAGAGCTCAGCAAGAACCCGACCTGACGACTCGAGTTCAGGGCCGCGGTGACGCCGACTAAAGGCGACCTGCGTTGGCGGCGCGTCTTCCGGTTCGCTGGCGACGAGTCCGGCGCATATAACCCGATACCGCGACGACTGCCCCTCCCAGGACCGCTGCACCGAGTATGCCGACCGGGGGTGGCCGGCCAAAGGCGAACGCCTCGGCGACCGGCGGCACGGCAAGGACGAAGGCCAGGGCGGCTGCGGCGAGCGCGCAGATCCACCAGAAGGCTGCGTTCGGTCGCGCCAGTACCCTCACGAGCGAATCGTCCCCCGAGCGATTGACTAGGATCAACATGAGGTTGCCCGAGACGAGCGTCACGAAACCAAGTGCGCGCGCCTCGTCGGGAGCCAGGAAGTACAGGGCACCGCCATAGACGAGCACCGTGGCGACGAGATTCGTAACACCGAGCGCCGCACTTTCGAGAATCATCGACCTGGAGAAGAGTCGCTGGCGCGGGTCGCGCGGCGGGCGGCGCATTACCTCCGCTCCGCGCTGCTCGGTTTCGAAGACGAGCGAGCAGGCGGGATCGATCACGAACTCGATGAACACGACGTGCAATGGGAAGAGCAGCAAGGGCCAGCCGAGCAACAGAGGCAGAAGACCCATGCCCGCGAGCGGGATGTGCACTGCCAGTAAATAACTCATGGCGTTGCGGATGTTCTCGTAGATGCGGCGCCCCACACCCACGCCCGCCACGAGTGCCGAAAAATCGTCGTTGAGCAGCACAAGCGCCGCAGCCTCGCGGGCGACATCGGCGCCCCTGCCGCCCATGGCGATACCGATGTGGGCTGCCTTGAGTGCGGGCGCGTCGTTCACCCCGTCACCGGTCATCGCGACGATGTCGCCGTTGGCCCGCAGGGCGCGCACGAGTCTCAGCTTCTCGTCGGGCGGCGTGCGCGCGTACACATTTACGCCGTGAACTCTCTCACGCAGGCCGGCGTCGTCCAGGGTGGCGAGCTGTGCGCCCGTCAGCATCCCCGACGAATCGTCCAGACCGACCGCGCGTGCAACGGAACGCGCCGTCGCGGCATGGTCCCCGGTGATCATGATGACCCGGATGCCGGCCCGGCGGCACTCGTCCAGTGCAGCCGGAACGCCTTCGCGCACCGGATCCCTCAATCCGATCAGCCCACGAAATCGCAGCGCCAGGCCATGCGGCGACGGCGGGAACTTCTTGCCGGCGAACTCACTGTCCGCGACGGCCAGTACCCGCAGACCATCGCTCGCCAGTTCCTCCGTCCGCTGCAACACCCGGGCGGCGGCGTCCGGCTCGAGGCCGCACAATGCGGCGAGCGCTTCGGGGGCGCCTTTGGCGGCTACGCGGTGGGCGACATCGTCGTTGCGTCGCCAAACATGGGTGACCGCCGGAAGCTGCGGAGTGAGTTCGTACTCGTGCACCAGAGTCATGTCTGAGAGCCGCCTCACCGCGTCCGGCGCATGGCGTTTCGCCGCAGCAACGATGGCCCGTTCCATCGGATCGAACGCATCGATTTCGCACGCGGCCAGTGCGGTGCTCAGAAGTGCGCGCATGGGGTCATCGACGTCGCCACTCGCGTCGGCGAGCGTGATCCGGCGCGCTCCGTCATCCAGCACGGCGACTGCCATGCGGTTTTCGGTGAGAGTGCCGGTCTTGTCCACGGCCAGCACCGTGGCGGCGCCCAGCGTCTCGATCGCCGGCATGCTGCGCGTCAAGACGTTGTGTTTCGAAAGACGCCATGCGCCGATGGCCAGGAACACCGTTAGCACGACGGGGAATTCTTCCGGCAGGATGCTCATAGCGAGCGTGATCCCTGCGAGGGCGCCGTCGACCCAGTCGCCGCGCAGGGCCCCGTACAAAAGCACCACCGCAACGCACAGCGCGACTCCGAACAGTGCCAGCCACTGGACCAGACGTCGGGTTTCCCGGTAGAGAGGCGTGGCCTGCGGCTGGGGCAGCGCGAGCGCATGCCCGATCCGTCCGACTTCGGTGGTGGCGCCGGTCGCCATGATCTCCGCGGTGCCGTGCCCTTGTACCACCAATGTTCCGGAATACACGCAGGCGTGCGAGTCGGCGTGCGGTCGCGACATCACTGCCTGGTCCGGGCCCGCCTGCTTCGGCACCGGCACCGATTCACCTGTCAGGAGAGATTCGTCCACCGCGAGGGTGGTTGATTCGCGCAGCAGGCCATCCGCCGGCACGCGGTCACCCTCGCTCAACAACACGATGTCGCCGCGGACCACCTCGCGCCCGGGGATACGTTGCAACTCACCGTCGCGCACCACAGCCGCGCGCGGACTCGACAGGTCACGCAGCGCCGCGAGCGCGCGGCCGGTGCGCCGCTCCTGCACCACCGTGATGGCGACTACGGCAATCAGAGACGCGGCGAGAACCAGCGCTTCGCGGAGGTCGCCGAGCAGTACGTAGAGCGCCACCGCCACGCACAGCAGCAGGAACATGGGCTCGACGAGTACGCCAAGGATCAGGCGGAGCAGGCGATGGTCACGTTCCGCCGGCAGGGCATTTGGACCCTCTGCGCGCAGGCGCCGCGCGGCCTCGCTCGCGCTCAATCCCGCGTAGGCGCGTCGGGCTGCACCGTGCTGCCGTCCGTCCGGCGCGGGATCCGCCAATGTTTCCTCCAGCCTGGATGACACGGCGTCACATTTCAGGAGGGTCAGTCGGCCGAGCAATTGTCACCGCGAGACTACAGGAGCGATGTACGGGCGAATACTTAGCTCTGCCGGAACAGTCGCCAGAAGTACGGCGCACCTCGAGCGGACTCAAATCCTACCGCGTCACTAATAAGGGCCGTGTGCTGCCGTCACGTCGCCGCAGCGGAGCGGCGCAGTCCTAAGCAGGCGCCACCGACTCCGCTCTCGACCGCGAACTCAGGAGTTCCCGCAGCAGCGCGAGGAGTTCGTCGGCGTTGATGGGTTTGCTCGCCATACGCACGTTGTCGTCGTGCTGGAGTTCCTTGACGGCGCTCGACGTATCGCCCGTGATGAGTACGGTCGGGAGGTCGGCGCCCAGGATGCCCCGGACTGACGAAATCACTTCCGTGCCCGTCTCACCGCCTGCCAGGTGATAGTCGGTGATGAGAAGGTCCACATCCACGTTGTCGCGAGCCTTCTGCAGCGCCTCCAACAGTGAGCCAGCGGTGCTGACCCGATAATTGCCGACCTTGAGGAGCATGCGGGTAGCATTCAGGACGGCCGGGTCATCCTCGACGATCAGGACATGCGGCAACGCGCCCGCGCTTTGCGATCCAGGAGCACCCGGCTTCACGCTGGCTTCGCGATCAGCGGTCGGCGCGGCGCTGGCAGGCACTTCCAGCGAAAAGACCGATCCCCGCCCAACCTCCGATTCGACACGAAGCCCAAGGTTCAGCAGTTTTACCAACCGGAGCACGATGCTGAGCCCGAGGCCGTAACCCTCGCGGACGGTGTTTGCCGGCACGCCGACCTGGTAGAACTCGTCATAGATGTGCGGCAACTGATCCGAGGGAATGCCGATGCCTGTGTCAAGCACCTGGATGCGAACCACAGCTTCCTCGTTTAGGCACCGCAATCGAACCGATCCCTCGCTGGTGTACTTGATCGCGTTCGCGACAAGATTGCGCAGTATCTGCTCCACCAGCGACGGGTCGCTATGGACGCAATCCATGCTGGAGTCGACTTGGAATTGAAGGCCCTTGCTCGCCGCCAGTCCAGCGAATTCAGTGCGTAGCTCCTCGAACAGGGCCGCCACCGTGAAGTCGGTGACCTCGGGCCTGATGGCCCCTGACTCGAGCTTGCTGATGTCGAGCAGCGCGTTCAGCAGCCGCGACATGCCTGCAATCGCCTGTTCCTGCTGTGTCAGTGCCTCGACAGAAAGCGAATCGCTGACCGTTCGCCGCAAGGTGCCGTTGAGCAGCGCGAGCGTCTGCAGCGGCTGCCGCAGGTCGTGGCTCGCAGTGGCGAGAAAACGGCTCTTGCCCTGATTCGCCCGGTCGGCCGCCTCGCGGGCGGCGACAAGTTCACCCTCTATGCGCTTGCGGTCCGTGACGTCGCGTATTGCGGCCGCGACCAGTATCCGATCGCCATCGCGGATTGGGCTCAGACTGATCTCGACCGGAAACTCGGTACCGTCGCGACGTAGGCCGAAGAGCTCAAGGCCGACCCCCATGGGTCGTACGCGCCCGTCGATGACGAAGCGTTCATGGTTTGCCACATGGCGAGCACGGAAACGCTCCGGCATCAGACACTCGACGCGCTGGCCAGCCAGCTCTTCCGGAGGGTATCCGAAAAGAGCGCTAACCTGCTGATTGCTAAAAACAATATCTCCGGACGCATCGACGATGACCATGGCATCCGGCGCAGACCGCAAGGCGCTGCGGACCAGTTCGGGCGACAACATACGGATGACCGGCCCGTGTTCGAGGCGTTACCAGCCCCTGAGCCCAATGTTCACACTGCGAATGTGACACTGGCAACCCCTGCGCACCCGCGTCCTCATCTCCGCGTGCAGCATCGTCGCGAAGGGCATGCCATGCGCGGCCAATGCTGAGGACGCTAATGCACCCACGTCTGTGGCGAGCGAGATTGCCTTCGCTCACGCGTTGAAGATCGCGCTGGTCACACGGGGGACGCTACATGCTGGAGATGGCCCTCTTCCTGAGCGAGTACGACCCGGTCTACGAGGAGGTTCGCCTTCAAGTTCGTCCAGCACTTCATGTGGATCGCCTATTCGATGGACCGTCGCCGAATCATCGTCCGGCCAGGTATTTCTCACGACAGCGCCGGGAAGGCGACGGATGGGTGGCATGTCATACTGTCAGCCGCCGGCCACCTCAAATGGGTGTTGCATGCATCGAAAGACCGCATCTATACGACTCCTGCTTCCGATTGCCGCCATCGGCGCAGCGTGCACGCCGACGCCCAACCGCACGATTCCGGAAGGGCTGCAGGAGGTCCAGGCGGTGACCGTGCTGCAGACGCCGCAGCCCCGACCAGACGCTCTGGGTGGTCCCAACACCGCGCACATCAAGCACGGCAGATATCTGGTCGAGCTCATTGGGTGCGGTGCATGCCATACCGACGGCGCCATCATTGGGGAGCCGAACGCCGGGCGTTTGCTGGCTGGTTCCAGAGTCGGAATTGCCTACACCAGTCCGCTGCGTGACAAATATCCTGGGGTTGTCTATCCACCCAACCTGACGCCCGATCCCGCAACCGGTCTGGGCACATGGACCGACGAGCAGATTGCCGCCGCGATCCGCGCGGGCGCACGTCAGCATGGCTCAGAAAAGCTCATCGTGATGTCCTGGCCCCTGTACCAGGGGATGTCTGACGCAGACGTGAACTCGATCGTGGCGTATCTGCGCAGCATTCCAGCCATCGAGCACAAGGTTCCCAACGCAGTTGATCCAGGAACAAAGGCGCCCTCCGCATACGTGCATTTCGGCCTATATCGAAGCAGCAACTATTAAGGGTCTTCCGGTAATCGAGTGGGTACTTTCAGGGTCTGAGCGAAGGTTTGGGTCTGGGTTTCATGGGTTTTGCGCGACTTAGCGCTGCGGACGATAAGTCTCGCTAGAGCGATCTATGCAGGGTGAGATGCACCTCGCGAAATGTAATCGAGGATGCAAGTCCCTTCATTGTTTCCAGAATCGCTGCATCTCCACGAATGTGAATGACGCCGACCAGGCGATCAGTACGAAGCCCGTCAGCGCCTCGGTGCCGGTCATGAACCGAACGGGACCTGTAGGCACTATGTCGCCCAAGCCAAGGGTCGTGAAGCAGACCGCGGAGAAATAGATGCAGTCGAAGAGGCCGATGGGGTGGTCGGCGAGCAGCGATCCATGCCGATCACTGGAGTCAAGATAGAAGTACGCGCCACCAAAGATCCAGATTTCCCCGATGTGTGTCAGCAGGATCGAGAATATAAGCAACAGGATCCGTGGTCTCGGCTCTATATGGATACGCTTGAGCAGGGAGGTCAGCCTGCTGAGTGCCTCGTAGTGCACTACGACGCAGAGCACGACCACAAATACTGTCACGA
>Ga0070669_100000759_pt1 | contig 23480 bp, 24 predicted proteins | sample KBSS53metaG_FD_64680 | JGI IMG/M metagenome (GOLD analysis project Ga0070669, IMG submission 64680) | Switchgrass rhizosphere microbial communities from Kellogg Biological Station, Michigan, USA - KBS S5-3 metaG | ecosystem: Host-associated > Plants > Roots > Rhizosphere > Soil ...
CGACAATCCACAACTGTTCGGGCCCCGGCGGCACTGGCCTGCTCGGCAACCCTTGGGCTTGGAACAAACAACGGCAGCCGCGCAAGTGCAGGCCAGCTGTCGCCCGCCAGTTGGCGCAGGTGCTCAAAACCCTGTCCACTGCTGACCACCAGCCCGTTCAGGCGTTCCGCTGCAATCCTGCGGGGCAGCTCCTGCGGCGGATAGTCCGGCAGGTCGCGACGGTACAACTCCAAGTATTCGACACTAGCACCAAGCGCGCGCAGGCGCTCGGCCAGCAGCTCGCGTCCGCCCTCCCCACGCAGAATCAACACCTGCGAACCGGGCACGACCACCGCCTCAAGCAGACGCGGCAATTGCAGCAAGGCCTCGCTGTCGTCACCCGCGTCCGGGAAGCTCACATCCAGCCCCCGATCCCGAAGGATAGCGGCGGTCGCTGCACCCACACTGAACCACGGCATCGTAGGAGTCGCCAGGCCCAAAGAGTCGAGCAGATCCACCGCGATCCGCGCCGCTGGCTTGCTGACCACGATCACTGCGCTGTAACGCGGCAGTTGCGTGATTGTGCGGCGCATTGTGTCAGAGACCGGCAGTGGCGCGATTTCCAAAAGCGGCAGACAGCTGCTGAAAAACCCTTGTTCGGCCAGCACGGCGGCGAGCGCCGAGCAGTCTTCCGCCGGGCGCGTCAGCAGCAGGCGCCAGGCGGTCACTCGTGACCTGCCTCGCCGTAGACTGCCTTGAGAATATCGTCGGCGCCCTGGCTCAGCAGGTCTTCGGCCACCTGCACACCCAGGGTCTCGGCTGCCGCACGCGGCGCACGGGCTTGTGCGCTGAGCAGCTTGCCGCCACTCGGCTCGCCCACCAGACCGCGCAGCCACAACTGATCGCCCTCGAGCACGGCGTAGCAGGCGATCGGCACCTGGCAGCCGCCATTCAGATGTTTGTTGAGGGCACGCTCGGCGGTGACACGGTCAGCGGTGTCGGCGTGATGCAGGGGTGCGAGCAAGGCGTGGATTTCAGTGTCGGCGCTGCGGCATTCGATACCGACGGCGCCCTGGCCACCGGCCGGCAGGCTGTCATCGACGCTGATGGCCGAGGTGATGCGATCTTCGAAACCGAGGCGGATCAGGCCCGCTGCCGCGAGGATGATCGCGTCGTACTCGCCGGCGTCGAGCTTGGCCAGACGGGTGTTGACGTTGCCACGCAGGAAACGGATCTCGAGATCCGGACGGCGCGTCAGCAACTGCGCCTGACGCCGCAGGCTGGAAGTGCCGACGATGCTGCCGGCGGGCAATGCATCGAGGCTGGAATAAGTGTTGGAGACAAACGCGTCACGGGGATCTTCGCGCTCGCAGATGCAGAACAGACCGAGGCCTTCGGGGAAATCCATCGGCACGTCTTTCATCGAATGCACGGCGATGTCGGCTTCGTTTTCCAGCAGCGCGGTTTCCAGTTCCTTGACGAACAGGCCCTTGCCACCGATTTTCGACAGGGGCGAATCGAGCAGCTTGTCGCCGCGACTGACCATGGGCACCAGCGTCACCAGCAGGCCCGGGTGGGATGCTTCAAGACGGGCTTTGACGTATTCGGCCTGCCAGAGGGCCAGAGCACTTTTGCGGGTGGCGATGCGGATTTCGCGAGAGGACATGGATCAATCCGTACTGAATAGATACGGCGGATAATAACAGCTCAGCCAAATCCACTTTGACCTGAATCAGATACGGCGTGGCCTCCCTGGCCTGCAATGCCTGGTGAAATGAACAAAGAACCGCCCGGAGCCTGCGGACTAAAGCCCCTGCATCATTTTGCGCACACCCGCCACATGTCGACGGCTGACAATCAGCGCGTCACCGTTGAGGCCCTTGAGGAACAACTGGAAGTGGCCCAGCGGTGTGCGTTGCAGTCGCTCGATGCGGTCGCGGGCGACCAGCGCATTGCGGTGAATCCGCACGAAGCGCTCGCCGAATTCGTCTTCCAGCGCCTTGAGCGGCTCATCCAGAAGGACTTCGCCAGCTTCGTGGCGCAAGGTCACGTATTTGTGGTCGGCAATGAAGTACACCACCTGATCCAGCGGAATCAGTTCGATGCCTTTGCGGGTCCGGGCGCTGATGTGGCTGCGCGGGCCGTTACCGCTTTCGGCGGCAGGACGGGTCAGGGCCGAGAGTTGGGCCCGGTTGGGACGTTCAGCCCGTTTCAGGGCGTCATGCAGATGTTCGGTTCGCACGGGTTTCACCACATAGCCCACGGCGCTGGCCTGCAGGGCTTCCACGGCAAATTCATCGGGACCTGCGCAAAACACCACGGCTGGCGGGGTTTCGCGTTCGCACAGACGGGCAGCCACCTGCAGGCCATCGAGGCCCGGCATGCGGATATCGAGCAGTACGATATCCGGCTTGTGGCTGTCGATCAGTGCCAACGCCTCTTCGCCATTGGTGGCGCTGGGCTCCAGGATTGTGTAGCCCTCGAGCTCGCTCACCATTCGGCTGAGTCGCTCGCGGGCCAGTGGTTCGTCATCAACGATCAGGACATTCATATTGCGCTGGATTCCTGCGTGAGTCTCGCACAAGGATAGCGTAGACAAGTGGAGTGACGTCCGTCACCGCGATCCACGCTAAGACTAGCGCGAGCGCCAAAAAGTGCCGTACGTCGGCCGGCAATATTTGCCGACACCTGCAACGTACCGCCCGACGCCCGTCGCCGACTGCGTTTTACGCAGGGTATGCCAATGGCCAATACACCCACCCCTCTCTCTTCTTATAGTCGGTGGCCGGATCTTTGCCCGATCCGTGGTCACCCGACCCCTATGTCCTACTGTAGACGCTCGTCGGGCCGATATTGCTCAATCGAAAAATATCCTTGCGCAAATCCCCCGGGGACGCCGACAACTATGGCGGAGCGAATGAGAAAAAAACGTATCGACCAGTGTCAGCGACAGGATTGGCAACCCTGTTATTATCCGCGCCAGCGTTTCACGCCTTCTTTCTTCAAGCCGATACGAGCGAATTCATGAGCACTGACAAGACCAATCAGTCCTGGGGCGGCCGCTTCAGTGAACCCGTCGACGCCTTCGTCGCCCGCTTCACCGCCTCCGTCACTTTCGACCAGCGCCTGTATCGCCACGACATCATGGGCTCGATCGCCCACGCCACCATGCTGGCCAAGGTCGGTGTGCTGACGGATGCCGAGCGCGACAGCATCATCGATGGCCTGAAGACCATCCAGGGCGAAATCGAGGCCGGCCAGTTCGACTGGCGCGTCGACCTCGAAGACGTGCACATGAACATCGAAGCACGCCTGACCGACCGCATCGGCGTCACCGGCAAGAAGCTGCACACCGGCCGCAGCCGCAACGACCAGGTCGCCACCGACATCCGCCTGTGGCTGCGTGACGAAATTGACCTGATCCTGGCCGAGATCACCCGCCTGCAAAAAGGCCTGCTGGAGCAGGCCGAGCGTGAAGCCGCCAGCATCATGCCGGGCTTCACCCACCTGCAGACCGCTCAGCCGGTGACCTTCGGGCACCACATGCTGGCCTGGTTCGAAATGCTCAGCCGCGACTACGAGCGCCTGGTCGACTGCCGCAAGCGCACCAACCGCATGCCGCTGGGCAGCGCCGCACTGGCCGGCACCACTTACCCGATCGACCGCGAATACACCGCGCAACTGCTGGGCTTCGACGCCGTCGGCGGCAACTCGCTGGACAACGTGTCCGACCGAGACTTCGCCATCGAATTCTGCTCGGCCGCGAGCATCGCGATGATGCACCTGTCGCGCTTCTCCGAAGAGCTGGTGCTGTGGACCAGCGCGCAGTTCCAGTTCATCGATCTGCCGGACCGTTTCTGCACCGGCAGCTCGATCATGCCGCAAAAGAAAAACCCGGATGTTCCGGAGCTGGTACGCGGCAAGACTGGCCGTGTGTTCGGCGCCCTGATGGGCCTGTTGACCCTGATGAAAGGCCAGCCGCTGGCCTACAACAAGGACAACCAGGAAGACAAGGAACCGCTGTTCGACGCCGCCGACACCTTGCGCGACTCGTTGCGTGCCTTTGCCGACATGATCCCGGCGATCAAACCAAAACACGCGATCATGCGCGAAGCGGCGCTGCGCGGTTTCTCCACCGCCACCGACCTGGCCGACTACCTGGTTCGCCGTGGCCTGCCGTTCCGTGATTGCCACGAGATCGTCGGCCACGCGGTGAAGTACGGCGTCGACACCGGCAAAGATCTGGCGGAAATGAGCCTGGAAGAACTGCGCCAGTTCAGCGACCAGATCGAGCAGGACGTGTTTGCCGTGCTGACCCTGGAAGGTTCGGTAAATGCCCGTGACCACATCGGCGGCACTGCGCCGGCGCAGGTCAAGGCTGCCGTGGTTCGCGGTCAGGCGCTGATCGCCAGCCGCTAAAAGTCAAAGCTTCGCGAGCAAGCTCGCTCCCACATCTGATCTGCTGCGAACACCGAACAGGTGTCCAATCGAGATCAAGTGTGGGAGCGGGCTTGCTCGCGAAAGCTATCTCGAAAACTCCAAAAAATTACTTCTTCGCTGCGATCATCGCCAAAAACGCCGGCATCGCCGCATCCTTGTCCGCCGCAATCTTCTGCACGTGCGGATTCTGCTCAAGCCGCTCCAGCAGTGCCTTGGCCTTCGGCATCTCCGCCAGCAAATCCAGACCGAACAGCTTGTGCCCCACCGCAACTGCCAACGGCACGCTGTAGAGGAAGTACAAATCCGCAATAGTCAGGCTGTCGCCCGCCACATACGGAGCGAACTTGCCGTGACGTGCCAGCGCCGCGAAACCCAGCAGCAATTCAGCCTTGGTTTTCTCCTTGATCGCCTCCGGGAGTGCCATGCCAAAAAACGCCTCGCCATAGCAGGCACGGGCCGGCAGCTCGATATACAGCTCGATTTCCTTGGCCACTGCCAGCACCTGAGCTCGGGCAAACGGCTCGGCCGGCAGCAGTGGAGCACCCTTCTGGGTGCTTTCGAGGTATTCGAGCATCACCATCGTTTCATTGATGTAACCACCTTCAGCCCCCAGCACCGGCACCTTGCCGCGCGGGCTGATGGCCAGGGACTCCGGCGTTGGCGTCGGGTAGAACGTGACCTCTTCGAACGGCAGGTCTTTTTCCAGCAGCGCCAGCTTGACCATGTTGTAGTAGTTGCTGACGGAGAATCCATAGAGTTTGAACATCACATAGCCTCCAGGCCGTGCGGGGTGGGCAGTGCCTGTTTATAGATCGCCCCGGGTATTCGTGCCAGCAGCATCACGCTGATGAATGCGGGTAAACTGGCGCCTTTCCTTGAGGAGCCTGCCATGAGCGAGCCGACTGACATCGACAATGATGAAGAAGAGTTCACCGAATCGACGCTGATCGAAGCGATCGAGAACCAGATCGAAAGCGACAACCCGCCAGCGGCCAAGGCAACCTTCAACAAGCTGACGCTGGTCGGTTACGAACGCGATGACATCCTGAATCTGATGGCCCACGTGCTGGCCTGTGAAATCGACGCGATGCTCGACGAAGACCGCGCGTTCGATACCGAGTGGTACGAAACCGCGCTGCGCGCACTGCCCGAGCTGCCACCGGAAAAGCAGTAAACGGCCCCGCCCTGTGGGAGCCCGCCTGCTCCCACACAATTTGTCACCCATCTGCGCGGTCTTCTGCCGCTCCCTGACTACACTGGAATCCACCCCGGGACAAAAACCCTGACACGCGCACTGGACAGGCCGCGCCGGCAGGTTCACCTTAGGGGCGCTGTCGTCCAATTCCTAGAAAGTCTGGAGTCCTTATGTCGCTTACCCCTGAGTTGGTTGCCGAACTGGAAGTCCTCGCACTCTTCAACCTGGACAGTTCCCAGGAAGGTCTGAAAATTCATCAGACCGCTGCCCCGAAGCACATTGCCGCCGCACAACGCCTGTTCGAAAAAGAACTGACAGACCAGCCTGATGGCGGTTACCTGACCAGCCTCGGTCGCGATGCCGCACAAAACGTGCAAACCGTACTGACGATTCTCAAAGAGCAGCAAACCGCCTGATCCTCCCGACTTTGCCCACGGAAACCCCTGTCACGGGATTTCCGCGGGCCAGCCATGAACATCGTCCATCACCGCGCGATAGAAATCTGACGTCAAAAAACAAATTCAGCTTAAAACTCCTGCCGCTCAGGCGCTAAACTCCCGGACACCCGAGACCCCTTGCCTCCGAGCCCTGCGCGCCGGTTTGAGCCGACATGACCCGCACCCATGAAATCCGCCCCGACCTGGACGAAGGCATCGACCGCAAGGTACTCAGCCAGCTACGTGCACGCTTTCTGAAACTCAATGAAGGCCGCCTGAACCGGGCGCGGGAAGGCCTGTCGACGCGCCAGCAAAGTGTGCTGACGTTGCTGCCGCTGTTTTTTCACGTTAATCATCCGCTGTTGCCGGGTTATGTCTCGGGCAGCACGCCGGCCGGGCTGTCGAATTACGAACCGGACGCCGAGACGCTCGCCGAAGCCCAGCGCCTGACCCGCTCGTTCTCCTACAAGCCGCGTCACGGCAGCAACCCGCCACGGCCGATTCACGGCCTGTTCCTGATGGGCAGCCTCGGCACGCTGGCCCAGGCGGACCAGAGCGACATGGACGTGTGGGTCTGCCACGCCCCCGACCTGAGCGACAGTGAGCTGGCCGAACTGCGCAAGAAGTGCCAGTTGCTCGAAACCTGGGCTGCCAGCCAAGGGGCCGAGGCGCACTTCTTCCTGATCGACCCGGTGCGTTTCGTCAAAGGCGAACGCGACACTCAACTCAGCTCCGAAGATTGCGGCACCACCCAGCACTATCTGCTGCTGGACGAGTTCTATCGCACCGCGATCTGGCTCGCCGGCCGCACGCCGATCTGGTGGCTGGTGCCGGTCTATGAAGAACATGCCTACGACGCGTACACCCACACCCTGATTTCCAAACGTTTCATCCGCAACGATGAAACCCTCGACCTGGGGCCTATGGCGCACATTCCGCCGGGCGAATTCGTCGGCGCCGGACTGTGGCAACTGTTCAAGGGTATCGAGTCACCTTACAAATCGGTGCTCAAGCTGCTGCTGACCGAGGTCTACGCCAGCGAACATCCACACGTGCAGTGCCTGAGCCTGCGCTTCAAGCAAGCGGTGTTCGCCAACCGGCTGGATCTCGACGAGCTGGATCCGTACATGGTGGTCTACCGCCGGATCGAGGAATACCTTACTGCGCGCAATGAGCCGGAACGCCTTGAGCTGGTTCGACGGGCGCTGTACCTCAAGGTCAACCGCAAGCTCACCGGCAACAGCCGAACCCAGAGTTGGCAGCGCTCACTGCTGGAAAGACTGGCCAGCGAATGGCATTGGGATCAGCGGCAACTGGCGCTGCTCGACAGCCGCAGCCAGTGGAAAGTCCGCCAGGTCAGTGCCGAACGCCGGGCGCTGGTCAACGAACTCAATTACAGCTATCGCTTCCTGACCCAGTTCGCCCGCGCAGAGCAGACCGTCAGCCTGATCAACAAGCGCGACCTCAACGTTCTCGGACGGCGCCTGTATGCGGCGTTCGAGCGCAAGGCGGACAAGGTCGAGTTCATCAATCCCGGCATCGCCCCGGACCTGGCCGAAGACACGCTGACCCTGGTGCAATCGCCGAACAAAAAGGAACCGGGCCAGACCCAGTGGGGCCTTTACAACGGCAGCCTGACCGCGCTGGAGTGGGAACACTTCGCACCGATCAAGCGCAGCCGCGAGTTGCTGGAATTGTTGACCTGGTGCCACCGCAACGGCGTGATCGACAGCAGCACCCGACTGGCCCTGCACCCCGGCACCAGCGACATGAGCGAGTTCGAGCTGTTCAACCTGCTCGGCAGCCTGCAACAGAGCATTCCCCTACCCTTGCCGACCGTTGCCGAAGAACCGCTGCTGCGCGCCGCCGTACCGAACGAAGTCTTGATGCTGGTGAATGTCGGGGTCGATCCGCTCAAGCATCACCGCGACCTGAACATCCTGATGACCACCGAGCGCACGGACTCCCTGAGCTATGCCGGTGTGCGCGAGAATCTGGTGCTGACCCTGGATCAGGTCACGCTTAACAGCTGGAACGAAGTGCTGGTCAACCGCTTCGACGGCCCGCATGCCCTGATGGACTGCCTGCGCGATTACCTCAACAATCTGCCGCGCGGAGCGCAACAGCCCTCGCTGCGAGTGCGCTGTTTCTGTCACAACCGCGCGCAATTCATCGCGCGCCGGGTGGAAGAAATTGTCGACACCGCGCAGACCCTGTTGCTCAGCGACCTGAATCACCGCTACCTGATCCAGGTGCAGCAGCATTACCACGTTCTGGAACTGGTGCCGGGTCAGGTCAGCCATGTCGCCCTCGCCACCCTGCCGGCGCTACTCGATTATCTGGGCGAGGAACAGCCACGCTACAGCCCGCTGCACCTGGACCCGATGGCGCTGGAAGACCACGACCTGGCGTTGATCCTGCCGATGGGCCAGCCCGAATGCATTCAGGTGTTCTACCGGATCACCGAACTATCCGCCGAGCTATACGTGCTCGATGAGTTCAACGCGCTGTGGCAACAACACTTGCCCTTTCACGACGAGCAAAGCCTGTTGGTGCCATTGCAGCGGTTCCTGCAATCGATCCAGTTCCGCCGCGAAGCGCTGCTGCCGATGGATTCGGGCCATGCCGCCAGTCTTGAAATCTTGTATTACCAGTTATTGCCATCAGGGCCGGGACGCGCGCGACGGGTCGAAATGCACCCGGCGCCGCAGACACCGGTCAACAAACCGTTCTACGACGTGCAGGCGATCGTCGGCAAAGCCGCACCCGGCGAAGTGCAGGTCACGCTGTATTGCAATCAACGGGAATTCAGCGAGCTGGAACATGGCGACCAGCTGTTCAGCGTGGTCGCCCGGGAGATCGTCGGACAGCGCCGGGAAACCGAGCGCTACCGCTGCTACATCACCGACCTGGACCTGTCGGGCGTGATCGGTGACGGGCAGAGTTCGAGCAATCTGTATCTGCGCTACAAGGCCGACCTGGAACGCTCTCTGAACGAGGCGCTCGAGCAGGTCTGAAGCGGGTTACTCCGGGAAATCACCGCCGTTGGCCGGCTGCGATTCGACTTCGAGCAAAGTCAGTTTCAGGGTCTTGCCACCCGGAGCCGGCCAGTCGATGTGCTGACCAACCTTCAGGCCCAGCAGCGCACTGCCGACCGGGGCCAGGATCGAGATTTTGCCTTCGTCGGCGTTGGCGTGCTTCGGATAGACCAGGGTCAGGTGGTAGTCCTTGCCGCTGCTTTCTTCGCGGCAGTGCACACGGGAATTCATCGTCACGACATCGGCAGGCACTTCATCGTGACCGACCAGGGTATCGGCGCGGTCCAGTTCGGTTTGCAGCGCGATCACACCCGGCAGCGTGTCATCCAGGCTGTCGATCAGGCGCTCCAGACGTTGCACGTCCAGACGAGTAAGGGTGATGGAAGGTGCGGTCATGATCCGGGCAGACTCCTTTCTTCTGCACACAAAAAAAGCAAAACCCCGCCAAAAAAGACGGGGTTTTCACCAGGCCTCGATGGGTTGAGGCGTTTCCGGACACTACCACAGCTCAAAAAATATACAAGCTACGCTCCGGTGAGCTGCCGGCGCTGAGCCGCTTGCGCACAAATCACCCGACGGCGCTCGTCATCGGCCGAACGCCACTCGCGAATATCTTCGACATGGCGCATGCAGCCGAGGCAGACCTTCTGCTCATCCAGCCGGCACACGCCGGTGCACGGCGAAGGCACGGCCGGGCTGACGTTGCTGTAGAGCGGCTTCGGCGGACGGACGGGCGCGGTCTCAGTCACGAAATCACAGGCCTTCGAAATCGAATTCGGTGCCGGCCTGCTGCTTGACGATGCGCTCGAGCATTTCGCCCAGCTGTTCTTCGCTCTTGTCGCACATCCAGCGTTCGCTTTCTTCGTCGTAGTCGAAGTGGAAACCACCGGACACCGCGGCCAGCCACAGCTGACGCAACGGTTCCTGACGACTGAAGATCAGCTGGGTGCCGTTCTCGAACTTGACGGTCAGCACACCGGCCGAGTTCTCCATGTCGATGTCCAGGTCGCTGTCGTCGAAGATGTCTTCCAGTTTTTCCTGGGTTTCATCGACCAGATCGTGGAAACGGGCTTCGGACAAACTCATTGCGGCAACCTCAAAAAATGTCTGATCAGGCTCAAGCGCCGCAAGATACGGACGCTGTCAGCCGATTGCAAAGGATAACGACCAAGCGCCCTGCCCGGCGACGAAATATCCACCCGTCACGCGGGAAAAGTTTCCGCGCCGCAGCCTGAGCCCCGCCGGACGGGAGTTCCGTCGCATAGGCAAGCTGCCGGGTGGCCGGTATACTCCGGCGCAATTAACGCATTTTCAAGGATTTCGCCATGAAGCGCCTGATCTCTTCCCTTGCTGCGCTCGTCGCGGTTGCCTGCCTTGTTTCGGCTTGTGGTCAAAAAGGCCCGCTGTACCTGCCCGATGAAGATCAGGACCCGGCCGAGCAAGCCCAGTCTTCGCAAAAGCAGCCTGCCTCCAAGGCACACAAGCACGACGTTTACTAAGGGATCGCCATGGACGCTTTTAACTACCGTGGCGGGGAGCTGTTCGCGGAAGGTGTGGCGCTGTCCGCCATCGCCGATCGCTTCGGCACTCCCACCTACGTCTACTCCCGCGCCCACATCGAGGCCCAGTACCTGGCCTACGCCGATGCGCTGGCCGGCATGCCGCACCTGGTGTGCTTCGCGGTCAAGGCCAACTCCAACCTCGGCGTCCTGAATGTCCTGGCCCGCATCGGTGCCGGTTTCGACATCGTCTCCCGTGGCGAGCTGGAACGCGTGCTGGCCGCCGGCGGCAGCCCGGACAAGATCGTGTTCTCCGGCGTCGGCAAGACCCGTGACGACATGCGCCGTGCGCTGGAAGTCGGCGTGCACTGCTTCAACGTCGAATCCACCGACGAGCTCGAGCGCCTGCAAGTGGTCGCCGCCGAGCTGGGCGTTCGCGCGCCGATCTCGCTGCGCGTGAACCCGGACGTCGATGCCGGCACCCACCCGTACATTTCCACCGGTCTGAAAGAGAACAAGTTCGGCATCGCCATCGCCGACGCCGAAGACGTGTACGTGCGTGCCGCGCACCTGCCGAACCTGGAAGTGGTCGGCGTCGACTGCCACATCGGTTCGCAACTGACCACTCTGCCGCCGTTCCTCGATGCCCTCGACCGCCTGCTGGATCTGGTCGATCGCCTCGGCGATTGCGGCATCCACCTGCGCCACATCGATCTCGGTGGCGGCCTGGGTGTGCGTTATCGCGACGAAGAGCCGCCATTGGCTGCCGATTACATCAAGGCTGTGCGCGAGCGCCTGGTCGGCCGTGATCTGGCGCTGGTGTTCGAACCGGGCCGCTTCATCGTCGCCAACGCCGGCGTGCTGCTGACTCAGGTCGAGTACCTCAAGCACACCGAGCACAAAGACTTCGCCATCGTCGACGCGGCCATGAACGACCTGATCCGCCCGGCGCTGTACCAGGCCTGGATGGACGTGACCCCGGTCAAGCCACGCGAGACCGCTGCGCGTACCTACGACGTCGTCGGCCCGATCTGCGAAACCGGCGACTTCCTCGCCAAGGAACGCGAGCTGGCGCTGGAAGAAGGCGATCTGCTGGCCGTGCATTCGGCCGGTGCCTACGGTTTCGTGATGAGCTCCAACTACAACACTCGCGGCCGTGCCGCCGAAGTGCTGGTGGATGGTGATCAGGCCTTTGAAGTGCGTCGCCGCGAAACCGTGGCCGAGCTGTTTGCCGGCGAAAGCCTGCTGCCGGAGTAAACCCATGCTGCTGCGTTTTACCAAGATGCACGGCCTGGGCAACGACTTCATGGTCCTCGACCTGGTCAGCCAGCACGCGCATATTCAGCCCAAGCACGCAAAAATGTGGGGCGACCGGCACACCGGCATCGGTTTCGACCAGTTGCTGATCGTCGAAGCGCCGAGCAATCCGGATGTGGACTTCCGTTACCGGATCTTCAACTCCGACGGTTCCGAAGTGGAGCAGTGCGGCAATGGTGCGCGCTGCTTCGCCCGCTTCGTGCTCGACAAACGTCTGACCGCCAAACGGCAGATCCGCGTCGAGACCAAGGGCGGCATCATCGAACTGGACGTGCGTAACGACGGCCAGATCGGCGTGAACATGGGCGCCCCGCGCCTGGTGCCAGCGGACATTCCGTTCCAGGCGCCGGAGCAGGCCCTGAGTTATCAGGTCGATGTCGACGGTACGCCGGTCGATCTGGCGGCGGTGTCCATGGGCAACCCCCATGCGGTGCTGCGAGTCAGCGATATCAACACTGCACCGGTGCATGAACTGGGGCCGAAAATCGAACACCATCCGCGCTTTCCGGCGCGGGTCAACGTCGGTTTTCTCCAGGTCATCGACCGCCACCGCGCACAACTGCGCGTCTGGGAACGCGGCGCCGGGGAAACCCAGGCCTGCGGCACCGGTGCCTGCGCTGCTGCTGTAGCGGCGATCAGTCAGGGGTGGATGGATTCGCCACTGTTGATCGACCTGCCGGGCGGGCGCCTGTCCATTGAGTGGGCAGGCCCCGGCCAACCGGTGTTGATGACCGGCCCGGCAGTGCGCGTATACGAAGGACAAGTGCGTCTTTGAGTGAGCAGAAGCCATGACCGATAAGCCTCAGGTACCCGCCCGACAGTCCGGTGAATCAGCGTCCGAGAGCCTGGAGGCGGCAGCGGTTGCCGCGTACCTGGAGGCTCATCCGGACTTCTTCGTCGAGCATGAAGAACTGCTGCCGTCCCTGCGCATCCCCCATCAGCGCGGCGATACCGTCTCGCTGGTCGAGCGCCAGATGGCCATCCTGCGCGACCGCAACATCGAGATGCGTCACCGCCTCTCGCACTTGATGGACGTCGCCCGGGACAACGATCGCCTGTTCGACAAGACCCGTCGCCTGATCCTCGCCCTGATGGACGCTGCCACCCTGGAAGATGTGGTGATCAGCGTCGAAGACAGCCTGCGCCAGGATTTCCAGGTGCCCTTCGTCAGCCTGATCCTGCTCGGCGATAACCCGGCCCCGGTCGGCCGCTGGGTGACCCACGCCGACGCGCAAACTGCCATCGGCGGGTTGCTCACCGAAGGCAAGAGCGTCAGCGGTAGCCTGCGTGAACACGAGCTGGACTTCCTGTTCGGCGAAGAGCAGCGCAAGCAGATCGGCTCCACCGCCGTGGTCGCCGTCAGCCACCAGGGCATCCACGGAATCCTGGCCATCGCCAGCCGTGATCCGCAGCACTACAAGAGCTCGGTCGGCACGCTGTTCCTCAGCTACATCGCCGAAGTCATGGGTCGCGTGCTGCCACGGGTCAACAGCTCCCTGCGCTCGGTACGCTGAACATGGAACGACAACTGGACGCTTACTGCGAACACCTGCGCAGTGAGCGGCAGGTGTCGCCGCACACGCTGTCGGCCTACCGCCGCGACCTCGATAAAGTGCTCGGCTGGTGCAACAAACAGAACATCGGCAGCTGGCAGGCGCTGGACATCCAGCGTCTGCGCAGCCTGATCGCCCGCCTGCATGCCCAGGGCCAGTCGTCGCGCAGTCTGGCGCGCCTGCTCTCGGCCGTGCGCGGGCTCTACCATTATCTGAATCGTGAAGGCCTCTGCGATCACGATCCGGCCACCGGCCTGGCACCGCCCAAAGGCGAACGCCGCCTGCCGAAAACCCTCGACACCGACCGCGCCCTGCAACTGCTTGAAGGTGCGGTCGAGGACGATTTTCTCGCGCGGCGCGATCAGGCGATTCTGGAGTTGTTCTATTCCTCCGGCCTGCGCCTGTCGGAGCTGACCGGGCTCAATCTCGATCAGCTCGATCTGGCCGACGGCATGGTTCAGGTACTCGGCAAGGGCAGCAAGACGCGCCTGTTGCCGGTCGGTAAAAAGGCCCGGGAAGCGCTGGAGCACTGGCTACCACTGCGGGCGCTGACCAATCCGGCGGACGACGCCGTATTCGTCAGCCAGCAGGGCCGACGCCTTGGCCCGCGCGCGATACAGGTGCGGGTCAAACTGGCCGGCGAGCGCGAACTGGGGCAGAACCTGCACCCGCACATGCTGCGGCACTCCTTCGCCAGCCATTTGCTCGAGTCCTCCCAGGACTTGCGCGCGGTGCAGGAACTGCTCGGCCACTCGGACATCAAGACCACCCAGATCTATACCCACCTGGACTTCCAGCACCTGGCGGCGGTCTACGACAGCGCCCATCCACGGGCCAAACGCATGAAAGGCGACGATTCATGAGCATCCAGTTGATCACCTTCGACCTCGACGACACCCTGTGGGACACCGCCCCGGTGATCGTCAGCGCCGAAGCGGTTTTGCGCGAATGGCTGAGCGAACATGCGCCGAATCTGGGCGCGGTACCGGTGGAGCATCTGTGGTCGATCCGCGAGCGGGTATTGGCCAACGAGCCGGGCTTGAAGCACCGCATCAGCGCGCTGCGCCGGCGAGTGTTGTTCCATGCGCTGGAAGAAGCCGGGTACGCCCACGGCGAAGCGTCGGATCTGGCAGACAAGAGTTTTGAAGTGTTTCTGCATGCGCGGCATCAGATCGAGGTGTTCCCGGAGGTCGAGCCGATCCTGGAAACCCTTGCCAAACACTACGCTCTCGGGGTGGTCACCAACGGCAACGCCGATGTCCGTCGTCTCGGACTGGCGGACTACTTCAAGTTTGCGCTGTGCGCCGAAGACATCGGCATCGCCAAGCCGGATGCGCGCCTGTTCCATGAAGCGTTGCAGCGCGGTGGCGTGAGCGCCGAAGCCGCCGTGCATATCGGCGATCACCCGGGGGACGACATCGCCGGGGCGCAGCAGGCCGGTCTGCGAGCGATCTGGTTCAACCCCGCCGGCAAGGTCTGGGAAGCGGAGCGCCTGCCGGATGCCGAGATTCGCAGCCTGAACGATCTGCCCGCGGTGCTCGCCCGCTGGAACAGTCTCGGCTAGTTTTCTTTCGCCCATGAAAAAGCCCGCAGCGACGGCGGGCTTTTTCAGCAAGCAAGCGACACGCCTCAGATAGGGCGGCTGCCGTACTTGTTGTCTGGCTTCTTGGGCGGATCGGCGACCACGTTGGCCTCCACTTCCTGAACCTTGCCACCGCGCGCAAGGAACTCTTCCATGGCCTTGGCCAGGGCATCGCGCTCCTTGTTCTTGGCTTCGATGCTCGGCAACTCGTCGACCGATACCGCAGCCTTGGCCTTGCCTTTGGCAGCCGGGGCCGGCGTATCGTCACCGCCATCGTCTTCAGCAACGTCTTCCGCTGCTGCTTCCAGACCGTCTTCGGCCTCGTCTTCGTCGCCTACTTCGAGGTCGTCGTTTTCCAGATCATCGTCGCTCATGTTCTACCTCATGACTTGCGAAAAGCAGATTAGTTATAGACCAGCTTTGGCGACTGTCGAAAGTCGCCGGAAAAAAATCGGTAACCATTGGTGACCAACGGTTTATGCCCCTTCACCGTGCAAGGTGGCGAGGACTTTACGGGCACCGCCATGATCACGGTGCTCGCCCAGGTAAACGCCTTGCCAGGTGCCCAGTGCCAGTCGGCCCGCCGTTACCGGCAAACTGATCTGACAGCCCAGCACGCTGGCCTTGAAGTGCGCCGGGAGGTCGTCCAGGCCTTCGTCGTTATGCTCATAGCCGTCTGTTCCTTGTGGGATCAGACGATTGAAAAATCGTTCGAAGTCGCGACGTACCGCCGGATCGGCGTTCTCGTTGATGGTCAACGACGCCGAGGTATGCTGCAGCCACAAATGCAACAGACCGACCCGGCATGCCTTGAGTTCAGGCAGACCGGCGAGCAACTCGTCCGTCACCAGATGAAAGCCCCGGGGCCGTGCCCGCAGGGTTATCAGAGTCTGTTGCCACATACAGTTCTCCGCACGTTCGGGGCGCATTCTAGCGCGCTCTGGAAAAAAACAAAGGCCCTAATATTCCTTCAATGATGTAAGCCTTTGGCCGCAGAAAAACCCTCGTCGTAAACACGACCAAAGCAGTACGAAAAATCCTTTCAGCTGTATCGGGGAAGACAAATTCCAGACAAAAAAATGCCCGGCGAGCCGGGCAAGTTTTTTGCGGCGCGTGCTTACAGGTTGTAGCCGCGCTCGTTGTGTTGTGCCAGATCCAGGCCGACCGATTCTTCTTCCTCGGTCACACGCAGACCCATCACGGCATCCAGCACCTTGAGGATGATGAAAGTGACGATGGCGGTGTAGATCACGGTGAAGCCGACGCCTTTGCACTGAATCCAGACTTGTGCGGCGATGTCGGTGACGGTGCCGAAGCCACCCAGCGACGGTGCGGCGAACACACCGGTCAGGATTGCGCCGAGGATACCGCCGATACCGTGCACGCCGAAGGCATCCAGGGAGTCGTCATAACCGAGTTTGCGTTTCAGGGTGGTGGCGCAGAAGAAGCACACCACGCCTGCCGCCAGACCGATCACCAGGGCGCCCATCGGGCCCACGGTGCCAGCGGCCGGAGTGATCGCGACCAGACCTGCAACGACGCCGGATGCGATACCCAGTGCGCTTGGTTTGCCGTGGGTGATCCACTCGGCGAACATCCAGCCCAATGCAGCAGCAGCGGTAGCGATCTGAGTGACCAGCATCGCCATGCCGGCGGTGCCGTTGGCGGCCGCAGCGGAACCGGCGTTGAAGCCGAACCAGCCGACCCACAGCATCGCCGCGCCCATCAGGGTGTAACCCAGATTGTGTGGCGCCATCGGAGTGGTCGGGAAACCTTTGCGTTTACCCAGTACCAGGCAGGCGATCACACCGGCCACACCGGCGTTGATGTGCACCACGGTGCCGCCGGCGAAGTCGAGCACGCCCCAGTCCCACATCAGGCCGCCGTTGCCGGACCAGACCATGTGCGCGATCGGTGCATAAACCAGGGTGAACCAGATGCCCATGAAGATCAGCATCGCGGAGAACTTCATCCGCTCGGCAAACGCACCGACGATCAGCGCCGGAGTGATGATCGCGAAGGTCATCTGGAAGGTGATGAAGACCGCCTCGGGGAACAGCGCTGCCGGGCCGGTCAGGCTCGCTGGTGTGACACCGGCCAGGAACGCCTTGCCGAAACCGCCCACGAACGAGTTGAAGTTGACGACGCCCTGCTCCATGCCGGTGGTGTCGAACGCGATGCTGTAGCCATAAATGACCCACAGGACGCTGATCAGACCGGTAATGGCGAAGCACTGCATCATCACGGAAAGAATGTTTTTCGACCGCACCATGCCGCCGTAGAACAGCGCGAGGCCGGGAATGGTCATGAACAGCACGAGGGCTGTGGAAGTAAGCATCCAGGCAGTGTCGCCGGAATTCAGGACTGGGGCTGCCACTTCGTCTGCCGCCATGGCCAGGCCGGGCATTACGATAGACAACAGGGCTCCTAGCCCTGCGAATTTACGCAGAGTCATATTGTTTTCTCCTGGGGCGTTGGGTTTGTGGCGGCGTTTAGATCGCGTCGGTATCGGTTTCGCCGGTACGGATGCGGATCGCCTGTTCCAGATTGACCACGAAGATCTTGCCGTCACCGATCTTGCCGGTGTTGGCAGCCTTGGTTATCGCCTCGATAACCCGATCCAGATCCTTGTCGTCGATGGCAACGTCGATTTTCACCTTGGGCAGAAAATCGACCACATACTCCGCGCCGCGATACAGCTCGGTGTGACCCTTCTGCCGACCGAAGCCTTTGACTTCAGTAACGGTAATGCCCTGCACGCCGATTTCGGACAGCGACTCGCGCACGTCGTCCAACTTGAACGGCTTGATGATGGCAGTGACTAGCTTCATGAAACTCTCTCCCGAATTGGTGGACTTGCCCCAGGAAAACAAACCCGACTCAAGTCTAAGCGCAGTGCCTGGCTTTGTAACGCTTCGTTGTCGACGCCAGCTAACCGCTCCAGACGAAACTCCCCGCTCCGTCTGCCGCACTGCATTCGTCACAGCGACTGCATCAGTGCATGGGTCGAAGGTGACTAAGCAGAAAGCTTGCCATCTCGCCAAAAACCACTGATTTCAATCCCTTGGCCGCTGCCACAGATGCCATCACCCAAATGGCACTCCGGATACGCACAACAACGGTGCGTGGCCGTGCATCCCGTTGCGCGAAAAGCGTGCATCCGTGCCTGCGCCAATGACTATAGACACTGCGTGATACACTGCCGGCCATTGTTTCCAGGACATATCCCATGCTCGCGCCCAAAGACTTCCTCGACGCCCTGAGCGGCACCGCCTCCCGCCTGTTCAGCGGCGACACGCCCTTGCCAAAAGCCGAAATCGAAAGCCAGTTCAAGATGCTGCTGCAAAGTGCCTTCAGCAAACTCGACCTGGTGAGCCGTGAAGAGTTTGACAGTCAGATGGTGGTGCTGGCGCGCACTCGCGCCCGGCTCGAGAGCCTTGAGGCGAAGGTGGCGGAGATGGAAGCGAAGCTGACGCCGCCGGCTGAGTGAGTCCTCATCCCAGCCCGCAACTGGTTGGCGGAATTTCGTTGATGCTTGTGCCAGCGATCAAACATGCATAACCTCGGGATACGCGAGTGTGTCCACTAAGGATGCGCAGGCCTTGGCCTCACCGAAGCCTGCAACTGAAAACCGTCTCCTCAAGGCGGTTTTTTTTCGCCTCGAGATAGCTGCAACAATCGGTTTTCTGAGGAGTAGTCATAGCAACTGTTCAGCTCCCCGCCGTACGACCTTGAATTCAGATCAAGCGCAATGCGCCAGCCACTCCACTTGATCACGGACGGAAGCTCCTCTCTAAACTCCAGCTTTTCGCAAATCGTAAGTCGACTGAAGATTCATCCAGAACTCAGTCGTGGTGTTGAGGTGAATGGTCAGCCTGATTGCCAGATCGGCGCAGATCCTGAGCTGGCATTTCACAAGCTTCTCGATCTCGGTTTCAGGCCAGTTTGTGGGCATGGCCAAGTCCATGACAGTCATGCCCAACGGCTCCCAGTTGCCGTTACGTACGGACCTGAGCTTGAGCCAAGTGGTCTGTTAGCAGGCAGAAAATGAATGCATAGACCCGCACAACCGCTTTCTGATACGTCTTGTAAATCTCTACTCAAACGCTAGAGCCCCGCTCAACTACCCTTCAAAAACCCGCAGGAAGCGGCCCCCGATTCAACTCAAGGAACGACCATGTCCCTCGCCATCGTCCATAGCCGCGCCCAGATTGGCGTGGATGCTCCCGCCGTCACCGTCGAAGTTCACCTGGCCAACGGTTTGCCCTCGCTGACCATGGTCGGCTTGCCCGAAGCGGCGGTGAAGGAGAGCAAGGACCGGGTGCGCAGTGCGATCATCAATTCCGGGCTGCAGTTTCCGGCGCGGCGGATCACTCTGAATCTGGCACCGGCGGATCTGCCCAAGGATGGCGGGCGGTTCGATCTGGCGATTGCGCTGGGGATTCTGTCGGCGAGTGTGCAGGTGCCGACCTTGACGCTGGATGACGTGGAGTGCCTTGGCGAACTGGCGTTGTCCGGCGCCGTCCGGGCGGTGCGCGGGGTGTTGCCGGCGGCACTGGCAGCGCGCAAGGCCGGGCGGACGCTGGTGGTGCCACGGGCGAATGCCGAGGAGGCTTGTCTGGCGTCGGGACTGAGGGTAATTGCGGTGGATCATCTGCTGGAGGCCGTGGCGCATTTCAACGGGCATACGCCAGTCGAGCCTTATGTCTCGGACGGGCTGATCCATGCTGCCAAACCTTATCCCGACCTGAATGAAGTCCAGGGCCAACTGGCGGCCAAACGGGCGCTGCTGATTGCCGCTGCCGGCGCGCACAACCTGCTGTTCAGCGGGCCTCCGGGGACGGGCAAGACATTGCTGGCCAGTCGATTACCCGGGTTGCTGCCACCGCTGGCCGAGAGTGAAGCGCTGGAAGTGGCGGCGATTCAATCCGTCGCCAGTGGCGCGCCGCTGACTCACTGGCCGCAACGACCGTTCCGCCAACCGCATCACTCGGCTTCCGGGCCGGCATTGGTCGGTGGCAGTTCAAAACCTCAGCCCGGCGAAATCACCCTCGCCCACCATGGCGTGCTGTTTCTCGATGAGCTGCCCGAGTTTGATCGCAAGGTGCTGGAGGTGCTGCGCGAACCGCTGGAATCCGGCTGCATCGTGATCGCAAGGGCCAAGGAACGGGTGCGGTTTCCCGCGAGATTCCAACTGGTCGCGGCTTTTGTGAGTCACTCATCGAAAGGGATTTAGGTCGAAAATGCTTAAGGGATTGCTTGTCGTGCATTTTCTGCGGCGAGAGCCCCTGAGAGGCAAAACGCGGCGGGACAGATTCCCAATTCGCTGAGAGTACTCCGATAGCTTGCCAACCCCGTAGACTTAGCCGAATATCCATACTAGCAATGTGGCATGCCAACATCGACGAGCTAGGGAACCGTTGAGCACCAGTTCTACGGCGGAAGCAGGAAAGAAACTCAGGGAGATGAAATGTACTGCGTCGCTGACTACAAGCAGTCATTGCCATTATCATGGTTGCAGGCACCAACTGAAAAAAATAGGCCAGCACTTTTGGAATTCTCGAGAGGCACTCTTTATAGCCTTTCGAACTCAAAAAAACAGAACGGCGGAGAGGTACACATCTCCAGCATTCGTCACGTTTTCGAAAGACTAGGCTCAGCTAGCTTAGCCCGTGTAGGATTAAAACTACTAAAGCTCCTTCGCGAGGCAGAATCTCTGCCCGGTGGATACTGGATACCCACACCATTCCGAGTCCTCGATATCGGAAACTGCTCCGTATTCGTAGGTGCTGTACCAACAGCAATAGATTGTCTAGAGCTTAATAGATGTGAGGGCCTTTATAGGATTCTCACATCGGAAGCTGCGTCAAGGTTTCCCCGTCAAGATCTAAGCTCTTGGATGGGCAACACATTCAATACTCCAGCTTCTGAATTTTCAATATTTCTCAAGCGACATCTGAGCACTGCGAGCCCCGCAAACAATCAAACTGATATCGAATATTTTAATGTAGCTCCTATTGTTTCAAAACGGAGCAACAATACTCGCCACTTCCTATGGCAGACTCGTCCATCATCGGTAGCCGAGAACCAAATAGCACTATGCAGGCAACGCAAATTTGGCTTTTACAGATATTTTTCTTCCGACCTCCGCTCTGACCGCGTTGTATCCGAGGCAGCAATAGAGACATCAGTTCCGAGGCTGCTGTTTTCTTTGGCGCATCAACTCGGATCGCCGGTACCATTTAGCGCACGCAACGGCGTAGAAGGGGTCGAGATAAGCATAGCGGAGCAGCTACCGGTGGAGGAATATAGACTCGCATTATTATTGTCGCGCCGAATAGCCTACCAGGGGCACAGTCGCACGTTTTATGTAGCCCCCGAACTCGCGCCCACACTAATTGAGCGCTTACAGAATCTTGGATGCGTTATGGAGACAGGCAAATGACCAAAAAAAATTACTCAGTGCTGTCTGTCCACGAAACGCTACTGGACACCTTTCATCATTACTTAAGCGCCCAGTACCACATTTGGGATGAATGGCTTATCAGCGAGCGTAATAGAATTTTGGAAGAGGTTGGGAATACCTATCAGCACCCTCGGCTGGAAGCGACGCCTCAGTATGCTCAAGGCCCGAACTATTCAGATCTCAACATTCCCCCCATAGCTAAATCAATTCTCAAATGCGCAGCAAGCGACCCAGCCACGGGCATTCCTGAAAAAGCGTACTCTCATCAAAGTACCGCAGTAGAACAATTCTTCGCTGGAAAAGATTTGATAGTTGCAACGGGAACCGGTTCAGGGAAGACAGAGAGCTTCCTAATGCCAATCTTGTCGAGCTTGGCAATTGAGGCTGCCCAGCGGCAGCAAAGCTGGATGAAGCCGGGAATGCGAGCACTTCTTCTGTACCCGATGAATGCCTTGGTCAATGACCAACTAGGTCGCCTACGGCGGTTGTTTGGAAGCACCGTAGTTAAAGATAACCTACGCGCTGGTACTTTACGTAATGCACGATTCGGCATGTATACGAGCCGATCTCCCTACCCTGGGCAGCGCACAGATAAGAAGAATAAACAGCGCGTTGAGGCAGAGCTAGACCAGCTTTACTTCAAGGACATGACTGATGAATTCCGCGAACGCCTTAAAGCAGAAGGAAAGTGGCCCGCGAAAGATCTAGAAAGATTCGTGGCGAACAAACTAAAGACCGAAATCTCAGACGTTGAGCTGATTACTCGTCATGAAATGCAGGATGAAGCGCCCGATCTTTTGATCACCAACTATTCAATGCTTGAATATATGATGCTTCGACCAATTGAAGCGACTATATTCGAGCAGACTGCAAAATGGCTTGAGTCTGATCCAAATAATGTCTTTACTATTGTCCTTGATGAAGCGCATATGTATCGCGGTTCGGGAGGTGCTGAAGTTTCCTACTTGTTACGAAGACTCCAATCGCGCCTAGGAATTTCGCGTGATAGAGTTCGATTTATCCTAACCAGCGCAAGTTTAGGATCCTCGGAACAAGCAAAAGAAGAAATCAAAAAATTTGCCGGTAAGCTAACAGCGGGCGAAGCATCAAGATTCGCGCTAATCACCGGCGAGCCTGAGCTCAGGCCGCCAGGCAAGGCGGCGGATATAAATACCAAGCACACGTTAGCTAAATTTGATTATTCTGTATTATTAGGGCTGACCGATTTTAATATTGTCAAGAATTCGCTTACGGAACTAGCGCTAACTCTAAAGATACGTCTAGATACACCATGCTCACAAAAAGAAGATCTACAACAACTCGCATACGATTTACTCAGTCAGCTTCCCGTAGCGTTGCTCGTGGCGCAGCAGCTAACTCAGGCTCCCATGACCCTGCAAAAATGCGCAGACCTCGCGTTTCCGGGTAGTGATAATAGTGAGCTGGCTTTAGAAAGCCTATTGGCACTAATGGCATATGCCAAAGACCAAAAGAAAGGAAAACCTTTCTGTCCGATACGTTCCCACATGTTTTTTCGAGGCTTACCGGGTTTATATGTTTGTACAAACGTCGAGTGTGGCCGCACCGGCACGCAATCACCTAAAATTCTCGGGCGACTTCACGCCGCAGAGCGCCTACAGTGCGAGTGTGGGTCGAGAGTGTACGAACTTTTAACGCACCGGTCGTGTGGAGCAGCATATATACGCGCTTACATGCATCCAGCTGGTAACTTTCTTTGGCATCAGCCCTCTAACGGAACATGGACCGATACTCAGTTAATGGAGGGGCAGTTTTACGTTCTATCTCAGTCTGAAGTCGATTCGACATCTGGTTGTGTAACTTGGCTACATACAAAAACGGGACAGCTTTTTCCGTATAAACCAATTACGGCCCAAAGCGAGCACTACCTACCTCTCCTGCGACCTGAAGCTCCTACACGAGATTACGGACGAGCTGTACTGAGCACTAAGGGTG
>Ga0070669_100000761_pt1 | contig 23446 bp, 18 predicted proteins | sample KBSS53metaG_FD_64680 | JGI IMG/M metagenome (GOLD analysis project Ga0070669, IMG submission 64680) | Switchgrass rhizosphere microbial communities from Kellogg Biological Station, Michigan, USA - KBS S5-3 metaG | ecosystem: Host-associated > Plants > Roots > Rhizosphere > Soil ...
GGGCCGTCGCGCCTAATCAGTTGTGGTCACTGTCCTCACCCCAGCAACCACGTGATGGAAGGATTCACCAACCATCTAGTTGGAGACACTATAGCGCGCAACGTAATCGATGGCAACTGCGCTACCCAAAACGGCGCAACGCAGTCATCAATACCACTTGAGAGGGTCATAAAAAATCTTTGTGGTTTTTCTCTGTGTTCTCTGTGCCCTCTGTGGTGAATGTGCTTTGCAAACTAAGTCCACCACAGAGGACACAGAGAAGCACAGAGGTTGACTCGAGGTTGGCAGTGAAAATAGTCAGACCAGATCAGAGTATGTATAATTCCTCCACCCTGTTCTACCCCCCTGTTTTTCCCCTCGTTCGTTTTGCTGACTCTTGCACAACTATGTCCAGCGACCACCCCGCGCCAAGATGACTACTAAAAACATCATCAACGATCTGAGCGCTGACCTACGAAGCCCGGGGATGGCTGGTTATTGGCTGTCGGCAATTATCGAGTCGGCTGACGACGCGATTATTAGTAAGACGCTTGAGGGCGTCATCACCAGTTGGAACGCGGGAGCGCAGCGCATTTTTGGCTACACGGCGGAAGAAGTACTCGGCAAGCCGATAATTATTTTAATTCCCGAAGATCACATCAATGAAGAGCCGGAGATACTGGCGCGCCTCAAAGCGGGCGAGCGGGTCGAGCATTACGAGACCATTCGTAAACGGAAAGACGGGAGCCTGGTTGACATTTCGTTGACGGTCTCGCCGATTCTGGATTCGTCAGGCAAGGTCATCGGCGCCTCGAAAATCGCGCGCGACATCAGCGAGCGGAAACGCGCCGAGCAGGCACTAGCCGAACAAGCCGAGATCATCGAGACAGTCAACCAGCTCGGACAAACGCTTGCCGGTGAGCTGGAGCTGCACAAGATCGTTCAGGCTGTAACAGACGCCGCCACCAACATTACCGAAGCGAAGGTAGGAGCTTTCTTCTATAACGTGTTCGATGAAAACGGTGGATCGTTCATCTTGCATGCAATCTCCGGTGAGTTGCGCGAAGCTTTCGCTCATATTCCTATGACTCGCATCACCGAAATCTTCGCGCCGACCTTCAAGGGGGAAGGCACCGTTCTCATGGGAGACGTAAAGCAAGATCCGCGCTACGGAAAGAACTCTCCTTTCTACGGGATGGCGAACGGACAACTGCCGATCACCAGCTACATGGTGGTGCCGGTGATAGCTCGTTCGGGCGAAGTTTACGGCGGTCTCTTTTTTGGTCATTCGGATGCAAACATGTTCAGCGAGCGAGTGGCGCGCATCGTTGAAGGACTGGCGGGGCAGGCGGCGGTGGCAATGGATAATTCCAGACTTTACGAAGCCGCCCAGTTTGCGCGAGAAGAAGCCGAAGCTGCGGCAGCGAGGAACGAACGCCTCTACCAAAAGGCTGAAGAATCCAGCCGCCTCAAGGAGGAATTTCTCGCCACCATTTCCCACGAGCTGCGTACTCCGCTCAACGCGATTCTTGGTTGGGCGCGGATGCTGCGCACTGGTCTAAAGGCGGAGGACACCGACAAGGCTTTGGAGACTATCGAGCGCAATGCGCGCGCCCAGGCCCAACTCATCGACGACCTGCTTGACGTGTCGCGCATCGTCACGGGCAAATTGCGCATGGATGTGCAGGCGACCGATCCGCAGAGCTTTATTGAAGCGGCGATCGCGGCGTTAAAGCCGGCGGCTGAGGCGAAAGGCATACGCGTCCAGAAAATCCTGGACACGGGAATCCTGACGGTGCAGGGCGATCCCGTCAGGTTGCAACAGATCATCTGGAACCTCTTGTCGAATGCGATCAAATTCACGCCTCGAAATGGCGACGTGCACGTGCGAGTGTCACGGGTTAACTCGCATCTCGAAATCGTCGTCGCCGATAGCGGGCAGGGAATCTCACCGGAGTTTCTCCCGCACGTCTTCGATCGCTTTCGCCAGGCCGATCAACGGACCACGCGCCAGCACGGCGGCATGGGACTGGGCCTGGCAATCGTGCGTCACTTAGTTGAACTGCATGGTGGTTCTGTCTTCGCCGCCAGCCCGGGTGAATACCGCGGCTCGACGTTCACCGTGCGTTTGCCAATATTTCCTATTTACCCAGCAGAGCCCGGAACCAATCGCATACATCCGGCTGCGCGAGATTTGCTGCCGCCGGCGGAGTGTCCTGATCGGTTGGATGGTCTTCGGGTGCTGGTGGTGGACGATGAACGTGATACACGAGAGTTGTTGATGGCCGGATTGGGACAATACGGCGCGGACGTGATCGCGGCGGGCTCGGCAGCCGAGGCGTTCGACGCAATCCAGGAGCGCCTGCCGGACGTCTTGATCAGCGACATCGGCATGCCTGAGGAAGACGGTTACGATCTGATTCGCCGTCTGCGCACCCTTCCGGCCGCCGCCGGTGGCAAATTACCGGCAGTGGCCTTGACGGCATACGCAAGAATTGAAGATCGACTGCATGCGTTGCGTGCAGGTTACCAGATGCACGTCACCAAGCCGGTTGAACTGACGGAGCTGGTGACGGTGATCGCGAGCCTGGTGCAACGAACCGCTTAACAGGGCACCCTTAGTGGTTTTTTGTGACGCTGGTTCGTGTAATTTCGTGGTTACTACCAGTACTGGAATTCAAGACCACGAAAAAACACGAACACAAAACGACCCACACGAAACAACTACCGCCGGGCGTTCGCGCGTCTCGACTTATTTCCGCGGCAGCCGTACGCGCAAGCCGCCACGCACAAGCAGCGGCGGGCCAAGCGTGGTGATTGGTGTACGCCCGACGACATAGCGCTGGTTGAAGAGATTTTCAGCGGCAGCAAAGAGTTCGACCGCCGGCGACAACCGGCGCGAGACGATCGCATCCACGCTCCAGTATCCCGGAAGACGGAACTGGTTCAGGTCGTCATCGAATTGTCGTCCCACAATTCTGGCCTGCAATCCGAAATTCAACTTTCGCGGATTCGTGTATCGCAGTTGCGCCGCCAAACTGTGCCGCGCTATCTGGGGCACGGCCAGACCTTCCAGCGCCGGCGTGCCCGGAAACCGCGCTACCCGCGCGTCGGCAAAAAGATAACCGGCCGTGACCAGCCAACGCGCGCCGGGTCGAATCTCTGTTTCAAGTTCAAAGCCTTGCGAGCGCGTGCTGCCGAGGTTCCGGCGCTCGCGCGTGATTAGATTCGGTGTGGTGTTCAGCGTCACATTCGCAATCGAATTACTGATCTCACTTCGGAAGAGCGTGCCGCGAAAGGTTACCCGGCCCTCGGCTGAACTGAAGCTTAGTCCACCTTCGACACCGTTTAGTTTTTCCGCGCGCAGGGTTGCATTGGCGAGAGTGAGCACATTGCCGACGCGAAACGATCGGTAAAGCTCGTTGAGCGTCGGCGCGCGAAAGCCGCGATAGGCGGAGGCGAAGACGGCGACGTTGTTGTGAGAGTTGTAAACGAATGACAACTGCGGGCTCAAAGCCGTCTCGCTTCGATCTATGAAGCGCGCGACCGTCGAGCTGCCGCCCGGACTGAGCGGGCGCGTATCTGTGTGTCCCAAAAAATTGCGCCACCGATCAAACCGCGCGCCGCCAATCAGAGAAAAGCGCGGCGTCACACGAACGATGTCTTTGATGAAAAAGCCCGCGTCGCGCTCTCGTCCACCGGCGCCAATCAACGCGGAAATTCGTCCTCCGGTGAAAGCAAGTTCATCGCTGGAACCCCGCACTTCTTTCGCGTCCAGGCCGGAAACGATTGTCTGCCTGGAGCCGAACGGTCTGGACCACTGCAAACTCAGACCGGCAGCCTGGGCCGGTACGCGCTGGACTCTCGTCGGCGTCTCACTATTTCGATCCGCCGCTACCGCGGAAAAGTTTTGATCAAACACCTGCGTGGTGGCGTACGCCCTTACGCCGAACAAGCCGAATCGTGTTTCCTCGTCACCGCCCAGGCGAAACTGGCGCAAGTGCGTGCGATTGATTTGGAAAGGCGTGCCATTTTGCCGGCTCTCGGCAAAGTAAGCAGCACCGATGAAGAAGCGTGAAGTTCTGGTCCGGTCAAACTGCAATTTGAAATCCAGCACGCTGTCGCTGGCGTTCGCGCGCGAATCAATCCGGCCTCGTTCAGCCTCAGCCACCGGAACGTAGCCTTCGGTCTTGAATGATTCGGCGGCGAGACTGGTGCTCCAGCGTCCGCGGCGTGTGCCCAAAAAGAGGGAAGCGTTAAGTGTATTTTGATTGCCGTAAGAAGCGTCGAACGAGAACGCCGGCCCATCAACTTTTTTCGTCAGGAGATTGATTACACCACCCAGCGCGCCGCTGCCATAGAGGTCGGAAGCCGCGCCGCGCATGACTTCCACGCGGCTCAACGACTGGCGCGGCACGCGGCCCCAGTAGACCCACCCGCCAAAAGGATCGTTGAGCGGAATTTCGTCGGCAAGCACAACGGACCGGCTGGCGCCGCTGGCGCCAACTCCTCTTAGAGAGACGCCCTGCGAAGTTGGGTTAGCGATCCGGCTGCCGGAGCGACGGAATAACTGGAAACCGGGAACCAGCCGCAGCACATCGTCAAGGCGAAGCGCGGCGGTCGTGTCGAACTCGGCGGCCGGCAAAACGCGGATGCTCGCCGGCATATCTCGCAAGACAGTCTCCGTGCGCGTCGCGGTGACCACGACCTGTTCGGTGACGATCGCTGGGGCGAGCACGATGTGAAGATCCGCGGCTTTGTTTGTGCTCCAACTGCGCCTGAACTCGGCGAATCCCTTTGAGGAAACGCTGAGGGTGCCTTCAGTGACATCTACATTGGGGAAAGTAAAGCGGCCATCGTTGTCAGTCTCTGTTTGCAGAAGTAATCGAGCAGCTTTATCGAACAGGCTAACGTGCGCGTTTGGAATTGGCGCGGCGCGCTGATCGAGAACAACGCCGCTGATGCTGTGGATTTTTGGAGACTGCGCGCGGGCAGGGAGAGCGACGAAGAGTGTGACAAGCAGAGCGTAGGCCAGGCGACGGGGACCCGTTCCACAAGACGTAGGTTTATCAGTCCGTGCAGCGGACGAATGACAATAGCCCAGCAATTCATCGCTGGGATTGGCAAAGGCGTAAGACGGAGTCCGTGAAACGGACGGCTGAAACGAATCCGATCCAGCGTTTGCCATGTCAGTCCTCCGTTTCACGGACTGTAATCCTTTCGCTCTCTTGGTCCCAGCAGTGAACTGCTGGGCTATTGTCAGTCGTCCGCCTTGCGGACTCGCAACGAAAGACAAATTCAGAACAGGGAGCCGTAGACCGGGTTGTGCTTGCGCTAATCGCGAGTGTGAACAACGATTGAGTGACTCCCGCGAAGATCTTTGTCTGGCGACAGCGAGCCTGTCGCTACGGCTCCTGGTTCTGAATTTGTGTACGCAAGGGCTTCAGCCTTTGATCACAATCCCTTTGCGATCAACCTTCTTCACCGACTTCCACTCAACGCTGCGCACTTCTGTTTTCCTTAGCCGAAGCAATTCCAACCAACCGCGCCGCGAGTACAGCAGTTCGCCTACGATGCGCGTCGCGTTTGTCTCGCCGTGCTCCGGTTCGCCCGGCGAACGCAGCTCGAAGACGCGGCCCAGGTATTCGCCGTCTTCACTAAAAACGCGCGCCGCCAAAATGTCCGTTATTTTTTCCATGCTCCCGGCAACGCGCTGATTATTTTGAACGCCGCGCTTCTGCTTTCATCCAGTTTCAACTCCCTCGCGGTCTTTCCGAGTTTTATTCGATTGGTGATGACCGTCACTTCTTTCCACGGGACTGAAACAGTTCGCTTACCCATAACTTTTCGCAAGATCAGTTTGGCAAGTTCAGGCAAACGATCCGCAGCCGCACCGTGACCGATCAGTATGGCTATTATTCTTAACTGCTTGCCGGCACCGCCCTCAAGCTGCAGATCGTCGACCTTCCCACAGGGAACGTTATTGGCATCGACCACCTGCCGGTCTAAAACCTGCCGCGCCATTTCCAGATAGTCGGGCTTCATCCTTCGCCTCCATGCGTGATGATGAGCAGCGGAATCGCGCTGATCGCAGCGAGCGTGATCAGCAGCAGATAGAACCAGGCGAGCGCGCCGGCGAAGCGGCCGTTTACATGCGGTCCCATGTACTCTTTATCGCGCGCTACGAGCAGCATGGGGAAGTAAGTTAACGGCAGGATGACAACCGCCGCGATGATCGAATACTCAACTACCTGGACCGGATCGACTCCAGTGATAATGATCAATGTCGCCAGGAGGAAGATGACAATCCAACTTAGACTAAAACGAGCGGCATCTTTCGGCGGGCGAAACTTTCCCCACGGCCAGCCGAAAAACTGCGCCAGATTGTAAGCGCCGGACAGAGCGTTTTCGATGGCCGCGCCGCCGAAAGCAAAGAACATCCCTACCAGCGCCAGCACCAGGCCCCACTTCCCAAACGTTACCACTGGTCCAAGCACGGCTGAGCCCGGCAGTTGCGGCTCGATCTGTGTAGGCAGAAATAGCTGCGCGCCCATTAGCAGCAGCGCGCCCGCCAGTACCGCGCCCAAACTAAATCCGATGACCACGATAATCCGGTTCATGGTTACGTCGGACGGGTTCCAGCCGTCCTCGATCGCGCCGGATGAGTAGAAGTAAGTTTCGTAAGGCAACATGATGGAGCTCATGAGGGCGACGCAGAAGTAAGCATAGACCAGATAATCGCGTGGCGATTCTACGTGCGGAAGATTTGGCAGCAGACTCCTGCCTACCTGCGTCCAATCCGGGTGCAGGTAGATCGCCGAGAAAACAAAGACCAGCATCAGCAAGCCCAGCAGTCCGAACACGCGCTCGATCGCCTGGAACGACAGGAACCAAACCGCCCAGAGTAAAAACAGAAGCGCGCCCAAAACCAATAGGCGATAAGGACCGCCGACCAGTAGTTTAAGAACCAGGGCGAGGCCGCCAATTTCAGCGGCGCAGGTAAGCAGGCAAACGATGTTCGCCGCGATGAGCGTGCCAAGGCCTAACGCGTAGCCGTTGCGTTCGCGAATCAAATAGAAAACCGGATCTTGATTCACCGCGGCAATGCGGCCGGCCATCTCGCCGTAAACGATGATGCCGACCGTACCCAGCAGAACCACCCACAACAAGCTGTACCCGAATTTGGCGCCGGCATTCACGGTGAAGACAAGCTCGCCAATTTCCACGAAGCCGCCCATCGCGGTCAGAATGCTAAGGAAGACTTCTAAATACTTTTTCATGCGTCCCAAGCAGAAGGTATCGATCTAATTAGTGTTACTTCGTTCCCGCTATATTAAAAAGAATGACTCTCTGTGAGTCTTTGTGAGCTTTGTGTCTTTGTGGTGATTCTTCGCCGATCAAATCCACCACAGAGGCACAAAGAGCACAAAGGCCGCACAGAGGAAACCTGAAGAGTAGCTATCGCTTCAAGCTTTCCTCTAGCTCTTTCAATCGCGTAGTTAGTTGTCCCAAAGTACTCTTCGCGCGATCCAACTCCGCCGAGTTTGCAAACGACCCGCGCAGCTTCTCGCATTCGTTTTGAAGTTCTGCGGCCAGTTGACGCGCCTGCAAGTGTTTCGCTTCCAATCCGGATTCAACCTTCGCCGAGTCGAGTGCTTGCTTTGCGGTCTGAGCTTTGTCGTCCAATAAATAAGTTTCGGTCTCAAAGAATGGTCGGGTGGTGCGGAGGGAGAGCGTCTGTTCGGTCAGCAGACGAGCTTCGGCTGAGGTGGAGCGCAGGCCCGCGACTTCAATTTTCAACTGGTCTCGATTCAGCGGTTTGGTTTCGGCGCGGACCAGCCAGACAAGCAGGAGCAGCACCAACAAGATCAGCGCGCCTGCCTGCGCCCAAAGTTTGGAGTTGGATGATTGCTGCCTCATCTTAAGAACCGAGCTTGGAGTTGCCAGAACTGTCGACCTTGGGTTTTGCCCCAGAGGGGCGAGATGTTTATAGTCCGGGCTTTATCCTTTCAATCAGCGCTCCAGCGGAGCGCAATGTTTCCTGGGCCACCATGCTGCTTATCCGATAGGTCCGTTTCGCTCCTCTGGAGCGAGGTTATCCAGGGGTTGGTTGTTGCTGTAAACATTTTGCTCCTCTGGAGCAAGAACCATTTGTGACTGCGAAGGTTCTCGATACTTCTTCGTTCCCCAACTCACGACGGCTTGATCGCGATGCCCCACGGTCCATCACCCGCTTTGATTGTCGCAATCACCTTATCAACCGTCGTATCGATAACCGTCACGTCGTTTGACAGGCCGTTCGCCGTATACAGCTTCTTCCCATCAGCCGTGAGCGCCAGCCCCCAGACACGCTGGCCCACCGGCAGCGTATTCAGCACGCGGTAATCGCGAGCATCGATTACGGAAACGCTGTTCGCACGCCCGTTCGCCACATAGATTTTGGCGCCGTCGTTGGAAACCGCGATGCCCATTGGCTTCACTCCGTCGCCCTCCGGCAACTTAACCGTTTTGATCACTGAATGCGTCTTTGTGTCTACGACGGAAAGCGTGCGCCCGAGCTCAGCCGTGACATAGGCAAACGATCCATCGGGCGAGAAAGCTGTGTCGCGCGGTCTCGCGCCGACCAGGAACGTGGCGACGACTTCACTGCTTCTGGTGTCAATCACTGAGACGGAGTTGCTGGTTTCGGCCGTGACGTAAACCCAGCGTCCATCGGGGCTGATAGTCACGCCTTCCGGTTCAATGCCAACCACGAGCGTCGTGATCACGCGGCCGCTTTCGAGGTCGGCAATGGACGCGGTGCCGTCGTCTTCATTGGAAATGTAAAGTCGCTTGCCGTCGCGTGCCACGGCGAATTGCTCCGGATCGTTACCCGCGTCGTAGCTTCCCACCAACTTGCCGCTGCTCGTATCGATGGCGGCAATCTTGTTGATTGTTCCCGGCGTTTGCTCCGATGAAAAACTCAGCGCGACAAAAACGCGGCGGCCGTCGGGACTGATTCTGATCCCGCGCGGCCTGGCCCCGACGCTAATCGTCGAGACGACTGTGTCGGTGGTCGTATCGATTACCGTAACCGTGCCGTCGCGTTCATTGCTGACGTACGCTCGCGGGCCTGATGGTTGAGTCGCGCAGCCATGCAAGCAGAACGAAGCAAGACATACACAGGCTAAGCGGCCGACTCCCACGGCAGTCGTCTTGAAGTTTGTTCGGCATGGTCGTGGACAATTCACAACTTCGCAGTCTCCCTGAGTTGTAATTGGACCGCGAGGTCTTCGCGTTTAGTAACACTGCGTTCTGATTCTCTTATCCAACCGGCACAGAGCGCGAGACCGGCCACGATGTAGACCAGACCGGCCGGCACCCACATGATTAATCCGCCGAGCTGCTGGTCTTCGAGCGGCGTCAGTCCCCACGACCAGGGGGTTTGGTTGTAAGCCGGGTAAAGCACCGAGCCGGCAAAAGTGATCAAAGCGCCCAACACCCCGCTGTGGACCGAGGTTGTGAAGACATATAACGTCGCCACGCCGTATCCCATCACGCCGCGTGGGCCATGGATGAGCGCCCACCAGAAAAGCAGAGCGGAGCCGAGGAAGAAAATGTGTTGAACGGTGTGGACGAGATTGTTGGAGAGCGTGGCCTGGAAAAGAACCGGCGCATGCCAGACCCAAAGTGAGAGCGCATGAATCACCCAGGCGTTTAGCGGCTTGGTGATGGCGCGCCAGAAGTTTTGAAACCAACGCGCGCGCGCGGCGCGACCGAGCGATCTCGAGGTTTGCATGGGAAGACCCCAAAGGAAAGCGATCACCGGTTTGCCGAGAACCGTCAACGGCGCGGCGACCAGCATCAAGAGCTCGTGCTGAGTCATGTGTGCCGAGAAGAGCACTTCTCCGAGCGGATGCAGCGGCGAAACGAGGGCCAGCAACATCGCTGCCCAGCCGCCGGCGTAAGCGGCCGCTTCCCAGCGCTTGATGCCGCGGCCCGCGCCGGCTTCGCGCCAAACTCGCCGCACGCCCCAAAAATAAAGCCAGCCCGAGAGCCCCAGACTGACGAGCACAATCGGATCGAGACCCCAGGTGTAAAGCAGATCGCGTGGGTGATGTGGTTTTCCTTCATGAGCGAATGCGGTGGAGACGAGAAGAACAAGCAGGATCGATACGCGAGCGAGCCGTTGCAGCGCGAGTCGAAATGCGTTGTTTGAGTTTCGCGATCTCATCTTTCCTGATTTTGCAGAACCGGGAGCGTTAGCGACCGGCCTGTTCGACGTCCAATGTCCAACGTCCAATGTCCAACGTCCGTTACACCCTCTTGACGTTGGACTTTGGACATTGGACAGTCATCTCTGACACGACCCGTAAATGAAAACCGGAATCCATTGCGCGACAATCACCAGCAACATCACGACGCTAATCAACATGCCAATCGCAGCCATGAAGCGTGCGCGCGGTACGGCGCCCGGCCCTTCATCTTCCCAGCGGCTACCGACCCGCTTCCAAACGCGATGGGCCAGCAGCCCGGCAAACAGAGTGACGAGAATCGCGACGATCGAAACCAAATGCAGCGGCCAGTCGCGGCCGGCGCCGCAAGCCCAGAGCACGAGCGCGTAGTTTGCTTCCAGCTGGCTGAGCGCAGCAATGGGCCCCAGCAGGATGCCGCACCAAAGTGCAGCGGCAGCGCCACCGCTCTGCAAGTCTTCTGCCGTCCTCATCATCATCGTTTGTGAATGTTCGTATGCGTTCGTTTTGGATTCGTGTTTTTTCGTGGTTTGAATGTTCTCCAGTTTCGTAACCACGAAGTCACACGAACCCGAATCACGAACAAACACCAACACCAATATAACTAAAGCACGCGCGGTCCTAAGTAGATCACCGCGTAAATCAGTAGCCAGATCACAATCACAAAGTTCCAGTAGATGCTGTTTTCCGAAACGTCGACAAAGCGTTTGCCTTCGATTGGCCCGACGTACATTAAAACGATCAGCACGATGGTGTCGGCTATGTCGGTTAAAACATGGGCCGTGTGAAATCCCATGTTGAACCAGACAATCGAGCCGTAAGCATTTTGATCCCAACGAACATTCAAAGCCTTGAACTCGAGAATGCGGATCGCGGCAAACGCAAAACCAAACACTAAGGTGACAATCATCCAAAGCCTCACACCGCGAAGGTCCAAACTCTCCGCCGCTTTCTTAGCCAGGTGATTGGGAACGAAGCTCACCAGGATGATCGCCGTATTGATCGTGCCCCAGAGCAGGTAAGGCGGGTCTGTGTGCGCGGGCGGCCACTGGGGAACCGCGGTGCGCAGGAAGAAATAACTGACGACGAGGATCGCGAGCATCGTGCCCTCCATGAAGATCATGCTCCAGGTGGCCCACCACGTCAGCGCCCGGTGCCCGAAGGCGTAAGTTGGCAGTTTGGATACGTCGATGGTTTGCGGTTCCGTCACGCCACTTCCTCCAGGTAAGCGTCGTCTTGTTTAGCAACGTTCTCCTTAACCTCTTCCGGCGGCCGCTCGTCTTTCTGTTTTTCTTTCGGCCAGAACCAACCGATCAGCGCAATGCCCACCGGTATCGAACCCCACACCACGGCCCACGGCGTGAAGATCGACGCGATAAATAAGCCGGTAGCGGCGAGCGCGGTCAGCAACGGCCAGATCGTCGGCTTGGGAAATTCCTCGATGTGATCGGGTTCCGCGTCCAGCATTTTTGTAACCAGCACCTGACGCACGTCGGTGCGCAGACCAACGATGACTGGTTGATCCTCGGGCTGCACCCAAAGCGTGTCGCGGCCCGCGACGGTTGGCAGGCGAAAGAAGTTGTAGCTCGGCGGCGGCGAAGTCGTGGCCCACTCGAGCGTGGCTGCGTTCCAGGGATTATCACCGGCAAGCGCGCCGCGGCGCCGGCTGACGAAGACGTTGACGATGAAAGTCAACACGCCGAGCGCCAGCAAAACACCGCCGGCAGTCGCCAGCAAATTCAGGCTGGCCCAGCCGGCGAGGGCCGGATAGGTGTAAACGCGGCGCGGCATTCCTTTGAGTCCGAGGTAGTGCATGGGAAAGAACGCCAGGTTGAAGCCGACGAACATCAGCCAGAAGTTGAGCTTGCCCATCGCTTCGCTCAGCATGCGGCCGGTGAACTTCGGGAACCAGTAATAAAACGCGCCGAAGATAGGAAAGACCGCGCCGCCAATCAGCACGTAGTGGAAATGCGCGACCACGAAGTAAGTATCGTGGACCTGAAGGTCGAGTGGCACGCTCGCCTGCATCACGCCGGTCATGCCGCCGAGAATGAAGACGAAGAAGAAACCGAGCGCGAACAAAAAAGGAGTTTTGAATATCGGTCGTCCCGCCCAAATCGTGGCAATCCAACAAAAGATCTGAATGCCGGAAGGAATCACCACCATCATGGTCGCCGCGGTGAAAAAGCTTTCGCCCATTCGCGGCAGGCCGGCGGCAAACATGTGATGGACCCACAAACCGAAGCCGATGAAGCCGGTTGAAATTAACGAAAGCACCAGGGCCGTGTAACCAAAAACCGGACGACGCACAAACGTGGGAATGATCGAGGAAACAAATCCGGTGGCGGGAATGAAGATGATGTAAACCTCGGGATGTCCGAAGAACCAGAACAGATGTTGCCAGAGAATTGGATCGCCACCTTCAGCCGGGTTGAAAAAATGCGTGCTGACCAGCCGGTCCAGAATCAGCGAGGTGCTGGCGAGGGCTATCGTCGGCATCGCAAAAAACACCATGAAGGCCATCACGAGGACCGACCAGACGTAGAGGGGAATTCTGTTCAGCGACATGCCGGGCGCGCGCAACTTGAAGATGGTTGTGATTAATTCAGTCGCGACCACGAGCGCGGAGACTTCAGTGAAGGTGATCAGTTGCGCCCAAAAATCCACCCGCTTGCCCGGACTGTATTGCGGCCCGGCGAGCGGGACGTAGGCGAACCAGCCGGCGTCTGGTCCAACATTAAGCACGAAGGCGACGTAGATCATGATGCCGCCGAAGACGTAGATCCAATAACCAAACGCATTGAGACGAGGGAAGGCGATGCTGCGCGTGCCGACCATGAGCGGAACCAGGTAGACAGCCATCGCTTCCATGATTGGCACCGCGAAGAGAAACATCATCGTGGTGCCGTGCATGGTGAAGATCTGGTTGTAAAGATCGGGGCCGAGGAAGTGGTTCTCCGGACGCGCCAGTTGAATACGCATCAGCAGCGAAAGGATGCCGCCCAGAATAAAGAAAGCAAACGCGGTCACAATAAAACGCTTGCCGATCGTTTTATGGTTGATGCTGGTGAGCGCGCCCCACAGCCCCGGCTTGTCGCCCCAGGTTTGTTCCAACACGCGGCGCTCAATCGCTTCGTTGGCCGCAGTCAGCTTGCCGGCGTGCGCGCTTTGGTCTGTTTGGGACATCGATTGGCTCATTTCAAGCTCTGCAGATAATCGAGCAGCGCGCTCAGATCTTCGGTGTTAAGCGGGTTAGGGGGCATGCGATTTCCGGGCTTAATGGCCTGCGAGTCGAGGATCCAATTCGCCAGATTGTCGCGCGTATTTGCCAAAGTGCCGGCGGCGATGGTCAGCCTACTGGCGACGTGGGTTAAGTCTGGCCCAACGGCGCCCCCCGCGTCCGTTCCCTGAATTCGATGACACATGATGCAGGTGGAAGTCATGAACACCTGCTGCCCGCGCGCGAGTTGCGTGTTTGCGGGCTGGGCGGCTGCGAGCAATTGCGCGTCGTACCAGTGTTTGAACTGTTCTTCTGTTTCGACGACGACGGTGAAAGCCATGTGCGCGTGCTGGTGTCCGCAGAATTCGGCGCATTGACCGCGATAAATTCCGGGGCGATCCGCGCGAATCCAGGTGGCGGCGACGTGACCGGGGATCAGATCGGTCTTGCCGTGAAGATTCGGGACCCAGAAACTGTGAATCACGTCATTGGATTTAAGCTTGAACTGAACTATGCGCCCGACGGGGATATGAATCTCGTTCGCGGTGGTCACCATCTGGCTCGGCATGTCGTTTTCATATTTCACCTGCCACCACCATTGCTGCCCGGTGATGTCAATGGTGAGCGGTTGCGGATTAGAAGCGGCTAACGAATGGAGCGACCGGCCGGTTAGAAAACTGGAGATGAGCAGTATGAAGAGTACGAAGACGGTGATGACAACTCCGGTGGTCACGAGCGTCGACATGCGCGACTCGCCACCTGCTTCCGGTTTCAGAATTAGTTCGGTTTCGTTGTCTGCAGATGCCCTGCGGCGCCACGTTGCCAGCGCCAGCAGCGCCATCACGATCACAAAGATCGCAGACAGGATGAATAACATTAGCCACCAGATACGCGCGATGTGGTCAGCCTGCGGCCCCGCCGGATCAAGCGACGATTGGACGCCGGCGCAACCGGAGAGCAGAAGGCAGAAGGCAGAAGGCAGAAGGCGGAAGGCAGAAGGCACAAGGCACAAGGCAGAAGGCAGAAGGCGGAAAGCAGAAGGCAGTCTGCCGTGGGCGGTTGTCCATTGACTTTTCTTGAGCGAAGTATTCATGAGATTCCACGAGTCTGTAAACATCGAACCTGTCCCGTGCTTGGCGCGTACGCCTTCTGCCTTCTGCCTTCTGCCTTCTGCCTTCTGCCTTCTGCCTTCTGCCTTCTGCCTTCTGCCTACTGCTTACTTTCCTTCACCGGCAACGGCTTCGTCTGACTCTCCGGCTGTTTCCCCTGGAGGTGATCGTCACGACTCGGAGCCGCGTCCTTTGGCGATTGGCCGCTCATGCTGCGCACGTAAGCCGCCAACTGCCACACCTGAAACTCAGGCACCTTCTGGCGAAACGACGGCATTCCGTTCGGCCTGCCTTCCACGATCGTTGAATACACTTGCTCAGGTTTGCCGCCGTAGATCCAGCGTTCGTCCATTAGCGGTGGTCCCATGCCGCCGCCACCTTGCGCGTGACAGCCGTTGCAGTTGTAGGCGCTGTAAAGCCGCTTGCCTTCGGAGAGGGCGTAGGCATTTTCTTCGAAGTCATTCCTGATGCCCGCGGGTGACGTACTTGCTCCCGGCTGGAGATCAGTCAGCGTTTGCGAATTCGCCGCGCGGGCTGCTGGAGGCTGAACGCGAAAGCCGCGCTCCTCGCGTTTGCAGGAGACAAGCAAAACTGAAAAGGCAACTACGATTGAAATGTAATAACTAAACCTCATGTCGTCTCAGGGTTTCTTTGTGCCACCTTTGTGTTCTCTGTGCCTCTGTGGTGGATTAGCCCGGCAAAAGACTCACCACAGAGACACAGAGATCACAGAGGACGCACAGAGAGTTTCAAGTTAATGAGTCCCTATCTCCTTCAGCCTTTTATGTCGCCGGACACTCAAGCAGTTCAGAGTTCAAGCTTTAGCTTGCGTTTTATTTGAACCCAAAACCCCAGCCTGAAGGCTGAACTCTGAACTGCTAGCCTGAACTCCACCATTATCTAAATCGCCGGCACTCGCGGCACATTGTATTCATCCAAAATGTTCCCAATCTCGCGGCTCTTGCGCGCCAGAATTTCGTCAAGCTGATCCTTGAAAGCGCTGTCTTCTCGTCTGACGCCCATCGAGATGTCATAAACAAACGGCAGATACGGCAGATCGATTCGCGGCGAAACAGGCACCACTTCCAGCGGCACGCCTTCTCGTTTCGCAAAGTATCCGGCGAGTGGCCCCCAGACCACCGCCACATCAATCTCGCGCTTGGCGACGGCTTCAACTATGCGCGCGGGCGGATTCGCCTGGTTGTAATCGCCGTAGACGCTGTAGCCCTTCACGTTTTGGATAATGTGTCGATTGGTTAGAGCGTGGGCCGGCGGGGCGTTGGCGAAGTCGTCGCCGATTAACTGCACGCCGATCGGAACGTGTTTCAATACTTCGTCGTCGAAAGACTGCAGCTTGAAGTTGCTGTCTTTGCGAAAGACGAACGCGTAAGTGGAGCGATAGTAAGGAGCGGTTGTCAGCGCCAGCTCCATGCTGCTCGGCATCCCGATGACAACGTCGCACAGCCCGGCCTTTAAAGTGTTGCGCACAAAACCGCGTCGCTGCGCCCACCAGGTGTATTCAACCTTTACTTGCAACTCACGAGCGATCAGGTCCGCGATCTTGTTTTCGAATCCTTCCTGGCGGCGATTCGAGAAGGGCAAGTTGTTCGGGTCAGCACAAACACGCAGCACGTCGTGACGGAGGATTGATTGCAGCACCGCGGTATGGGCTACAGCCGGAACAGGCTGCGAAACGTTCGGAGAAACCGTTGAACTGTTTTTTCGCGCACACGACAAAGACAGTACGACAGTTAAGCCGATTAGCAACTGCCAGGCGATTGCATGCTTTCGTCTCATGCGACTCTTCGCAGTACTCCATATTTTGGAGTGCGCTGACCTGTCAGCGCTTTGGTTCGGTCGCGACCTGCCGCGGCCGTGGTTTCGCAAAGTTGAAGGATCCGTGGCGCCAGGCCGCCACGGACTAAAGCGCTGACAGGTCAGCGCACTCCAAAAATTTGCCTCGCCCTCTGCCGTCACATCAAGGAAGCGAAAAAACATAGAGCGTGCCTCCTGTTGTTGTGTACGCCGCTAGGTCTGACATCGCATTTACGAAGCCGAGCGCCGCCGTGGGGTCGCGCGGATCAAGTCCACCGGCTACGATCGCGCCGGCCCAACCACCGACGCCCGAAAGAATTGCCACGTATTGCTTGCCGTCTGGCCCGCGATAGGTAATCGGCTGGCCGATAATTCCCGAGCCAACTTTGAACTGCCACAAAAGTTCGCCAGTGCGCGCGTTTACCGCTTTGAAAAATCCATCCATCGTGCCGTAGAAAACTACGTCGCCGGCCGTCGCTGCCGCCCCACTCCACACCGGAAAACTTTCCTTGATGCTCCAAACTTCATGTCCGCCAACCGGGTCCCAAGCCGTGAACGTGCCGCGATTGCCGCCTGGCCCCGGATACATTTTTGCGTTCACGCCGACGTAAGGCGTGCCGGCGATGTAGCCGGTCTCGACACTCTCCTCGTCCTCACAAAGATTATTGGTCGGCAGGTAGACCAGCCCTGTCCGAGGCGAAAATGCGGAAGGCTGCCAATCTTTCGCTCCCGGTGAGGCCGGACAAATATCGCGAACAACTTTTCCCACCTGCTCGGTATTTTTTTCTTCGTTGTAGATCAGCCGTCCGGTTTGCAGGTCGACGCCTTTGGAAGTCGTGATGTGAACGAAGGGATTGGCCGACAATACCTGACCGGTCGTTCGATCGAGCACGTAGACGTAACCGTTTCGCTCCGGCCGCACTAAAACTTTGCGCGTTTGCCCGCCGACCGGCATTTCCAGCAACAGTTGTTCGTTGATGCCGTCGTAATCATGCAGGTCGTGCGGACTCCACTGATAAAACCAGAGCGCTTCGCCGGTGTCGGCGTTGCGTGCGAAGATGCCGCTGGTCCATTTGTTGTCGCCCGGACGTTGCCCCGGATTCCAGGGGCCGGGATTGCCAGTTCCGTAAAAAATTACGTTTTGTTCCGGGTCGTAAGAAATCCAACCCCACACGGTGCCGCCGCCGATCTTCCAGGCGTCGGGCGGCCAGGAAGCGATTCCTAAATCAGTGCCTCGGTCCTGGGCGTAGAAAGGTTTGAAGTTTGGCCCAATCAGGCAGTCGGCGTCCGGGCCGGTGCTGTAGGCTCGCCACACGATCTTGCCGCTCGCGGTATCGAGCGCGGTCAGCCAGCCGCGCACGCCCATCTCGCCGCCGGAGTTTCCCACCAAAACTTTGTCTTTCACGACGAGCGGCGCCATCGTGATCGTCTGACCTTTATTAATGTCACCCAGCTGCGTCTTCCAAACTTCTTTTCCGGTGGCGGCATCGACGGCTACGGTGAAGTTGTCCAGCGTGTTGTAGAAAATTTTGCCGTCCGCATAAACAGTGCCGCGGTTGACGACCTCACAGCAGGCGACGCCTTGTGACGCGGAGGCCGGCTGCGGCTCATACTTCCACTTCAACGCGCCGCCCTTGGTGAGGTCGAGCGCGAAAAGAATATTGGGGTACGGCGTCACCACATACATCGTGTTGTTCACCACGATGGGCGCCGCTTCCTGGCCGCGGTTAACGCCGGTCGAAAATGTCCACGCGATTTTCAGGTTCTTCACATTCTCGGTGTTGATTTCGTTGAGGCCGCTGTAGCGTGTGCTGGCGTAGTTCTTCGCCGGCATCAGCCACTGGCCGTCCTCAGTTTCCGCCGACTGCTGCGCTCCGGTTGGTAGATTGGTTGTTACTGGTGGTGCGGGCGATGACTGGCTCGGCTGACTGCGCGAGCAGGATGAGGAAATTACCGACAACGAAACGATCAAGATCAAAGGCAGTACAAAATGACGGGGCACTGCGCTTACCTCTTCTAATAAGTTTCGCGAACTCTCGAAGTGTCGCCGCTTGAGAGCTGTTCGACTTTCATGTTGCGTGCTGGTCGCGTCGTCCAAATTCAATACAGGGCACGACGAGCCAAATGCTGCTGGCATTCAGAAAGTCGAGAATCTTGAAAAGCTTCACGTCCGCATCTAGCAAGCATTAAGCCGTAACTAGCCCGCTTAACGAGTAGGAGCGGCTGCGGCTCTGCCGCCTTCCGTGAGCAGACGCGGCTATCGCCTTCCGTGCGGAAAGGCTGTGGCTTTCCGTAAACCGCTTTCTGTTTTGAGAGGCTCCGCCTCTGCTCCGAGCCGCAGTCTTCCGAAAGCCTTTACTCTCCGACATTGGACATTGGACTTTTGACTTCGTTCAATTTCAGGGGTATTCGTCAGAGCCTTGCACCCAGATGAAAGATTGAATGTCGATCAGGTCGCGCGGTTTCAGGTCCTTTAAGTCGCGGTCAACAACCGCCCCGAACTCGAGGAGGTTTTCGTAAGTCGCCCACGCCGGCCGCGATTGGTATTGGAAGTCGAAACCGTACTTGTGAGCAGCGATACGAGTAACGGTGGGCTTAAGGAAGATGTGTGTTTCCGGCTGGGCGATAAAGCCAAACACCGTAACGAAGGGCCAGGTGAGCACGCGGGTCCGCTTACGCGGCAGGCTTTCGACGGTCTCGCACCAGCGAGTAAAACGAGTCTCAAGGCGGCCGCCGCCGTGCAGAAAATCAAACAACCCTTCGGCAAACGTTTGCGAGCCGCGTTCGCTTTTCACGGCGTCGCGCAACGCCATCTTTTCAAAAGAAAACAATAGGTTCGTGCGCGATTCGATTCGCACCGCGTGCGCGGCGATTTCCGCAAACTTGCCGGCGCGCAAAAGCGAACGATAACCGGCGCGGTCGAGCACTTCATCCCACTGCACGTGAGCATTCCATTTGTAGTCGCGTTCCCAGGCCAGGTAAGTTTCGTCGTAAAACCCACCGGGGAAGTCGCGAAGAAATTTCCTCCGACAACGCTCGGCGCCTTTGGAAGTTAGCGAGGCTGCATTCGATTTCGTCGCGCCACGTGCGGCTGCTGTATTACCCATAACGTTCCCCCTTGATCTTTTAGCTCACTATCAAAAAGCAATGAGAATGCCAGGCAGAAGCCCGACCGTCAGGGAGGGTTTAGGTTGAAAGGCACTAAACCCCCTTCCTGACGGTCGGGCTTCTGCCTCGCGACACCCTGAGTTCGTGGGCCCCGTCGTGGCATCAGCCTTGCCAATGGCGCGAGAGGTTAAAGTTGAAGATCAAAGAAAAGCTGGGCAATAAATCGTAGTCGAGATTTCTGTTTGTATTGAATCAAGGCGGGTACCCGACGCATCTGCAATAAAAAACTCCGGGCCGACTATTAAGCATACTCAAAGCAGTTTGGCTGCAACAGAATTTCCGCTACTCCGTCCAGCGCGCTAATCCGAAAAGGTTCGCTGCATCTCTCGCTCTCCGGCGGGGATTTGTGTCGAATGCCGGGGTAATAGTTTGTTTACGACAGGACAGGTGAATTTATGTTGACGAAGAATAATAACGCTCAAGCACAACCCGACCTCGTTTGTTTCTCACATCTGCGGTGGGATTTCGTGTTCCAGCGTCCGCAACATTTGTTGACGCGTTGCGCGCGCGACGGGCGCGTGTTCTTTGTTGAAGAACCAATCTTCGGCAATGGCTCGATGAAGCTTGAACTGCGCGAAGCCGATGGCGGTGTGCAGGTTGTAGTGCCGCATCTGCCCGAAGGTTTGCACAGTGAAGTTGCGACCACTGCCGTGATGAAGGAAATGATTCAACGATTATTTTCCGAACAGGGAATTCGCGAGTACGTTTTTTGGTACTACACGCCGATGGCGCTCAGCTTTACGAAAGGCTTTTCTCCAGTCGCATCCATTTACGATTGCATGGATGAGCTCTCGGCTTTCAAGGGCGCGCATTCGCGCCTGGCGGATTTCGAGCGGGAACTTTTCAGCCGCGTGGATCTTGTCTTCACCGGGGGACAGAGTCTCTACGAAGCGAAGCGCAATCAGCATCGCGCGGTTTATGCGTTTCCCAGCAGCATCGACGCTGCTCATTTCGGCAAAGCGCGCGCGTTTGAGAGCGATCCGGCGGACCAAAAAGAAATTCCACATCCGCGCCTGGGTTTCTTTGGCGTGATCGATGAGCGCTTCGATATTGAATTGCTCGACGCGGTGGCAACCACTCGTCCCGATTGGCAATTCGTGATCATTGGACCAACGGTGAAGATTGATCCAGCGACCCTGCCGCGTCACGCAAACATTCATTACCTTGGCTCGAAGAAGTACGAAGAGCTGCCGGAGTACCTGGCCGGTTGGGACGTTGCGTTGCTCTTGTTTGCCCGCAACGAGTCCACCCGTTTCATCTCTCCCACCAAGACCCCCGAGTATCTGGCTGCGGGTAAACCGGTAATCTCAACTTCTATTCGCGACGTGGTGCGCCCGTACGGCGAACTTAACCTGGTACGAATTGCCGACACGCCGAACGAATTCATCAAGGCCGCGGAAGAATTGCTTGGGGACACAAATTCAGAACCGGGAGGCGTAGCGACCGGGTCTGTGGGAAATTCTCAAACGGTTACTGACAAAGCGTGGCTTCAGAAAGTCGACGCGTTTCTGGCGGACATGTCGTGGGACAAGACCTGGGAGCAAATGTCCAGCTTGATTAGCCAGACGGTAGATAAGAAGCGCGACCTGACACACATTAATCCGCAGATTACACCGATTACACAGAATCGGAGAGAGATGTCCTTAAAGCGCGCGGCAGTTTCATTTGAATCTGTGAAATCTGCGTAACCTGCGGACCCATCAAGGAGGGTAGTGAAATGTTTGACTATTTAATTGTAGGGGCGGGCTTCGCCGGCAGCGTGCTGGCTGAACGACTCGCCGCCGGCTCTGATAAGAAAGTTTTGATTTGTGACAAGCGCCCACACATCGGCGGCAATGCTTACGATCATTACAACGAAGCGGGTATTTTGGTTCACAAGTATGGCCCGCATATTTTTCACACCAATGCCCGCGACGTGTTTGAGTATCTTTCACGTTTCACCGAGTGGCGGCCTTATCAACATCGCGTGCGCGCCAGCGTTGACGGGCAAATAGTTCCGATTCCGATCAACCTCGATACCATCAACACGCTTTATGGTCTGAACCTGACTTCGTTCGAAGTCGAAGACTTTTTCAAGAAAGTGGCGGAGCCGTGCGACGAGATTCGCACTTCGGAAGATGTGGTGGTGAGCCAGGTAGGCCGCGAACTTTACGAGAAGTTCTTTCGTAATTACACCCGCAAGCAGTGGGGACTTGATCCGTCGGAGCTCGACGCGAGCGTAACCTCGCGCGTGCCGACGCGCACGAATCGCGACGACCGCTATTTTACCGACACCTACCAGGCAATGCCCTTGCACGGTTACACGCGCATGTTTGAGCGAATGCTGGACCACCCGAACATCAAGGTTCTGCTCAACTGCGATTACCGCGAGGTCGAGAAAGATATTCCGTTCCGCGAGATGATCTACACCGGACCGGTCGATACTTATTTCGACTACTGCTACGGCAAGCTGCCGTATCGTTCGCTGGAATTCAAACACGAGACGCACGCGCAGGAAGTGTTTCAGCCCGCTCCTGTGGTCAACTATCCAAACGAGCAGGCTTACACCCGCGTCACCGAGTTCAAGTATCTAACCGGGCAGGAGCATACCCGGACCAGCATCGTTTACGAGTTTCCTCAGGCCGAGGGCGATCCGTACTACCCGGTGCCACGAAAAGAAAACGCGGCGATCTACGCGAAGTACAAAGCATTGGCTGATCGCACGTCCGGCGTCACCTTCGTAGGCCGGCTGGCTACTTACAAGTACTACAACATGGATCAGATCGTGGCCCAGGCGCTGACGACTTACGGAAAGATTGCAGGCATGAAGCGCATCGAAGCCACCCTGCACATCGGGAACGGGAACGGTAATGGAAACGGCAACGGTAATGGACACAAGCCGAATTCCGATCCGGTCGCAATCACAGCACTGGCTATGACGGCAGCTAATCGTTAGAGGGACTTATGACTGCCGAAAAATTATCTGCGCCTGCACTCGAGTTGTGGGCCGGAGTAGAGTGCACTGTCAATCGAGTTGGGGATGATTATTCAGACCAGCTCGAACGTAGTGGACACGCCGCACGCCAGGAAGATCTGGATTTGCTTGCCGCGTTGGGCGTGCGCACCATTCGTTACCCGATCCTGTGGGAGCGGACCGCGCCCGAAGCGTTGGACCGCTTTGATTGGTCATGGGCCGACGAACGGATGGCGTCGCTTCAACGGCTGGGGCTGAAGCCGGTAGTCGGACTGCTGCATCACGGCAGCGGGCCTCGGTATACCAGCCTGCTCGATCCGGAGTTTCCCGAAAAACTCGCCAGCTATGCGAGGGCAGTTGCCTTTCGTTATCCCTGGGCCATCGACTACACGCCAGTAAACGAACCGTTGACGACCGCGCGGTTTAGTTGTCTTTACGGTCACTGGTATCCACACCTGCGCGAGCCGCTCGCCTTTGCGCGCGCGTTGCTGTTGCAGTGTCGCGCGATCGTGCTCGCGATTCGCGCGATTCGCGAGGTCAATCCGGCTGCTCGTTTGATTCAGACTGAAGACCTGGGAAAAACTTTCAGCACGCCAACGCTTGCCTACCAGGCGGAGTTTGAAAATGAACGACGCTGGCTGACGTTCGACCTCTTGTGCGGTCGAGTCGGGCCTGGCACTTCGATGTGGAATTATTTTACCTGGCTAGGAGTTGAACCGCGGGAACTGCAGTGGTTTAGCGAAAACGAAACGCCGCCGGATCTGTTGGGACTGAATCACTACGTCACCAGCGAACGGTTTCTCGATGAACGCATCGTGAGATACCCGGCAACTTCGCATGGCGGCAACGGTCGGCACGCGTACGCCGATGTTGAGGCGGTTCGAGTTTGCGCGGAAGGCGTGGCCGGGCCAAAGGCCATCTTGAAGGAAGCCTGGAAGCGCTATCGTCTGCCGCTGGCTATCACCGAAGT
>Ga0070669_100000769_pt1 | contig 23303 bp, 18 predicted proteins | sample KBSS53metaG_FD_64680 | JGI IMG/M metagenome (GOLD analysis project Ga0070669, IMG submission 64680) | Switchgrass rhizosphere microbial communities from Kellogg Biological Station, Michigan, USA - KBS S5-3 metaG | ecosystem: Host-associated > Plants > Roots > Rhizosphere > Soil ...
GTGAAATCGCGCAGCTCGCGGCGCTTGCGGTGGTAAGTCAAAGCATAACGATGCGTCTCGTCGCGAATCATCTGGAGCAGACGCAGAATCAGCGAATGCGGATCGAGAAAGACCGGCTCGTGTTCGCGTCCTTTTACCAGCAGATGGGAAACCTGATTATGCTTCAGCGGCGGCTTTACGATTCCGACCATCGGCACCGCTTCGAGATCGAGTTCGCGCATGGCGTCGCCGGCGGCGGCCAGTTGGCCCTTGCCGCCGTCGATCATGATTAGATCGGGTAAAGGTTTTCCTTCATCCAGCAACCGGCGATAACGACGCAACACAGCTTCGCGCATCGACGCCACATCGTTCGCGCCTTCAACCGTTCGAATGCGAAACTTCCGATACTCCGAACGATTCATCTTGCCGTTATCGCAAACGACCATGCCCGCGACATTTTCCGCGCCCTGGATATGAGATATATCAAACGACTCGATGCGCGCCGGGAAGCGTGGCAGCTCGAGCGTCTCCTGCAGCTCTTCGAGCACGAGCTTCATGTCCGGTTTGAGAATGCGGAAGCGCTGTTCAAAGGCGAGCTTCGCATTTTTCTCGCCGAGGTCGATCATGTCGCGCTTCTCGCCGCGCTGGCTATGATGAATTCTGACGCGCCGCCCTTTGCGAACGCTCAGGGCTTTTTCCAGCAATTCACGATCTTCAAAGTCTACCGGAACATGAATCTCTTTCGGCACATAATCTGTCGCGTAGTATTGCGCCAAAACTTCGCCCAGGAACGACGCCGGATCGAAATCATCTTCCGGCAAATCTTCCCAAAAGAATTCGCGACGCCCGATAATGTGTCCTTCACGCATGGTAAAAAGTTGCAGGGCGAGCCGCGGACCTTCGCGGTAGTAGGCAAAGATGTCGACGTCGGCGTCGGTGGTCGTCGCCATCTTTTGTTGTTCTGAAAGCTTGATCACAGTCTTGCGCAAGTCGCGATACTTCGCGGCCATCTCGTAGCGCAGTTCGCCTGACGCCTGGTCCATGCGCTCCTCGAGCGTGTCTGCGAGCTCGGTGTTTCTTCCTTCGAGCAGCAGGCGCACGTCGCGCACCGCCTCCTGATATTGCTCGGGAGTGCATAAGCCTTTCACGCATGGGCCAAGACAGCGCTTGATGTGATACTCCAAACACGGACGCGGCGCTTTGCCGTCAATCTCGATGTCGCAGGTGCGCAGTTGGAACGTCCGGTTGATGACGTCGATCGTTTTGCGCGCCAGGCTGGCCGGCAGGAATGGTCCGAAGTAGAGCGCGCCGTCCTTTTGAATACGCCTGGTAATCACGGCCTTGGGAAAAGGCTCGTTGACCGTTAGCTTGAGATGCGGATACGACTTGTCGTCTTTTAAGTTAACGTTGTAACGCGGCTTGTGTTTCTTGGTTAAGGTCGCTTCCAGTATCAAAGCTTCGACTTCATTGTCAGTGACGATGACTTCGACGTCCGCGATTTGTCTCACCAGCGCATCAGTCTTGCGATCGAACGGGCGCGCCTGGAAATAGGAGCGCACCCGGCTGCGCAAACGCTTGGCCTTGCCGATGTAGATGATTTTGCCGGCGCTGTCCTTGTAGAGATAAACGCCGGCAGAGACGGGGATTTCTTTGAGTTTTTCGGCTAAAGTCATTCAGTAACATTCTATCTTAGCCAAATAAACGAGGCTAACGAACCTGCTGCTTGTAGAGGCGTGCCCGTGTGTGCGCTCAGGGGCGGACACAGGTCCGCCCCTACATAACAATGCGCTACGATCTGATCAAACGGTCTTGACAAGGGACAACGTTGCAATAGAATACCCGCGACTCGCGTCATTCGGGTGTGTCCCGCCTTGCCTGTCCGCGATGCACCTCAACCATGGTTCCACGCTAGCTCACCCGACCTGATATCAGGTCAAAGAAGGAGGCTTTATGAAGTCAAGAGCAGTGCTTACCGGTTTACTAATCCTGTTGGTGTTCACATCCTTTTCCTTTAAATGTGATGGCGGTCCACCCCCGGATAACTCGCCATTTCGAAATGCGGCCAAGGCGGCTGACGACATCGCCGGCGCAATCAACGCGATGATCAAGATCAAACGCACGCTGGCACAACAAGGCACCCTTAAACATGACGAAGAACTGGCGTTGACAAATCTACTTCTCAAAGTCAATACCGCCGACAAAGAATTTCTCAAGGGAGTTCAATTAGTGAAGAGCACCGGCGACGTTGAGGCCAATAAACCCAAACTGTGCGCTCTGTTTGCTGCGTTGCAAACAGCGCTTAACGAGCTGAACACCACAGGTGTGTTGCCGGTGGCCGATGCAACGGCGAAGGGCAAGCTCGCTACTGCGTTTACAACGATTACCAATTTCCTCCCTGCTATCACAGGCGTGCTCGCGTGTTCTTAGGAGCTGCTCCGCGTCTGATTCACCCATTCCTGATAGTTTTGAAAGCCATGGAGGTGACCCTTGAATAATTTACTGGACCTACTCACGCAGCTCGCTCCGATTGCGGCTGGATTTGTGCCCGCAGCGGGCGCCGCGCCGGAAATCATCGCGATCATTGCCGGCCTCATCGCGTACATCCAAAAACAAAGTGGGATGACTACCGACGAGATTCTCGCCCGCGCGGGAACAACCCTCGATGAAAACGAAAGAATGTTGATTGAAGACCAGATTCGCCTGGGCGGCGGCTAAGAATTCGCACTCGCGCAGGATCGCAAGCTTCAGATTCAAAACTGGTAGGGGCGCACCTATGTGTGCGCCCTGGGGCGGACACGCGGATCCGCCCCTACAAAAAAGACAGGCCTGACCTTACATGGTCAGCCCGCATTCGATTGTAGCGACTGCACAGATGTGAACAGGCGTGAGATTTCCTTTCCAACTTAAACCGCGGGAAATTTTCGACGCTGTCGGTTTTGGTCTCAATGCCGTCGATCATCTGATTGTCGTTCCCGAGTATCCCTCCTTCGATACCAAGGTTCGCTTTCTCGAACACCAGCAAACACCGGGCGGCCAGGCGGCAACTACGATGGTTGCTTTGCAGCGGCTGGGACTGCGCACTGCTTACGCCGGGCGGTTTGGATCAGACGCGGAAGGACAGTTCGGTTTTGCAGCGTTCGCCGCGGAAGGTGTGGACCATGAATTCGCTGAGATTGTGGATGGGGCCCGCAATCAAGTGGCTTTCATTCTCATCGACGCGCGCAACGGCGAACGCACCATCATTTGGGACCGCGACGAGCGGCTGAGTTATGCGGCCGATGAAGCGCCGCTCGCCATTGCGGCGCGTGGCCGCATTTTGCACCTCGATGCTCATGACCCGCCCGCGTGCGCGCGTCTGGCCCACGTCGCTCGTGAGGCGGGAACAATTGTCACTGCGGATATCGACAACATCTACGACGGGCTCCTCGACCTGCTGCCGCTAATCGATGTACTGATCGGCTCGCGCGAGTTTCCTCATCGCGTCACCGGAATCGCCGACGAGCGCGCCTCGCTCGTCGAATTGAAAGCGCGGTACGGCTGCGGGCTGGTCGGGTTGACGAAAGGCGCTGAGGGGGCGCTGATTTATTGCGAGGGGCAGTTTATCGAAGCCCGCGCCTTTCCGGTGCCGGGCGGTTGCCGCGACACGACCGGGTCCGGCGACGCATTCCACGGCGGATTTTTGTATGGCTTGCTCAGCGGCGAAGATGTTGAGACAAGCCTGAAGCTGGCAAACGCCGTGGCGGCGTTGAAATGTCGCGCCCTAGGCGCGCGCACCGCGCTGCCGTCTAAGAATGAACTGACGGACTTCCTGCTGGGAGCGCAGACATCCTGTCTGCAATGAGCGCGCAGCGCGAAATCGGCTTTGATCCACGCGTCTAAAACATAAGTTGACCATATCAAAACGCTTTTCGCGCTACCCGCTCATTGCAGGCAAGATGCCTGAGCTCCCAGCGATGCAAAGCTCGCTACTCATGCGACTGATTAGCCTACTGTTCTGGTGGTTGTTTCTCTCAGCAGTGATTTTTGCTCAGCAGGAGCCGGCGCGGTACGTCGATCCTTTCATCGGCACCGGCGGACACGGCCATACGTTTCCCGGCGCTACCATGCCGTTTGGCATGGTCCAACTCAGCCCCGACACGCGCCTCAGCGGTTGGGACGGCTGTTCCGGTTATCACTACTCCGACAATGTCATCTACGGTTTCAGCCACACACATCTCAGCGGCACCGGCATCTCTGACTACGGCGACATCCTGCTAATGCCTATGGTTGGCGAGCCGTCGCTCGATGCGCTCGTCGATGGCAAGACCGAGCAGGGCTACGCTTCGCCTTTTAGTCATCGGAATGAACGAGCGATGCCGGGTTACTACCGCGTGTTGCTTGACGACGGCGACATCAAAGCTGAACTCACCGTCACGAATCGCGTGGGCTTACATCGTTACACGTATCCGTCAGGCAGTCGTCCCAGCATCATCCTCGATTTAGTCCATCGCGATACCGTAGTCGATTCATATCTGCGGATCATTGACGCCACGCACATTGAAGGTTACCGGCGCTCGAGCGGCTGGGCCAAAGATCAGATTGTTTATTTCGTGGCTGAGTTTTCGCAGCCGTTCGGGTTTGAGATCGCCCTGGACGGCAAGCTCGATCGGCGTTTGAAGAAGGCGCGTGGAAAAAGCATTAAGGCTGTTTTTAGGTTTCCCCTGAGCCGCAGCCCAATCGAAGTAAAAGTCGCGCTCTCCGCCGTAAGCCTCGACGGCGCTCGTCGCAATCTCGTTGCCGAGTTGCCGGGCTGGAATTTCGCGAGCGTAAGGGATCGCGCCATCGATGCCTGGAACCGCGAGCTAAACCGCATCGAGGTGACGGGCGGCAGTGAGAATCAACGGAAGATTTTCTACACGGCGCTTTATCACACGATGATCGCGCCGAATCTGTTCATGGATGTTGACGGCCAGTTTCGCGGCCGCGATTTGCAAAACCACGTGGCCCGCGACTTCACAAACTATTCGGTCTTCTCTTTATGGGACACGTTCCGCGCCGCGCATCCGCTCTACACCATCATCGAACAGCAGCGCACGGCTGACTTCATCAACACATTCCTGGCGCAGTATTCTCAGGGCGGACGACTGCCTGTTTGGGAACTTGCCGGCAATGAGACTGACACGATGATCGGCTACCACGCCGTTCCAGTCATTGCCGACGCGGCACTCAAAAACATTCCGGGCTTCGATCGCGAAAAAACCCTCGCTGCGATGAAGCACAGCGCGGAGCTCAAACAGTTCGGCCTCGGCGCTTATCTAGATCAGGGCTACATCAGCATGGAAGATGATCGCGAATCCGTTTCGAAAACGCTCGAGTATGCCTACGACGATTGGTGCATTTCGGAAATGGCGCGCCTGCTCGGTCATGAAGCGGATTACCAACGCTTCGCCAGCCGCGCCCAGTATTACCGCAACGTGTTCGATGAGAAAACAGGTTTTGCGCGACCGCGGAAAAACGGCGGCTGGCTGAGTCCCTTCGATCCGCGCGAGGTCGATTTCAACTTTACTGAAGCCAACTCGTGGCAGTACAGCTTTTTCGTTCCCCACGACGTATCAGGACTAATCGACTTGCTGAGCGGGAAAGAGAACTTCGCGCGGAAGCTTGACGAATTGTTTACCACGGAAAGCAAAACCACGGGTCGTGAACAAGCCGACATCACCGGACTAATCGGCCAGTACGCCCATGGAAACGAGCCGAGCCATCACATGGCCTATCTTTATGATTACGTGGGCCAGCCCTGGAAGACTCAGGCCCGCGTGCGACAGATCGTCGATCAGCTTTATTCGGCGCGACCCGACGGACTGAGCGGCAACGAAGACTGTGGACAGATGTCGGCCTGGTACGTTTTGAGCGCTGCTGGTTTTTATCCGGTTACACCGGGAGCCCCGATCTATGCGATCGGAGCGCCGTTGTTTCCGGAGTTGCGCTTCAATCTCGAGAGTGGAAAATCTTTCGTCGTCAAAGTGCGCGATGTTTCAGCAAAAAATGTTTACGTCCAAAGCGCGACGCTGAATGGCGAGCCGTATTCGCGTTCATATCTGCTGCATAAAGATCTTATCCGCGGTGGTGAGCTAGTCTTTCAGATGGGACCGCAGCCGAATATGCGTTGGGGTTCCGGGAGCGACGACATTCTGGTGTCGAAAATTGCTGGCGAAGAGTTAGTGCCCGTGCCCTTGATTGAGGCGCCGGCAAATACTTTCAAAAGGCAAATAGAGATTGGAATCCGGGCGCGCGGCAACGACCAGCGGGTTTATTTCACTACGAACGGGTCCGAACCTGACACGAGTTCGCGAGTTGTTGAAAAGTCATTTGTCATTCGTGATACGACTACGGTGAAAGCAATCGCCGTAAACAGCAATGGCGCCAGAAGCTTGACCACGACCGCTCTCCTTCATCGCATACCGCAGGATTGGAGCATCGAGATCGCTTCGCATTACGGTTCGCAGTATGCTGCCGGCGGCGACCTGGCCGTGATTGATGGCGTGCGAGGCAATGCAAATTTCAGCACCGGCGCGTGGCAGGGTTATCAGGGTCAGGATTTTGTGGCAGTCATCGATCTGGGCAAGGTGCAGGATGTCAGGAAGCTCGGCGCGGGTTTTTTGCAGGACGTGGCCTCGTGGATCTGGATGCCGCGGCGCGTCGAGTTTGAGTTGTCAATCGATGGCCGGGACTTTACTCCGGCTGCGACGATTGAGAACGAAGTCGGGGACAAAGAGTACGGAGTTATCGTGCGAGATTTCGTGCAGACGATTCCGCCTCGCAAAGCGCGTTACATCCGCGTCAAAGCTTATAACTATGGACGCATTCCTGAGTGGCATCCGGGCAAGGGCGGGGAAGCGTGGATCTTTGTTGACGAGATCATTGTGCAGTAGCGCTGCGCAAAAAGTCTTTCCGCTTGTAGGGGCGGACCTATGTGTCCGCCCGGTCGCGTGGCGTCAAGAGGGCGGACACGCAGGTCCGCCCCTACAGCTACCGTTCTTATGCGGGAGATTTCTAACAATGGAGAGTGGACCGTCATGGATAAGTTGTTCCTGCCAGTTCTTCTGGGCACGAATCGCCAAAACCGAAATAGCGTGCATCCCGCGCGGTGGTTGATCGGGCAGATGCAGCAGCGCGCGGAGATTGAGACGCGGCTTTTCGACGTCGGCGAGTTTGCCCTTCCGCAGCATGATTATGGCCAGGCACTCAAGGACCAGTTTCCGGAGTGGCGTGACGCGATAATCCGGGCCGACGGATTGGTCATCGTGACACCAGAATACAACCACGGTTATCCGGGTACGCTAAAGGCTGTGCTCGATCTGTTGCTGCGGGAATATGTGCACAAGGCCGTGGCGCTGGTCGGTGTCTCGGCTGGCCCATGGGGCGGCACACGGGTGATTGAGGCGATGGTCCACATGGTGCGCGAGCTTGGCCTGGCAGTGACTTTCTCGGATCTAAACTTTCCGAAAGTGCAGAACACCTTCGATGCCGAAGGCAAACTTCTGGATCCGGCTTTCGAGAAACGCGCGAAGGATTTTTTAGACGAACTCGTTTGGATGGCGACCACGTTAAAGTGGGGACGAGAAAACGTGCCGTCGAAGTTTCATTAGACTAAGTCGTCGTAAGATTCAGGCGAATTAGCCGCGGATTTACGCGGAGTAACGGAGGAAACAAACGAAGAACCGAGGTGGTTGATGGCGTAGTGTTCCTGACTCTTCATATCCGTGTTCATCTGCGTAAATCCGCGGCAAAGGTCCTTATGTAGCGACCTCCTGCAGCAATCGCTGGCCGAATAACTGAAGTACCCTTCGCCACGCATCAGCCGCGGCCTCAGCATCGTAAACTTCCGGACGCGTGTCGTTGAAGAAAGCATGGTCTGCGTCGTAGCTGACGACCTCGATCGGCAAGTCGTATTTCCTCGCTGCTTCAATTAGATGGTTCACTTTTGCGGGATTGATCCAGGCATCACGTTTGCCCGCGATGAAGAGCGTCGGCACCTTCAGCTTTTTCAAAACTTCTTCTTCAGGAATGTCGCCGTAGAAAGGCGCCGCGGCGGAAAAGTCCGTCAGTTCGCAGGCAGCGCGCAGGGCGTAGATGCCGCCCATACAGTAGCCCGTGATGCCAATCTTCTGCGAGTTGTAGCGGCTCTTGGTTTCAGTCACAGCCTGGCGAATAATTTCCACGCCCTCAGCGAGCGGCAGTTCACGCATGAACTTCGCCGCTTCGTTTGAATCTTTAGCCAGCTTGCCGCGATAGAGGTCGGGAGCGACGCAAACATATCCCTCGGTGGCATAACGACCGGCAATATCGCGAATGTGATCGTTGATGCCCCAGTATTCCTGAATCAGGATCACGGCGGCGGCAGTGTCGTTGTCGGGACGGGCCACGTACGCGGTGGTCGGGCCGGCGGCTGTGTTCAAGTTGAGCGTCTCTGTTGTCATGGCAAGTACTCCGAGGGCATTGTTTGTTAGCTTTTTGGACATCGCGATTATAGTTCAGATTAGATAGATGCCGAATGAGTCAATGGACACGACTCAGGTCCGAAGGACCAGTAGTTAGTAGCCCCGTCCGTCAGGGCGGGGACTCGAGTCTTCACTTGGCCGGAGGCCCGAAGGGCCGGCACAACGTCTGTCGCACCTTCGGCGCTCAGCAAACTACTTCGCATCTACCCCGCCCTCACGGACGGGGCTACTAACTGACGGTCCTTCGGACCTACGAGTTCAATTGAACTATTCGCGGCTACAGTTTCCTTTGAGCAAGTGATATAAGACTCTCGATCTGCTAACACGTCTTCCGCTGCGTCAGACAAAAATATGAAAGCTTTTGTTGTCCTACTAATCGGTTTCATCTCTTTCGTCTTCGCTCCGCCAATCCCGAAACTCTCGCCCGCTGACGTCGTCTTCAAAAACGCAAACGTCTACACGGTCAGCGATCGGCAGCCGCGGGCAGAAGCCGTTGCGGTCACCGGCGACCGCATAGTTTTTGTCGGCTCGAATGACACAGTACAGGAATACGTCGGCAAGAACACGAAGGTCATCGATCTACACGGCCGGACGATGTTGCCGGGCCTGACTGACGCGCACCATCATCTTTCGGGTGTGGGCTTCCGCGAGATGACGCTGAACCTCGAAGGAATAACCAGCCTCGAAGAATTTTTGGCGAAGGTTAAGGCACGCGTAGACCAGAAACAGCCAGGCGAGTGGGTGACCGGTCGCGGTTGGATTGAAACTTTTTGGAAGCCGCCGGTGTTTCCCACACGTTGGGACCTCGACAAAGTTGCTCCAAACAACCCGGTGTTTTTGGATCGTGCCGATGGTCACGGCGCCGTAGCCAACAGCGCGGCCTTGAAGATCGCCGGTATCGACAAAACGACCCCCAGCCCTTTTGGCGGCGAGATTTCCAAAGACAAACAGAGCGGCGAGCCGAACGGCATGTTCCTCGACGCGGCGCAGGATCTAATACAGCGTCACATTCCGGGCACAACCGCGGCTGACGCGGAACGCGCCGTTTTCCTTGGCGTGCAGCGCGACGTTCAGCTCGGCTGGACACAAGTACAGGATCCGGGCGGAAGTTATGCCGACGTTGAGATCTTCAAGAAGTTGCACGACGAGGGAAAGATCGAGCTGCGTATCTACAAGGCGCTGTCCGCCCCGGGACGTGAGGCGCAGCGGCTCTTGCATGATGGACCAATCATCGGCGCTGACAATAATCATCTGACAGTGCGCTCGCTCAAACTTTATGCGGACGGCTCTCTCGGTTCGCGCAGCGCGGCCTTGTTGCAGCCGTATTCCGACAAGCCAGACACGTCCGGGTTCTTAACCATCAAGGAAGCAGACTTGCAGCCGCTGCTGCAAGAGGCGTTGCGAAAGGGAATACAAATCGAGACGCACGCTATTGGCGACCGCGGCAATCGTTTCATTCTCGATCAGTATGAGAAGGCGATGAACGCCGTGCCGAAGTCGGAATGGAAGATTAAGGAGCCGCGTTGGCGCGTCGAGCATTCACAGATAGTTAATCCGGCCGACATTCCGCGTTTCGCGAAGCTCGGGGTCATTCCGTCAATGCAGCCGTCGCACGCGATCGGCGATCTGCATTTTGCGCCGAGCCGTCTGGGAATCGCGCGACTCGCCGGGGCTTACGCGTGGCAAAGTTTTATCAAGTCAGGCTCGATTGTGCCCGGAGGATCTGATGCGCCGGTCGAGCGCGGCGAACCGATGATTGAGTTTTACGCGGCCGTTGCGCGAAAGGACATGAAAGGTTTTTCCGGCGAGGGCTGGCACCCGGAAGAAGCGGCGACTCGCGAACAGGCGCTAAAGATGTTTACGATCTGGCCGGCATTCGCGGCTTTCGAGGAAACACTGCGCGGTTCGATCGAAGTGGGCAAGCTGGCGGACTTTACAATTTTGTCCGCCGATATCATGAAGGTTCCGGAGATGGAGATTCTCAAAACGCGCTGCCTGATGACAGTGATCGGCGGCGAGATTGTTTACGAAGCGAAGTGAGAAAGTTGCCGCAGAGGCGCAGAGGCTCAGAGAAAAGAACCGCAGGGGCGGACCTATGTGTCCGCCCTCTTTGAAAGACGCATCCGGAAGGGCGGACACACAGGTCCGCCGCTACAAAACATGACTAGTCTCTGCGCCTCTGCGTCTCTGCGGCAAATTGAAAAACTAACATGAAAAACCTCGATGAATTTGATCGCCGTAACTTTCTTTCGCTCGCCGGCAAGGGTCTTGGTTTGGCCGCCCTTTCTTCCGGAACGGTTGCCTCGCTGCTCAAGGAGGTTCAAGGCGCCGCCAAAAGCGTGGCGCAGCTCACGCCCGAGCAGGCGGCGATAGATGAAGACTACTGGTCCGTGATTCAGAATTCGTTCACCGTCACGCGCGGCATCATCAATCTCAACAACGGCGGCGTCAGCCCCAGCCCGCGTCTCGTCACCGAAGCGCTCGTTCGTTACATCTGGCAACAGGAAGACGCGACGGCTTACACCATGTGGCAAATACTCGAGCCGCAATCAGAAACGATCCGCACCGGGCTCGCCGAGTTGTTTGGTTGCGATCGCGAAGAGATCGCAATCACGCGCAACGCTTCGGAGTCGCTGGAAGTTCTCCTGATGGGCATGGATTTCAAATCGGGTGACGAAATTCTGACCACGACCCAGGACTATCCGCGCATGCTGACGACGCTGCGGCAACGTGAAAAGCGCGAAGGTCTCCAGTTGAAGCTGATCAAGATACCGATACCACCAAAAAATCTAAACGAGATCGTAGCGGCATTCGAGAAGGGAATTACCAGTCGCACGCGGCTGATACTGATGGCCCACCAGGTGAACATCACGGGCCAGATAACACCTGTGAAAGCCGTCTGCGACATGGCCCGCGCGCGCGGAATTGAAACTATTGTCGACGGCGCGCACTCGTTCGCGCAGTTTGATTTCAAGCAGAAAGACCTCGGCTGCGACTACTTCGGCACCAGCCTGCACAAGTGGCTCTACGCGCCGAAGGGCACCGGCCTGCTCTACGTCAAGAAAGACAAAATTGCGAAGATTTGGCCGCTGATGGCGGCGGAGTCGAAACAGGCGAGCGACATTCGCAAGTTTGAAGAGATCGGCACACACTCCGCCGCGCCCAAGCTAGCCATCGGCGAAGCGTTGCTGTTTCACAACGGCATCGGCGGCAAACGAAAAGAGGCGAGGCTGCGTTATCTATCGCGTTACTGGATGAACCGTTTGAAGGACCTGCCTAGGGTGCGTTTCAATACTTCGTTTGATCCAAAGCAATCGTGTGCGATCGCTAACGTGCAGATCGAGGGAATCAATCCGAGCGCTATCGGCAGTTATCTGTTCGATAAGCATCGCATCTTTACGACGCCGATCATTCATGAAGAATTTCAGGGCATTCGCATCACTCCAAATGTTTACACGACACTTGGGGAATTGGACCGGTTTTGCGATGTGATGGAGATGATCGCGCGCTATGGCCTGCCGGCTTGATGCTGGACAGAAATATTAGCCGCGGATTTACGCGGATTAGCACGGATCAGATCAAGAACGGTGAAGACAGTTAGAAGGCTTGGTCCTTGCGTTTTGCTTCAACTTGCCTGGTCCTTGTCTAATTATAATCCGCGTTCATTCGCGTAAATCCGCGGCAAAAACTTACCGTCAAATAAAAAGGAGCAATCATCATGTCTAGTCCGTCGACCCAGCAACCTTCGCCGCTACTCTTTTTCCAAACGATCAATGCGTATCAGCAAACCGAAGCGTTGAAGGCCGCGATTGAGTTGGAGATTTTTACCGCCATCGGCGAAGGCAACCAGACCGCCGCCGACATCGCCAGGAGATGCGGCGCTTCCGAGCGCGGCACGCGAATACTCTGCGACTTTCTTTGCATCATGCACTTCCTCAACAAGGAAGCGAACCACTACAGCCTAACCGCCGATGCCGCGATCTTTTTGGATAAACGTTCGCCAGCGTATCTGGGAGGCGTCACGGAATTCATCTCGTCGCGGGAGCTGATGGAGGGGTTCAAGAACTTCGCCGAGGTCGTACGCCGCGGCGGCACGCTGATGACGGAAGGCGGGACGGTCGCCCCCGATAATCCGATCTGGGTGAAGTTTGCGCGCGGCATGGCGCCGATGATGGCGATGCCGGCGCAGTTGATGGCTAAGCTGGTCGATCCGGACGCCAACAGCAAACTGAAGATTCTCGATATCGCGGCCGGCCACGGGCTTTACGGAATTGAGTTTGCGAAGAACAACGCCCAGGCGGAAGTAGTCGCGCTTGATTGGGCCAGCGTGTTGGAGGTCGCGAAAGAAAACGCCCAGGCCGCGGGGGTCGCCGATCGCTTTTCGGTTATCCCCGGCAGTGCGTTTGACGTCGACTACGGCAGTGGCTACGACCTGGTCCTGCTGACAAACTTCCTGCATCACTTCGATCCGCCCACCAACGAAAAACTTTTGCAGAAGGTCCATGCTTCACTCGCCGACGGAGGACGCGCCGTCACGCTCGAGTTTGTGCCGAACGACGATCGCATCACGCCACCTGAAGCGGCCGGCTTCAGCGTGACTATGCTGGGCAGCACGCCGAGCGGCGACGCCTACACGTTTGCGGAGTTGAAGCAGATGTTTGCGAATGCCGGCTTTGCGAGCAGCGAGCTGCATCCGTTGCCACCGTCGATCGAGAGCGTGGTGATTTCGCGGAAGTAGTAATTGGAGAATCACTTATGCCAGTAATCTCTATGTTTTACGGCATTGTCGTCTTGATGTACTACTTCGATAACAGGCGTCATCACCAGCCGCACATTCACGTTCAGTACAGCGATGAGGAAGCAATAATCTCAATCCCGGATGGCAATGTTATCGAAGGCTCCCTTCGAACTGCTAAACTAAGACTAGTGCAGGCTTGGATTGAGATTCATCGGGATGAACTACTGGCGGATTGGGCGTTGGCGATAAGCGGCCAATCCATCTTTAAGATTGATCCGCTGAAGTAAGGAGATAAAGGATGAATAAGGTGATAGAGGTGGCGGCCAACGATGATTTCTCGCTCGATTTGAAGTTTAACGATGGAAGCGTAAAAAGATTCGACGCTAAACCTTATCTCGATTACGAAGTCTTCCGTGAGTTAAAGGATCTGAACTACTTCAAACAAGTCAAACTTGCCTTCGGCACAGTGCAGTGGCCACACGAGCAGGATATTAGCCCGGACACTCTGTATCTTGAAGGAGTAGTGGTCCCGATTTCAAAATTCGACGAGCCGGTCGTCGCAACCTTGCCGGGCTAATGACAAGCCAGAGAGAAAAATCAACGAAGAAGGCTAAGTCAGAACTAACCGATTGGTCTCGGCCGGAATATAAACGATCCGACCTTGGTAAAATAGTTCGAGGGAAGTACGCGAGTAGTATCAAAGCCTCGACTAATGTGATAGTGCTCGATCCGCAGGTCGCCCAAGTTTTTCCAAACGATAAGGCCGTTAACGATGCGTTGCGTGGATTGATAAAACTCGCTCGCTCGTCGGCTCGCCGATCATCTACCGGTAACAAATAAGGATTACGAATTAATTTGCGGTGAGGCTTTGACGGTTTGCCAGCACGCCGGCGATCGTTTTCAACAGCTGTTCACCGCTGAAGGGTTTCGACACGTAGGCGCTGAAGCCAGCTTCCAGCGCCTCGTTGCGATCCAGTTCCGCATGGGCCGTGACGGCCATGCAGGGTATCGAGTTGGTCCTTTCGTCCGCTTTTAGCTCCTTAAAAACTGCCCAGCCATCCAGCAGCGGCATCGACAAATCGACTACAATCAAATCCGGCGGCTCGCTTTGGGCCAGGACCACACACTCGTGACCGTCTCTCGCCTCGCGCACCAGATAGCCCGCCCCCGACAGGATGACTTGCAAAAGCTCGCGATTATCGTCGTTATCGTCAGCGATTAGGATAGTGACGCTCATTAGTGATCCCGGGTGCGCGGAGGATTAAAGGGCCTGCGGTACGTCTCTCGGACTTATAACTTACGGTGGAATGAGTGTCAATTAATTCTCCGGAAACGATATCTTGACGCGCCGATTCCGACGCGTCCATAATCACTGAAGAGACATATTGCCCCCCTGAGTCTCAGACAGCGTTCATCTCAGTTTTTCTCACCAAAGGGCGCTCGTTCACAAAAGACCTGCAACGGAGGAAAACACACTGTGGTAAGCGGACAATTGGAAGAAAGCTTGCGCCATGAGATCGAAAGCTACATCGAAGGGCGCCTGAGCGGGATCAAGCAAGAGATCACCGCCCTTCAGAGCCAACTTAACGAATCGCTCAGCCGGCTGCTCGATCGCCAGGGTGAAGTTCAGCTTGATGCGGGCGTTGCTGCTTCAATCATGGAGCACCTGCGGGCGGCCCACGAACAGGGCATCGACCTGGCCGCTTCGGAATCGTCACGCGCCAGGGCTTCGAGCGAGATGGCCATTGTGAAAGCCGCCATCGCCGACCTCGACGAGCAGGATTCGCAAGCAGGTATTCTCAAGTTGTTGGTAAACCGCGCCGCAGCCTTTGCACCGCGCGTAGCTTTCTTCGTTATCAAAGGTGACCAGGGCATTGGCTGGCGCGCGCGAGGCTTTCAGGGAACAGTCGGCGACAACGCGATTCATCAAATGTCTTTTCCGCTTGCGGCTGACACCGCGGTGGGAGAGGCGGCGAGATCGCGATCTTCTTGGAGCGGCAGTCCGGGTTCGCATTCAGAGAACCACATGATCCTGAATCGTCTCGGCGATGAGCCGCCGACCCGGATCGTGGCCGTACCTCTGGTCGTGCGCGATCGCGCGGTCGCAGTTTTATATGCCGACTCGGCTGAACTCGATACCGACGCGATAAATTTGGAAGCACTGGAAACTTTAGTACGCGTTTCCGGGATGGCGGTTGAACTGCTGGTAGCGCGCGCGGCTCCCGCAGCGCAAGCGGCGGCGGAAGAGGCGCCTGCCGAAGACGCTGCAACGGAAGCGCCGCCGTCGTACACGCCCACCGCCGAGTATCACGAGGCGACGCCGGCTGTTGCGGAGAGTGTCGCGCCGGTTGCGGAGGTTGAAGCACAACCGGAACAGTCGCAATGGGTCGAGCCGGAGCGAGAATACCGTCAGCCTGAGGAGCAAGCGCGGCCTGAGAGTTGGGCCGAGCTGGCCCCAACGGAAGCAGCGCCGGCTCAGTTTGAACCGCCGGTTGAAGTTGCCGCTGAACTCGCGCCGCCATTGGCGGAAACGCCCGCGCCCGTTGCTGAACCGGCAGCCGCGCCGTCTACAGAAGGCTCCCCTGAAGTTGCTACAGCCCCGCCTCCGCGTCGCCGTTATGGCGCCGATGTCGAGCTTCCGGTTGAAGTGGGCAGCGAAGAAGAGCGCCGGCTACACAACGATGCGCGCCGTTTCGCTCGTCTGCTTGTTTCCGAAATCAAACTTTACAACGAACAGAAAGTCGCGGACGGCCGCAACGAGGGCGACCTTTACCAGCGCCTGCGCGAATACATCGATCGCTCGCGCGAGATGTATGACAAACGGGTGAAGCCGGAAGTGGCGCAGCGTTATGATTACTTTCATAATGAGCTGGTATCGACGCTGGCCGAAGGTGATGAGGCGAAACTCGGTAGTGCGTATCCGGGTGCAACGGTCTCGGCGTAAATAAGTTTCAAGTTTCAAGTTTCAGGTTTCAAGTTTCAAGTCGAACCAAATCTCCCCACCGTTGCATCTAACCGGGTGCCGGCGTGAGGTCAGTACCACAGCGCGGTAGCGCGTGGGTAAAGTAAACACCCAAGCGCTACCGCGCTGTGGTACTGACTTCACTACCGTAGTCGTTGCGTCTGATGATGACGCATTCAAAGTTAGCCGAAGTTTTAGAGGGGGCGGCGTGTGAACAAACTCGGAAAGTATCGTCTGACGCTGATTGTAATTGGTCTGGCAATAGTTATTGGAGCATCTCTTCCAGCCTTCATGACCGCCAGCTGTCTGACGCGACAGCAAACTCCGGCCGAAATTCGCGCTCTCGAAAACCTGCGCGGCATGACTCGCAATGGCGTGTTGCCGTCCGAAGAGGTAGTGGCTCGCATCGAATCGGATTTTCCGCGCACCAAGGCTGCGGCGCTGGCGCGCCTGGTTCGCGCGCGCATCAGAATTAATGCGAAGGATTTTGCCGGCGCTGCCACTCTCCTCGATACGAACGTCATTCGCGATCACAGTCAGCTTGGCGATTACGCGCTCTTCCTGCGCGGCAACGCTCTCGAACAAGCCGGACAACTGCCGCAGGCCCGCATTGCCTACGAACAAATCGTCTCCGACTATCCAACTTCAACGCGCGCGCGCGAAGCTGCGTTGCGAGTGGCGGGCATTCTCATGCGCACCGGCAGCACTGCCGCAGTGGCAACTTTTCTGAAAGACCTCGCGGCTGCTGACGATCCGCAAGCACTCCTGTTGACGGCCAAGGCGGCCGAACAGACTTCCGATTCAACGCGCGCGCTGGCTGCTTATCGGCGACTTTATTTCTATGCGCCCGCTTCAGCCGAGGCGGTTGAAGCAGCGGGCGCGATTCCGCGTCTGGCTTCGACGCTGTCGCCGGCCTCCGCGGAAGAAGCAATTGCCCGCGCCGACAAACTTCAGCAGTCGAAAAGATTTACCGACGCGGCCCAGGCCTACAGCGACGCGTTCGCGAGGTTTCCTAATACTGCGACACCCGAGGCGCAGTTACGGCGCGTAATTGCCTCGGCCAATGTCAGGAAAACTGCCGACGCGGTAAGCGCGCTCAACGCTATTCCATCCTCCGCCGGAGAGACACGCGCCGAAGCGATGTCTTACGTCGCGCAAACTTATGCGCGCGCCAGGCAATGGGACCAGGCCCGCGCCACCGTGGAAGAGCTGCGGCGCAGTTATCCCAACAGTACCTTCACGCCGCGCGCGCTCGTCGCCGTCGGCACGATCGCCAAAGACGCGAACAACGATGCCGACGCTTCATACTTTCTGCGCACAGCGGTCGGCAGTTATTCTGAATCCATCGAAGTGGCGCAAGCTCAGTTTGACCTGGCTTGGGATGCTCACCAGCAGAAGAATTTTTCTGAGTCGTCAAGACTCCTGACCGAGCACCTCGCCTACTACGCCGACAAGAACACCGACAACCGCGGGCGCGCCGGCTATTGGGCGGCGCGCGATTCCGAACGCGCCGGCAAACTGGCCGAGGCGCGCGCGCTTTACCAGGCAGTTCAGGGACGTTACGACGCGAACTGGTATGGCTATCTTGCCAAGCAGCGGCTGGATGCAATGCTCCGCGGCGGTGCCGGGACTGTGCCGGTAAAAAGTTTTCCTGCCGGATCGGTGATGACCCGCGCGATTGCGAATTTGCAAACTGTCACTGTCGCCGAAGAAACGGCTGGTCCAAACGCCGACAAAATCATCGCGAAAGCAGACGAACTCAACAACGTGGGCCTGAACGATTGGGCCCTGGAGGAACTAGCTGCGGCAGGCGACGCCGCCGGAACCAGTCCAAAAATAAATCTGGCCATCGCGCAAATCTATCGTTCCGAGGAAGACAACGTTCGCGCCCTGAACGTGCTCAAGAAAAGTTTTCCTGACTATTCGCAGATGAAACCGGAAGAGCTGACGCGCGAGCAGTGGGATGTTTTTTATCCGCTCGCCTACTGGGACCTCATCGTGCAGGAGTCGCGCGCCAAAAATCTCGATCCCTACCAGGTGGCGGGATTGATTCGGCAGGAAACGGTATTCATGTCGCGTGCGCGATCGGGGGCACGCGCTTATGGCTTGATGCAGTTGCTGGTGCCGACGGGCACCTTAACGGCGAAGAAGTATGGCGTCGATCGCTCGATCACCGAGGAGTCGCTTTACGAGCCACGTTTGAATATTCAACTCGGCACGGCCTACCTGCGCGACCAGATAGATAAGTTTGGCCGCATCGAATATGTGGCTGCGGCTTACAACGCGGGCCCGATTCGAGCGGTGCAATGGCGGGCGTCGCTACCGGCGGAAATGGATGAATGGGCGGAAGCAGTTCCTTTCAAAGAGACGCGTGGATACGTGCAGGGCGTGGTGCGAAATCGACTGCAGTATCAGCGGCTTTATGACGAGAACGGAAAGTTTCGGGCTGCGGTTGGCACTCGAGCGGTGACGAATCAACCGTCGCCCGGAGGATCGCCGGGAACGAGTCCCGAGGACTCGTCAGTCCGCAAACGACGGGTGACCGGCGAAGAGCATGAGGAATAGTTTTGAGAGAACCTCGAGGTTCGCAGTCTCGAGGTCAGGAAGGCGGGCTTGCCCCCGCTTGTGTTAATTATCGATGACGGGACGGGAGCAAGCCCACCTTCCCAACCATGAGACTCCGCGGCTTGAGTCATTCTTTGTGGACTCGAAGGCGACAAGATGAAAGTTTTTTCTGCATTGACTTTGGTCGGCGTTCTTTTCCTGATTCCCGCTAACTCGGCAGTCCAAAAACGCCGCGCCGCGCCGCTGGCAAGACCTACAAGTCTCACCATCACCAGCGAGCCCAACGCCATCGTGTGGATCGATGAAATTCGCCGCGGCACGACTGGCGCAACCGGGACGCTCGAGTTGAAAAGCGTTTCCGCGGGCCGCCATATGTTGCGCGTGCGAGCCATGGGTTTCAAAGAGACAGCGGTGCCCTTGATCGCAGGACGGCATAACGTCGCTGTCAAACTGATCAGAACTACGGACCAGGCCGAACTCACGTTTCAACAGGCAGAGGACGCGCGCGAGAAAGCGAGAGACGATGCGGCTCGACGTCAGTCAGCGGACCTCTATCGCCAGGCGCTAAAACTTCGCCCAGCCTATCCGGCCGCGCATGTTGGCCTGGCGCGGGTGCTGCTCGATTTGAACGACTACCAGGCAGCGCTCAGCGAAATAGAAGCGGCCCGGCGCACCCGGCCGGCTTATGCCGAGGCCTCAGCGGTGGAGGGCCGGATAAATCGCGAAGCCGCGTTCACTGACGAAGCCATCCAATCGTTTCGGCGCTCGATCAGAGAGGGCCGCGGGTTCCAACCTGAAGCCCACGTTGGGCTGGCGCGTGTGTTTGAAGACAAGGGACAAAACGAAGAGGCGATTGCGGAGTTTCGCAAAGCGCTCGATCAACTTTCAGACTCTGAGCCGGTGATTTATCAGCTGCTGGGTGCTGCTTATGAGAAGCAGCAAAAGTACAAAGAGGCAGTCGCGGCTTACGAAAAATATCTGGCCTTAGCGCCGAACGGCAGCCTCGCGCCCGCTGTTCGTTCGATCATCGATCAACTCCGGCGCGACGCTGCCGGGCAAGAGATTATTCCGTAGCGTTGTCTTCCCGCTGAAAGCGCGGTATGTCATCGCGCTTAAGGCGCGAGAGAAAATAGCCAGGGGTAAGCGCGTTTCGTGCGCCACCCCTGGAAACCGACAAGAATATGCATTCTCGCCCTGAAGGGGCGACAGAGTTTGGGATCATTCCTCAATGGTCTGTCGCCCCTTCAGGGCGAAGATGTTTTTGGCTCTGATCCAGGGGGTGGCGCGCGAAACGCGCTTACCCCCTGGCTACCTTCTCCTCGCGCCTTCAGCGCGAGAACCGCGCCAAAACTTAGGGCGCGGCAACCGGATCGCTAGCTGTCGCCGGTTGAGTGTCGTTAACGTGTAACATCCTTGACTGGTCCATGTAGAAATGCCGGCCCGTCTTGACGGCGTTGTCTACCGGATCCGCTTTGCAACGGAAGAACGGTCCTTCCGATTCCCGGCCCACCTCCATGCTCAACACATAATCCTTCATCACGGGTTTCTCCGAGTTGAATCGCGCATCGAGATAGCCGCCCTGGCTCAGTTGTTGAAAGCTGGCGTAGTTGTCGCCATTGCTGAGCGCGTAAACCTGCTGGGCCGTAGCCACAGCGCGTAGCGCGCCGATGGCCGAGGTTTCGTCAGCACGCGCGACGCTCTGCTGCAGTCCAGTCGAGTAACTCTGGCAGCTTAGCGAGACGATACAGATCAGAAACGCGAGGGTTATCGTTATGAGTCTAAACATTAGGAAAACTCCTTACGCTGGGAACGCAGACATCCTTGTCTGCATTCTACGAAAGCTCTCGATAACGAAAGCAACTATGGTTGTGATCGTTGACCAGGCCGACCGCCTGCATGAAGGCATAACAGATTGTTGAGCCGACAAACTTAAAGCCGCGAGCGCGCAGGTCTTTGCTCATCGCATCTGACTCGCCGGTGTGCGTAGGCACCGCCTGGCCTCGCTTGCGGACCTTGGGAACGCCGTCGACAAATGTCCAGATGTAACTGTCGAAGCTGCCGAATTCGGCAGCGGTTTCGAGAAACGACCTGGCATTTTGCACGGCTGCGGAAATCTTTAGACGGTTGCGAATGATATTTGGGTTTTGCAACAAGGCTTCGAGTTTTCGCGCGTCGTAGCGTGCGACCTTTGCCGGATCGAATTCGCTAAAGGCGGCGCGATAGCCCTCGCGCTTGTTAAGGATTATTTCCCAACTCAGTCCGGCCTGGGCGCCTTCGAGAATAAGAAACTCAAAGAGCTTTCGGTCGTTGTGGACCGGCACGCCCCACTCGTTGTCGTGATAGGCAATTGAGAGTTCGGTTTTGGCCCAGTCGCAGCGCTTCGGCATCGCGCTGCTCATAATAACAGGCGGGATGATGAAAGTGAGGAATTAGATTTTCCATTCATCATTTCACATTTCTCATTTGTCATCGCAATTCAATATCAAAACGCTTGTCATTCACACCTGGCTTCAGCCAGGTGACGCGAAGCGCTTCACAACCTGGAAACCGTTTAAACGGTTTCCGATGCTATGCACAACTTTGTCACCAGGCTAAAGCCCGGTGTGAATGAGACAAGCAGCTAATAGCGATTCTTGCGGTTGAACCTTGCGGGTTAGCTTGTTATCTGCCAATGACAAATGAGAAATTTCAAATGAGAAATGGAAAATTTCTTCTTCTGCTCATCCTAAAGCTCACTCACTCTGCTTCCGTTTTCCGTCCATTCTCCCAGCCAGACTAGCCACCACAGTAATGAGCTCATTCGCCTCTACCGGCTTGGCAACGTGCGTGCTGAAGCCGGCCATGATGGCTTGCATGCGATCCTGCACACGCGCGTAGGCGGTTAACGCCACTGCCGGCAGGCGCGTGTCTTTAGTCTCTTCCTGTTTGCGAAGGCGGCGGATTAGTTCGTAGCCGTCGATCTTCGGCATGCCGATATCGCTGATCAATAGATCAAACTTTTCCTGCTCCAGGCTCAGCAACGCTTCTTCCGCGTTAGTTACTCCCTTGACCCTGGCGCCGTGTTGGGCCAGTTCCACCGTGATCAAATCCAACGCATCGGTTTCGTCGTCAACCACAAGGATATGCAAACCTTCGAGACTAAGCTGCTCGCGCGGTGACTGCCTGAAAGCCGCATCGGCATTGGCGAGCGTGGCGGCTTGCAGTTCACCGCTCGGCAAGGGCAATCGGATGGTGAAGGTTGCGCCCGACTCAGGCGTGCGATTCTCAACGGCGATGGTGCCGCCGTGCAGTTCCACTAAATGACGAACGATGGCGAGACCAAGACCGAGGCCGCCATGTGTGCGCGTGGTCGAGCCGTCGCCCTGACGAAAACGCTCAAAAACATGCGGCAGGAATTCCGGATCGATGCCTGGGCCGGAGTCTGCCACCTGAATGATCACGTGCGTTTCCGTCTGGTTTACCGAGATCTCAACACTGCCTCCCGCGGGCGTGAACTTCGCTGCATTCGAGAGAACATTCCAAACCACCTGTTGCAAACGATCCGCGTCGCCGGAGATCGTTCTCAGGTTTGCCGCGATGATCGTTTCAATCTTGATTTCTTTCGCTTCCATCGCCGGACGCACCGCATCGAGCGCGGCATCAATGACGGCTACGAGATCGATTGGGCTGCGGTTGAGTTGCAGCTTGCCGGTTATCACGCGAGAGACGTCGAGAATGTCTTCGATGATTTGCTTCTGCATCCAGGCGTTTCGTTCAATTACTTCGAGCGCGTGTTTGGAGCTTTCGCGATCGAGCCGGCCCGAGCTCAACATGCGCGACCAACCGATAACGGCATTGAGGGGCGTGCGCAATTCATGAGAGAGGGTGGCGAGAAATTCATCCTTCAGGCGGTTGGCCTTCTCAGCCTCGGCGCGCGCCGCGCGTTCGCGCTGCAGCAACTCGGTTCGCTCGGCTTCAGCGCGCTTTCGTTGAGTAAATTGTCCGATCTGGCCGCCGATACCATTGGCCAGCTTGGTTAGCTCGTCGTCGGCCTGTCTGATTTCCTGGGTAAAGAATTCGATTACTCCCCAAACGTCATTGCCGATCAAAATCGGAAAGCCAAACGCGCCACGCAAGCCTTCACGCAAGGCGACCGGCGCGCGCGGAAAGTTAGGGTCCTTGACTACATTGTCGACCCATAACGCCTCGCCGCTTTCCCAGATGCGCCCGGGCAGCCCCAGGCCTTTTTTGAAAACGAAGGTTTGGCTGGCCTCGTCAAACTCCGGAGTTTCCAGCGAGCCGGAATGACAGATATCGAGGGAGCGCAGCACGTCATCCTCCGAGTCAACTTTCCAAAGCACACCGACTTCCCAATCAAGCGTTTCGCAAGCCGCCTTAAGAATACTCCGCGCGCCGGTGTAGACGTCGGTTGACTCCGAGAGGATTCGCGTCACCGCGTACTGAAGTGCCAGGCGACTTTCGGTGCGTCTACGTTCGGTCGTGTCGCGCGTGAAGCAACGCGTGTGGACAAATTTTCCGGCCTCTCGATAAACGCTGGAACTGATGCGCACGTGCTTGATGCCGCCGTCTTTGCAAAGCA
>Ga0070669_100000773_pt1 | contig 23226 bp, 18 predicted proteins | sample KBSS53metaG_FD_64680 | JGI IMG/M metagenome (GOLD analysis project Ga0070669, IMG submission 64680) | Switchgrass rhizosphere microbial communities from Kellogg Biological Station, Michigan, USA - KBS S5-3 metaG | ecosystem: Host-associated > Plants > Roots > Rhizosphere > Soil ...
GAAAAAGAAGATGATGGCGTTGTTTTGCTACATCGCTGTCGCCGCCACCTGCTTGATGTATTTCGTGGACGGCCGGCTCTACTGGCTGGGAGGCTTGCTGTTCATCATCGCCAATCTCGGTTTCGGCGCGGCGCTCGTTTTTTACAACGGCTTTCTCAATGAAATTACCACTGAAGATCAGCGCGACAAAGTTTCGAGCCGCGGCTTTGCCTACGGCTACCTCGGCGGTGGCCTACTGCTCGCGCTCAACTTTTTGCTGGTGAAAAGCGCCCCGCGGCTGGGAATGGATCCTTACCTGGCGGTGCGAATTTCCTTATTGTCGGCGGGAGTTTGGTGGGGCGGCTTTGCCCTCATTACTTTCGCAACTCTGAAAACGCGGGCGGCTGAAAAATCACTACCGCCAGGCAAGACTTATTTGACGATCGGCTTCTCCGAGCTGGGTCGAACCTTTCGTGAGCTGGCGCGATTGCGCTACACCCTTCGTTATCTCGTCGGTTACCTGTTCTTCAACGACGGCATTCAGACGGTGATCAGCATGGCCTCAGTCTTCATGGCCCAGGAGCTGTTCGTGGCGCGTGGACTGAAAACGGACCAGTCTTTTCTGTTGCTCATCTTTCTGATGGTGCAGTTCGTCGCCATCTTCGGCGCGCTCTTGTTTGAAAGACTGGCGTATCTAATCAACACCAAGAACGCCATTCTTGTTTCGCTCGTGTTATGGGCGGCGGTCGTGATTTACGGTTATGGGTTTCTCCACACCACGAACCAGGCATGGTTCATGGGCGTAATAATCGCGATTGTGCTGGGCGGCTCTCAGGCGCTGTCGCGGTCGTTGTTCTCGAGGATGATACCGGCGGGACGAGAGGCTTCGTTTTTTGGTATCTATGAAGTATCGGAGCGAGGCACGTCGTGGCTCGGGCCCCTCGTGTTCGGCGCAGTGGTGGCGGCGACAGATTCCTACCGGCAGGCACTGCTCTCGCTAATTGTGTTCTTCGTAATCGGCATCATCATCCTCTACCTGACGGACACCGATCGAGCGATACATGAAGCGGGAAATCTCTTGCCTGAAGAGGCAGCGACTGGGAAGTAGGATTTCAGTAGAACCAGCGGGGGCAAGCCCACCTTCCTGACCCTGAGCTGGTGAAGTTGAGTTTAATTATTGACTGAAAGGCATTCAAGCATGGGAATACGGCAAAACTTACGGCGTCTCATGGTCAGGAAGGCGGGCTTGCCCCGCTGACTTTTGTCAGGCTAACTCACCCGGCCAGTTTTCTTTCCTTAGTGTTCGACGACTTCTCAATGCACTCACGCGAACAATAAACAGAGCTGCCGCTGCCGATAGCTCGCGCGGCCGGAATCCAGGTGCCGCAGCCGACACACCGAACCAGCTTCCCATCAACTTTCGCGCTACTGCCTCTGCGCGCGGAAGTCGCAGGCGGCGTGCCGATTGTCTTCGCGACACCCAGAATTTTCTTCAGGGTTTGCAGGTAAGGATAGATGCGCGAATAGACAAGCAGCAGGAAGAGAGCAAACAGCGCGGCGATGACTAAGTATTTCAAGACTATTGATGTCGGCGGACTTGCTGATCCTGTTCTTGACGTCTCGTTTAAGTGTTGTCGTCGCTCGAGCGTTTGCCCGAAGGCGTGTAGGCAACGTCAACATTACGCCGCCGCGGCGCCGGATCCGTCGCCCTGCGTCTTGGAGTTGAGTCTCGTGTGCGGCGGTCAACGCTTCCCGGCGGCAAGCCTTTACCGTGAACGGCTTCTTCCAAAATGCGGGTAATCTCCTGCGAAAGAGTCCGGTGTTCGGCGGCGGCGCGTCGGCGTAAGGATTCCTTCAGGTGGTTAGGCACGTAGGCGCCAATAAAAACTCCCTTGCGATTTGCCATTGGGGGCCTCTCTTTCAGCCTCATTTGTAAAGCGCGTGAGGCGCTGGAATGTGATGTGCCAAGCAAGTGAACAAGTCTGTAAGCCGAATTCTGTATCCCGATGATTTCGCATCGGGATGGCGATCATTCATCTAGTCCAACTGTTGCCAGATTGGATCAAGCGATCTACCCGGAGGTCGTAGTAATCTTTTCTCAGATCTCAAATTTGAGACTGAGATTTAACTACTTCGGGCGGGCAGCCCTGGTGACGCCTCCCTATTTGATCTTGCACTGCGAGGAGTTTGCCTGGCCGTCTGTGTTACCACAGGCGCCGGTGCGCTCTTACTTTAAGCCCTTGCGGGCCGCACCATTTCACCCATCACCCTTTGAAATTTCAAATCTGAGATCTCAAGGGGCTGGTCTGTTTTCTGTTGCACTTGTCGTCGCCCGAGATCTCAGATCTCAAATTTGAAATCTCAGATTTTCGGGTGCCCCGCCGTTAGCGGGCTCGCTGCCCTGAAGTGTTCGGACTTTCCTCTCCCGGATCCGAAAACTCAAGCCTGCTGATTCAGATGTAATCCGAAATTTTAAGGACCTGAGTGATTAGATACCAGCAGCGACCGCCCGACCTGTTCTCTTGCTAGGCTCGGAGAGTATAACAAGAGCGGTTCAACGGGTACAGCACTAGAATAAGCATTTTGTAGCGTAGCCTTTAGTCCAACGATCTACTAGAAGATTTTCCATTTCTCATTTCAAATTTTTCATTTGTCATCGCCGGCAAGGGCTTCTGTCTTACTAACCAAAATACTTGAAGCCGACGCGCAGGCTGTTTAGCAAACTCGGTGGGAGCGCGAGCGCCAGGGCGATGGACGAGATCGCGTGCGACAAAGCGAGCGCGAACAGATTAGGTTGCCGCTGGTACACAGCCGCCCAAATGAGGCCGCCAACAAATGTGAGAACCGCCAGCAGCGGATTCGGAAAGTGCACCAGGCTGAATGCGACCGCGACCAGGAGCGTGCTTCTAATTCCCTTTCCGAGCGCGATCTGGGCACGCCGGTTGATGAACCCGTTCAGCGCGTATTGCTGAAACAAAGCCCACAGCGGTAGCAACAAAAACCGCGCACGCCAGGGCGCGACCACCATCGAATGATTGATGAACCAACCAACGGCCAGGGCCAGCAATACCACGAGTGCCGTCGGCAGTAGGAGCAGCCGGCAGGCCGCGAGAAAGTTGTCCGCGCGGAAACCGACGTCAGCAGCAGACTCGCCTCGCTCACGATGGGAAGAAAGCATGAGGGCCATCGCCAATAACACCGGCACGGCCCCGATAAGTTTGCTTCCACCTACAAAAGACAGGACGACCCACTCGGCGAGCAGGCAGGACATTATGACCGACGCGATCTCCCAAAGGGCCAGGCCGTCAGCTACCTTGGCTGGCGACGCATAGGTGCCCTTCGTTACTGAGGTGTACGTCATTCCGCTTTCTGCGAAGGCACTTTCGCCATCGTGCCGTCCTCATCGACAAAAAAAGCTATGCGCTCACCGACAAGCTGCAGTGATTTACGTTTGCCGCTGCCGCTGTCGTGCAACACGTAGACACGCGCCTCGTGGTAGCGCAGGCTTAGTCGCGGCAGGCGAAAGTTGTAGCCGTGCCATTGGTCTTTCGCCCAACCTGCCGCCAAAACATCCGGCCGAGGTTGATCCGCGATTGCGCTCGCCTCAAACTTTCCGTCAATGAACAACTGGACCTCTACGCGTTCCCACGGCGAAGCGTTGTTAACGGCCCAACCGGAAATTCCAGACTCGGTTAGTTCAGCCCAGCCATGAAAGTACGGGGGAAACACTGTCATGAATGTGAAGACAGCCAGCGCGCCGACGAGGAGCGTCTCAGCAATCGACTTGCCGATCAGGATGTGGGCCAAACGAGTAGTTGGAGTCTTCATGGCAATTCAAAAGCGCGCCATTGTAACGCAAACTGTTAGTTTGCGGGCCGGTGGGTTTATTGGCCGCCGCGGGCATGAAGTCAGGGTCGATCAGTTTGCCACAGAGGCACAGAGACGCAGAGAAAAGACAAAAACCAATAGCTCATGGTCAGGAAGGCGGGGGCGCCCGCTAATCTGATGGCACGCAATCCCAGCGGGAACAAGCTTCCGTTCCTCGACGTTCTTTATCTTGAATGATCCTCTGCGTCTCTGTGACTCTGTGGCGGTTCTGTACCACCGCAACGGCTGGCTGGTTCGCGTAAATAAAAAAGGCGGCCCGGAAGGCCGCCCTGAACATTCGCGTTTTGAGAACTCGTCAATTCGAGTTCACGACTTCAACCCGATCGCCCTTCTGCAGAACTGGATCAGGATCCTTTCCTGCTTGAATCTTTCGCAAGTTGAATTCTTCCGTAACTAACTTGCCGTCTTCGCCTTGTCGCGAGACTTTAACTCTCGATCCGGCGCTGCTTTTCACCCCGCCGCTCGCAAGGATGCCCTGCGTTAAAGTTAGCCCGTCGTGGTATGGCTTCTGTCCCGGCGAATTAATTTCCCCGCCGATAAAATAGAAATCGAGGACGGCGGGCTGCTTTCCCGTCACCTTGATCGCATCACCCGGCAACACGAGCGTAGCTGATAGTTCCGCGTCTTTGAGGTCTACGATAACAGGCGCAGTGCCCTTTCGCGTTATAGTTGCGGAGCCGGCTTCAGGCATCAAGGATGCTTCCGCCAGCAATGCGTAGAGCGGCAGCGCCTCGCGGCGGAGAATTTTCTTTCCCGGCGCTTCAACCAAACCAACGATGGTGACCGTGTGACTCGCATACTCTCGCACGTCGACGGCGACGTTAGGGTTGTCGAAAACTTTGATGCGCTGCCGTAACAATGTTGCGACCTCAGACGTGGTCATGCCCGAAACAACAATCGGATTTCCGGCGAGTGGATATTCCAACACGCCGTTCTCCAACACCGTGAATAGTGTTGACGTTCTGGCAGGATTCCCCGAAAGCTCTATATCCAGAACGTCCCCAACACCGACGCGGTAGATCTGGGTCGGCGCGGAAGCGATGGCGGCGGAGGCGGCGACGTTTTGCAAGGCGACAGAAGTTTTTGTAGTGGCCGACGACCTCAACGTGCTGTGACCAACGCTCGAAGAGGCACGAGCCGCAACTGGATTTGTTTTTGCGGCCGTGTCGTCGCTTAGGGCGGCAGCCGCATCGGCGCGCCGCGCGCGCGCGCCGCTTGCATGGTTGAGTTCGCCTTCCGCAATTCTGACGGCTTGATTCTCAGGGATAGTTTTCGTGTCGTTTGTAACAGTACGCGCCCGTGCAATCGGAGCCGCGGGCTGAGTGTTTGCGGGTTGTGGTGTGTTGGGATTGTTCGCTGCCGCTACTGATTTCACTTGCGCCGGAGCGACGCTCGCAAGCGAGGCACTCAGAACGAGAGCGGCAAAAACGGGGCTTTTCATCGTCGTTCTCACTTTTTCCATTTGAATTCTGCCGGCGAATCGGCTGGGGCATTCAGCTTCGGCGCCCGGGAGCGGGTTACTCCGCTAGTAATAAACTACTAACGCGGCGGATTTCGTAAAAGAATGGCGAGAAATTTGAGCCGGAAGCTACCGGCAAGTGGTAAGCGACAAGCGGCTAACTGGGACCGCGGGCGGTACCATTCCCGTTATTCGGGTGGCTTCGGTTTCGGCAGGCTCGAGGCATCGAACAGTTGCGGCCAGCGCTCGATAAACCTCTCACGAACTAAACTCTCTACAGCCTCCGCCGTGTCACACCGCAAACACTCATCGACTATCGCCTTCGCTTCGCTTGCATTAATGCCGGCGATCGCGCGACGCACGCGCGGAATAGCCGCAGGCGTCATGCTCAGGTCGGTCGCGCCCAGCCCCACCAGCAACACAACGTATGCAGGAGTCGAGGCCATTTCACCGCAGACAATAGCCGGAATACCGGCGCGCTCCGCGGCCCGCAGACTCTGATCGATGCTTCGCAGCACAGCCGGATGCAGCGTGTGAAACCAGTCAGCAACCGCATCGTTACCCCGATCAACTGCGAGCGTGTACTGGACCAGATCGTTAGTTCCGAGTTCAAAAAAATCTACCAACCGCGCGATGCTGTCAGCCATCAGCACGGCGGAAGGAACTTCAATCATCGCTCCAATACTGACCTCGGCAAACTTCTCACCCGCCGCACGCAGTTTGCCCGCCTCCTCTTCGATGATCGACTTCGCGCGTTGCACGTCGCTCGAATCCGCAACCATCGGCAGCACAATTTTCAAAACTCCGGATGCCGCCGCTCGCATGATCGCGCGTACCTGCGCGCGCATGATTTCTTCATGGGCCAACACAAAACGAATCGCGCGCAGGCCGAGCGCAGGGTTCTTCTCCGGTTCCTGAAATTGCTCGCGGAGATTGTCTCCGCCCAAATCGAACAGCCGAATTACCGCGCCGTCCTTTCCTGCCACCCTCGCGATTGCCTCGTATGCCCGGCACTGCTCGTCCTCAGAAACGAAGCCGCCGCGCGGCGCCAACAGGAATTCAGATCGATAAAGTCCTACACCCGACGCCCCATAAAATTCCACCCAATCAAACTCAAAGGGCACCTCCACATTCGCGCGCAGCGTTACCGCCACACCGTCCGCGGTGCAAACGGGCCCGCGATGCTTCCGATCAGATCGTAGACGTACCTTCGCCTGGGCAGCCGTTTCAGCTTCGTAAGCTTTTAGCGTAGCGGCTGAAGGATGCAGGATTACCTGGTTGCGTTTTGAGTCGACGATAATCGTATCGCCCGTTTTCGCGCGTCGGTAAAAATCCCGCAACCCAATTACCGCAGGCATGCCGATGCCTCGCGCGAGAATTGCTGTGTGCGACGTCCAGCCACCGCTATCGGTCGCCAGGGCCCGCGCATGTTCCAGGTCCAGATCCGCGACCGCAGATGGCAACAGGTCCTGCGCTACGATGATGGCGTCCTCGGAGAGCTGGTGATTCTTGCGTGAGACTCCACTCAAAGCATCGAGGATGCGCTGCATCACGTCTTCGACGTCACTGCGCCGCTCACGCAGGTAATCATCTTTGATTTGCGAATAGAGGTAGAGGATGCGGTCGCCGATTACCTTGATGGCCCACTCTGCATTTACGCGTTCCGCCGTTATATAACTTTCGATGTCGCCGATTAGTTTCTCGTCTTCAAGCAGCAATTGATGCGCATCGAAAATGTAGGCGTGGTCTTTGCCAAAACGTTCTTCGGCTTGCTGCCTGAGAGAACGTACCTGCGAAGCGGCCTGGGCCACTGCCGTGCGAAAACGCTCCAACTCTGTTTCCACTTCGGCCGGTTTGATCTTCCAGTGGTAGACCTGCTCCGTGCCGGGGTGCATTCGCAGCACCTGCCCAATCACGATACCTTCGGAAACACCCAGGCCCTGGCAGCGAATTTCGTCGGGTGGTTGGCTCATAGCGAAGTTCCCGGCTCAAGTTCGCCAAAGCCCGCGGCAAAGAATTCCTCGATCGCGTTCATGGCCTGTTCTTCATCGGCGCCGTCGGCAGTGGCGTGTAATTCGGTGCCCTGGTTCGCTGCCAACATCAACACACTCAGGATCGACTTGGCATCCGCCGTCACGCCGCCATCCGCGCGTCGCAACAGCACCTGGCTTTCAAAACCACTGACCACGCGGACGAGTTTCGCGGCCGCCCTGGCGTGCAAGCCGAGTCGTCCTTTAGTTATCAGCAAACGTTCGACCATTATCTTGTACTGCTTTTTCCGGGCGGGGCGAGCAGATCGTCGGCGAGATAGATGCCCTGGCGTCCCAAATCACAAACGCGTCTCGCCGTGTCGAGCAATGATTCGGTTCCGGATTGACTGGCCAACTTAATAACCATCGGCAGGTTGACTCCAGTAACAACTTCCACGTTGCCATCGTCGAGAAACATTGAGGCGATGTTAGTGGGCGTGCCGCCGAACATGTCAGTCAAGAGCAAAACTCCCGCGCCCTGGGAAACGCGGGTGATGGCCCGCTGCACTTCATCGCGAGCGGCGTCGACGTCGTCGTGCCAGCCGATGGAGACGGCGGTGATAAAAGAGATGGGGCCGACGATCATCTCGGCAGCCGCCAACAACTCGCCCGCCAGATGGCCGTGCGTGACAATCACTCCCGCAATCCGGCGTGTTTCATCCTTCGAAGCGTTGCTGCTCATTAAAATTTCTCCTGAACTATGAACCGCCAAATGCTCCCGTTATTAGGAACGCCAAATCGTATTGTTATTAGGGACCGCAAAATCGTACCGCGAAGCGGTTATGTAACTTAGCCCGGGGTTGCCGCGCTTCGCGGCTACCCTGGGGAACAGCATTTACAAAATTAAAATCCCAACGGGGTTTTGCCTGATCTCAACATGGCTCGGAAGGTTGTCATAACCCCGTTGGGGTTATGAAACATTTCCATCTGATCCCAGGGTAGCCGCGCAACGCGGCAACCCTGCGCTAAGTTACGCAACCGCTTCGCGGTATCCAGAGACTGCGTTCACGATCTTGAACATGGGTATCGTCGACTCTCAACATCTGCCGTACTGCTAAGGTTGGACGTTTTGGACTTTGGACGTGGGACATGGGACATGGGACTTTTTACCGATGCCGGTTTGATTTTCTCACGTCACGGTGGACCGCGTGTGCGTCAAACCCCGCGCGGCGAAGTTTCCGGCCCAGAGCATTCGCAATCATGACTGACCGGTGGCGTCCCCCGGTACAGCCGATACCAACCGTCACATACGACTTTCCTTCCCGCTGGTATTGCGGCAGAAGGTAATCAAGCAAATCGTAGAAGCGTTTTAGCGTCTCTTCGACCTCCGGTTGCTCTTTCAAGTATTTGACGACGCGCTGGTCATGTCCGGAGAGCGGTTTCAATTCCGGAATGAAGTGCGGGTTCGGCAAATGTCTTACGTCGAACAACAGTTCCAGATCACCGGGATTCCCATACTTGTGACCGAAGCTGAGGACCTGAACGCGCATCGGTCCGCCCTGGTGGTCAGGGCTGAAGCGATCCAGGAGATGCCGGCGCAGAGTGTGAACCGTGTGTTCCGAAGTGTCGATGATTTGATCCGCAAGCGAGCGTATGCGCGACATCGCAGCGCGCTCGGCCCCGATCGATTGCAGAAGTGTCGTGCCGTCGGCCGGATGTGGCCGCCGCGTTTCACTGAAACGATGGCGCAACACATCGTCTGACGCTTCGAAAAATAATACGTAGACGCTTAGCCCTTGAGCCCGCAGAGCCGAGAGTTGTTTGCCGAAGTCCGGAAGAAAAGTGCCTTCACGGATGTCTATGACGAGCGCCGCACGTTCAATCCCCTTCTCTTCTTCGCTCGCGGTAACCAGGCGCGCAAAGGTCGGCAGCAGGGTTATCGGCAGATTGTCGACACAGAAATAACCAAGATCTTCGAAGGCGTTGGTGGCCGACGACATTCCCGAGCCGCTGAGGCCGGTAATGATCACAATGTCGGGAGCTGCTTGGTTGTTGTCGGCGGGGTGCTTGTCGATCTGTTTGTCCATGAAGGATAGAAAGGCTTACAACCAAGAAATTCAAGGCAAGATTGAAAGGCTCACGGTTACGAAGGGTGGCTTGCCCCCGCTGATCGCGCGCCATTCAACGCCATGCGATTGGCATTCAACGGGCGGGGGCAAGCTACCCTTCCCGATCTTGAGCCTTTCGGTCTTGAGCAAGGTAATCGCACCAGATAAGTTCCTAAAATGGGCCGTTAGGGTTCGATCAGACCGTAGTTGCCGTCCGCGCGTTTGTACAAAACGCCGACCCGCTCCGTATCGGCGTCGCGAAACACGAGAAACTGATCCGTTTCTGACGAAAGTCGCAAAGCCGCTTCCTCAGCAGTCATGGGCTTGATGGAATAACGGCGCGCATTAATGATGCGGGGCGGACGCGGGCTCGCCTCAATCTGCCCGTCAGGGCTGGGCGCCACGGCCGAAGTCTTTCGCGCTCCCTGTTTGCGATCGGTAAGTTTTGTCTTGAGCTTGAGAGCTTGCTTTTCAACCTTCGCGATGGCCCGCGTCAGGGCCAGGTACATATCGGCGTTGATGTCTTTCGCGGTCAGCGTGTGGTCGCGCCAATGGACGATTAGCTCGGCGATGTGACGATTCTTTTCAACGTCGATGATGGCGTGAGTCCAGGTTTCGGTGCCGTTAAAAATATATTCCAGCTTCTTGAAGTGATCTTCTACATGCTTACGAATTGCGGGTGAAACTTCGACGTGTCGACCGGTATACTCAAACCTCATAGGTACGATCCTCTCAAACCCCGATTGATATAGTAATGCCTGCGGGGCGCCGAACTTGCCCGCGCGAATTATTGATAACCTCAGGGGGCGAAACTTTTGGTAGCGACCTGATTACGCTTTCCTCTGTGCCACCTTTGTGTTCTCTGTGTCTCTGTGGTGAATGTTGCCAAGTAAGTCCACCACAGAGACACAGAGAACACAAAGGACGCACAGAGACGAAATTCGGAACTTGCCTACACAACCGCTCGCCGTTCGCGCGAGCCGGGTATACTCATCTGATCGCGATACTTCGCCACGGTTCGTCGCGAAAGTTTGATCCCGTCTTTGATTAGGATCTTCACCACCTGATCGTCCGTGATCGGAGCGTGGGAATCCTCTTCTTCAATAAGTTTTTTTATCTTCAGCTTGATGATGCGCGTGGAAATTTCCTCGCCGTCTTCATTCATCATGCCTTCGGTAAAGAACCGGCGCAGCTCGATCACGCCCTGCGGCGTATGCGCATACTTCCTGTTTACCACTCGCGAAACGGTCGAAAGGTGCATGCCGATATCTTCAGCGATGTCTTTCAACATCATCGGCTTGATGTGTTGCACGCCGTGATCGAGAAAATCTTTTTGCCGCGCCACGATCGACTCTACTACCTTGTAAATCGTCTGCCTCCGGTGCTCGATGTTGCGCAGCAGGTCGACGGCCGAGCGCATCTTCTCGCGAATGAAACTCTTGGTTTCGTTGCTTACATCCGTCTTGCCCAGCATCTGCTGATACTGCTGGCTGACACGAAGCCGCGGACTGCCGTCGTCGGCAAAATAGATCACGTAATCGTCGTCATCCTCGTCGAGCTTCTCGATGTAGATCTCAGGAGAGATAAGGATCGGCTCTTCTGACGAATAGCGCCGGCCGGGATAGGGATCGAGCGTGCGAATGAATGCTAACTCGGCTAAAAGCGTATCGACGTCGCTACCAATTTGCTTCGCCAAATGCGGCAGCTTGTGTTGCTGCAACTCCGGCAGGTGATCGGCGATCAGGCGCGCCGCAAGCCGTTCGCTTTCACCCTTCACTTCCAGCTGCACCAGCAGCGACTCCCTGACGTCGCGCGCGCCGCAACCCACCGGATCCAAGTGCATCACTGCCTGGCGCGCCTGTTCGACGAGCTCTTCAGTCCATCCGCCCATCGCGGCGATTTCCTGGTTGGTTGCATTCAACCGGCCATCCGCGTCGAGATTTCCAATAACGCTGATGGCGGCGTCGCAGACGTCCGCCTCGATCGGGCTCATGTGCAGTTGCCACTCGAGGTGATCGGCCAGCGAAGGCGGTCGCGTTAAGAACTGCTCGAACGTCGGCGCGTCTTCCTTGTATTCGATCTCCTGAGTTTTGTAACCGGGGTCAAGGTAATCCTGAAACTCGCGGCCAAAATCAATTTCTTCAAACGCGTCGCGCGCGCCTTCTTCACCAACTATCTCGTCGCCGACTGAATCCTCACTCAGGTCTGAGCCGGCAACTTCATGCCCTTCGCCGCCATCGTCGCCCAGCCCTTCGCCCTCAGCGTAGTTCGCGGTAAGCGGATCGAGTTCGCCGGTGCCGTTTGACGAGGGACTCCCAGCCTCAGGTTCAACCGCCTCGAGACGCTGCGGTTCATCAGGCGTAGCGCCCGCATCGGAGCTGGCGAGATGATCGAGAATCTTCTCGGCAAGTTCGCCGACTTCTTCCTGCGTGACCACCTCTTCAAGCACCGGATTCTCCAGAATCTGCTGCTGGATCAAATCCGTGAGCTCAAGCGTGGTCATCTGCAACATCTCGATCCGCTGCCGCAACTGCGGCGTCAGCACGAGACGTTGAGATAGGCTGGTAGTTAGTTTTAGAGACATTCCTTACTTCTAACGAACGCTTTTTTTTGTTTATTTGCGAGCTATGCGCGCAGGGAGATTATACTCGATTAGAGTGGTTTTGCGCTTGTTTGATTCGCGGGGGATTACATGCGGAACTTCTCACCAAGATAAAGCCGCCGCACTTCTGCGTCTTCTGTCAGTTCGCGCGGAACACCGGAACGAAAAATTCGCCCATCGGCCATGATATAGGCGCGGTCGGTCACGCCCAGGGTTTCGCGAACGTTGTGGTCTGTTACCAGAATTCCAATGCTGCGGTTTCGCAAATAGAGTATTACGTTTTGAATGTCGTCGACCGCCTTGGGATCGATGCCGGCGAACGGTTCATCGAGCAGAATGTATTGCGGCTCGGTGGCGATAGCGCGCGCGATCTCGGTGCGACGCCGTTCGCCGCCGGAGAGCGCGTCGCCGCGCGTGTTGCGGACGTGGGCGATGCCGAATTCTTCGAGCAGTTCCTCGAGACGTTTCAACTGCTCCCGCCGCCGCAAGCCCATCGTTTCCAGCACGGCTAGAATATTTTGCGCCGCCGTCATCTTGCGAAAAATCGAAGGCTCCTGAGGCAAATAACCGAGACCCAAGCGCGCCCGCAGATACATCGGCAACTTGGTTACATCACGACCGCCAAGCGTAACGGTGCCGGCGTCCGGACGTTCGAGGCCTACGATCATGTAGAACGTAGTCGTCTTGCCGGCGCCATTTGCACCGAGGAGCCCGACAACCTCGCCCTTCTCAACGTGCAGGCCGACGTCGTCAACCACCCGACGCTTGCCATACTTTTTTTCCAGATGAGAGGCGGCGAGTGCGGAGGCTGATGGACCTTGAGCTGGTTGGCGGGTCAGGTTCAGCGGTGTCGACAATTCAGCCTGCATACTTTGGAGTGCGCTGACCTGTCAGCGCTTTCGGTCTTGGGCGACCTGTCGCCCAATCTGTACGTTTAGCTCAAGATGAAATGTTCGCGACAGGTCGCGAACGACTAAAGCGCTGACAGGCGGGGCCCCCGGCGCGGCAGCCGCGCTGGGGTGCGCACGTCAGCGCACTCCAAAATTACTGCTTCTTAACTTTGTGCGTGGACCTCACGCGCCCCGGCGATTGCGCGCCGCGCACGTCGTCCGCGATCACTCTACCGTCTCGCATATACACGGTCAATCGACCGCCTTCGGTGCTTCCCTTCTCCGTGTCTTCGACTCTCGCTGGATTACCTTTCAGGATCGCAACTTCATCGGTACTCGTATACTGAACCCAGTCGCCGGTTCCTTTTCGGCTCGGCTGCGTCAGCACCACGTCACGCTGGGCCACCGTCTTTTCGACATCGCTGGTTTCTTTGAAAAGATAAACGTCGGCCACGCCGCTGGTCAGACGATCAGTACCTTGACGTATGTCAACGCTACCTTCGTAGTGCAAGGTGCGATTTTCATCCGTGTACGACATCGAATCCGCGGTGGCGAACGCCGGCACAGTGCTGGTCGCGCCTTCGACGCGCCGGCGCGCGTTGTAAATCTGGCTTTGCACGTGACCATTGCCGTCCATGCGTTTGCTGTTCACATAAATCGTGAGCCGGTCGGCGCGGACAAAATTGTCGTCCTGCCAGGCGCGCGCGTTGCCGGTGTAAATCGCCACGCCCGAGTCGCTGTGAAACTCGCCGCGGTCGCCGACGACATAGACCGGACTCTTAACTTTTGAGAACGGCGTGGCGCCGTTAGTCTGTTCCTGGCTGTAGTAAGTTGTCGCCGTCTTGCCGCGGCTATACGAAACCTTGTTGGTTAAATCGGAATCAAGCTCGACGCCCTTGGTGCGCGCGCGTGAATCCCAAACTGTCGGTTCGCCGCCGCGCAGTCGCACCGTGTTGTCCGCAGCGGTGTAAGAAATATTTGTCGCCACGCCGTTCCGGTCGTTCTCGTTAAACTTGGCGTCGCCCTGCGCGTCCATGCGCTCGATGTCCTGCGTGCTTTGTACAAACACGGCCGTCATTTTCTGCGCCGTCAACACGCGCGTGCCGCGGTCTTCCACCTTTTGCACCGGCTCGATTACCGCCTTCGCGCCGCCGGTCGCAACAGCGTTGCGAGCGATATTTCCACTTTCGAAGAAATCGCAGTCGATGCGCGCCGCGGTGAGCGTTTTCCTGTCAGCGGTCCCGTTTTTTAGTACCGGGTCGACGAACAACTCCGCATTGCCGACAGCTTCAGCCTTTTCGAGATCCTTACCAGCTACGTGCCAGTTCAACTTTATCGCGTCCGCAGTCAAACGCTTGTTGGCCGATCGCGGATCGTTTGCTTTCGACTTTGGCGCCGAAAGATTCACCACCGAACGGCCTTCGGTGCGCAACTGTTTCAGCAGGCTGCGATCGCCCTGGGCCTGGAAAAGCACTTCGATCAAATTCGCTCCTGCGATTTGCATTTCCGAATCCGCGTCGAGAGTTTTGCCGCCCGCCTCGCGCATCGCCACCGCCCGCTCAAGCTGCTGGTCCTTATCGAGAAAGAAATCCATGTCGACGGATTTAACTTCGGCCGCGCCGCCTGGCTGCATCGTGCGCAGGTAGGAATTGTTTCTGATCTCGAGTTTTTGCAGGTGCTTCTGCTCGTTGAGCATAGCGTGCAAGGTATCGCCGCTCATGAAGTCCTGACCCTGCTCGGCGGTAACGCCGCCGGCGAAGATGAGCCTCATCTCGTCCGGCGTATACGACGCCGCGCTTGATCGAATGGTAACTGGCTTCGCTCGAGTTGCATTCGAATTTGGCTTCGCGTCTTTGAGCGCCGCAGGCGAAACCGTAATCTCGACGTCCTTTTTTAATTCGAGCTTCTTACTCTTGGTATAAACAATGGCTCCGGTCGAATGACCCGAAACGTTTTCGCGTTCGAAAGAAACCGGCGCGTCAGTTTGCGCAAATTCGTTGGTTTGATCGTAAGCAATCGATTCGGTGTTGACCTTCAAAGCGTCTTTGGTTTCGATCTTGACGTTGCCAAGAAAAGTGATGACAGACCGCGCCGGCTCCCAGATCGCCTTGGTAGCTGCAATCTGGTCGGGCTTGTCGCCGGCGGGCGGATAAACCATGAGCGTTACTTGTTCGAGCTCGTGATGGTCGTCCATAAAGGTGATGTCGCGCGCCGCCCGCAGCCAGAGATACAAGCGATCGCCCTTCATGAGTTTCTGCTCGTAGCCTTCGACGATGCCCTTGATGTCTTTGGAGAGCTCAGGCGTTTCTGAACGGAGCCGGAAGGGTTTGTTGTTACGAAGCCGGTAGTAGGAAATCGCAACGAAGACGACAGCGGCGATCAGAATCAGGAGCGCGCCGGCACGCACAAACACCGGCGCGCGCGCGCGCAACCCGACGGCGATGGCTCTTCTTCTAGTGATCTCTTGCATAACTCAACGACGGATGACGGCCGACCGTCGACCGCCGGCTTCTTCGATAGCTTGAATCATTGACTGCGAACTGCGGTCGCCGGTCGTCCGTCCACGGTCAGCGGTCGTATGTCCTGCACCGACAACTGCAAAAACGTCTCCCCGCCCCACTTGCTCGTCTCCACCGTATAAGCCATATCGATGCCGTTTTTGACCATTGCGGTTTGCTCAGGCCCATTCCACCAGATCGCTTCAAGTGGGCGGCCCTTCGGCCCGGCAACGCACAGCTTTAAGTGTCGTTGTCCAATTAGACGCGGTTCAGTGAGGATGCACAAGTTACGAGCCAGGAACACCGGACGCTGATTGCCGGCGCCATGCGGTTCAAGTCTTTGCAGTTCGGCAATCAATTCGAAGGTCAGATCCTGGGTCTGCAACTCGGCGTCAATGCGAACGCAAGGCTGCAAATCTTCTTCAGTCAGACAGCCCGCCGCGTGCTCGTTAAGACGCCGCCGCAGCTCGACTATCCGGTCCGGCTTGATGGTTATTCCGGCCGCGTGAGAATGGCCCCCAAACTTTTCAAACAGATCGGCGCATGCGGTCAACCCGTTAAGCAAATGATACGGCTCGATGCTGCGGCCGGAGCCGTGTGCCACTTCACCGTCAATTGAAAACACCACGCAGGGCCGGTTAATGCGTTCGGCGACTTTCGAGGCAGCGATTCCGATGACACCGCGATGCCAACCCTGACCCGCGATTACTGCGACGTAAGAATTTCCCGGTTCAACGGCCGCTTCCTCCAGCTCTGCGATCGCCAGGTCAACTATCTGCCGCTGCACTTCCTTGCGTTCGCGGTTGCGCGTATCGAGATGCAAAGCCAGACGCCTTGCTTCGCCCATTTCCCTGGTGCTGAACAATTCCACCACCGCGCGCGCTGCATCCATTCGGCCGGCGGCATTTATGCGTGGTCCAAGCCGGAAGCCGATGTCGTACGCGGTCATGCTGGCGCCATCGCACCCGGCGACTTCCATTAATGCGCGCAGTCCGGGATTGGTCGCCCTGGGCAGATCTTTCAAACCAAGCGCAACGATCGTGCGGTTTTCCCCAGTCAGTCTTGCAACATCGGCGACAGTTCCAATAGCTACAATTTTGAGGAACGCACTAACGTGGGCCTCTTTGCCGCGCTCACGAAACAAGGCGTCGACAAGTTTGAAGGCGACGCCGACGCCGGCCAGATTTTTATCAGGATACGTGCAGCCGACCTGGTTGGGATTGAGTACCGCGAACGCGGGAGGGACGCCTTCGCCTTCATCGGGCAAATGGTGATCGGTAATGATCACGTCGAGTCCATTGTCGCGGGCCCAGAAAAGTGGATCGTGGGCGCGAATGCCGCAGTCAACGCTGATCGCCAGTTTGTAACCTTCGGCGACCGCTCTTTGCAACGCGGCCTGTTGAATGCCATAGCCTTCGGTGAATCGATGAGGCACATGAAAGCCGGTCTTTGCTCCCAGCAAGTTCAAAGCTCGCAGCAGCACCGCGGTGCCGGTAGTGCCGTCGACGTCGTAATCACCATAAACGAGAATCGGCTCGCCCTGGTCGATGGCTCTCAATAGCCGGGGCACGGCCACGGACATGCCGAGCATCAGGTATGGGTCGTGAAGTTGATCGGGAGATGGCTTGAGGAAACTGGTTGCGGCGGTTTCGTCGTCGCAGCCGCGCGCAATGAGGAGTGCGGCAAGTGTGGGAGAAACTCCCAAAGCGCCGGCCAGCGAGTCAACACGGTGAGCGTCTTGCTCTCGCAGAATCCAACGTTTGGCGATCATCTAGAGTTCATGGCTTTATCAGAACCGGGAGCGGTGGCGACCGGCCGAAGATTTGCCTGGTTTCGGAAAGTTGATCCAAATAAAAGCTAAGAAATATTCCGGCCCAACCTCTCCGGCCGGTCGCTACGGCTCCCGGTTCTGGTGACGGGTACACTCTTAGTACAAAAAGTTCATCAGTAATTCAATTTCAGAGTCTATTCTGCAAACCAACCGTCTGCGGCGAGCAGTTTAACACCAATCCGGCGGCGGCCATCAATTGGATCAGTCCATACGCCGTTCACTTCAGCGCTCAGCTCGCGGCCGAAGGGTGGCGTCAGTTTCACCACCGCGCCGAGCGCCACGTCGGCGTCCAACAGGATGGTGGCTCCCGCTCTGCTGATTTTTATTGCCTGCGCCTGAACGTTGAAAGGCTCGCCCTTGGGCGTTTTGCCTTCGACGCTTAGCGCAAACTCGACCGGAACGCGTGGATTGCGCGGACGCTGGGAGCGCGCAGACGCACCTCGCAGATCTTTTTCACTCATTAATTCACCGCCTCATAAATTTGCACGGGAACCCGCTTCAGGGTCGGGAGGAGAAGGGCGAGATCAGTTTACCCGAAACCGCAAAGTTTTTGATAGCGATTTGATTCTGGAAGTGTGCCGTGCACGTTCCAGAGGGATGATGAAATCGCCCGTTTAGAGGCGGGCACCGCCCGCCGTCTCAAGCCGCGATAAGAGATGCATCGCAGGTTGAGCCGGCGGGCGGTGCCCGCCTCTAAACGTAACTAAACCTCTGAACGTAACTAGACCGCGGTGGCGGAGATGTAACCGCCGATGAGCGCAACCAAAATCACCGCGCCCAGCACCAGCCGGTAGACGATAAAGACACCAGTCGAGTGCGTCCTTAAATACCGCAACAGAAACCAAATCGACGCGTAGCCAATCACGCCGGAGACAATCGTGGCGATAATCAACGGCAGATAACTACCGTTGGGAAGTTTGTTTACCGCCTCCTTCAATTCCAGCAGCCCGCTGGCTGCGATAGCGGGAATCGAAAGCAGAAAAGAAAACCGCGCCGCCGTTTCCCGAGTCAATCCGGCGAAGAGTCCGCCCATGATGGTTGACCCGGATCGACTCGACCCTGGAATCAACGCGAGCACTTGCGAGCAGCCGACGGCTAACGCGTCAGTTATTCCCAGTTGCTCCATCGAGCGCTGTTTCTTGCCGACCGCTTCCGCCAGCGTCAACAGCAGCGCCACCGCGATCATCATGATCGCAATGACCCAGAGGTTCTTCGTAAACGTTCCTTCGATTTGATGTTTGAACAACAAGCCGACGACGGCCACCGGGATTGAACCGAGAATCACCAGCCAGCCAAGCCAGGCTTCGCGCGAGAGCTGCACGCCGCCATCGACGCGACGTTTGCCACGAAGTAAGGCGAGATGGTCGCGGACAAATGCTCGCGTTATGCCGATGATGTCTCGGGCGAAATAGATCACCACGGCCAGCAACGTGCCGAGCTGGATCACAGCAATGGTGGCCGTCGTCTGTTCAGCTTTGAGCACCGCACCCACTCCATCGTACAAACCAATCAAGCGCGCGGCAAAGACGAGATGTGCGGTGGAACTGATGGGGATGAATTCGGTTAGGCCCTGGACGATGCCAAGGATGATGGCTTGAAGGATGGACATTTAGGAAGTCTGATAACGTTAGGATTCAGGATTCAGGACCCAGGATTCAGAAGTCAGGACGCAGAAGTCACGGCTCAGAACTTGAGTCTAAATTCTGAGTCCTGAGTCCTGAGTCCTGAGTTCGTTTTTACTCAGTTCGTTCTTACTCTCTAAATGAATTCGCGCGTGAAATCTGGTCATACATCCAGATCGGCATAATCATACCCGCGCGAACGATCGTCGCGAGTTGCCAGGGGAACGAGTAGCGCTTGCGTCGTTTCGCGATTGCTCGCGTCATCTTTTTTACGGCGTCGTCGAGTTCCATCAGAAACGGCATCTGCGCCTCGCGTCCGGCGGTCAGCGGCGTCTTGATGAAGCCGGGATGAATTATCGTGACCGCGATTCCCTTCGGCTCGAGGTCCAGACGCAAACTTTCGAAGAATGCGGAAACTGCCGCTTTGCTGGCGCAGTAGGCCGCGGACTTCGGCAGCCCGCGATAAGCTGCCAGGCTCGATATCACTACGAGCTGACCGCTGCCACGCTTCACCATTTCCGGTATCACCGCGGCGGCGCTGTTGGCGGCGCCAATCACATTTACGTTGATAACGCCGGCGATCTCGGCGGCGTCGATTTGAGACGCGTCTCGCGTTGGCCCAATGCCGGCATTCGCGATCAGTATGTCGATTGGTCCAAACTCCGCACGCAGCTTCTCCGCCGCTGCCGCTAATGAGCCCGCGTCCTTAACGTCGGCGGGCAGCGCGAGGGCCTCGCTGCCAACGGCCTCAATCTCGCGCACTACTTCCTGAACGACGTCCGCGCGCCTCGCCACCAGTCCCACCTTAGCTCCGCCACGCGCAAGCTCCAGCGCCAGGCCGCGTCCAATCCCGGAAGACGCGCCGGTGATCATGACAACTTTGTCTTGGAAGGGCTGTTTCAAGTTTCAAGTTCCAGGTTTCAAGTTCGGAGTTTGTGTCGAGGTCCCGAGCTCGAACTTCGCATTAGTCGTCCGAACTTGAAACTTGAAATCTGAAACTTGAAACTAAATTTGCACTAGCACAGGCAGGATTACCGGCCGCGCGCCCGTCAGTTTCTGAATATACCGCTTCAGCTCGACGCGCACGTGCTCTTTCAAAAGGCCCTCGTCGTTCAATGTCTGGCGCGAGGCGCCGGCAATTGCCGCCGCCACTACTCGCCGCGCGTCTTCCAGATCGCCATTATTTGAATCAAAGCCACGCACCCCACGCGCAACGATTTCCGGTTCGCCTTGCACCTCGCCCGTCTCCGCGTCAACCGTCACTATCAACGTAATCAAACCTTCATACGCCATCTGTCGACGCTGTTTCACCGTCTCGCTGGTTATCTCTTCGAAGCCGCTGTCATCGATGAACGTTCGCGGCACTTCGCGCTTTTCGATAACTGACGCGCGTTCGCCGTCAAGCTCGAGCACGTCGCCGTTTTCGATCAGGATAATATTTTCTTCGCGATAGCCCAGATGGTTTTTCACAAACTCTTTGTGGCGAAACAGCATGCGATACTCGCCGTGGATCGGCACGACAAACTTCGGCCGCACCGCCTCGGTCATGATGCGAATATCTTCCTGCGAAGCATGTCCGCTCACGTGCACCAGTCGCCGTTTCTCCTCGATGATGTTGGCGCCGCGCTTATAGATCATGCCAATCATTCGCGAGATCAGGCGCTCGTTGCCGGGGATGATGCGCGCCGAAAGCACCACCGTGTCGCCCTCGTCAATCATCAAGCCTTTGTAACTTTGCGACGCCATTTGCGAAAGCGCCGCCCGCGACTCCCCTTGTGAACCAGTGACCAGGAAAACGATCGTGTGATCGCGCGCCTGCTTCGCTTCGTTTAGCGGAACCATTAGTCCGTCGGGAATGTCGAGGTAACCCAGACGGTCAGCAATCTCAACATTCTTCTGCATCGATCGCCCCAGCACGCAGACCTTGCGATTGAACTGCTGCGCGATGTCGAGCACGATTTGCAAACGATGAATCGACGACGCGAACGCCGCCACGATGATTCGTCCCTGCGCCTCGGCAAATATTTCTTCGAAGGCTGGTATCACCGCGCGTTCAGACGGGGTTCGACCGGGCACCGTGGCGTTGGTGGAATCCGACAACAACGCCAGCACGCCTTCCTGTCCATAGCGCCGGAACGAGCGCAGGTCGATCGGCTCGCCGATGACCGGCGTTTCGTCAACTTTGTAATCGCCGGTGTGAATGATCGTTCCAACTGGTGTTTTGATCGCGAGCGAGAAACAATCGATCAGTGAGTGAGAGACTCGAATGAATTCCACTGCAAACGCGCCAATCTCGATCACGTCTCGCGGCTCGACGCGGTGCATCAGGGTGTCGCCGAGCAGATCGTGTTCGGCCAGCTTGCTCTCGGCCAGTCCGGCGGTGAAGTGCGAACAATAAACCGGAACGTTGAACTTCTTCAGAATATACGGCAGCGCGCCGAGGTGGTCCTCGTGCCCGTGAGTCAGGACGATGGCAGTGATGTTATCGCGATAGGGTTCGAGGAAATCGAAGTTGGGAATGCAAACGTCAACGCCGTAGGCCGTTTCCTCAGGGAAGCCCATGCCGGCATCGAGAATGAGCATTTCATCCTCAAAACGCACCGCCATGCAATTCATTCCAAACTCGCCGATGCCGCCGAGCGGAATGATCTCTAAAACACCACTCAACTGTTTAGTACTCAACTCTCTGGGCCCCGGGGATCGGGCCGTGTATTCAGTGTAGCTTCAGGACGCTGGAAGAGCAGTGCAGTATAGCATGCGCGCAGCGGACACGAGATTGCCCCCTGGGTACGGGTAATGACGTCATTTCAAAAATCTCTGTGCATCCTTTGTGGTCTCTGTGTCTCTGTGGTGAACGCTGGTGTAGCAAATCCACCACAGAGACACAGAGGACACAAAGGCGGCACAGAGAGAACCAAGCGAAAAAAGCTAGTCTGCAAAAGCGAGCGAGAGTATTATTCCGCGACGACTCACAACATCGGTGACGCTATGATTGATGACAAACGACAACACGGACGCTTCCCGCTCGTGATGGAAGCTGTTTGGGAAGGCGCCACCGGCAAAGCTCACGCGCGCACGACCGACATCAGCGAAGGCGGATGCTTTGTTGATACTCACGGCCAAACTGCGGTTGGAGAAATGCTGACTCTGCAACTGACCACGCCAGACGGCGACTCGATCACGGTGCAGGCTGAGGTCATCTATCATCTGCCTCGCTTCGGCTTTGGCGTACGCTTCAAAGAGATTTCCGATGCCGACCGCGCCCGGCTCAAGGCGCTGCTGGGCTGACGCGCACCCCGCATTCGGGCAGGTTATGCTCATGCCCTCCTCTTATTCACACCGTGGCTTCAGCCCGGTGTAAAGAGCTACAAAATTGCCGGCCTCACCAGAAACCGTAAAGTGTGATCGACAAACGACAGGCAGAGTACGAAAAGAAGAAGGCAGCGAAGAAACGGAAAGCGGCGTGAGGCCTCATGTTTAGAGCAGACCATCCCTCGGTTAAGTATGATCATCCTTATCGTTGGCGGACAAATCTCAGGCTATTGATGCCTCGGCCTTTCTGTTGGCTGATCAATAAGGGAAGTGATTGCGAGTCAGTTGGGGCCGATCATGACTGGTACAATCAGGACGAAGTTCACAGTGGTTGCTATCATTGTCGAGTTGTCCGAGTTGGACGCCTCTGGGAAGAATAAGCCCGCCTCCCACCCCTTGGTTACTCAAGTATATTATTACCGTTTAAGCGGTTTCGGATTGGTCAAGACTCTCCAGGCACCGGGCTGAAGCCTCGGTGTGAATAAGACAAAAACTGGCCTTGCCGCCTTTCCCGTAGCATGCTTTTCGGCTATGTTTGCGACCATGATCAAAAATATTTCAATGCTGCTGCTTGCCTTCCCCGTCCTCCTAGCGTTCTCGCTCGCCGTGTCAGCGGCGCCGAACACGATGCGGCTCGACTATTACCACACCGGCAACTCGAAGCAGGAATTCTTCAGCGTCGATCGAATTCAAATCGAAGCCTTACCCTGGCCGGGCGACATGAGCAAGACCATCGACGACACCAACCTGGGCAAATATTTCTTCGAAGTGCGCGACGAGAAGACTAAACGCGTGCTCTATTCCCGCGGCTTCGCTTCTATCTACGGCGAGTGGGAAACGACTGACGAAGCAAGCAAGGTCATGAAGACGTTCAGCGAGTCGCTGCGCTTTCCCGCGCCTGAGGCGAAGGTCGAGATCGTTCTGAAGAAACGAAATGCGGACAATACCTGGCGCGACATCTGGTCTACCTCCGTTGATCCCGAAGATGTCTTTGTCAATCGTTCCAAGGTTGCGCCGCCCGCTCCGCTCATCGAGATTCAGAAGATGGGCGATCCGGCAACTAAAGT
>Ga0070669_100000784_pt1 | contig 23063 bp, 25 predicted proteins | sample KBSS53metaG_FD_64680 | JGI IMG/M metagenome (GOLD analysis project Ga0070669, IMG submission 64680) | Switchgrass rhizosphere microbial communities from Kellogg Biological Station, Michigan, USA - KBS S5-3 metaG | ecosystem: Host-associated > Plants > Roots > Rhizosphere > Soil ...
GTCTGGAGGTCAGCAGGCCGTCAAGACGATGTGGCAGACCGCGAACATCCTGCGCAAGGAGGGGTTCGGCGCAGCGGTCAGGTCGAACATCGAAGACCTCGCCGACTGGGCCGAGGTAGAACGTCCCGACCTGGCCCGGCTCGCCCCGAACGGTCGCGTCGCGATCGTCTTCTCCGACATCGAGGAGTCGACGGCTCTGAACGAACGCATCGGTGACCGCGCGTGGGTCAGGCTCATCGACCGGCACGACCGCATGGTCAGCCGCCACGTCAAGCGACACGGAGGTCACGTGGTCAAGAGCCAGGGCGACGGGTTCATGATCGCCTTCGCGCAGGCCTCGGAGGCGGTGCGATGCAGCGTGGACATCCAGCGCGAGCTCGGCAAGCGGCCCGACGGCATCCGGGTAAGGATCGGCATTCACGCAGGCAAGTCAGTGCGACGCGGTGACGATCTATTCGGTCGCAACGTCGCGATGGCCGCCAGGGTCGCGGCAGCTGCAGATGGTGGCCAGATCCTCGTCAGCGAGCCCGTCCGCGACAGCGTCACAGCCGAGGACCAGATCGCGTTCGACGACGGCCGCGACGTGGAGCTCAAGGGCTTCAGCGGAGCCCAGCGCCTGTATGCGGTCGCCCTTTAGTCCGCCGACGCCTCGTTGGCCTCGGCCAGCCGCTGGTGCAGCTTGGCCCGGATGTCGTCCGGCGTGTAGGCCTCGCGCTTGCGTTGGTCCCGCGCGACGAGCACACCTCCTGCCACGACTCCGGCGACACCAGCCAGTCCGACCAACTTCCATATACCTCGCATGCGTCAAAGTGTGCCTAAGCTTCGCTGGTGAATGCCAACACGGTCCCCTTAGAGCGCGCGCTGGCCGAGACACGTACGGGTGACATCTGGTTGTTTCGCGGCGATTCTGGCCCCGATCGCGCGATCCGGACCCTGACCAACGCTCCGGTGAATCACGTTGGGATGACGGTCGCGATCGACGACATGCCGCCACTGATATGGCATGCGGAACTCGGCCAGAAGCTGCTCGACATGTGGACGGGCACCCATCATCGTGGCGTGCAATTGCACGATGCGCGCCAAGCAGTGGAGCAATGGATGGGCCTGTACGAACAGAAGTGCTGGCTGCGCCAACTGACCCCCTTCGCCACGCGCGAACAGGAGGACAAGATGTTGCGCACGATCGCACGACTGGACGGAACGCCGTTCCCCACCACCGCAGGCGTCTTGACACGCTGGTTCCGCGGACGCGTACCAACGCCCAACGACTTCACCCGCGGGATCCCCGTCGTCGACGACAAGGTACGCGAATTGAGCCAACGAAAGAAGGCCAGGAAGCGTTCCGTCGGATTGGAGACCGCGTACTGCGCGGAGATCGTCGCCGTCACGTACGAGGACATGGGTCTGCTTGCGACGGAAAAGGATTCGAACTGGTTCGACCCCGGCAAGTTCTGGAGCGGCGACAGGCTCCCACTCGCACCCGGGTACGACCTGAGCGACGAGATCTCCGTCGTCCCGTAACGAACCGATCTCCTTAGTTGTCGTTCGCCCCGCAGGCGTTACACCATTGAGCCATATGTCACATTCAGAATTTCTCGCTCATTTCGGCGGTTCTACAGAGTGGTTCGGTTCGTCGATATTCCCCCGAGGTCGGCGAACCGAACCATTTTTCATTGACGGTCGGGCGCTTGCCTTTTCGTTGCGAAATCATCGCGTGTAACGCTCGCCGCCTGTCGACACACTCAGCTATATCGGCTCGTCGACGTTCATCCCCGAGGTCGGCGGGCCGACTAAGACCTTTTGTCGCTGCCCAGCACGCGACGCACGATGAATCCCAACAGGTCGGCTGCGCTTCACCTGATGGAAGAACGTTGTGCCGACCGGATCCGCTCACCCGATTGCGGGTATATGGCCACACCATTAGCCGCCGACGTGTGCCCTCCCCGTGACCTTCACGCGACTGGAGCACTGCACGCTCATCGTCATGGCGGTAGTCGAAGTGATCTACGCGGCGGCGGCCACGCTGTGGATCGTGGTGGTGCTCGCGGCGCTGTGCTTCGGCGGCGTCGTGATCGCGAAGTACCGCAGGAGGCGGCGGCGCATCAGCAGGGTGTTCGACGCGGCATGCATGCCGCTCGCGCTCGTTGCGACAATGGTCAACGACTTCGCCCATCCCACGCCGGTTCGGCGACGACGATAGAACGCGTTACGCGCCAACCCAATTCGCTGCACGGATGCTAGTGGCGTACGCGCCGTCGGCATACCCGTTGCGCTCGCAGTGCGTGTGCTCTCCGGCTAGCACCATCCTCCCGTGGAAGGGCTGACCCAACGCGTCGAGCATCTCTGGTTCCGCTCCCAGCCCGCAACTGGTGTAGACGCCACCGGCGAACAAGTCATGCGCCCACGAAGTCACCGCTGCCGCAACGGGTTCGGGCACCGGATGCCCGACCACCTCAGCCAGCACATCGGCGAACCACCTCGCGGCGTACGCGGGCGGCCGGTCCGCAACGTCGACTGCCACACTGTGAACCAGGTGCGCACACAGCACCGGACCGGCACCGAAGGTCTCCAGGTCCATCACCCACAAGACCGGCTCGTTCTCGTCGGGCGAATAAACCATCAGGTGCGAAATGCCGTGCTCGTGCCAGAACGGTGTTTCGAACCGGAGCGCGATCTTCTCGTAGCGGCCGAAGCTCAGCGCGGCGATGGCAGCTTACGTTGGCTCCGGTAGCGGCGGATCGAATCGCGGGCTCCCCCGCTTCAGTACGCCCAGCGGCACGGTGACGATCGCATGTGACCCGTCTCGACGGAACCGTCGGCGCAAGCCACGCGGACTCCGTCGGCTTCGACCACCACCGATACGACCTCGGTGGTCAACGCGACGTCGATGCCGGACGCCAGCGCGTCGATCACCGATCGGTAACCGCCCCTTGGCAAGTCACCGAGTGACTCGCCTCCGAATCCAGCGTCGTCGTTGAACCAACGCAGCGTTTGGGTATCGGCGAGGTGTCCCGCGTCGGCCTCGACGTCGAAGATGAGCGCCTGACGCGCCCGTCGTGCATCGGTGCCGACGTATCCGCGCTCGGCGATGAACCCTTCGATCCCGTCGCGTGCCGAGGAAGCTGGGCCGAGCCTTTCGAGCAGGGTTTCGGCGACCTCCCCGAACGCCTCGACGACCTGGTGGAACGACGTATCGACCTCGCCAGCATCGAGGAGCCTTCCCTCTGCCCGGTCGTAGACCGACAGCGCTGGGAGTGGTTCGCCGGGATCGCGGGCGATCGCGTGTTCGTCCCAGAAGGCTGTTAGCGGACTGCCGATCGGGTGGTGAATCCAGGACCCACCGAGGTCAACCGGTACGCCTGCGAGGTCGATGGTGTGCAGTCGACCACCGATGCCGTCGCGCGCCTCCAGCACCACGTAGTCGATGCCTGCCTCGCGGAGCCGCGACGCCGCGGCCAGCCCGGCAATGCCAGCGCCGACGACGACGACCCGATCGACCCGCCCCCCGCACCACTCACAGAATGAGCATGCTCCGATAGCAGTCAAAACGGAATCGGTCCCTATAGCCGGCAAAAGGGCACCACGCACCTCGCCGTCACTCACCGCAGGCATACGAGAGTTGGTTGCGTCGGAGACGATTTCCCGTTCGCGCCGAACCAGGCACGTCAGGCCCGGTAGTGCGACGTTCCGTCGATGATTTGGACGAACGACGCAACGCTGACGGTTCCCGCTCCCAATCGGCCCACACATCGCGAATTACACATTGAGCTGGCGCACGCAACCATGCCACAAAACGCAATGGTTCCAACGGTTTTGGACAACAGGAGCATTGAATGGGTCAGCGTCGGCAATCGGACGATTCATTGCTTGGTCACTGACACCGCTGGTGATGCAGGTGTGAACAGAGGGCTGGACATGTCCACCTTCCAGTCGGATGTAGGCGTAGGGCCTACGAGAGCCGCCCCTTCCCCGCTGGCCGTCGGCCACGCGTCACAGATCCCGCCGAGTGAGTTGCCCAGCGAGCACCAGGTGGCGATGTACTCGGTCGACGCGACGCCATCGTCGGAACGATCAAAGCACCCGACGCGGCCGGCAAGCCCAGCAGCACGTGCGTCTGCGGGTTGACGCGGAGAGTTAAGTAGGTGCGCACTGAGCCCAGGGCAGCGCGTCGCGCGCACACTTGGCCCGTGGCTGACCAAGATAGCGACCGTGAACAAGCTTTGCGGAGCTTGCCGCTCACGTACTCATTGGCGCTACGGCTTAGGGATGTCGGTGTGGCGCCCGAGGTGATCAGCGAATACATCGGCGTCGATGAATCAGCGCTGGACGGCATTCTTCGGATCGCAGAGGCGAAATTCATGGCCGCCAAGAATAGGAACGAGAGGTGATCCATGCGGCTCAGTATGGCCATTCACTGATTCCGAAGCAGTCGCTGATCCCCGCCGCTACTCCGGCACGGATTCGGCGCTAGTCGTCTGACAAATGCCCTGCGCTGCGACTGCATCTCTTACGCTATCCGAATGTGGCTGACGTGGCCGTTGGTCGGCCGTTCCGAGGAAATGCGCCTCATCGCAACTGCATTGTCGGACCCAGACTCGGCTGGCATCTTGATTCGTGGGGCCGCCGGTGTCGGCAAGAGTCGGATCGCCCGCGAAGCCCTCGACGCCGCGGCATCGCGGGGATGCGAAGTGCGTTGGGTAGCGGGAACATCCTCGGCACGGTCTCTGCCGTTGGGAGCACTCGTGGCCTGGGCCGGAAGGTCTAGCGACAGCCTTGAGTTGGTCAGTAGCGCGATTCGAGCGCTGAGTGCTGCGGCTCCGGGTAAGACGGTTGTCATCGGTGTCGACGACGTGGTCTTGCTTGACGATTTATCGACATTCGTCGTGCACCAGATTATTGAGCGGCGGGCCGCGAAGGTGGTGCTCACCCAGCGCACCGGTGAGCCGATTCCCACTGCCACTCAGGAGCTTTGGAAGGAGCAGTCGTTTTACCGGCTCGACCTCCAACCGCTGTCAGCCAAGGAAGCCGCGTCGCTGGTGTCGGCGACGTTGGGCGGCCCGCTGGAATCGGCAGCAGCCGAGCACCTCTGGCGACTGACGCGCGGCAACGCGCTGTACTTGCGCAACATCGTCGACATTGAGGTCGCCAAGAAAAGACTGGTGCAACAGGACGGCTTTTGGCGCTGGTCTGGCGATCCGGTCGTGCCGCCGGACCTGGTCGATGTGATCGAGTCCAGGATCGGGGCATTGTCCGCGTCGATAAGCGATGTCCTCGACGTCCTGGCCGTATGCGAACCCATTGCCCTTTCGTTGCTGAGGCGAATCGTTGATCCGGCGGCGATCGAGGCGGCGGATATGCGGGGTCTCATCACACTCGATCACGTCGACGGCCGTGTGGAAGTGCGAGTGGCACACCCGCTCTACGGCGAGGTGCGTCGCAAGCGCGCGGCCGAGACACGGTTGCGGCGGTTGCGCGGCCTAATCGCCGATGAACTTGCCCGATCCGACGACGGTGACGACCTCCGCACCGTGGTGCGACGCGCCGAGCTGAGTATCGATTCCGATCTCGAACCGGACCCGGAACTCCTCACGAGGGCCGCCCACGGCGCGTTTTCGTTCGCCGACATGCCCATGGCCGATCGACTGGCCGATGCCGCAATCCGTTCGGGCGCTGGAGCGCCAGCGTTCATCACCCGTGCGCTGGCGCTTTTCTGGATCGATCCACGCCAGGGCGACGAAATGCTCGCACGCACTCCCACGACCGGTTTCACTGAGGACGATCACATCCTTCTGAACGTCGCCCGGGCTGGAAACACGCTCGTCGGGCTCGCCGACCCCGTGAAAGCGAAGAAGCTCATCGACGAGCTGTCGCGGAGCGCATCGGCGCGAACCCGTAGTTGGGTTCACGGCCTGTACGCCCATTATTGGGTGAGTCTGGCTAGGCCCGACAAGGCGGTGAAAGCAGCGGAGAGATTCGTTCTCGACGAGCTACCCGGAACAGCGCCTCAATGGTCCAGTTCGGTGCTTGTCACGGCATATGGAGACAGCGGCCGCATCACCGAGGCGGTGGCCGCGGCGGAAAAGGGCTACTCCCTCGTCGCTCAGTATCGCGATGCTCCGGACCTGCTCTTGCAGATTGGTGACAGACACGTCGGGGCACTCTGGCAGGCAGGACGGATCAGCGAGGCTCGGCGGGTGGCCACGAAGGTGCGCGATCAGGCGGCCGACATACCGGGGATTGTCCCGTTGCTGAACACCGCGCTCGCGGGTCGCGCAGCCCTCCTAAGCGGTGACCTTGACGAGGCGTGCTCGCTGCTGGAAGCGATCGTCAATCCCCTTTTCGCAAGGGGCGACTTTCAGGGCTTCGGTTACCGGTATGAAATCTCCTACGCAACAGCACTTGCCATGCGTGGCGTGGTCGACAAGGCCAATCTCGCGCTTGCACACCTTGGACAGCACCGCCACCCGAGCTGTCAATTCGTAGACTACGAGCGCCAGTTGGCTCAGGCGTGGCTAGCGGCCAGTCAAGGCGCGGCGAGCGATGCGATAAGCAGCGCATTGACCGCAGCCGTAAATGCCCGCGCCAACGGCCAATTCGCAGCCGAGGTCGTATGCCTGCAGACGGCAACGCAGTTCGGTGACCCGACATCCGCGCCTCGTCTGCGTGACCTCGAGGCAATCGTCGAGGGCCCTCGCGTGGGTGCAGCCAGACGTTTCGCCACCGCGCTGGCCAGCAGCGATGCAGCTGAATTAGCAGCTGTATCAAAAGATTTTGAGGAGATGGGCGACCGTGTCGCGGGTGTCGACGCTGCCGCATACGCAGCGCTCGCCTATCGCAAGCAGGAGCGCCGCGGATCAGCGTTGAATTGCTCCACGCGAGCCGAAGCCCTCGCCGCGCAGTGTGGCGGCGCCAGTACCCTAGCGCTTCGTGAGGCCGCCGTGCCGTTGCCGCTGAGCAGGCGCGAACGCGAGATCGCCGCACTGATCGGTCGGGGCCTGTCCAATCCCGAGATAGCCCAACGCCTGACGCTGTCGAGGCGCACCGTGGAAAGTCACATCTACCGGGCGATGGCCAAGACCGGTGCGACCACCCGTGAGGAACTCGCAGCACTCATGAGGAGCGGTGATCCCGCGTTCGCGATCGATTCAGGGCCGTGACTGGGTTGGCTGCAGCGATGTTGGCGCTCTGGCATGCAGAGCGTGAGGAACGTCGCGACAACAACTGACGAGGCTTGACCATGGGCGAGTTCTGACCTGAGACGCCATCGATCCGCTCGCACACGCTGGCGAATATGCGATGGGCCCATCGCCGAACACCACCGACACTCGGCGCAATTCAGTGAGAACGCGCCGTCGCAAACAAAATTGCAGTGCGCACTTACTTAACGCGCGCCGAACCGGTCGGCCGCAGTATTACCCCTCGACGGTAGGTACGCGGCCCGGTGCCAGCGCCGTTGTCAGACCGCGCAACCAACGCAGCCATGCGAGAGAGGGATTCCCAAAATGTCCGATCGCAGTGGACACGTCCCGACATCCAACTGGAGCGCCGCGAGGCACATCGGTCGCATTGGCGCACTGGCCGTCGCGTTAGGAGTAGTGACAGTCCGGCGACATGCCACGCGTGTGACGGTGTCGATCGGGGTCGCCGCTCTGGTGGTGACGGTTGCGGCGGCGCCGGTTTCCACGCAGTCGGCGGCCGTGAAACTGTCGGCCGACTCAACGGCGCTACTCGTATGCGGGATTAGCTGCCCAACGTGGAATGACGCCCACGTCGAGGACATCAAGAACCAGTTCATCGCGCCGACCCATCCCGGTCAGGACATCGCCTACGTCGCGGTGACCACTCCCTCAGAGGTTTGGCCTCTCACCGGAGCCTTTCGGTTCTTGGGACTTCTGGGTTTCGGGGAGCCGGGCTGCACCCAACCTGGTGGAGATTGTTGGCCAGATTATCCGTTGTGGAAGCTGTCCGGGCTGTTCGACCTCACGTACGACCAATCGGTCCAAGCGGGAGTCGCCGATCTGGAGGCGGCGATGGCTGCGGCCGGCAACGATCATCTAGTGATCTTCGGCGATGACCAAGGCGCGAACGTCGCGAACGTCATGAAACGCAAGCTCGCCGAGCAGTATCCAGAGGGAACCGCTGCTCCCGATATCAACTTCGTGTTGACCGGTGATCCGAACGTGCCCAACGGCGGTCTTCACGCCCGGTTTCCGGGCCTCCATGTCCCAATCGGGTGGACGTTCGACGGCCCCGAGCCGACTAACACCCAGTTTCACACCGACGTCATCATTCGGCAGTACGACGGCATCGCCGATTTCCCGCTCTATCCGCTCAACCCATTCGCCACCCTGAATGCGCTCCTGGGCATCGTCTACGTTCACCCGTTCTTTTCCGATGTCAGCCTGCCGCCCGATCCGACGACGTCGCCGGCCTATCAGGGAACGTACGGGGACAGCAGCTACTACTTCTTCGAGACGCAGGACTTGCCGTTGTTCGGACCGCTGCGCACGCTGGGCGTGCCTGAGCCGTTGATCGACGTCGTCGAGCCGTTCTTCCGGGTGCTGGTCGAACTGGGCTATGACCGGACCATCCCGCCGTGGCAGCCCACCCCGGCGCGGCTCGTGCCGCCGCTGGACCCTGCGAAGGTGATCAGCGATCTCGCCGGTGCAATCCGCGAGGGCGCCGCCAACGCTGCAGCACTCTTTGCTATCTCCGGCCCGGTGCACGAGTCCCCACTAATGGCTCTCGCCGCACCGGCCGACAAAGCCGCTGGTAACGACAAACTCGCGCAACTGATATCTACGGACATGGCGCCACCGAGCAACCTGCCGACTGACATGGAGCTGTTGAATTCGACGGATCACACGGCGCCGAATACGCAGGCACCGACGGACACCGCGCCGTCGGTGCGGACGATGAGATTGTTCAGCGACAGGAGCGGAACGACTCAGGCATACGACAAGCTGCCAAGGCTGGCGGAAGTGGGTGGTTCTCCGCCTTCGGATTTAGCCTCGCCCTCCGAGCTGATCAAGCGGACTCTGCGATCCATGACACCGCGGCTCGTTGCCGGTGAATCGCCAGTCGCGAAGAGGGAACCGCGCAGATTTGCGCACGGAGGCAACGATTCGACGACGACGACCAGCCCACACAGCCGAACCACTTCGGACATCGAGACCAGGGCTGCTGACACTCCCCACCGAGTCCGCCAAGCTCTATCTGGCCACCGTGTTCGACCTGTATAGCCGACGGCTGATCTCGCGTTCGCCGCCATCAGATGACGAGGCTGGGGCGGGTCATCGTTCACGTCGACCGCGGCCCGACTTGCGCGGCCAGCGCTTTCACGACGCTGTGCCGAACCATCGGGGACGCAGCGGCAGCATGGCCAAGCCGCCGAAATTGCGTAGCCTGCGCACTGGTGACCGTTCATACTGAGGCACATGGATCAGGGCGAGAACCGCGCACCCGACGAAGTCGTCCTCATGCCCAAACCCCTTGGCACGAAGCCGGATTCGGCGCGGCGCTCACCGCAAGAAAAGAAGCAATTGAGCGACGACAAGGACCGTCGCAATTCGCACGGCCAGAGCGACAAAGCGCCGCGAAAGATCATCCCGCGCCACAAACGTCGGGTCAACAGAGGCAACCGGCACCGCGATCGCCAAGCATTCCAAGGATCTACCGGCATCCACCGACCCGATGTCGACGACATGGCAGAAGACCGGCTCCATACTCGGCGACGCAAGAGATGGCGCAAGTACGCCGACGAGACGCTTCGCGAAGCCGTCCAACGCAAACTCGAACGCAGGCAACGTGATTCCGAGCCCTAGGGCGCCTCACAAGCTCGCGAGCCGACAGCTCGCCGCTCAATCGCGGTCGGAGGCCGCTGTCTTTTCAAGGGCCTGATCGATGACCTTCTCTATGACGGCCGCGACGGCGCACCACGGTTGATGACTGCGCTGAGCCTCGAGGCTACGCGGATGCGGTCAGAGTCCACCGCGAAGCCAAGACATCGCAGATCCTTCGCTGCTCTGCTTCGCCGTGATCGTGCATGAGGAGCCCTTCGATGGTGAAGATGCCTATCGTCACCTCGGCGTCCACGGTCGGGGTGGAAACTCCGGCGCTCTCCAATTCGTAGCGGAACACACTGCCGGTGATCAGATGAAAATTGCGATGCCATTCGGCGAGTGCAGGTGAGTGCTCGACCCTGGCATGGACGGTGGTCACCAGGCGGCTCATCTCCGTGAGTTGACGCAACACCCAGAGCAGCCGAGCCGCAATCGGCTCGCCGGCGACATCTTGATACTGCGGCCACACGTCGGCCAGGACGGCGGTCAACACTGCAATCAGCACGTCGTCCTTATCCCCGAAATACCAATAGATGGTGTTGGGTGCCACCCCGGCTTCCTTGGCCAGCCGGCTCATCGAAGTGGACTCGTAGCCATCGTCGATGAACAGTCGCCGCGCCGCCGCGACGATTTCCGCACGCTTCTCATCGGCGGCCTGCTGACGCTTGTTCCGCGCCATGAGGCCCTCCCATCGGTCGGCTAGATCACACCATGTTGAATGCCGTTCAAGGCACTGTTAACTTTAGTTGAATGGCATTCAACATATCTGCCCAAGGAGTTTTTCGTGACTCAGCAAGGTAGCTACGTCCGACACAACGTGACCTTCTCGTCCGACGCCACACCATGTGCCGCCTGGCTGTATCGCCCTGATGGCGTCCAGAATCCGCCCATCGTCGTTCTGGCCCACGGTTTCGGCGCGTTCCGCGAACTGCGCCTGGACGCCTACGCGGGACGGTTCGCTCGAGCTGGGTACGCCGCGTTGGTGTTCGACTACCGATACTGGGGCGCCAGCGGAGGCGAACCCCGCCGCATCCTTGACATCGCCAAACAACACGCCGACTGGCGGGCCGCCATCGCCTACGCCCGCACTCTCGAAGGCATCGACACCAGCCGCGTGGTGGCGTGGGGTTCCTCGTTCGCCGGTGGGCATGTACTGGACCTGGCCGCACACGACCGTGAACTGGTCGCCGCCATCGTCCAGGTACCCCACGTCACCGGACCGGCATCCGCATTCTCACAGTCGCCAAAACTGGTCTCGCGCTTGGCGGTGGCCGCGCTGCGCGATCAGGTCGGTGCGTCGCTTGGACGGCAACCGCATCGCGTGAAGACCATCGGCACGCCAGGCGAGGTCGCGATGATGACGTCCCCCGGTGCGTATGACCTCGTCATGAGAATGGCCGGGGACAAGCGCGACGAACTACTGCTCGCCAACGACGTCGCAGCCCGCATCGCCCTACGCATGCCGTTCTACTCACCGGGCCGCAACGCCGCCAAGATCACCGCGCCGACACTGGTCCAACTCGCCCGCAAGGACGACGTCACCCCCTACGCCACCGCCCAGAAGGTCGTGGCCCGCATCCCCCACGGCGAAGTCCGCTCTTATGACATCACGCACTTCGAGCCGTACCTGGACCCGCACTTCGAGGAGATCGTCACCGACCAAGTCGACTTCCTGACCCGCCACGTCCCCATGAAGTGACCCCACGGCGTCCGTTTGGCTTACACCCGCTTCATCGGCTCGGCCATGATGGCTGACGCACCACCCAGACGGGGCCGCTGCCGGGTCGCGACTACTTCTGCCTCTCCAACGGATAGGCATATGGGTCAGCCTCGCCACCAACGGTTTCCGGCATCGGATAGTAGGTCTTGATGAGCAGGTTCCCGTCGTCATCCCAGGCGAAGGTCTCGATGCTATGTGCCACTCCCACATTCGGTTCGATGCCGAAGTGGTTCTCGCACACCCACGCCATCTCGTTCCGCCAGGGCGCGGCGTTCACGTTCGTGGCGTTCGACCTGATCTTGGGTGTAGCGGCGGAACTACGCATTGTCGACGACCCCTCCCGTCGCTGTCGAGGTATCCGTCGAACTCTGGATGCTGTCGCAGGAAGTCGTCGTATGCGGCCGCACCTTAGCGGCCCTGCCGCTTGCACAGGTCGATTATGCGCGGGTCGGTGTTGATGCCGGTCCTCATCATTTCAAGAATGGCGCATCGGGACCGCCGAACGACACGAAATATTCGCTGCCAGAAGCAGCAGTTATGCGGAGATTGGACGAGGGATGTCACGCGGTTGTTGCGCGCGGCGATCGCCGCACACAACTGATCAACATTTCGTGACAACGCGAAGATAATCGAAGCGGGGGGAAGGGGCGCTCGCCCGATCTGACTGCGGACCACGACAGAAACACCCCACGGTCCGTGCGTGGCGTGGCATCAGCGACGGGGCTCTACGGCCCCGGGGGCGAACTGCATGAGCTTGGGCGGTCCGGTGCGAAGCGAAAGCCACCAGGGGCCGTCCTTGGCTTGCCGAGCGGCTATGTCTGTCCACCTCGTGGCCACCCGAATGAGCTGGTCCCACGCCGGGCTATTGCCGATCTTGCCGTGCAGGTGAACCACTTTCAGCTTGTGGGCGATTGCCAGGGTCGCCTCCGTTGGCCGCGTCCGCAGGTGTCGATCGTTGGTGATCATGACCCAGCCGCGGTCTCCGACGATCGGAATCCAGTCGACGTCATCGATCCCACGGGGCAGTAGTTCCTCGATCGGTGGACGACTGAATCGCGCAGTGTCGCGACGTACGGCGACCATCCCATTGCCGAGGCTGAGCAGGTTCTCATCGACGACGTAGACGACGTCTTCGACTTGGACCATGTGGGTGTGATCCGGCCGTCAGGCGGCCAGCCGGTACCGCTCGGTGTAGACCTTCGCGTCATCGACCTGTTGCAGGCTCAGCCCATAGTCAGCGGCCACATCCTCGGGCCGCTCGCCGGCCTCCACCATCCCTGCGATGGTGACCGGCGAGATCCGGGTGCCGGCGAAGGTCGGCTGTCCACTGAATCGGCCCGGATTGATCACAATGTCCGAAAAGTCTTTATCAGCAGGAAGTTCCGCGATGATCTGATCACCCTGCTCATCGAAATCGAGCGCTGATCGCTCTGCGATCCACTTAGCGTCGCCGATAAGCAATTGGCCGGTTCGAACCGCGACGGAGTGCTCGGGCATACCGACAACGTCGCCTTCTAGGGTGACCTCGCGGTCGTACACCGAGAGGAACGGCCTAAGGTGAGCGAGCGGGTACTGAAGCCCGAAGTTCTGGCGAAGCGCGTCGACGGTCTCGCGCAACCGAGCCATACGAATCTTCTTGATGTCGCGGTATTCAGCCAGCATCCGCGCCTCGACGAACTCACCCCACGTGACCCAAGCGTCGTCTTCGCGAGGGACCACGCGCAGAACGGGCTCATAGTAGACGCCAGCGCGCTCGTAGCCGTTTATCCAGCGCTTCGCCGTGCCGGGGGTTAAGCCAATCAGTCGGTCGACTTCAGCGAACACGTAGACCTCACGGTCCAGCATTGAGGACGTCGCCACAGAGCCAAGCATGACACAAGGTATCAGCAGGCAGCGACGTATTCAGTACCCGCCTTTCACGGGCCCCCGGAGCTCCGCGGCCAGGGGCACGAGAGGCGGATTCCTGGATGATTCAGAGAAGTAATGGGCGGTCCGACTGCGCGCCATGGTCGTGGACTGGGGTGGCTGGCAGAGTATGTCAACGATGACACCCGCGAGCGGTCGAAGAGTTTCCGTACCAAGGCGGAAGCGAAGACGTGGCTGGATGACACGGTCGCGGCGTTGATGTCGGCAGCTACGCCGATCCGAGGTTCAACAAGGTCATGTTCTCGAGCTTCTACCGGGAGTGGTCGAAACGTCAGGTGCGGCTACCTGGCACGTTGCAGGCGATGAACTTCGCCGCTGGGTTGGTGTCGTTGGGCGATGTCGCGTTCGTCGATCTGCGGGCCTCCCAGATAGCGTCCCGCGGATTGGTGGACTTCGGATCTGGCGTGGTTCACGCGCTGTGATCAGCGAGTCATGTTGAACGCTAGGCGATTTGGTGTTGTTTGGCAAGCGCTTCCGCGGCGTGTTTCTTAGCGATGACGGCCCGGAGTTCGGCCATGGAGACATCGGAGAGGTAACGGCGGGTGACCTGCCATTCGTCGTGGGCCTCGATGACCACGGCGGTGGCCAACCGCAGGAACGCGGCCGGGTTGGGGAAGATCTCCACGACATCAGCGCGACGCTTGATCTCCTTGTTGAGCCGCTCGATGGGGTTGTTCGACCAAATCTTCTGCCAGTGCGCTTTGGGGAACGCGGTGAACGCCAGCACGTCGGTCTTTGCCTCGCCCATCATCGCCGGCCACCTTCGGAAAGGATGCCGCCAGGGTGTCAGCGACGCGGTCCCACTGCGTCGCGACCTCCCCGGGATCGGTGTCAGCGAAGATCGTCTTGACCGCCGCGGTCACCGCCGGGGCGTGTTTGGCCGACACCGCGGTATGCAGATTGCGCATGAAGTGCACCCGGCACCGCTGCCACGAAGAGCCGGTGAACTGTTGTCCCACAGCAGATTTCAGTCCGGCGTGAGCATCAGAGATCACCAGATGCACCCCGGAGAGACCACGGCCGCGCAGCGAGGCCAGGAACTCGCGCCAGAACTCGAAGGACTCGCTGTCACCGACCGCGGTGCCCAGCACTTCGCGGGTGCCCTCGATCGACACCCCGGTGGCGACCACGAGGGCCGCAGAGACCACGTGAGCACCGACTCGGACCTTGCAGAAGGTGGCATCGCAGAACACGTACGGAAACTGGGTGTGGGTCAAGCTGCGGGTGCGGAAGGCGTCGATCTCCTTGTCCAGGCCAGCGCAGATGCGGGAGACCTCGGACTTGGAGACGCCACTGTCGACGCCCATCGCGGCCACCAGGTCATCGACGCTGCGGGTGGATACCCCGTGCACATAGGCCTCCATGATCACCGCGTGCAGCGCACGGTCGATGCGCCGGCGCCGCTCCAGCAGCGAGGGAAAAAACGAGCCCACGCGCAACGTGGGGATCTGCACTTCGATGTCACCGGCGGTGGTCGACACCGTTTTCGGTCGGTGCCCGTTGCGGTGCGTACCGCGCCCGCCGGTGCGTTCGTAGCGGCCGGCGCCGATCGTCTCGGTGGCCTCGGCCTCGATCAGCGCCTGCAATCCAGCGCGGATCAACTCGGCGAACACCGCCCCGGCATCGGCGGACTTCAACGCATCGAGCTGAGCAAGCAAGGCAGAATGATCCTGGGTCATCGCGTCGTGTGTCCTTTTCGTGAGTCACTTTGGTCGGTAACTCACTGACCACTACGCGATGGCCCACCCCAACACCGTCAACGACACACCCCGGACCTCAGCCCCGGCCGGCCCCTTCTGAAACCCCACCACCCCAAGGGACTTACCCCGGGAATCTGCGTCGCGATCTTGTCAACGGCTGCCCTTCTCGGCGCGACTACCTGGCGAGCGATATCACCAACGACCTACCAACGCCACCTCGTAGCTCCCACGCGCCAGGCCCGGTGGCACCTGTGGGCAGTGCTTGGCTGGCCCCGCGTTGAGAAGGCCTGCGGGTTGTCCAGCTCAGAGCAATTCAACCGGACCAACATGAAAGGCGAGTCCAACACCTCCATCAAATGTACTCACCCGCAGGTGATTAGCGTGTGTCCGCGTTGAATTGTTTGTTGCGCCTTACTGTTCGAGTTCGGACAGGCCAGACAGTAGACGAATTGCAGAAGGCAGTTCCCGCGATACGCGACTCGGTTCGGGCGCATGCTGCCCGATCAGTGGTCGTTTCGCCGGGCACTGTGCGCATGGAGTTCGTTCTTGCAGAGCTTCTCTCGACCTCTCGGACAACATCTTTCCCCAGCGGAGCGCACACCTCTCAAATCTGCATGGGACGCCGCGAGGACGGCACACCCTGGATGCTTCGGTCGCGGAGCGGCAAACACTCACTGTCGGCTGCTCAGGCTCGGGAAAAGGCTCCATCTTCTTGGGTATCGCAGGCGGTCTCGGTCCAGCGGTCAAACACGGAACGGTGAAACTAATGGCCATTGATTTGAAGTACGGAATCGAAGTAGCCATGGGTGCCAGGCTCTTCACCAAGCTCGCAACAACTGAAGGCGAACGCAGCGGCGGTTCTCCAGGCCGTCGAGGAACTCTGCGACGCACGCGGTCGCCGGATGGCCAGCAACGCTCGATCTCATAAAACGACCACTGCGGAGCCCCTGATCGTTGTGCTCATTGACGAGCTTTCGAGCCTGACCGGCTACATGCGCGATACGAACCTAAAGAAGCAAATAGCGAACTCGCTGTCCACCATTCTCAGCAAGGGCCGCGCGGTCGGCATCGTGGTCGTTGCGTTCACGCAGGACCCGCGCAAAGAGATCACGCCCATGCGCGGGCTCTTTACCCAAACCGTCGCGTTGGGGTTGCGATCCCGAGATGAGGTCACAATGGCGCTTGGTGACGGCCTCGCGGACGCAGCACCCGCCCACCGAATCAATCCTAATGAACCAGGAACTGGATACGTCGTCGACGAGGACGGATCGATTCTGCGCGTGAGAGCTGACTACTGGCCCGACCTGGTGATCCGCCAAGTCGCCACGACGTATGGCCAGTCGTGAGATGGGCATCATCGTGAAATCACCGACATACAGCCACAATCCGCAGCCAGCAGCGAGATTTCCCAACTGCTCACCGCAGAACAAGTTACGCAGCTGCTTGGGGCGTCGGCTGCGACAGTTAGTCGGTGGGGCGCCCAGCGTGACAGCGGCGAGGATGCCGGCCCTCCTTGCTACGCCTTGTCGGACCGGGTTCGGCGTTGGGACGCGGCCGAGGTTCAACCATGGCTGCGAAGGGCCCGCCGGTAATGGCCGGCAACATCCCGCGGGGTATCCGAAAGCGCCTCAATGCAGCCGGGGAGCCCCGCTATCAAGTCCGCTATCTGCTCCGCGATCCTGACGCACTGTCAGGCTGGGTTGAAACTTCGGCCACGTTCCCGACCGTGCGCGAGGCGAAGGCATTCAAATCCGAACGCGACAACGAGGCCGCGCTCGGTGCACGTCGGTTCGATCCACGCCTCGGCGGCACACCACTCAGCAGGGTCTCGACGCAGTTCTCCGACTCGAAGAGACCTGCGGTGTCTCCGAAGACGTGGAGCGGCTACACCCAGCACTGGGAACTGCGCATCGCACCGCGGTTCGGACACATGCCAGTCGACGAAATCACCCGCGCCGACGTTCAGGCGTTCGTTGACGGCCTGACGGTCGGCCCGTGGCGAAGGTGTCCACGCTGCGTCTCCTGCGGTCGATTCTCGACGTCGCACACCAAGACGGTCGCATCCACCGCAATCCGGCCCTCGGCGTCTCAGCGGGCCGCATTGCCGAGCGGTAGCGTCACCGCTACCTGACCGCTCACGAGGTCCAGAGGCTCGCCACGGCCTGCGGCGATCAGGGTGACGTGGTGACGATACTGGCCTACACCGGCCTGCGCTGGTCCGAACTCGTCGGGCTCCGGGTCAAAGACATCGACCTGACCGCGCGTCGCCTCTACGTCCGACGGGCCGCGCCCGAAGTGGAAGGACGCATCATCATCGGGCCACCCAAGACCCGAGCCGGCATCCGCACCGTCCCGCTCCCCCGAGTCGTCGTCGACATCCTCAAGACGCGGATCGGCGGGCGGGAACCCGATGAACCCGCCATCACGTCACCCAATGGCGCGATGCTGCGCTCCAACAACTGGCGTCGACACACCCACTGGAACAAAGCCCTAAAGAAGACCAATCTGGCTCCGCTGACCATCCATGATCTACGCCATACCTACGCCAGCCTGGCCCGAAAGTCCGGCGCTGATCTTCGCTACGTGCAGAAGACCATGGGTCACTCAACGCCGACCGTCACGGCGAACATCTACAGCGACCTCTATGCCGACGAACTGGACCAGGTCGCGACCAACCTCGATCAACTTCACGCGACTGAGGTTCACACACCGAAGACCGGACAAGAACCGGACGAATCGAACTGACAACCGAGTGCATGACCCGTGTCGATGCAGGTAAAGAATGGTGGCCAGGGCCGGGATCGAACCGGCGACCTTCCGCTTTTCAGGCGGACGCTCGTACCAACTGAGCTACCTGGCCGGAAGGCATGACACTGCCTCGCCGTACTGGCGACCCTGACGGGACTCGAACCCGCGACCTCCGCCGTGACAGGGCGGCGCGCTAACCAACTGCGCCACAGGGCCTTGCTTTACTGCTGCCTTGCTTTACTGCTGCTCCGACGTCGCCGCCGGTGCTCGTACCCCCAACGGGATTCGAACCCGTGCTACCGCCGTGAAAGGGCGGCGTCCTAGGCCGCTAAACGATGGGGGCCAAAGCCGAATCTCTTCGGGGTGCTCGCAACGTGGCAGACGTTGTGAGCTTCGATAGCTTAGGTTATCGGTACCCGAATCCTCAAACGAGGCCCGTCTACGCCGGGAAGTATCCTTCTGTGGATCGAGTTCAGTTCCACCCGCCCCTATAGCTCAGTCGGTAGAGCTACGGACTTTTAATCCGCAGGTCCCAGGTTCGAGCCCTGGTGGGGGCACAGGCAGGTTTCGCAGCTAGAGGTCGCTGTTTGGCGATGTCCCCATCGGACCACTTGCAATCACCACCCCATCGTGTGGTGGCGCTGGCTTTCCAACGGCGGTAGATGGCCTCACGCCAATAAGCCGGCCCGCGCCGCAGTGAGCGCAACACGAACAGACTGATCGATCAATGCCGAGTCGATCGGGTCGCCCGTGGTGACCATGCGATAGAACAGCGGCGCTCTGAAGGTAGTGAGTAGTTTGTTGGCATCGCACGTGCCAGGAAGTTCGCCGCGCCCAACCGCCCGCCTGACCACCGGCATGGCGCGCACGGCCTGATGGTCGAAGTAATGCCGGGTGGCTTCGCCGAGCTCCGGAGATTTGAGCCCGGCGGTCAGCACGCATGCGGCGATCTGGCGCCCGACTCCGGTGTTCAGCACATCGGCTAGTTCACCGCCGAGGGCCAACAGGTCGGTATCGATGCTGCCGGTGTCGGGGACCGGCACGGCCTCGACGGACCACGACTCGAGTGCGTCCACCAACAGACTTTCCAGGGTGGGCCAGCGCCGATAGATCGTCGTCTTGTTCACCCCGGCGCGACGGGCAATGCCGTCCACGCTCAATGCCGCGTACCCACCCTGGGCCAACTCGTCAAACGTCGCGGTGAGTATCGCCTCGCGAATGCGAGCACTGCGGCCACCGGTGCGGGCACCACGAACCGCCTGCCTATTCATGACCAATCGCCTCGACTAGTTGCTTTAATTTTCATGCCGTGCCAGGCTATCACTAACGCCTATAAATGGGGCGATAAGAGAATCGACGTTGCCGCCCTTGCGACGCTCCCTTGACAGAGCCCGGCGCAGACCCCCACCGTCGCCGCCGCTGAAGCGATCGATAGCCCAGTGCGGCGGCCGGAAGAGAGGACAAATCATGCCGACCGACATGAAGGCGATTCGTCTGCACGAATTTGGTGGTCCAGAAGTGCTGCGTTATGAGACCGTCCCAGTTCCCACCCTGAAGAACGGCGAGGTTCTCGTCCGCGTTGTCGCGGTCGGCCTCAACCCGCCGGATTGGTACCTGCGCGACGGCTATGAACGCCAACAGCTTCCCGCGGAGTTGCGGCCGACGATACCGTTGCCCGCCATCCCAGGATCGGACGTATCGGGCATCGTCGAAGCCGTCGCCGACGACGTGACAACCTTCTCCGTTGGCCAGGAAGTCTTTGGCATGCTCCGGTTTCCGAGCTTTGGCGACAGCGCCGCCTACGCTCAGTACGTCGCCGCGCCGGCATCGGACTTGGCGCACAAGCCGGCCGGCATCGATCACGTCCACGCCGCGGCATCGCCAATGTCAGGCCTCACCGCATGGCAGTTTCTCATCGAACTTGGTCACGATGAGCCGAACCCACTTCAGTCAGGGACACACCGTCCCGTCCCACTCGAAGGCAAGACGGTGTTAGTCAACGGGGCCGCCGGTGGCGTTGGCCACATCTCGGTGCAGCTGGCGAAGTGGCGGGGCGCGCGCGTTGTGGCGGTTGCGTCGGGTCGCCACGAATCCCTACTGCGTGACCTGGGCGCCGACGACTTCGTCGACTACACACAGACTCGAGCCGAGGATGGGCTCCGTGACGTCGACCTCGTGCTCGACACCCTCGGCGGTCCCGACACCAGTCGGTTCCTTCGGACGCTCAAACGGGGTGGTGCGCTCTTCCCGGTCTTTCCCGGTTTCTCCGACGACCGAGCAGCCGAGGAACTCGGCGTAACCGTGTCGATGACGCAGGTGCGCTCCAACGGGCCGCAGCTCGAGCACCTGGCACGCTTGCTCGATGACAAGACGGTACGTGTTGCCATAGACAGCACGGTGCCGCTCGAGGATGCCCGTACGGCGCACGAACGTGCCGAACAGGGGCACATCCAGGGCAAGATTGTGCTCACCGTCGACTAGAGACCGACTCACCAGAGTGTGCCCATGGCGCGATCGTCACGGCACCATGAAGGCCCAACGAGCACCCACGAAAATCAAGGGTTGAGTTGCGAAGCAAGGAAACTCGCCAAACCGTGGGCGCTGGCCTCGTCACTGGGCAAGGCGGATGGCCAGACGTGGGTGAGTGTCTGCGCGGCGTCGGTGAGCGACGTTCCGCGCTTGTGGGCGCCGGGGACTTCCGATTTGCGTAGTCAACTTTGGCTGTTCACGACAGTTCATTTGGGTTCCCAAACATATTGGGCGACAATGCATTCGCTCGGGGCGCCGCTGTCTGGCAATGGGAGCCATACGCCGTACACGCGCTTACGCAAGGCCTCCCGGGTACTCCAAAGGCGACGATGCGCAGCTTGTGTCCTCGCCCATTCACCGAATCACCGCCGGGCGCCCCCTTATTGGACGCCTAGTGGCGACGCTCTAATGCTGGTTGGGGTCCGGCATCGAGAAGTCCCAGGTTCCCTCGGCGATGTCGGCGAGCCGTTGAAGATAGGCGTCTCGGCGCTCCTGGGAGGTTCCCTGCCGCTCCCGGTCCAACTCTGACACTCCGAGGTCCGCCGGGGGAAGCGCTTGCTCAGTCGCTTCGACTCCGTAGAACGGAAGATGGTCGTCGAACCCGCCTGGAGTGTAGAAGTTCAGCACCCGCGCGTCCTCGTCGGAAACAACCCGGAACGCATGGCGCGTCGATTTCGGCACCCAGACAGCGGATCCCGGCTCGGCTCGGACCACATCCTCGTCGTAGCCCAGGACGAATTCGATCTCGCCGGAAAGCATGTAGAAGCCTTCGGCCTGACGTTCGTGGATGTGCGCTGGCGGCCCGGCGCCCGCAGGGATGATTTGTTCGAGGAAGGTGAATTCGCCGAGCGTTTGGTCGGCGGACATCAATACGTCCCAAAGGACGCCGCGATACCAGTAGGCCGGTGAATCTCCGGCCTTGCCCTTGAAGACTTTGGCGGGATTGTCACTCAACGCCATCACCATCTCGCTTCCCTCACCAGACGCGTATGTCGCGCCATGTCATCACCGTACCATTGATGTCTCGGCGTGACATAGGGGTGCGCTGGGCGGTGGTGAGCGACTCCGCGCTGTCACGTCGTGTCATCGCGCGGTATCGTGCGGCTATGCCGCGATGGGAACAAGGCAGCAAGGAGCGCCTGCTGCAGGCCGCCATGGAACTGTTCGAAGAGCAGGGGTTTGACGACACGACCGCCGTGCAGATTGCTAAACGAGCGCGCGTCACTACCCGCACCTTTTTTCGATATTTCTCGGACAAGCAAGAAGTGCTATTCGCTGAGGAAAACGTCTTGCACACAACGCTCGTCGAGGAGATTCGACAGGCCGCGAATGTTGCTGAGCCGCTTCAGCTCGTGACTCAGATTCTCGCGCAATTCAACTGGGAAGGCCTGGCGTCACGCGACTCGTTACGCCGGCGAGAAGCGATGATCGCATCGACGCCCTATTTGCGCGAGCGTGAACTCATCAAGCAACACGAGATGGCAGAGGGGTTCAGCAACGCCCTTCAAGAACACGGGATTGACCCGGAAGCGGCCGGACTGGCAGCTCACGTCGGAGCTCATGTGTTTCGTACGGCCTACCGGCAATGGGTGGAAGGCGACGACAATGACGATCTGGCATCGATGACCGGCAACGTGCTTTCGTGCCTTGCTGCGATCGTGCCAGCCAACCAGTCGAGCGCACGCCGTAAGATCTCGACGAGGACGGCGCCCGAGAAGCGGGTATCGAAGTCTGCCAAGACGGCTCGCCCATCGCACCCCGCCGACCGACGTGTGAAACAACGTTGATGTACGCCAGCCGGCCGGGGCTATCAGCCCTTCGATGCTCATCGTCGCGCTACCGTGCGGCGCGCCCGTCACCATCGACGCCGGGTCGACACCAACGATCATCTAAGGGTTCGAAGCACCGAATTGCTCGCTAGGCAGTGGCGCCCGCAACGGACCGCTTCCCGAATGATTCGTCGATCCGATTGTGCCATGAGAGAGCATCTATCAAGCTGTCTGCCAACATAATTCGCGTGCCATGCGACCCTCGCGGTTGGCGCCGTCAAGCGATGACACAGTCGTGGCAGATTAGCTTGCCGTGATGATCAGCTTGCCACCCCTGGGTGTGTTGTTGCGTTCGAGCTCGGTCAGCGCCGGGATCGCGGCTTGAAGCGGCACGGTCTGAGCGATCGGCAGCCGCAACGTGCCCGTCGCACACATTTGGGCTAGCTCCTCGAGATCTTCCACGTTCAGCTGGGTCATCAGGATGTTGTAGGGACCGGGCAGCGCACTCTTGATGAACTTCTTCGCACTAGAGGGAACGATGTCGATGATGCGCCCTCCGGATGCGAGCAGGTTCCGCGCTGTCGCTGGCGCCAGCGTGCCAACGGTGTCATAGACGATGTCGAACTTCTTCGCCAACCCGCTTGGGATGGAGTCGAACTCGACGACCGGGTCGACGCCCAGCTCCCGCGCATCCCGTATACGGCTGGCACGGCAGCTCCCTCCCACGACAGCGGCCCCGCGCGCCAAGGCAATCTGGACAGCGGCCCGCCCAACCCCACCCAGACATCCGTGGACGAAGACGGATTGCCCCGCCTGCAGCTTCCCCTTG
>Ga0070669_100000785_pt1 | contig 23063 bp, 22 predicted proteins | sample KBSS53metaG_FD_64680 | JGI IMG/M metagenome (GOLD analysis project Ga0070669, IMG submission 64680) | Switchgrass rhizosphere microbial communities from Kellogg Biological Station, Michigan, USA - KBS S5-3 metaG | ecosystem: Host-associated > Plants > Roots > Rhizosphere > Soil ...
GGCGCGATGGTGTTCGTCGGGGTTGCCGCCGTGGCGTTGAGCGGCACCCTGACGCCGGCCCAGGCGCTCGGCGGCTATGCCGACCCCATCGTCTGGCTCGTGCTCTGTGCGTTCTTCATCTCGCGCGGCGTCGTCAAGACCGGGCTCGGCCGTCGGATCGCACTCGTCTTCATCCGCGCCATCGGCCACCGCTCGATCGGACTCGCCTACGCCCTGGTCGGTACCGATACCCTGCTCGCTTCGCTGGTCCCATCGAACGGGGCCAGGGCGGGCGGCGTCGTCTTTCCGGTCGCGAAGAGTCTGGCCGAGGCGTACGACTCGACTCCGGGGCCGACGCGACGGCGGCTCGGCGCCTACCTCATGGCGACCGTGTACCAGTGCGACGTCATCGCCTGCGCGATGTTCCTGACGGGCCAGGCGTCGAACGTGCTCATCGCGAAGTTCGCGAAGGACGTCGCGCACGTCGAGCTCACGTACGCACGCTGGTTCGTGGGCGGGGTGGTGCCAGGGCTGCTCTCGCTCATCCTCGTCCCGCTTCTCCTGTATCGGCTCTATCCACCCGACGTTCGCCGTACACCGGGAGCCGCGGCGTTCGCGGCCGAGGAGCTCCAGCGCCTCGGCCGGATGTCGCGCGGCGAACGAGTGATGCTGCTCGTGTTCGCGCTCATCGCCGGGCTCTGGATGAGCACGAGCTGGCACCAGATCAACTACGCCGTCGTCGCACTGGGTGGCATCTGCGCGCTGCTACTGACGAACGTGCTGACGTGGGAGGACGTGATCAGCGAGCGCAGCGCGTGGGACGTCTACATCTGGTACGGCGGACTGGTGCAGATGGCGGCCGCGTTAGGCGAGACGGGCATCACCAAGCGGTTCGCGGAGTCCGCCGCCGGGTTCACGGCCGGATGGATGTGGGGTGCGGCGCTCGCCGCCCTGCTGGTGATCTATTTCTACGCCCACTATGCCTTCGCAAGCATTACCGCACACGCGACGGCGATGTACACGCCGTTCCTCGTCGTGATCATCGCCGCCGGCGCACCACCGATGCTCGCCGCGGTGTCGCTGGCCTACTTCTCGAATCTGGATGCGTCGCTCACCCACTACGGGACCACGCCGGCGCCAATCTACTTCGGCTCGCGGTACGTGACGCAGCGCGAGTGGTGGACGTACGGGTTCATTGTATCCCTGGCGACCATCGCGATCTGGAGCACAGTGGGGCTGGGCTGGTGGAAGCTCCTGGGCTGGTGGTAGCGGCATTTTCCCTTGAGCGCGACTCGGCCAGCCCACAACTTCGGGTCAGGTCCATTCCACCGATGCCGGCAGAGGTGCACTGGTGACGCCACCGAACGACGACGACACCATCGGATCCAGGCGCTCGCCACCGCGCTCCCTCGAGCGCGGGCCGCGTCCTCGCCCGTAGCAGCGCACGCCCCCTCCACGGTGTCCCTTTCAGCGCGCGACGTCATCAAGCGCTACACCACACGTTCGGGCACGGTCAGCGCACTGGACGGGGTGTCGATCGACGTTGCCAGCGGCGAGTGTGTTGCGCTCGTGGGCGAGAGTGGGTCCGGGAAGACGACGCTTCTGCGCTGCTTCAATCGGCTCATCACGCCGGACGCGGGCACGGTCCGCGTGGACGACGTCGACATCTCGACGACCGAGGCGGTCGCGCTCCGGCGCCGCATCGGATACGTGATGCAGGAAGGCGGGCTCATGCCGCACTGGACGGTGCGCCGCAACGTGGAGCTCGTCCCGTGGCTCCTCGCGTCGCCTAACGCCGAGTCGGCGGCGACGGATGCGATGGCGCTCGTGGGCTTCGGGGACGGCACGTTCGACACACGCTATCCCGTCCAGCTGTCCGGCGGCCAGCGGCAGCGGGTAGCCATGGCGCGTGCGCTCGCAGCGCATCCGAGCGTCCTCCTGCTCGATGAGCCGTTCGGCGCCCTCGATGCCATCACGCGAGCCGACCTCCAGGAGATGTTCGCGTCCATTCGACGCCGCCGCCCCGTGACGTGTGTGCTCGTGACACACGACCTGTTCGAGGCGCGACGCCTCGCGGATCGGATCGCGGTCATGCGCGCCGGACGGATCGAGCAGATCGGAACGCCGCGCGAGATCGCCGAGCAGGCCCAGACGGAGTACGTCGCGCGGCTGGTCGAGAAGGCGGGCCTGGCGCACGGCGCGCCAACGCCGTGATCGGCCGCACGAGCGCAGCATCATGAACGGGATCCTCGCACTCGCACTGGCGCTTGCGGTGGCGCAGCCCGTTCCCCGCACCCGGTCGATCATCATCGCGTCGAAGCCGTTCGGCGAGTCGTACATCCTCTGCGAAATGTTCGCGCAGCTGCTCGAGGCGCGCGGCTTTCGCGTCGACCGTCGCCCGGGGCTCGGCGCCACCGAAATCGCGTTCGCGGCGATTCGCACGAACGCGATCGACGTCTATCCCGAGTACACCGGCACCGGTCTGCTCGCCATCCTCGGCGACACCGCGCGTCGCGCGCCGCGCGAGGCGTTCGGGGATGTGGCAAACGCGTTTCGCAACCGCTTCGGCGTGCGCTGGCTGCCGCCGCTCGGATTCGAGAACACGTACGCCATCAGCGTGCGTCGCGAAACGGCGACGCGGCATACACTGCGAACGTTCTCCGACCTCGCGCGCGTGGCACCGCAGCTTCGCGCCGGCTTCACCGCCGATTTCATCGGCCGCGCGGATGGATTGCCGGGACTGCAGCGCACGTACGGCCTTCGATTCCGCGAGGTTCGTCCTCTGCTTGCCGCGGTGAAGTATCAGGCGCTCGCGTCGGGCGACGTGGACATCATCGATGGGTACTCTACAGACGGCCTCATCGCGCGGTACGACCTGGTCGTGCTCGAGGACGACCGACATTTCTTTCCGCCGTACGAGGCCGCGGCGCTCGTGAGCCCGTCGCTCGCGGCCGATGTTCCGGCCGCTGTCGCCGCGCTGTCGGAGCTGAGCGGTCGCATCGACGTGAGTCTCATGCGCGCGCTCAATCGGCGTCTCGAGGTGGATGGTGTGGCCGTGGGCACCGTCGCGCGGGCGGCGCTCGACACGCTCGGACTACTGGGATCGTCCCGCGACTCGACACGCGTCGGCGAGATCGGGGGCCGCCCGTCGGCCCGGCAGTCGTTCACGCGCGCGATCTTCGTCGATCGAGGCGCGTTCGCCCAGCGCCTGCTGCGCCACCTGGTCCTGTCGTCGGTTTCGCTCGTGATCGCCGCACTCGTCGCGATTCCGTTCGGGCTCGTGCTCGAACGTCGACGCGCGCTGGCTGAGCCGCTCGTTCGCGTTACGGGACTGTTGCAGACGATTCCCGGCATCGCGCTGCTGGCGTTCATGATCCCGGTCCTCGGCATTGGTATCGTGCCGGCGCTCGTCGCCCTGTTCGCGTACTCGCTTTATCCGATCGTGCGGAACACGTATTCGGGAGTGCGGGACGCAGATCCGGTGGCCGTGAACGCCGCGCACGCGCTGGGGATGACACCCGCTCAGGTGCTGCGGCACGTGCGCCTGCCGCTAGCGGCGCCGACGATCATGGCGGGCGTGAGGACCGCGGCGGTCATCAATGTCGGCACGGCGACGCTCGCGGCGTTCATCGGTGCGGGCGGACTCGGTGAGCCGATCGTGACGGGACTCGCGTTGTCGGACACGGGTCTGGTCCTCGCTGGCGCGATACCGGCCGCGCTGCTGGCGCTTCTCGTCGACCTCGTGCTCGGGCTTTGTGAAAGAGCGGTCAAGCCGAACGGCGTGTAGACCGCTGCTTGCAGCTGCTAGCCGCTCGCCGACGGCCGCGTGCTGGTGCTCCGAGCTGCTCGCTGCTGTTACCAGCCGCAACGAGCCGAGCACGCAGCGGTAGCTCGCAGCCTCAGTTCCCGGTTCCCAGTTCCCTGTTCCCGGTAGTTTCTCATCGCTGCGCCGCGCGGCATATTCCGCTGGCAATCCTCCGTCTCATTTCCGGCGCGGACATCAAATGAAGCGATCACCCACTCGGCGCGCGGCGTTTCCCACGCTCGAGCCCTCGGAGCCGCCGAAGCAGATCTCGGCGCTCGAGACGCCCGTCGCCGTCGTCGATCTCGATCGGCTGACGCACAACCTCGACCGGATGGCGTCGTACTGCATCCTCCACGGGCTGTCGCTCCGGCCGCACGTCAAGACGCACAAGTCGCCCCGCATCGCGGCGGATCAGATTCGGCTCGGCGCGGTGGGACTCACGTGCGCGACGCCGCGCGAGCTCGAGGTCATGGGCGACGTGTCGCACGACCTGCTGCTCGCCTATCCGCTCGTGGGCGCGACGAAGCTCGCTCGGGTCATGTACGTGCCGCATCAGGTGCGACTCACCGTTGCCCTCGATTCGACCGCGGCGCTCGGACAGCTCGCCGCCGCGACGAAGGTCTCGCAGCGCGAAGTCGACGTCTACGTCGAGATCGACCTCGGCATGCATCGCGTCGGCGTGCAGACGCCGGCCGACGCGGTGACGATCGCCCGCCAGATCCTGCAGCATCCGCCCTTGAACTATGCGGGCATCGCGTTCTACCCGGGACACGTGCGCGAGCACGTGAAGGAGCAGGACGCACACCTGGACCAGCTGCGCACGGATCTCCGCACGTACATCGCGGAGCTCGATCGCGCGGGCGTGCACCCGCGCGTGGTGAGCGGGGGATCGACGCCGACCGCGTGGCGCATGCACGAGGTGCCCGGGGTCACGGAAGTGCGTCCGGGCACCTATGTCTACAACGATCGCACGACCGCGGAGATCGGCGCGTGCGGCTGGGAGGATTGCGCGCTGACGGTGCTCGCCACGGTCGTGAGCCGCGCGGTGCCTGGCCAGGCCGTCATCGACGCCGGCTCCAAGGCGTTAGGCAGGGAGCCGATGCGCGGCACCGCGGGCGAAGGGTTCGGCGTCGTGATGGATCGCCCCGACGTGGTCGTCGCCCGCATGTCGGAAGAGCACGGGATCCTCGACCTGACCACGTCGGACTGGAATCCGCAGGTCGGCGACCAGGTGCGCATCATCCCCAATCACGTGTGCATCGTCGTCCATCTGAACGACGTCATCTACGGCGTCCGCGACTCCATCGTCGAGACCAGCTGGACCGTTGCGGCGCGTGGCCGAGTAGAGACGGAGGCCGGCATCGAGGGCTGACGCCGAATTGAGTTCAGGCGTTCAGGCTCGAATTTACAGCCCGACCCGGATCGAGATGCGCACGTCGTCCCCGATGACGACGAACAACGGGTCCAGGCGACGGAGCCCGCGCGGCGCTCCAACGTTGTACGCGCGCCGCGACAGCGTCACGTCTGCCGAGAGCTCGCGGCCGGTCGCGAGGCCGTCGGCCGAGCAGCGCAGCTCCTCCGTGCGCGTCACGCCGCGGATCGTCAGCGAGCCCGGCACCGCGATGTAGGTGGGCAGGCGCATCACGTCGCCGCCACGGAACGTGATCAGCGGGTGACGCGCCGCGTCGAGAAACAGCGGGCCGCGCAGATGCCGATCGCGCAGCGAGATCCCGGTGCGCACGCTGTCGGCCCGGATCTCGACGGTCACGGCTGCCGTGTCGTCATCGCGCACCGGCACGTGAATCGTGCCGCGGACATCCATGAACCGCCCGCGCACGATCAGGCCGCCGAGCCACCGGACGGACATCGTGACGACGACGTTCTCCGGCGTCAGCCGAATCGGTTCGCCGCCCAACGGCGACAGCCATGGCCAGCGCCCCTCGCCGTCCACCGCGCTGCCGTCACGCGCGCCCAGGCGACGCCGCCCGACGCGAGCCGGTCCGGCTGACGCCGGGTTCTCACCAGGAATAGGGCCCGGCTCCATCAGTTCCGCTGCGCCCCCTGCTCGATCCAGCGCACGATCGTCGCGATCTGGTTCTCCGTCAGGGGCTGGGTCGCCAACGGCATGCGGCTATAGCCCTGCCGCGCCGTGTCGTCGTCCTCGATCATGGTGACCAGCCATGATTGGCTCGGCTGCGACGGTCTCACACGCACCATCGACGGGATACGCGTGGATGGCACACCGACGAGCGACGCGTACGCCTCGTTCGCGGTGAGCACGAGACCCGCCTGCTGAGTCGCCAGCGAGTGACAACCTCCGATCGAGCAGCGTTTCTCGAAGATCGGCACGACGTTGGCCGCGAAGGACGGTGTCGGGACGAGCGTGTCCGGCGCGCCGCCGGTTGGGTCGACCGGCGTTTCGAAGTCGGCGCAGCCTAACGCGGTACCCACGGCGGCAGCGGCTGTCACGAATACGGCGCGTGCGCGTCGGCCTACCACAGCCGCACTCCGGCCAGCACGCGGCCCGTGAATACGCTACCCGGTGCGTAGTACAGCTCGGCGGCCAGACGCGTACGCGGAATGCCGAACCACGACGTGCCGACTGCCCCGTACGCACGCGTCGCTTCCACTTCGAGGATCGGTTGATCCGGGTCGCGCGAGCCATCCTCACGGATCACGCCGACATCGAACTGCGACCGCTCGGCACGAGCGCCGGCAGTCAGATACGACTCCCAGCGCCCGCTCGTCGATGTGTGCGCGGCCATCAGCTCCCCGGAGAGGTGGCGTGGCTCGAAGTAGTCGCGGCTGTCGTTGCCGTAGCACACGAACGAGTAGTATCTGGCGAGCGCCACGTCGGTGCCGCTCGCCATGTCGCTGTTGCACGTGATCGGTCCCTCGACGCGACCGGCGAGAACCGACACGCGTGGGACGAGGCTGAAGCGCGACGGGAGCGCGAATGAGTAGGAGAGCGCGCCGGCGAACAGGTTCGCCTTGACGTCGAAGACGCGCAGCGGCGGGATCCAGCTTAGCTCCAGCCCAAAGCCGCCTGGAAGCCGCGCGCTCAGGCGCGGACGCGGGAATATGGGCGCGAGGTTCGTGGCTTCGGGCTTGTCGGAGGCCGCCGTGCGCTGCTCGGCGGAAAGCGGCGGGAGGTACGAGATCTCGACGGACAGCTCGACTCGCGACGGTGCGCCGCCATCCGCCACCCCCGTCGTCGTCGCCGGCCGCTCGACACCGAACGGCACACCGAGCGGTGAGAACGCGACGGACGACGAGTAATACAGCACCAGCTTCGCTTCGGGCGTGCCGGTCGAGTACGTCTTCACCTCACGTTCCTGTGCGCGCGCGACGACCGGCAAGCCAGCGGCGAACGCGCACAGCTGTACGATCATCCTTCCGTTCATTCTGACGGTACCGCGCACGACCGCCGCGGTACCTGTCACGCCGGCCCACGCGCATCCCGCGCCAGGCGCGCGATGCACGCGAGTTGTCACTGAACGGTGACGGTGCCGGTCATGCCGCCGTGGATGGTGCAGTGATACGCGAACGTGCCAGCGTTGGGGAACGTTCGCGATACAGAGCCGGTGCCCGTGGTCCCGATGTTCGCCGGCGAGTTCGCGGTATCGAATGTCACGTTATGGTCGATCGCGAACGTCCAGGTCACCGTGCCGTTGCGGGCGACGACCGCGTTCGCCGGCAAGAACTGGCTGCCCGACGTCGCCGCAACGGAGACCGTGGCGGGCGGGGCACCGACGGTGACGTTGACGGTCGCGGTCTTGGTGACGGAACCTATCGTGCCGGTGGCAGTGATGGTCGCCGTGCCTAACGCGACGCCCGTGACGAGGCCGGCCGGCGACACGCTCGCCGTCTGGGAAGCGCTCGATATGTAGGTCGTCGTGAGCCCGGACATGGTGGCGCCGTTCTGATCCTTTGCGGCAGGCGTCAGGGCCTGCGTTCCCGCGACGGTCAGGGCGGGGATGGAGCTCGGCTCGACCGTGAACGTCGTGAACACGGGCGTCGGGGGCGGGGTCGGATCATCACCGCCTCCACTGCACCCGGCCAGCACCGTGGCCCCGAGCATCAGGCATAGACCGGCTATGCGCATACAACCTCCTCAGCGTTTCACGAACGATGGTGCCCGCGCCGGTCGACGGCGTTCCGAGCACGTGGCTCGGGAAGCGCAGATCGTCGCGAGCCGCAATGCCGCAACGTGGGCGGCAGGGGATCACATCTACAACCTAGGCACGGTGAGCGGCCGCAACCATGCGGTGAATGGCCAGTATCATTGGACGAAGGCAACATGAGCGTGCACTCACGTCAGCCGCTCGATGTACTCGCGCACCTTCGACCGATAGCTCTTCCCGGAGTGGAGCCGAGTGCTGTCGGCAAGGATCAGCACCCAATCACCCTGGAACCAGGGCTGGATCTCGCGGATGCGATCCACGTTCACGAGCGTCGACCGATGGATGCGAAGGAACTTCGATGCCGGCAGGCGCTCCTCGAGATGCGTCAGCGTGCTCCGGTGGGCGTGCACGGCCTTGCCCGCATGAATGCGCACCAGGTCGTCGTCGGCCTCGATCCAGTCGATCTCGTTCACCCGGATGAACACGACGCGACCATCCGCCTTCACCGCGATGCGGTCGAGCGCACTCCGCTCGGAGTGCATCGCCTCGATCAGCGCCTCGAGGGGCCGCTCCGGCCGTTCGGACGGCACGTCGGTCCGGATCAATCCCACCACGCGGTCAATCGCCTGCGTGAAGCGTTGGCGGCTCACCGGCTTCAGGATGTAGTCGAACGCATGAACCTCGAACGCAGCGAGCGCGTGCTCATCGTACGCCGTCACGAAGACGACCGCAGGCATCTCGCTTGGCCCGACCTCGCGAATGACCTCGAGGCCATCGAGCTCGGGCATCTGGATGTCCAGCAGCACCAGCTCGGGGGTGAGCTTACGGATCTGGTCGATGGCGGAGCGCCCGTCGCCACATTCGCCGATGACGTCGACATCACCGCGGTCGCGGAGCAGCGAGCGCAGGTGGGCGCGGGCGAGCGGCTCGTCGTCCACGATGAGCGCGCGCACCGGGGTGGCGGAATCGTCGGCTTTCATACGAGTGCCTCCCGCCCGGACTCACGGCGAGCTGCGTCCTTCACGGCGAGATCGGTCCGGAACGGGATCTCGATTCGCACGGCGAACCCGCCTGTCGAGGCGCTGCCCGCCTCGAACCGATGATCGCTTCCGTACAGCGACAGGAGCCGTGCGCGCGTGTTGCCGAGTCCGACGCCGTCGCGATGTTCGACACGCGGACTTTCGCCGACACCGTCATCGACGACGCTGAGCTCGAGCCGGCCACCCTGACGCGCTGCCGTGACCACAACGTGCCCCGGCGCGGCGCGCGGCGCGATGCCATGACGAATCGCGTTCTCGACGAGCGGTTGCAACATGAGGTTGGGCACGAGGGCGTAACGCGCGTCCGGGTCGATGCGAAAGCTCACCGTGAGCCGATCCTGGAACCGGATCTGTTGAATCTCGATGTAGTGCGCGAGCAGCTCCAGCTCTTTGGCCAGGGAAATCTCCTGCTCGCTCGCACTGCTCAATGACATACGTAGCAGCTCGCTCAACCCGGACACAACGCGCTCCGCTGCGTGGCGATCTGTGCCGATGAGCGCATTGATCGTGTTGAGCGTGTTGAACAGGAAATGCGGATGCAGTTGCAGACGCAAGCTCTGGAGCTGCGCGCGCGCGAGTCGCGCCTCGAGCTGCTCGCGTTCTTCGGTCGCGCGGGAAAAGCTCGTGGCGAGTCGTTCCTGCCAGTTCGTCGCGTACGTGGCAATGGCGCCGGCTACGGCGAGCAGGAGGAGCTTCGCGCCCTCGTCGAGTGGGGAGACGCGCGCCGCTTCACTCGCTGTCACGGGATCGAGCACGGTCGGCAGCCGCCCCGCGGCGAAGAAGAACCAGACGAGGGCGCCGTAGCAGCCGAATGCCATGCACGCCACGGCGGCCGCCTTTCGCGTCGACGCCGCGATCGGCAGCGCAGCGAGGATCACGAAGTACATGAGGAACATCGGCGACTTGAGCGCGAGCGTCGCCGACTGCGCGAAGCCGTACCCACCGATGATTGCGGTCACCGCGGCGATGTCCGCGATGGGATTCGCGACGCCGATCCATGCCGGGAGCTTCGGCCGCCGATAGAACAGCTCGCCCTGCAACAACGTCCAGGCGAGAATCGGGACGAGCACGGACACGTTCACGCGGTTGAGCGCGGACGTGAGGCTCGGCGCATAAACGAGTGCGGCGACGCCGAGCAGCACCAGCACGATGAGCCGCGCGCGATTCAGCATCCGCTCGGCGCGGTCGCGCTGCCGATCGAGGACGACTCTCGCGGAGTCCACCGGCGCGGTTACCGCGCGAGGCGAGGGGCCATCAGCAACCAGGTCCATCAGTCCTATATAGTCCGCGGGGTGCGGTTTGTCAGCGCCGGACGGCGGTCGCTTCCAGCAGGGCGCGCCGGACCGCGTCCGCCTTCCCGGCCTTTTCGAGCGCCGCCCACATCCGGGCCACCGTGTCTCCATCCACGAGCCCCGACGGCGAGCCTAACGCCGGACCCGACAGCTTCTCCGCCGCACGAAACGCGTCCACCGCCGCGACCGTTTCCGACGTGTACACGAGCGCGTCCGGCGCATCGCGCTTGAGCTCTGTCTCGTTAGGCTGGAAATGACCGAGCGCGTTGAGGATCACCTTGAGCTGCCAGATGTCGTTGCCGGTGAACTGCTCGAGCTCGCGGAAGCCGAGCGTCTGCGAGACCGTGTTGTAGATGCGTCGCAGCTCGGCGACCGGATCCGGGTTCTCACAGACGTTGATGTTCGCCGTGACACCGTCGGCGCGGCGGGAACGTCCCGGACGGGCGTCGGCGACGACGACCGCCGCGGACTGCGTCCGTCCCTTTCGCGCGTCCCCGCCCTTGGCGTGCCCGGCCGCGATCGCGTCAATGAGACGGTCGGCGAGATGCCGCGGCGCTCCCTCGCTCGCCTCGAACGACGCCGCGACCGCCTGGAGAACCTCCGGTCCCACGAGGAGGTTGCCCTGCGTGACGTAGTTCCGCCCTGCACGGTTCCCTGCCCACGGGCTGTTGGTCTTGCCCGTATGCTGGGCGCTCTTGCCGTTGATCGCGATCACGCCCACCTGGCGCGAAGCGGCCTGGGAGTCCGCGGCCAGCGCACGCTCGAGTGCTCGCGCCGGCTCATCGCCTTTCGCGAGTGCGTCCAGCAGGATCTGGCCGTACTCCGTCCGCGTATTCGCCTGCGTCGCGACCGCACCCACGCCAGCCCGCACCCAAGGCACTCCGTTCCCGACGCACGGCACCCGGGTCGTGACGGCGACACCGACCTCCCCTGTGCGCGGGTCGATCGCGGCGATGGAAAACGTGTGGAACTCGAGCCGGTCCCGCGATGCAAGTCCCCACGCGGCAGGCTCTTGCGCGGCCGCCGGCAGCGAGCTGGCGACCGCGGAAATCGATGCGACGATGATCGGGAGCGTGTGACGACGAAGGTGCATGACCGGTCCTCGGACTGTGGGCGACGACGTCGTGGCGGGCGGCGATGATGGAAACCTACGCGCAGCCATGCCAGGCCTCTCGGTCAGGACGCCCGGAGACTCAGGTGTGAAAAGGGTAATTTTGGCGCTGGACCGATCGGTCTTAGGGACGTACCGTATTCCGCCGCCCGGTGCGGGGCGTGCTGTCGCCGTATCACCTGGAGGAAAACGTGACGCAGAGATACGCCGTCGTGGCGGCCCTGGTGCTGGCCGCCACCGCCTGTCAGGACGCCACCTCTCCCCGGCCCATCGCTTCGCCGCCGGCGGAGGTCAATCGTGCGCAGAGCTCGGCCGGCAACGACTACATCATCGTTTTCAGAAGCGATGAGGCGGATCCACCCGGATTAGCGAATGCGCTGGTGAAGGCTCACGGCGGACAGCTGAAATACGTCTACGGCAGCGCGATCAAGGGCTTCGCGGTCACGGACCTTCCCGACGCCGCCGTTGAGGCACTGCAACGCAACCCGCGCATCGAGCTCGTTGAGCGGGACGGCATCATGACCGTCGACGCGACGCAAACGCCGACGCCGTCGTGGGGCATCGACCGCATCGACGCCGCGGCCGGCCTCGACCTGAGCTATACCTATGCGAACACCGCGTCGAACGTCACGGCGTACATCATCGATACGGGCATCAACCTGGGCATCAGCGACCTGTCGGGTCGAATTCTCTCCGGCGCGGACTTCGTCGATGGCGGTACACCCGATGACTGCCATGGACACGGCACGCACGTCGCCGGCACGGTCGCCGGCACAGCGTACGGCGTCGCCAAGGAGGCCAAGGTCGTAGCGGTCCGCGTGCTGAACTGCCAGGGCAGTGGCAGCTCATCGGGCGTCATCGCGGGCATCGACTGGGTGATCCAGAATGCGGTGAAGCCAGCGGTCGCGAACATGAGCCTCGGCGGCGGCCTGGACGCCGCACTGAACACGGCCGTCGCGAACGCGGTGGCATCCGGCGTCACGTTTGCCGTCGCGGCGGGCAACAGCAACGCCAACGCGTGCAACTACTCGCCGTCCAGCGCGCCGAGCGCGATCACGGTGGGCGCCACGACGTCGACGGATGCAAAGGCGTCATACTCGAACTACGGGAACTGCGTCGACATTCAGGCGCCGGGCTCCAGCATCACGTCGGACTGGATCGGGAGCGCCACGGCGACGAACACGATCAGCGGCACGTCCATGGCCTCGCCGCACGTGGCCGGCGCGGCGGCACTCGTGCTCGGCGCGAACCCGGCGTTCACGCCGCAGCAGGTTCGGGACGCGCTCGTGAACAACGCCACGGGCGGCGTGGTGACAGGGCTGGCGTCGGGGCCGAACAAGCTGCTCTATGTCGGCTTCCTCGCTGGCGGGCCCATTGACCCACCGCCGCCGAACGACCCGCCGCCGTCGGTCGTCGCGAGTTTCACGAAGACGTGCAACGGGTTCACCTGCACTTTCACCAGCACCTCGACGGGAACGATCACGTCGACGTCCTGGCACTTCAACGACGGCAAGCCGGATGCGACGGGCGGTCAGGTGTCGCGCACGTTCGCGCCGCGGAACAACTACACGGTGACGCTGACCGTGAATGGCTCGATCTCGACGTCAGGCACGGTGACCTGCAACCCGAGGAAGTGCCAGTAGCCATGTAAGCGCGAAGCGCCCATCTACCATCCCCAGGAACCACGAGGGATGCAGACGTAGTGAACGACCTCGGAGCGCCTAACGGCTCCGAGGTCGTTTTACATCCGGGCCGCGAACCGCGCCATGCTGAACATCGACAGGTCGAACCGTGGCGTCGCCCCCGTGAGGAGCTCCAGCACCACCTCACCGATCGCCGTCGCGAACTTGAACCCGTGGCCTGAGCACGCGCTCACCACCACGACCTGCTTCGGATGCGCCGGGTGGACGTCGATCACGAAGTGCAGATCCGGGGTGTTCGTGTAGAGACACACTTGCGACTCGCGCAGACGACCGTTTGCGTGAGGCATGAACCGCCGCAGCAGGTCCCTGGCCTGCGACTCCTCGGCGGGCGACGTCCGCCGGTCCACATGGTCGGGATCGACCGGCTGTCCCTCGTAGTGCACGGCGGCCTTCACGCCGTCCCCGAAATCGGGGAGCGTGTAGAAAACGCGGTTCGGCGCGTGCTCCCACAGCGTGACGGGGCACTTCGTCGGACTGAACTCGTCCGGATGCGACGGCTCGAACCACTGAATCGGCTGCCTGACGACTGACAGCACGTCCGCGAGCTCGGGCACGAGCTGCGCGATCCAGGCACCGGTCGACAGTACAAGCTGCTTCGCGCGATACTCGCCCCCGGCCGTGCGGACGCGAACGCCGTCGTTACCCGCTTCCCAGCCGAGCACCGCGTCATCACGCCGGATCTCTGCCCCATCCTTCGTCGCGGACTCGAGGAGCGCCGCGATGCACTGCTCGGGAAACAGCACGCCGGCGTGGTCGTCCACCACACCGACCATGTCGTCGAGCGGCTGAAGCCCCGGGAATTCCCGATGGACACCGGCCGCCGAGAGCACGTGATGCGGGACGCCGAACGCTTCGGCGCTCGCGCGTGCGCCGCGCACGAGCATGCCATCCTCCGGACCGATGGTAACGCCGCGCGTCTTCACGTACAGCGATCGCCCGACGGCGCGCTCCAGCTCGCGCCACAGATCGAACGCTCGACGCACGATCGGCACGTAGGCCGGGTGCTCGAAATACGCCTCGCGGATGATCCGCGTGCGCCCGTGCGACGACCCGAGCCCGTGCGGGGGCGCGAACCGGTCGATGCCTAACACGCGGTGCCCTGCTCGCGCGAGCGAGCACACGGACGCGCTTCCCATCGCGCCCAGCCCGGCGACGATGACGTCGTATGACCTGTCCGCGAGCGTCACAACGTGAAGTGAATGCCTGCGCCGATCTGGCGCACGTCCTGGCGGAAGAACTGCCCGTAGGGTGACGGCCCGTCGAACATCTCGAACAGCAGGCCCCAGCGACGGCCGGGGGGATCCGTATCGCGCGGACGGTCGAACTCGAAGCCCGTGCGAATGCTGACGGCCGGCTCCCAGTCCTGCTGCTCCGAAAACTTCGCATCGACCCCCGCGACGAAGCGCATGCCCGCGACGTTACCGAAGCTGATGAGGCGCTTCGCGGGGCGCAGCTCGATGCCACCATGCAGCACCGAGCGCTCGAGGTCCGGCGGGTCGCGCCGCAGGAGGTACTCGCCGCCGCCGTACACGCGGAACGCACCACCGTCCAGCGAGACGATGGCCTCGGCCGACTCGAACGAGAGGTTCTCGCGCTCGAAGTCGGGGTTGTCCTCGCGGAGCAGAAGCTCGTCACCGAGGTGGGAGCTTTGATGGTAGAGTCGCAACCGTGTCGAGAACGCACCGACGCGGAACGTCATCGGAATGCCGATCGTGTAGTCCGCGTTCAGCAGATCGTACGAGGAGATGTCCAGGTCGAACTGCGCGAAGACGCTTCCGGTCAGGCTCATCTGAAAACCGTTGCCCGGCTTCGAGCCGTTGACGCGGAAAAGCCCGAATGACTCGCTGATCCCCACGGACCCGAGATTCATGTCAGCGTCGTCGCTGGTCTCGTGGAGATAGCTGACGAACGAGCGCTGACCCTTGGGGTCGGCAAGCAACGGGCAGAAGACGTCTCCGCGCGGAAGCGGGACGTAGCCGGTCGTCTCACTCGACGGGATGCCGACCGCGCATCGCGTGGACGCGGGCAGCTGGGCGTGAACGTCCTTGGCCGCGCCGGCACCACCGGCGAGCGGGGCCAGGGTGGCGAGCATCATCCCCAATCGACGACGGAGCATCCGACCTCCGGTGTAGTCGTTATTGTCGTTAGGTGCGAGCGGCCGGGACCTAGGCCGACGGGCCTTCCCGAGAAGCATTTGGCGCGCCACCCGCGCGCGCGTCGAGCGCACGCCGGCGGGCAACCCAGATCGCGCCAGCGAGCCCGACACCTACCAGGCCGAAGACGCACACGAGTGCGCCGCGCATCACGTATCCGCTCCGCAGAAGCTGGAGCGCGGCGTAGAGATGGTAGAGGCCAAAGATCATTGCGAACGCGGCGAGGAACGGCAGCACCAGCAAGGAGAAGCGTCGCATCAGTCGGTGAGCGGGAGTCGATAGCGCTTGAGATCGTGCGTCGGGTGGTGAGGGAAGCTGACATCCGGGTACGCAGTGCTGCAACTCACTGGGGCCAGGACGTACGACGTCAGGAATCCCATGGGAAACAGGGCTACGCAGCCCGTACGCCGTCACGTCACGTCTTTCGACGTGATGTCGGGATCGACCACGACGGTCGGGGTCCGCGTCGTGTCGACGCCCGGCGCATCGGTCTTGGTTCCGGTCACGCCTTCGTCCTCCCGCTTCTCGCCACCGATCTCGTCGAGCGCATCCGATGCGATCCAGCCGTGCAGCGCCGCATGCGTCGCGGCCGCGAGCGTGTCGTCCGCGAGCACGAGCGTGGACCCGGCGTCGGCCACCTCCCGCGCCAGTCGCTGGATGCGCTCCGTGCGCTCGGCGTTAGGCGCGACGTTGCGAATGTAGACCGCGCGCACACGCTCCGGGTGCTCGCGCACCAGCTCCGTGTAGATCTCCGGATCTTCCTGTCCGCTGTCGCCGACGAGGAGGAACGGAAGGGCGGGATACGTGTCGAAGATCTCGCGGATGACCGTCCCCTTGTGACGCGCGTGCCGCTCGTTGAGGCGGCCGAAGTCCCAATCGCGAAGCAGGAGCGGACCGGTGGGAATCTTCTGCGCGCTCAGAAAACCGTCGATCACGTCGTAGAGGTTCCACGGACTGCTGGACACGTAGAAGATCGGATTCGCCTCCGCGCCCGTGGCACCGCGCGCGAGCGCCCGGTAGAACGCCGCGACGCCGGGAAACGGCAACCGCGTGAGCGCGTTCTCGAGCAGGACCATCCGTGCAGCCCGCAGGAAGCTCGTCACCTCGGACTGGAGGACGGTGTCGTCCATGTCGCTCACGACCCCGAACGTCGCCGTCGTGGCCGGAGTGAGCACCTGTGCGGTGGCGCGGACGGACGCCCCGTTAGGCGGATCGGCGAGAGCGAGCGCAACCGCGTGCCAGCCGGGTGGGGAGAACGGCGTCGACGCCGGGAGCCAGTGACGCAGAAACCCCTCCTCGTCGGCCAGAATCTCGTGATCCCTGGCGTCGGCGTGGGCGGCACGAGCACGAACCCGCGCGAACGGCAGCGGATCGCTCTCCAAGCGCTGTAGTGACGCGACGAGGTTCCGCCACCGCGACTGCGCCGGGTTCGGCGCCCGAACACGCTCGTCCTGCAGAACGCGGCCGAGGACGAGTGCGCGCTCCGCGGTTCCGTAGCCGCGGTAGCCGACGATCTGGATCGGATCGCGGTCGATGGCCCGTCCGATCGCGCCCGCCGACCGTCTGGCCTGCCATGCGATCTCGCCGAAGAGTCCGAGCAGGTCGTCGCGCCAGTGAGACATACGACGGGGAACAGGGAACCGGGAACGGGGAACAGAGAACGAAGAACCGGAAACGGCGGCGGGCGACCGCTGGCTACCGCTGGGAAGCGCCGCAGGCCTCGAGCAACGCAGGCTCCACGGTGCCTAGCATCGTCAGTGCATCCACCGTGCTCGTGGCGCGGAGGAGGCGGTTGAGCGCGTCGCGGCCGAACGTTGCGTCAGTGTATGCCACGACCGACGCGTCGCCGATCGCGCGCCATTCCGATTCCCCTCCCTCGCCCGGTCCGGACACGCTCGCGCATCCGATCGCCAGCGCCGTCGCGATGAGAGATCTCGGCCGCACGGAGTCACTCCTCGACCTCGAATACCGGAAGCTCGAGCTCCCAGCGAATCGCCGCCAGGCGCAGCGCGGCAATGAGGGCCATACCAGTCAGCGACGCCGCCTGCCTCGGCACCCCGATCGACTCGAGAAAGAGATACACCGCGATCCCGAGGATCACGGCGCTGGCGTACAGATTCCCGCGTCGCAGCACGAACGGGACTTCGGCGCTGAGCACATCACGGATTACGCCGCCGCCGACACCGGTCATCGTTCCGAGCACCACGACGCTCACGGCGGGAAGCCCCGCCGCCTCCGCGATCTGCGCGCCGGCCACGCTGAACAGCGCCAGACCGAGTGCGTCGGCGACGAGCAGCGAGGCGAGCGGCGGGCGGCGCCAGCGCACGTACGCGAAGGTGATGGCGACCGCGGCCACGATGACCCCGAGGTAGGTGGCGTCGGTGAGCCAGACGATGGGTTGACGGTCGAGGAGGAGGTCGCGCACCGTGCCGCCGCCGATGGCTGTCACGGCCGCGAGCACGAAGACGCCGAGGAGGTCGAGCCGCTTCCGGCCGGCGGCGAGGGCTCCACTGACGGCGAACACACCGATCCCGATGAGATCCAGCAGCCGAACGAGCGTCATCCCGCAGGGCTGCCTGACGGGTGGCTCGCGTCCGTCACTCCGCGGGCGGGTGCTGTCAGGACAACGCGGTCGCCACCAACGGCAGCGCGCCGGCGAGCCACACGATGGCCGCGGCGATCGCGGCGCGCCCACGGCTGATCTTGCCTGTGACCGCCAGGCCGATCGCGATGAGCACGGTCACCCAGATCGTGAAGACATCGATGCGCCCGATGAGCGCCAGCAGGATCGGGCTCGTCGTGTCGGCATCGAAGAAGCGCCCGAGGCCAAGGGAGAAGCTGTAGCGGCTGTTGAACGAAGACGTGTCGATGAGGAGGCCCTGTACGCGACTCACGACACCTTCGACAATGCGCGGCACGTAGGCGAACGTCGCGACGACAATGGCCGCGTTGAGTGTCTGCTTCGCGTCGAAGAACTTGCCCACCAGCCAGACGACGAACCCGAGCACCAGAATGCCGAAGGGCGTGAAGAGGAACGCACCGACGGTGGTTATCATCCCGGTGAATTTGCGCCCCGCTTCCATCTGTTCCGGCGTCAGCTGCTGTGATCTCTTCGCGAGCGCCCGCGTCATCTCCGCGTCCATGATGGGCTCGAACAGATCGCGGTTGGCGATGAAGATGACGCCAATGAGCAGGCTGACGATGAGGAGCGGGACCCAGAAGCTCTTGTTGGCGCGCCGCGCGTACACCGCCGACGGCGCGTAGAAGATGTCCATGAAGTCGTCGAGCAGCGACGCCTTCTCCTGCTTAGGCGGCGGCGCTGGCGTGGAGTCGAGCTCCCCGTCGCGAGAGGATACGGTAGGTTCGGTCATGGCAAGGTGTTGAGGGCACGCCGAAGATGCGCGACGCGCCCGCCACTGTCCAGCCTAACGCGCCGCGAATACGGTGTCGGTCAGCGATCGCTGCGGCGCTCGAGGACGATCACGTTTGCCTGACCAACCAACGCGCCGGCCGCCGCGCCCCTCGTGGGCAGCACGAGCGAGTCGAAGACGATTCGTCGTGAACCGCCGACGACGATCACCGAGTCGCGAGCAAACTGCGCGCGGTCTTCAGCCGTCAACGTCCGCACGAACGCCACCCGGCCTGCGGGCCGCGCCGCGTTCGCGATGGAGACGCGCGGCGCAACACCCGCGAGACCCAGGAGCGCGGCGGCACTCACACCCACGGCCACGCGTGCGGAGCGTGCGCGAGGAGTAGCGCGGCGCTCGAGAATACGTCCGACGCGCCGTACGAGCGGAGAGCCTCCCGCCTCGACCATGGCGGACATCGGGTGCAGCTGCGCTGCGTGGGCGCGCGGTGCACGCGTCACCCACTCGGCGACGGCGGCGAGACACCTGGCCAGCGTCGCCGGGTGACTCATGCGCGACACCGCCCAGTCGTCGCACAGGTATTCGGCGACCTCTTGCATGCGATGGCGCGCCAGACGGTTGAGCGGCTGCATGAAGAACACGATCTCCATGACGCGCGCGACGACGAGCCACTGCGGATCCCGACGGACGAGGTGGGCGACCTCATGCGCGAGCATACCGTCCTGCTCGTTAGGCTCGAGCTCGTACAGCGCGCGACGCGGCAGACAGATCTCGTTGCCGGGAAGCGCGACCGGACTCGCCAGCGTCGCAGACGCCGTGAGCTCGACCGTGCGGTTCACCCGCGCGCTGTCCAGCAGCGCCCGCAACCGCGTCCCTATCGGGGTCCCATCCAGCGTCGTGCGTTCGCCGAGTGCGCGGAGCGTACGCGCGTGTCCGATCGTGAGCCAGAGCAACCCCGCGCCCGAGGACGCCAGCCAGAGCACGGCGAGTCCGGCCGTCCATCGCGTTCCACGCGGCCGTGTTACCAGAAAACGCGCCGGCCCGCCCTCATCCCGCATCGTAACGCGCATCGTCGTCACGGCCGCGCCCGTCCGCGACGCGAGTCGAAGCTGTCCGCCGAGCGGTTCTCGCGTGACCGCCATCTGGACCGTCGCGGTCATGAGCCCACCGACCAGCGCACACTTCCATAGAATGTCGCGCACCGTGTCGCTCGTTCGCGCCCACGACGTGACGAGCCAGGCCGTCAGCAGCAGCAGCGTGCTGTGCACGAGATACGTCAACAGCCAGCCTGCTCCGACGTCCGTCCACCGCGAGACGAGCGAGTCCGTGAACGGGGAGGCGGCGAGCAGGACGTCAGGACGCATCGCCGCCACCGTCCGCGTTCGCAGACTCCCGCGATCGCCGATTCCCGTTGCGGTCGCCGCCTTCGGACTCGGCGATCATCCGCTTCACGCGATCGAGATCGCCCGGAGCGATCTCCCGGGAGCGAAGCAGGTGGGTCATGAGGGCGGCGGAACTGCCGTTGAAGAGCAACGTCGTGAGCTCGGAAACCATCGAGCGTCGAACGTCCTGCTCCGTCACGAGCGGCCGGTAGACGAACTGCCGGCCGTCGAGCCGGTGTTCGACCACGGCGCGCTTCTCGAGTCGGGACAGCAGGGTCGCAATGGTCGTCTGCGCCAGGTCGCGCTCCGGCCGCAAGGCATTCTGGACATCCAGCACCGTCGCCTCCGCACGCTCCCAGAGGATGCGCATGATGGCGAACTGGAGGTCGGTGAGCGAGGTCGTCACAGTGAGAGGGATGAAGGAACAGGCGCGTTCATGGACTCGAACGACGTGCCGTCATCTTGTCAGACAAACGGCATGGGTCCGGGGTTGCCCGGGGCACCGCGATCCGCCCAGGAAGCCCAAACCAAGGGTTGCGCGTCCGTTCGGCTGCAACAATTTGTTTGTCCGGCAAAAAGACACCCACGCACGCCGACCGTCCGCGCCTCATGCTCGGACGGATCGGATCATCTACATCAGGAGCCTGTCCGTGATGCATCACAACGCGCCCTCCGTCAGGATGACCGTCGCCATTGCGGCGTTGATCCTGGCGTCTTGTGCAAGGACCGAAACCCCGTCCGCCGATACCGCAGCGACCGCCACGCCCGTTCCAGCCGCGGCCGCAACGCCGAATATGGTCAGCTTCACCGCGAAGGAGTTCTCGTTCGAGGGACCGGACTCGATCCCGGCTGGACTGACCATGTTCCACCTGACCGACGCCGGCCAGCTGCTGCACCACCTGCAGCTGATCAAGCTCGAGGAGGGCAAGACGCTCGCGGACTACCTGGCAGCAACAAAGGTCGCCGGGCCGCCGCCGCTGTGGGCGGTCCCCTATGGCGGCGTGAACCCGCCGGCGCCCGGCGAGACGACGGTCGCGAGCCAGGTCATGGAGCCGGGCAACTATGCCGTGGTGTGCTTCGTCGACAGCCCCGACCACGTCCCGCACTTCGCGAAAGGCATGGCCAAGGCGCTGAAGGTGACCGAGTCGGCGAACGCGAACACGACCGAACCGACGGCCGACGTCACGATGACGCTCAGCGACTACGCGTTCACGCTATCGAAGCCGCTGGTAGCCGGCCGGCAGATGATCAAGGTAGAGAACGGGGCCAGCCAGCCCCACGAGGTCGTGCTCGTGCAGCTCGCGCCAGGCAAGACGATCGAAGATGTCGGGAAGTGGGCCGTGGACATGAAGGGCCCGCCGCCAGGCAAACCAATCGGCGGCATTCCGGCGTTCATGAAGGGCAAGAACGCCTTCTTCGAAGTCAATCTGACGGCGGGCGACTACGGGATGATCTGCTTCGTGCCGGACGCGAAGGACGGCAAGCCGCATTTCGCGCACGGGATGGCGCAGACCATCAAGGTGACCTAGGCGCGTTCCGTTGGTTCTGTTGGGGTCAGAGTCCAAGGGGATCATTCCAACGCCGCGGACGCGTTGGAATGATCCCCTTGGACTCTGACCCCAACCTGGCTATTTCTTCGCGGGCTTCGGCGGCGGCGTTAGGCTGGCGCGCCACGCCGAGTCCAGACCGGCAACCGTGCGGGGGAGCGACACAGCACGCGCGATGACCTCCGATAGCGGCTCGCCACGGCGACTGCGGTAGACGAGCTGCTTGACGATCCCGCGCCCCTCGCGCGCCCACATGAAGTCCACGAGGCTGCCCGCCTGGAGCGCGGCCACGGTCTCCGGCGGCAGCCTGCGCGGCGGCGGCGCATTGATTGGGCGACCGCGCGAGTCCACTCGTCCCGACTGCGTCCCGCCCATCGCGCCGTCGGCTGTGGCGCCCGAGGGGACCGCCGATTCGGGGATCGGCATGCGCGTGAGCGAATCGATGGGAATGAGATCGGCGAGCTGCGAGGCGAGCTGCGAGTTCCGCATGCCCGTCGTCGGAAAGCCCGTGACCAGCTGCGTCGCGCCGGCGACGACCCAATCGGGCAGCGGCTTGGGCCCGGCCGCGGTATCGGTTCCGAGAATCCACGCGCGTGCAACCTTGCTACGCACCGACGACACGATGAATCGCGCGATCGGGAGCGGGTTGCCCTGGTTGTCGCGCGGAACGTTGACGCGCTCGTACACCACGACCGGAGCGCGGCTCGCCTTCACCACGCTGTCGATCGCGAGGCTGTCCTGCGGCTGGAGGAGCAGGCCGACCGTCGTTTTCGGCGGCAGCGCCTGAAAGTACCGCCGGTACGGAAGCTGCGCGTCATCCAGCAGCAGAAACATGCCTCCGAGCAGGGTACGGTCGCGCGATACGACAACGACCTCGTTGCTGTCGATCACGAAATAGCGATCGTTGGCGCCCACGTTGAACGCCTTCACGGTCGGCTCGAAGCCCGGAATACCGGACGTTTCCGGGTCAGGCCCGGAGGAGCAGGCCCAGCTCAGGCCAAGCGCGAATGCCATCGCCAACGCGAACGCCGCCGCGTTTCTGTATCGTCCGCGAGTGCTTCGTCGCTCCGCCCTTTCTTCACCCGTGAGTCTGCTCATCGACCTCGTTCCGTCCTGTTCCAAAGCGTTGTCACCATGGTTCCGGTCGTCTACTCCCGACCGGACCGCGAGTTCCTCGCCCGATCCCGGCGGACTGGAGTTTAGTACGTCTATTGCCGCGGAACGAGCGCGACGACGCGAACCGGACCTCCGGACCCACCTTCGATCTTCATCGGGAGCGCGAATACCAGCGCGCCGGTGGCCGGAAGCAGGTTGAGGTTCGTGAGGTTCTCGATCCCCGGCACGTCCGCGGCGGCGGCGATGCGGTGCACCATGAAGTCCTGCGACGCCCCATAATCGATGGACGCAGCATCGACGCCGATCGCCGCCGCGCGTCGCTCCTGAATGAGCAGCCGCGCCGCTTCCACTCCAAAGCTGGGGAAATGCAGCTTCGACGCGTCGTTCGGCGTGTCATCGCCAAGGTACGACTTCCGATCGGGCCAGCGCGTGCTCCAGCCGGT
>Ga0070669_100000790_pt1 | contig 22983 bp, 12 predicted proteins | sample KBSS53metaG_FD_64680 | JGI IMG/M metagenome (GOLD analysis project Ga0070669, IMG submission 64680) | Switchgrass rhizosphere microbial communities from Kellogg Biological Station, Michigan, USA - KBS S5-3 metaG | ecosystem: Host-associated > Plants > Roots > Rhizosphere > Soil ...
TAAGCAGGTCGAGATCGCCGAAAAGGTTTTCCTCATGGATCATTTCTGCTAGCGTCAAATTACCGTCGCCCGCGAGGAGAAATGATTCGTCTGATTTGAGTGGGTCGAAGCTGTAATGCGAGGCGATGTGCACGACCTTAAACGCGCCGCTGCGCACGTCGGTGAGAAACTTCCGTTTCTGGAAGGCGCCATCGAGGTCGATCCGGCCGTCCAGGACACCCCCCTGCCTGTGCGGCTCGCGGATGATGGCTTCGAGCTCAGTTCTCACGCTTGGCAGTGCGTCCCAGTCCCCGCGTTTCTCTGACACTCCGACGCCCAACACGTTCCAGGTTTCTCGGTTGTCTTCCACCAGTGACGCAAAACTGTGTTTGGAGAACAAAACTTGGTGATAATTTTCAATCATATACTGCTTGCCGTCGTGCAGTGCCGCCATCGGGATGTACCGCAGGAAGCTATCCAAACTCCACATGATAGTCTTATCAGTGTAGGGCGCCAGATAATCCTGTACGTCTTGCTCCAGTGTGCGTTTTTGTTTATCGGAAGTCTGGCGAAAGATCGCTGTGTAGATTTTTTCCGCTGAACGCTGCGGATTCGATTTAACGGATTCGAGCTCGTTACGAAACTGAAAGACGGTATCTTTCAGTATCTCGACGTTAATCGGATAGGCTTTGTATGAGCCAGGCGTGATCATGATAACCCAGCCGAAATTTGATCTGACCGTCTTGGCCGGGTTATTGGCGTCTTTTTTCTCTTCCGTGCCTAACACCGTGTAGAGCGCGACCACGCCTGAGCCTGTCTTCTCGAAACTAGTCAACGCGTCCTGTAGTTGTTGCGCCTCCATGATCTCGTTAAGTCGAATCTTCGTGTTCGAGTTTTTCACCGCGGAGGCGAGGGTTGTTAGCGTGCTGTCAAAAGCCTTATTCGCCGCGTCGATTTCTGAATCCAGCTTCGCAAGCTTCGTCCGCTGCTCGGCGGAAAGGTCTCCGGTCTCTCTCAGGATTTTCTTCAGTTCGTTGCGTTGACGTTCGAGGGCGATGAGGTTATCGACTTTGGTGATCACGTCCTCCTCGGCCCTGCTGTAATGTATGGTGTCGGGGGTCGCGCCGGAGCGGGTGACGGTCTTATATTCCTCTTCTTTCAGTAGGTCCAGAACGATCTGCGCCTCTGGAAAGCGCCCTTCCGAAATCAACAGGTTAGCAAGCCTGCGGTAAGTATCTTCGTTGTCTTTGACAAACTGCGAGGCGACGCTTTGCCCCAGCCTTTCCAACTCTGTCCGAGTTCTTTGGAGCAAGTTGACCGATTGCTTCCCGTAAACAATCGCCAGATCCTCACTGTTCAACGCTTCCCAGCCTCGCATTAAACCGTCCAAAGCGGCCGCCTGCTCATCTCTGGCTGTAGACGACGTCGACAGTGAATACGCGGTCTTAAACTCTTCTACCGCTAAGTTCGGGTCATTCAGTGCCAGGTAATCTGAACCCAACTCCACCCGGGCTCTAGCCTCGAACTTTCTGAATTTATACTGATTTAAGACCTGAACGGATTCCTTATGATAATCGACGGCCTCTTTAAGCCTTCCGTTTTCACGCAAAATCACTCCGTAGTAATACAGAAGTATGCCTACGAATTCGGCGAGACTTTTCTCCTCCAACCTGAGGTTGACGTCCTTCGTCGAAGCGAAGCGGATCGCGTACTCATGCAGCAGTTTCTTAAGCTGTGGAATCACTTCATCTAAATCCTTGATGGCTAGTTCATACTTTTTCTGTCTGGCGTAAACTGCTGCGAGATTACCTTTCCACTTTATGACACTCAACGAATCGTTTTGCCTGCCTGCTACGTCGAAAGCCGCTTGGATATACGTTTGGGCTTGGTCGAAATTGCCGTTACGCAGGTAGACGATTCCAATGTTATTTCTTACCGTCAGTTCAAGGCTTCGCGCGAGTTCTTTTGAATTAATGTCCTTGGCGGTGCGACCGAATTTTACGCGCCTCTGGATGCGCAGACTGATTTCTAAGGATTTGTCGTAGCTGGCTTTGGCTGAGTCATAATAGCCGGCCTCCGAATAAGCCTTACCCAGGCTTAAATAGAGTCCCATCAGGTCTTCGTCTTTGTAACCGTAAGAATTACTGTTTCTGACAATCAGCTTGTAGGTCTTAATAGTGGACTCGTAGTCTGCGACGTCGCCGGAAGAAATTAAAACTATTTCCAACAGGTCTAAGGAACGCTTTAGTACATCCTTGTTGTCTTTCCAGTACTCCAAGTTTGCGTAATCAACCTGTGTTAAGTAACGTAAAGCCTCTTCATCGTTCCCTTCGGAAAAATAAGCAAAGCCCAGATCACCGTATAAGATAACCTTAGCCACTTTAAGATCACACTGCTCACAGCCCCGTTCGAGCTCGGCCACCAGATCCAGCGACGACCGCAAGTAAGGGATAGCTTTTTCAGTTTCCGTCAGCTCGTTGTAACTGCTACCGATGTACCGGGCGCAACTGGCTTTCCCTATTAATGCGGCTCTGGACTGTAGCTTGTCGTAGATTGAATAGGCCTTCTTATAGTGAACTATAGCCCTCTGAAAATTGGAGTTTCGGTCATCCTTGTTACTCAAAGAAAAAGCGTGGCTAAAATAATAGTGCCCGAATTCCGCCAAGGCGTCTGCTTCCAGTTTCTCATCGTGTAGCCCTCTGCTAAGCAGAAGCATTGTGGCGGCAGTCCAAAATCTATCCCCCACCTGTTTCCACAAATTCAGCGACGTCCCGTACAGGTCCGCCGCTTGGGTCGCGTCATTCGCTCGCTCTGTTTTTATCGCACGGATTAAGTTTTGTTCTGCTTGTACCCTTTTAAAATCCGACGCGGCGGATTTACGCAATTCTGCGATTTGGACGGTATAACTCCCGGCGTTCTTCGCCGCCCCTATGCCTGTAACTTGCAATTTGTACTTTCCGCCTCTTCTGGCGATAACGGAAACTGATTCACGCCAAAAATAACTGCCGTCCCCGTCAACCGTTGCGACGAGCTTACCGCTTGAGTCGAGCAACGACACCGTTACGTCGATGCCTTCCTGCTCGACTTCCACACGGGCATATTGTTTGGCGGCGAGGTTGATTTGATAGGTGTGAGTCTCGCCTCCTTTGATGGGGCGCTCAATGGTCTGCCGGCCCAGGCGGGGCTGCGCATTAGTTTTCCGCCGCGTGGGTACCTGCCCGGATACGGGCGCGACGTTCAGCAAGACGCAGAGGAGTAATTCAAAAATAATCGTGACGGTAAGAGTTTTTCTCACCATTACCTCCTCAGACGGGGAGGCCTCGTCAGGGCGCAAGTCAACAACCGCCACCGTCAAGGCCACGATTCATCGCCTCTTAATGATCAATCTGTAACTGCCGATCTCATCGTTGTCTGCGTTCTTTAGGATTATCTTATTCATTCCGTCGGCAAGCCGCCGGGGGGCGACACTGATTGAGGCCAACCATATTCGCGACGACAAGTTATGAAGCTCCACGTCTATCGGCTCTTTCTTGCCATTTATCTCGACCGATATGGGCGTCGTCAGCTCGCTCCCCGCCTCCAGCTCCAGACTCATCGCCAAGCCCCGGGTATCACTTCCCAAGACTTTTTCCTTTATGCTTCCGCGCCTTCCCGATGCGTAAGGTTGCAGATAGACCTGAGCGATAGCCGTGGGAACGAGCTCTATAGGGCTACCTCGCTTACGTCTCAGTTCTTCCAATTCGCGTTCTACCTTCTCTCGTTCCGACGTCGCAAGCTGCACCTGCTCACGCGCTGCCTTCGTTTCCCCGCGCTCGGTTTCAAGTTGCCGCTTTACCTCTTCTTCACGGTCTTGTGACGCTTGTATGCGCTCCTGTAGCATCCTTTCCTGACGCCGATCTTCCTCACTGCGCTGGTTTTCATTCAGGCGTGCTATTTCCTGATTGAGCTGCCGTCTCTCTACCAATAGAAAGACAATTCCAACAATCAGTAAAATGAATAAACCTGCCACTGCATACTGAAAAAGTGGCGAGCGTAAGCCAATAAAAGTTGGGAGTCGCTTCCATGGCGAAAATTCTAAAGCACCGGCAACAACTCTTTTTTCTTCCGCTAACTCGGCAATACGGCGCTGCAAAGCCTGCGCTGAGGCAACTTTCTCCCTTCTTTCTGGCGACGCTTGCAAGCTGTTTTCAAACCGCGCTAACTGGTCGCCTTCCAACTTTCCGATCACATACAGGTCTACCAAATCGTCCTCCAAAAGCAACACTTCATAAAAAAAATCATTATCCTCGAACAACTGCTCCTCGATCTTTTCCCGCTCGCTCGATATCAACTCGTGAAAGAGGTACTTTTCTATTTCCTCTTTTGATGGTGAATTACTTTGTGTCATCTTCGTTATGCACTCTTCCCCCGTCGCATAGTGTCAATGTGGGCAATTTGGTTACACCTTATTCCATGCGTCCAGGCAAATAGTGATGCACCTCTCCATTCTGTCTCTTAGCCGCGTTGCCTGAACCTTCAAGGCACCGCTGCTTTTCCCAAATCGTTCAGCGAGGCTCTTCCTTTTATCCTTGTTCTTCTCATTCTCTTTCGCATCGTAGTAACCAAGGATTAGCTCACAATCGTCCGGAGCAAGCGTTGCGAGGCATCGATCCAGGCATTCATATCGCTTATCCTCTTCGGCGGGTGTTTCCGGTGTGGCTATGTCAGGCGGGTCTTCTTCCAGGGATTCCTCATGTGGTTTTTTTAACTGCTCAAGCCACACCCGCTTGGCGACCCCGCGAATGTAGGAGTTGACGTTTTCAATAATTGTTCCCTCCGCAAGGTTCTTCGCAACGCGATCGAGCGTGTCATCGGCCAACGCATCGATTCTGGCACTATGGCAACCCTTCCAGGCGAAGAATTTCCGCAGCTTGAAATGCAGCTTTTCATACTTCTCACCGGCGCGTTCGCGATCCGAATCCAGCGCACTGAGAAGTTTCTCAAAGGCGACTCCCGACAGTCTGCCCTCAAATAGATTTTCCCTAGGCTCCGGCAACGATGAGTTTCTCCAGGTGAGTTAAAGTGGAAGGCATGGGGCGTTCTGGCATATGGGTTATTTCTGGCCTTGTGTTGCGGTTCCGTAGCTGAATATGGCAACGCTGATGACTTGTGAGCGCGATTGACTTCGAGAGAGTGAAAGAGCTTTCATTAGTCAAACTTCGAGAGGTGATGATTTCCGAAGAGCCTAAGCAAGATTCCGGCTGCTGTCAACAGCTTTGCAGTGAGAAAGGCTAAGTTGATGGAAGTCGTCAAAACACAGTGATTAGTTAATGATGCTGAGGGCGGGAGTCGAACCCGCACGTCCTTGCGGAGAACGGATTTTAAGAACGTTGGAGACCGCATCACCTAATCTCACCAAGCGATATAAGCCAGTATTTACGCGCCTAGTGGTCGTAAAAAGTATCGCTTTGGCTGGCTACCTATCAACAAGTAAGGCCACCATCTTGGCCCCATCTTGCGCGTTGGAGAGAGCATCGGATGTTGCCGCTGGAAAGAGACATTAGCCGCTTCTTGAAGGTTTGCAGCATGGATGGTATTGGCCTATCCAGGCACGGCATCATCTTAAACCCCTTGCCTTCATCAAACGGTTTCCCAGTCAACTTCGAAACCCGCCATCTTAAGTTTAGCTTGCAGTTCAACGAACTCTCGGCTGCGTTTCGTGCGATCTTCATCGATTGTTAACAGTTTCTGAGAGATCAAGTAGTCCTTGGCGCCGGTCATATTTGCATTGAGAAGATATTTAAGGACTTCAATTTCTAACCTAGAGAACCTGATTGCCTTCAATCGGTAATCAACAAAAGCCTCCCAGGCCAGCGGGCACCATTTGCTCACGATTTCATTTCCGATTACATTCGCGTAACTGCGAATTTCGAGTTGGGCATGCGCATCCATTCGCAACATCAGAAAGTGGAACAGATTGTGTAAGTCAATCTTCCAATACGCTTCGGTGTAGGTCGATAATGAGAGATCTTTGCGGGCTTGTTCACGCGCGACACCCGCTTCTAGTCGCTGATCGTATGTTGCGCGAATGTGCTTGTGAAGCTCGGCCTCTGCACGAGATAAATCTTGCCCGATCGCATTATCTAGGAAACCCGCACTTCCCTGTTTATTTGCCGAGGATTGGCTCCGCCATTGATTGCGGTCGGTTCTCTGAGCCGAATCAATTGCAACCGAATATCTAGTAGAGTATTCGTTCACACTCGCCGTCCGATGTCTAATCCATTGTCGCCAACAATCCATTGGTACTCGAACGTGAAACTTAATTTCGCACATTTCAAAGGGGGTAGTGTGCAAGTGCCGCATAAGGTATCGTATCAATCCGCGATCTTCGCTCAATCTCCTCGTACCCGCCCCATACGAGATCCGTGCAGCTTGCACAATTGCTTGATCGGAGCCCATGTAATCGATGAGACGAATGAACCCATCGTCGAGCACCTTAAAGGTATGGCCCAAAATATTATCGAGAGCGGGAACTGAAGCTTTGGTCAGAGTTTCGTCTGGCATTTCGCGTCACGCAAGTGGCAATTCATAGACCCATGAACTCCAACACGCGTCCGAATATTTGTCCTTATATGTCTCTGGAAGGGGGTATACCACGCGCACTTCCGGATTATGAAGCGCAAAAAGACAAGCACCAAGGGCCATTGGCTTGGTTCCCAAAGGTGCGACGTTTATGAATGTGTCGCCTTCGGCGGCAGAGGCCTCCTTCTTGAAGGCTGCCAAAAGATTGTAGACCTCAAAAGGATGATTAGCGCGCGCATACGCTACTCGGATATTGTGGTCGCTGACGAGTTTTTCGTTGGCGATCAGACTAATGTCTTTGAACTTAGGGCTATATGCGGGAAATCCATTGATTACGACGGTCTCTCCCGGCGAAACGTCTTCATTTATCTCTCGTGACAAGTCGCCGTCAAACCCTAGCAATATTATTAGTTTTCGCGCCGCGTCTCTTCGTTCTTGACCGGAATAGCCGGGAATTTCGATTATGGACAAGGGACCGGAACTGGTATGGAATGCAGTAAAGACTCCTTTCTCAAAGCTGTAGAATTGCGGCTCAGTGTAATACGCGTCAATTTTCAAGACACCGAAGCGCTCGCGCAACAGCTTTAGTAAGAAAAAGAAGTAAGGCTTCGTGAAGCACGAAATATCGACCGCAATGGCTTTTGTTTCATCGAAAGTGTTCGCTTCAAGTGCGGATAGACTAGAACTAGGATTCTTTATGTCGCAGTCGACTTCCTGAATATCTGCAATAGCTAGATTTCGATAATTGAATAACGGATTATCAGAACTCCGATTAGCCACCCTTTCGCGGTAGTTGAACAAAATAATTTTTGTGCCAGAGGTCGGACCCGCCTGAATTTGTGAGAGTATTTGATATGCTCTGCTATCCGAGCCACTCGATAGAATAAAATAATCCAAATTGCTGATCGGCGGGCCGTCAGCACTTACTCGTTCCATTCTGTATACAGACGTGCTCACTGTTCCGGGAAAAGTTTTCCAGAGGCTGAATCCTTCAGAATTCCATCCTTTGGTGTGTAGTTAGAAATAACCAGAGCTTTATCCGACATAAGATCTTCAAGCTGCTTCTCGTTCAGTGCTACGGACTTTCCGCCACGAGTTCTATAAGAAATCTGGAAACTTGGCGAGAATATCCTGTTGACTGCGTAAATGTCTTGAAGCGGTTCACCCGGTCCTGACCGGTGCATCGTTCTTTTCTTCTGAATGACACTCCACTTGATCGCTGCCTGCATAGCGTACTGGAGATTCTTGTCATTTAGAGCCTCAATATTAGTAGCAAACTGATTAACCTCCGGGTATCGAAGCTTATGATCAGCATGAAAGGCTCGAAAAATATTGCCAATTTTTTCGATAAACCGAGATATGGTTCCCCCGTAATCTTCGATTCGACTTATTTGTTGTTTCTCGGCGACCGAGCAGTCGCGAGCGGCTCGCGTCTGATCTTCACGAGAGATCGTGCCATTTTCCAAAAGCGCATCTCGATCCCGCCACTCGGCGTTAGCGAAAGACCTCCGGCACAATTCAATGAACTGACCTACGATGCCTGATGACAGAAATGAGAAGGTGTTGAAGCTATAATATTGCTTTTCCTTTCTGTAAATAGAGCATAGTAAGAACATCAACGAAAGTTTATACTTATCCACATAGTCAAGCCGATATTTCTTAGCGCGCTTCGTTTTCCTTCCGTCGAGAAAATCTCTCATCGCTTGCTGAGTCTCGTCCGCAGAAACGCCGCGCATTAACCAGATCATGTTGAGAAGTTCGATTAGAGGATTATCAAGACAGCGGACTTTCTCAAGTTCCTTTTTCGATACACCGGATGACTTGAGAAATTGATTAAAAACTCGATTAGGATCGTTCTTCACTAAGTCCCTTGCTTCTTGCTCCAAATCCTCCCGTACTGAAAGAAATTTCTTAATATCGACGAAGCCCGCCTCACGTAGAGTTCGAACGTGCTCAAGCCGTTTTTTGGCAATTTCGGCAAGGAACTTTGGATAATCGCTATTCTGACTGGAGATATCCTCGAAAACGACTTTTCGATATTCTCTGCCTTCCTTTATGAAGTCTTCCGTTCCCATCATGTTGTATGTGCGGAACCCTTCTAATCGCATTCCAATTCGAAACTTGATTTGGGGCTTTGTGAATCGCAGCAGAGCGTTGACCATCATTTGTTGATAAGTCAAAAAATTCTCATATTCATCCAACAGGATAATGATGTTCAGATCTCTGAATGAGTCGAAACATTGGATTATCAGATTCGCAATACCAAAACTTAGACTCTCAGAAGGGAACACTGGCCCGTCCGGCTCGAACGCCTTCTTATGAAACGTAACATCTCCGCGGTACGTGTCAATAAATCGTAGTCGTCTATCAAGCTCAGTTATCACCGGCTCCAACCGTTGTTGAGGTGACAACCGTAAGAGTTCGCATACCTTTGGAACAAAACAACTCGTTTCCGCTTGTTCACTGATTTCCGCGTCATCCTGAAGACGTTTGAGCGCCTCAAGATACTGAATACCAACTGTAAGCTCGAAGTAATGAGTGAATAGCGAGGCCCAATGCTCCGTGTTCAAATCGTATCCATCGAAGGATTTAAGTATGGGGCTGTCAATTCTGAAATAGAATCCGATTCCCTCGTTCCCTTTAATAATATCTAACGGTTTCTTTCGCTCCTTCTCGGCTCGTCTGAACTGTATTGGATATGACCAATAGCGGAGAAACATTGACTTGCCTGTGCTTCGCCCACCCATTAAAACGATATTGTTTTCTTCTCGGTAAATATCGGACTGCTTAATCTCTGAAAATATGTTGTATGTGAACGGACTACACCAATAGTCAAGGATAGCGTCTTCTTTCAATTGAACGGCGTTAACGCCGCTAAACGGATTTCTATATGAATCGCTCATCCTGCAGGAACCTTTTCCAGGTGTAATTCTTATGATGGCGCCGAATAACGGGTGTCCACTTTATCTGTGACCAAAATATTGGAAGGGTGTTATCGGGCGCATTGTAATAGAAGCCAAAAGCATATTGTCCGTCTTCAAAGCCAAGGGGGTGTTGGTAGATTTTTTTGCCGTAATGTTCAGCGAACTTTCTAAAAGGTTCGGCCAGTGATGGAAAGGCTGAAAAAATGTCAGACTTATCGCTGAAGCACTTGTCTCTTGAATCGAGTTGGATCGCAGTCACTACGTGCACGTTAAAGGTTTCTGACAAATACTGAATGGCATCATCTGTTGCTACCAACGTAAGCAGATACAAGTTCTTATTCTGTAACTGTTGCTCGTGCTTCTTCATGAAAGTAGCAATCTGACCTTTTGGACCCGCTGTTAACGTAACATCATCAATTGTGATTAGATTTTTAACTCGGTCGTTCACATTGTCGATCGAATAATTAAATAGGTGTACTGGCAGGTTGTTCACGTGTCGGAATAGATATGCTACAAAACCGCCGCTGCCGCTGACAGCTTCAGGTGAGATTATGTTAGCCGAAGCGAAGAACTCACTTATGATTTGCGCTGGGGTCTTTCCCGCGATAGTCGGATCCGTAATCAGTAAGTGCAACAGATCCTGATAAACAACTTTGCATAGCGCTTCAACCTCGTATTGGTTATAGAAGGTGAAGTGACTAAGTAACCATAGCGCCATTAATTTTTCGTGCTTAACGCCAAATACCTCACCCTGAAAGTTGGAAAGCCACGCGTCGATATCCTTCTTACCGAGATCATGCTTCCAGGCAGTAGAAGCCGTGTGCATAATAATGCTCATCAGATCGTCTTCTTCCGGGAAATCGCGGGAGTCTAATATTGCCTCAACAGTCATATATGAAATCTGCCTTTTGAGCCTTCTATGTAGTTCTTATCAGCCTCCACTGAAAGCCAACGTCTGTTCAGAGTCTCGCTAACTGCTCCCGTAGTATTGCTCCCCGCGAAGGGGTCGAAAACCAAGTCGCCCTGGTCTGTCAGGAACTTTACGAAGAACTCCGCGACAAAATTCGGCATTCTCGCGGGATGTGGAGTTAGCTCCTTTTCTTTACAATGTGTTAAGTAAGCCGACTGAGAGATGGTGTTGGCAGCCACGAGCACATTCGCGGGGATGGCGCCACCGTTGTCAGTGAAGAATGAGAGTTGGCCAATATGGTGCTCAGATGGTCTTAATCCGGGGTTGTACTTTTTGTTCTTGAGGAGCTTTTTCATCGACTCGCTGTATTCACTCAGAACATTCCTGTTATTGGCTTTCGGCTTCGTGGACTTGCTCATCCACCAGATGTGAGTAAAAGCATCCTTAACTCGACTCCGTTCGACATTCACCCACTGAACTGGGCTCGGGAGCCGGGCGATATTGAACCAAACGAATTGCTGACAAAGACTAAATTTCCCCTTAGTTTTGATTGCGAGCAAAGTCTCCAATGGCAAGGTTGACATTGTCGGATGATCTTCCTCCCAGGAATTTCCGACCTCAATGACAAGCGAACCATCTGGCGCAAGGTAGTCTTTGAGTGACGTTGTAATGGAAGACAGCCACGCAACGTAGTCTTTACCTGTGAGGTTGCCATACTTTTTTTTGCGATTTAGCGGAAATGGCGGTGAGGTTAGAATCAAGTTCACTTTGCCCCGTAGTTTCTTAAACTCTCGGGTCTTCAATATATCTTCTATCCTGCCTTGAACGCAGCTTCCTAACTTAGTTCGATACTCTTGCTTCAGTTCGATCATTGATACGAAATTCGCCCGTCTACTCGTTAGGAAAGCTAATTAGAAGCGTCGTCGATCTACTAAATCGACCGGAGTTGCAGCTTGTAATGAAGACGTTCGCAGACTTGCAGCGAGACCTTGGCGGCAACTCCAAAAGTTTCCAATTCTAGCACGTCATTAGTCGGAAAACCGAGCAATCTATCTTCTTTTGTTTGCAGTAACTTGACGGGCGCTGAGGCTATAACGATGAAAGAATGCCGAGATTTTGTCGCGCCTTGCCAGGAAACAGTTATTGAGTCGCGAGCGTTTCAATCTTGGAAAAGTACGCTACAACGATCTACTAGTACACGTCAGCCTTGAGCACCGAATAAACGATCTAGGGTTTCTGCTTGGGTGGCGCCAAAGCTGTTCCGATTTCAAAATTCTTTGAGAGTCCGCTCCACGAAAAATTAGCGGAACCGAGATAGCCCGTTCTTCATCAACAAGAATGACTTTCGCATGGATGAAGACTGGTGTTGCGCTAGTATCAGAGAGGATTCGGATTCTTTGCCTAATAATCATGCCCTCTTCGCCATCTGTTAGCGCGCGAATTGCCCTTTGGTTCCACCCGTCGCGGTCATCCACATCCGAAGTAACGAGTTTGATCCACGCTCTATTTTGAGCTGAAGCCGCTAAAGCATTTCGAAGTGAAACATCTCCCGCCGGCTCAACTACGGTGCAACTATCAATATGCGAGACCAGGCTGAGACGATTAACTTGAGGAGGAAGGGGTCTAAGTCACGAAGTCTTTTATGAAGTGTCGGCGACACGCGATTACGGTGGGATCAAGTGCACAATGGGAATCATTCATGTTCCACCCGGATCTTGTCCACAGATTACAATGATCTCTTTGCTCGCAAGCGCTTCGCCGCAGCACCGACTGCGGAAGACCAAAAGCCCTCTAGTTCGGCTGAGTAGCCAGGCACCTTTCCTCCAAATAGAAAGGAACGGCTTACCGTACGGTTAAAATATCCGCAGCCGAACTTTGGATACAGACACGCCAGACACGCTCCGCCGGATTGTGAGCAGACAGGATCGAATGAACAGTTTGCTGCGTAATCACGGGCGGAGCCCAGCCACTGCTTTAAATTTGAACGGAAGACCGAATCGATCCCTCCCAGCGTAAACTCGACGTGCGTCGATGCGTATAAGAGCCCTGCAGTGTGAGCGGGAAAAAGGTACTCGGCGAGTGAGTCTGCATCAATTCCCACGTAACGATGAGCCGTCGCCTTGAGGACGTGCGAAATAGTATGCAGCACACCGAATACTAAAGCAGAGGTTTCATCAACTGTTAGGCCTTCTTCACCCTCAAATGCTCTAAGTAATAAGTGCGATTCCCCCGCTTGTATTAACCGTCGGTTTTGGCTTAAAAGCCAAGCCGCTAAATGAACATCTGATGAAATTGCCTTTTCGGGAATGGCACTCCCTTTATTGACGGATAGAAACGCCGCCAGTCGCCATGGATCCAACTCATACATCAAAGCCTCAGTGGTATTTCGAGCGACATATATTGGAATCTTTCCCTCCTGCAATGTGTATGGCTGCAAGGTCGCGGATGTTGCACCATCCTCATCAGTATCACGAGGACTCGCGTAATACCTTGTATAACCTATACCCGCAAGTAGGATCGATAATGATTGGACGATTTGCAGGTTAATTAGTCCGAGGTTGGAGGCTAATTCACGCTCATCTTGCAAACGTTCAGCGGAGCCGTGTTCGTCTCTCGAACTAGCCTCTTTGATCAGTTGGTCGAGCGAAATCGCAGTCGCGCTTGGTTCATCGCGTACAAAAACATATTCAACTGTTTGCCGCGATTCTTTCCAATCCCTGGCATCGACGAGATCTCGAATTTGTGCAAGGTCGCTATCATAGGCAGTCCAAGGATCGGCACCAGCTTGTTGGGCACTAGCATTAATCATTGCGTCCACTTCCGTATTGTTCATGCCTTTCTGCAAAAGCATGGCGCGCATGGCGCTTAGTTCTGGGCTGAGTTCCGGTCCCGTCGGTTTCCATCGTGCCAAGTCATGAAGGTGACTGGGCGAGTACGTTGGGACTCGTAACACGGAAGCTAATAGCAGATCGGAGAAACGGTTATTATCCTGCCAAGGTTCTATGGCTTTCGGTTCAATATCCACCAAATCAATGGATTGCGTGTAATAGACCCGACTATCTTCGAGTAAAATCCCGCGTTTGGCCTTTCTCGGCACGCACTGGCACGATCGGAATCCGAGGCCCTCCTTGGCGTTTCTATATAGGGGAATGCCGCAGGTTTTACAGTACCAATACGATTCTTGGAAGCTTCCTCTATCGACAAGTTCTATATGATGAGAATGATGCCCTTGCGAAGAAATAAATACCGAATCGATGCGACCGCATTCGCAGACGTACGCATAAGGCACTTGTTTTAGAAGATCACGGTCTTTACAGTTACTACAACCTAATCGGTCATTAACTTGTCGAAGCTTATCTACGTCTTTGTAAAAATGAACGCGCCCGCACCGACGACAAGTAAATACGGTTGGCCAAATGCAATAGCTAACTTGGTATGGCTCACCAACGGCATACTTATTCGGAGAAATAATGGGATCTGGATATCCGGTTATGCCAACAGCCTTCCAGCGACGGAGCGCTAAAGATACGGCGTTTGCGAGGGCACCAGTGAGAGGAGTCGGATTACTAAGCGTGATGCTAGAGGTAAGACACCAGCCGCCGGTTTCATTGTAGCGAAACGTCGCACCCGGTGCGTAACGCCAAATAACCTGCGAGCGACCACGCGTCATCTCTTCTTTCATGTTACGGGTCCCCTTTTACCTTGAAGAAAGCCTTGTTACCAACGCTGCTGAATCAATGCTACCAAAGTCGATTCCCTCATCGACATCACGAAACGACGTAATCGGATTCAAGACATATTTCAAACGGCTCTCCAAAGTGCGGCCGATTGCGCCAAGAACATCGTTAATGGTTTCACTTACTTGTTCTTTAACATTTTCTATTTGAGCGGGTGAAGCAGGAGGGTATACCTGATCAACCCCTATGATTCGCTCGATAGCGTCTCTCAAATAATCTTGGTCCACGCAGGCTTGGTTACTTGCTGACGCCGGCTTCAAACCGAGTGCAACCAACAAGCTAGGTACGTAATCAAGCGGCTTAGAGATCTTCTTTGCCGCGAACAAACGCGGGCTTAAGTCACATAGCAATACGCCAGCGAGCAGTCCAGGAACTGTCTTCTGTGGCGCAAATGAGGCGAATCGATTTACCGCGACCGCCTCGATCAGTCTATCCATGTTTTCATGCATCGCCGGGAAAAACTCATACTGCGAGATCTCCCGAGGTTCACGAGCGTTGAAACAAACGAACACGAGGCCCGGATGAGATCGCGCAGCACGACTAGTCGCTTGAACGTATTCCGCATAGTGAGAGGGCATACCGCACATTAGCATCATGTTAATACGTTCTAGGTCGACTCCGTGACTAATGAGGTTGGTGGCGGCCACAAAGTCGAGACGTGGCTCAGACGTATCTTGCCGCTCACGTTCAATGCGATCTAATGTGGCTCCGATTTCTTCCATTATCTGATCGCTGGTAAGCAGGCGGCCCGTCAGCGTCCCAAGTTTCTGATCTTCAAGAAACTTTCTTTCGACTTGTTTCAATTTGTCCACTAGGCGCCCGCCCGTCGCCTTCCGCGTGACATAGGCCAGCGAAAGATCATAAAGACGTAGGGTGTCCAAAATGGTTTCGTCGCTTGCATCCGGTCGCCCCATCACATTGGCAGCAAGGCTAGGGTCAGCCGCGAGTCTTCGCAGTTCGCGCGTATACAGTCCGAACAATCGCAAAGATGGCTCTTCAATCGAGCGTGTGTGACTCAATACACCTACATAAAAGCGACGGTAGTGTTCTGGTTTGCTGGTAGCATAGAAAGATTCACCCATCTCCCACGCGGGCCTTGGGTATCTGACAGCATGGCTGAGGTAAATGTGGAAGGCATGAACATCGTACGCTTCGATAGTTGCGGTAGCGGCTAGGACCTTCGGAGGAAGAAACGCTTTCTGCCCCAAGTATTTCAACAGCCCTTCATAATGACCGTTGAACACGCCGAGTTCAGCCCGAAGCAAGTGGAACTCGTCTTGAATCAAGAGCGACAGACCCGGGTCCTTAATCGGAACCAGCTTAATGATTTCTTTCTTTTTGATTTGACAATTGGCTGACCAGCTTCCGCGCTCAACACACTCGTCATAGGACATATATCCGTGTCTAGGACATTGCTGTGTTACTCCTCCCACCAGGTGCGCAAAGTTTCGCTCTCGACCAACAATAGCCAGCTTGTCTATTGTGCCAACCAAGACCGAAGGTAGGTAACGATAGATTTCATTATCAACGATGCATACGGGCAGTGAACCCTTGTGGTTACCAAGCGTAATTGACGTGTTAGAAAAGCATTGTTTCTCAACACACACATGTTGCAGCTGCCAAGTTTCTCGACGGACAACAATCTCAATTTTGGAACCGCAGAAAGGGCACCTTCTTAGAAGACGCGCTCTCTCCCGAAACTCAGCACTCCGATGATAACGTCGCATGTCATCATCAGACAGACTATTTGGCGTGACGGTGTTGCCTACGAAATATCCAATTGCAAATGGATCTCCTACTTGAAGCCGTGGAATCTCGGCACGAAGCAAATTCAGGGCAGCTATCACTTTAGCAAGACGCTCCATTTGTTGTAATGAGAGCATCCGCATTGGGAATCTCATCCACGCGCAGACGCCGCGCTCTTTACCGCGGAGTCGGTCATGGATCAAAGCAACAGCAACGAGTCCCAAGTACGCTTCTGTTTTTCCACCTCCGGTTGGAAACCACAGTATTCCAACTTCATTGAGTGTTTCACGAAGTGCATTAGCGTATTCATCACGCGCTGCATCAGGCAGCTCTCGAACAGCTAACGAAGGAAGTTGAGACACGATAAAACCAATCTGGAAGAGTCTCCAAGCCCTGACCTTCCCGTTGGAAGCCTGCGCCAAACGAGCAAAGATACGATTCATCAATCGGAATGCGTCCGCGACCTTAGGATCGCGGCGCAGTGTCTCGATTCCCAATCTGTACCGCCTAACTTCATCGGCGAATTCATGTCTGTCTAAGGTGCAAGCATCCACTTCTTCTTGGTTAAATTTCCCAGGCGCTTCGTCGGCAAGGAACCGATCCCATTTCTCTAGGTAGATATCCATCTCACTGGCGAGATTTTCAAGTTGAGGCGTGGTGTCTTCGACGTCCAATTGGTCGAATTTAACCTCCAAGATCTCTCTGGTCCTGTAGTATGGCTGCCGGAAAATCGGTAGCGTGTCTGTTTGCAATCGATTTGGCTCAGTGTCCACCCAACGGGCGGTGCAGTTAATACCCTTCGCGATCATCACAGGCCTGTTTCGATAATTATTGGGAGCGAGCAAGAAATCGAAAGGAACTAGCTTCGCGTTTTCAACATCAACTAATAGGCCCGCGTCAATTAGAGCGCGTTCTTCCAGCTTAGGATCCGGTACGTTGTCGTCCCGCTCAGGAGTCCTGTTAGACAACAAAATGCGAACACGTAAGGCACCAGGCTCGATAGGATCGGGTGAACTGTCGACTTGAAGGGAGGCGGCCCAAGGTGGCAAACGTACCGGCTCACCTTTCTTCGAATGAAGCGCACTCTCGTACACTTCGGCACTGGCGAGTAACGGAGCCTCACCAATGGCGCGCTCACGCTTTTCAGGGTCACCCAAGTAATGCCAGGCATCCTTATCTGCCGCCATAGCAGATCGGGCATCGCTAATACTTGATGCAATCTCATCGGCACCAACCGAGACGCTCTGATGGTCGGCCTTGATTTCGAGGGCATAAGTAACCACTTTGGGACTAACGTCGTAACGGCGGAATACCTTCGGTAGAATAACCTTGCCAACTTGAGGTTGTTCTTCAGCCTCTAATTGATCGGGCTCATCACCCTCGACCTCGGGAAAGTCTCCACTTGTCTCGGATGTATCACTAGCAGAAATGTCCAGGCTTCCTGGATCTGGCATGGCCGGCAATTGAGATGCTGAGGTGAGTGACGGTTCATTAGCGCGAATCGTCTGTTCTCGTGTTGGAAAAACAGCGAAATAATGGCTCCATCGAGGCTTGATCTTAAGTATCACAACGTCATCTGGACTACTGGGCTTAACGCGAAAATCAAGTCCTATTGCCGCATTATTAGGAGCGGCGGTATCGATGATTCCCTTTTTTGCGGCTTCAATCACAGTATTTCGGGGCGACTGAAGAACTCCGGCGAAAACACTACGTATCGGATCCACATCAACCAAATCGGCTGAGTCACGACCACTTATTCCGTCCAAAACTCGATGCATCAAGTAATCTATTAGTCGCTGTTTGTCTTCCTCTACGATGGGATTGGTGGCATTTGGCGACATGCTCATATATCTCTCCTCGCCGATGGTTGGAATTTGCCAACTGATTGGAATGGGATGCGTTCATGTTGCTGATTAACGGAGATCACTTCGGCAAGATCGATAGTCTCAATCAATTCGTCGACCGGAATACCGAGACGATCCTCCAGCTGATAGGCGTGAGCGTCCACCGCGCCCTCAGCTACAGTCTTGAATGACTTGCGAATAGTGTTGTTGAGCCGCTGACCAATTGCTTGCCGAATACCGCGAATGCGTCGAAATGATCGATCGAAATCCCTTGCCTGACTAACCATTACTTCAACTCCGCTCGCGCGCCCAACGGCAAGGATCGATGAAATTTCATCGGGTCCGATTACGTGATCGAGCGCCCAGTGTCGAACGGTTTGTTCAGTCTGAATTGTAGCTCCGTTAGACTGCAAAGCACGTAGCATCGCACCATAGTCAGTTGAAAACGGGCCGCCAAAGCGAGCTACAAGTCGTTGAACAGATCGACGCCACGTTTGTCGAAAAGCCGCAAGAAATTGCATCTCTGGTTGATCCTCTGCAAGCTCAACTATACGATCGAAAAGTGTAATTCTGCCTTCCTCGTCCATCCGAAGGAGAACGTCACGCGGGCGGAGAAGATGCGGAACCATTCGACAAACATCATCAGGTCGTGTTGCCCTAACACACTCCACTGGGTCATCCGTAGAGAGCCAAATTAGCCCCAGCCCTTGCAAGCGAGAATTTACCTCAACACATAAACAGATTGAATCTTCAAGACTCGGTTTGATATTGCCTATCTCCAAACCTTCAAAGAGCGTCTCATCTTCACTAGTATCCTCTTGCCATGTCGATCTCTCGGATCTACCGACTTCGTCCTCTAGTCGCTCCGTAGCTTCACGTGCAGCGGTGAGTATCTGTTTTAGTTGAGAAAGATCTGTTGCGGCTGTCTGTACTTTTTTAGGAGTTGGTCTAATGGAAACCTTCGGTTTCTTCAACTCCAGAGCGGGGATTGTCGACTCGGTACCGTCATTGCCTTCTTCGGTGGTGACGCACACTTCGTTGATCGCCTGTACGCGCTTTCGTCGTCGATATGACAGTGCCTTCTCACCATAAAAATGTTGTAGTTGATTTTCGATCACTTCAATTTCGTGCGGGTACGCAAGAAAAACAACATTGCCTCCAAGAGACGCGCCAGCAATCCAACGATATCGCCGAGGAAAGTTTGCATTAACGAGAGACCTCGTGTATGCGGCACGCGAAAGTCGTCCAAACTCAGAACAACACCGTATGTCGATGTTCTGCAACCAGTCGGCTTCTTGGAGTACTTCTACTTGTAACCAACTCTCCAAGGCACGCGCCATAACACGGTCTCGTACCAAGAGCAGCACCCTCCCACCTTGTGGACTCGCTTTGATCAGGCGCGCGAGCAGACTCGGTATTACCTCAGCGCGAGGATTAGACTTGTTCAGCATCTGATAAAGATTCTCGAGTTGCATTCTGAGAGTCTGGATAACGGCACCCACTCCCTGAATGTGACGACTCCTAGTCCCCAGATAATCGATCATTCGAGAAAGAGAGGATCGCCCCAGGGAACGAGCAGTTTCCTCATACCACCGAACAGGCATGGGGATTTGGCTGAACATCGCTAAGAGCCATCGTGCCCGGTTCAGATCCGGGCTCTCAACTTTGGAATGCTCTTCGATCAACTTACCGATCGGAGCAATAAGTTGGCTTACTGATTCGCAGTTCGGGATTATTTCAATTTCATGCTTTCTTTCTAGGTATGAGCGGGCGTCCTCTGTCCGCCAGTCTACCAACAACTCCTTTTGCGGACTCAGATGCGTATTAACTTTCTGCGAGCAAGTAGCAATCGCTGCATGGTCAAAGGGGAGATCGATGAGACCATTCTTGGCAAGACTGGAGTATGTATCGGAGTCTCCAATCGAATAGAGGATAATTAGACCTGAGTTCCCTCTAATTTTGGTTGTCCAACTAACGAGATCTGCAGCACGAGTCGACCATCGTGCGTAACGCAAGTCCATGATTATGAGCGACGGCGTGAAATCAATTGATCGTGGTAGTTGGCGTCCGGCAAGGAAAAAACAGACGCCATTGCTAACGGAAGTGTCGTGATCGCGCTGCAGGGCAATAGCGTTCCCGTCTGGGAGCATGCGACTGCCCGGATAGGCATCATCTAAGGCATTTGACCGAACATATAGATCGCAGTAGCGACTACGCACATCGAGATCGGGACTTATAACTAAAACTCTTCCGTTGCGAGTCGCACCTTGTCTGCTGGGAGCCATCAGGGCGTCGTCCAAAACCGCCGATCCGGCAAGCAACAGAGGAAGATGTCGGCTGATTGGAGGTAAGCCAATAGCGAGTTTCTGGCCGGATGCCAGAATTTGACAACACAGGCCCACCAGGAAAAGATCGGTTGCGCCCAAGATCGCCCTCAGCCGCATACCACCTTCGCACGTCACATTCATTCCCGACGGTCCAATGAGCGCCATTGCGCCTAATTGATGCGAAGCATTTTTGGCAATCGTGCGGAGCCAACTTGGAGCGTCATCTGAGGTTTGGCAGATGGTGAGATCGACTTGCGCTTGAAGTTTTGTGAGACTCTCAGCAATCAACTGCTGTTCGCTTGTTTGCATGGCTAAACACGCGAGGTCAGACTCCCGTCCTATTGTAGGGCAGGGAGAGATTAACGGTATCAGTCCTTAGTTTAGAAAGACAATAGGGACACATTCAATAATTCTAGCGTTAGACGGCAATCGAGGCAGCCTGTCAGAGATTATCCACAGCCAGACGGCGACGCAACCATTTTCGCCATGAAATCGGAGTGTACGAGAACACAGACGGAAGCTTTAACATTTGGCTACCTTACCAGCACCGCGAGACGAACCAGAGCAAAGCTCTTGCTGGCCAACAAACAGCCGTCTACACTTGATCAACGATCACGACGACGTTAAGTGGCGGCCATTTGTTGGGCACAGACCATTCCGCCTTCTGAACAATTTAAATTACTTTGTTGGCGATAGCGCTGCGAAGTCCTGGAAGAGTGGGGGTATGTTTGACAAGAAATGGAATTGGTCTACGAGTCGATGCTTGGCACAGATCCCATCTATCTCGGACCAACTCCGTGGATTCGTTCGTCGTCTCTGCGGATGCGACGCATCTACATTGGGCTTGGTCGTACCTTACACGTGAATCTTGATCCGGGGCAACAAATGAGGTTAGCGAAAGTTAAGGCCGTCGCATCCACGCCACTTCGCGACGGCCTGACAGCACTGGTCACTCCCGATCGCGCCATCAGAATGCCGTGCCACCGCCGTTGTCAAAGGTTCTTCCCGGATTCGGTTCGCTCATCTTGGTTCTCTACGAAAAAGGTGAACTCGTTTACGCTGGACGCGTGGGGATTGGCTTCACCTTCAAACACGCAGCGATTTGAAGAAACATCTGAATAAGCTGCCTCCTGAGGCATCGCCACTGGCCGTTGGCCGAAAGACCCAAGTCTGCGTAGGCGCCGAAGTCGCTTTCACGTATAGGACTTCCGATGGTTCGATCCGACACCCATCACTTCACGGATTACGCGAGGGGCAGAATCCGAAAGAGATTGTACGCGATGAACCCACAAGCAGTTCACCGACCTAAACAACGAAAAGCGCGACGCAAAACTTGAACCTAGCCTTGACCGGTGGCGAAACTTCGGAAAGAATCTTACTCATTGGACCGACGGCAGCATGGCAAACGAGATGGTGACGTGGTTTCTGTCCCACCTTCCAACGATCGGGTCGAAGAGAACGAGGCGATGCTAAGTCGGATGTTTGAGTAAACTCGCACCCGTGCGCCGAGCGGCGCGCGCCACAACCGCAACTGTCTGGTCTGGAATACGTAACTCATGCATGAAAAAATCACACGCACGCATCAGCCTGACGCTATGGACGAATTCTTTCCCCAGGATCCCGAAGTTTTTCAACTGATCAACGACGAAACTGATCGGCAGTCCACGAAGATCAGGCTCATTGCGTCCGAGAATTATGTGTCTCGTGCGGTCCGGTTCGCAGAGAGTTCGGTATTCATGAATAAGTATTCGGAAGGTTATCCGGGGAAACGGTATTACGAGGGACAGCAGTTTACCGATCGACTCGAGGCATTGGCTCAGAAACGGGCCATGAGTCTTTTCGGAACGACGCATGCGAATGTCCAACCCTACTCCGGCTCGCCTGCGAACTTGGCAATTTACCTTGCGCTACTGGGGCCCGGTGACAAAGTCATGGGACTGTCGTTACCTCACGGCGGCCATTTGACTCACGGCTGGAGCGTGTCCGTCACAGGGAAGTGGTTTCAGTCCGTTCCGTACTATGTCAATCCATCGACAGGACGTGTCGATCTCGACGAGGTCCGGACGATCGCTTTGAGAGAACGTCCGAAACTCATCTTCTGCGGCGGCACGGCAATCCCCAGACAGATCGACTTTCCCGGCTTTGCGACGATCGCGAAGGAAGTCGGCGCCCTCCTCGTGGCGGATATCGCCCACATTGCAGGGCTGGTTGCTGGAGGCGCGCATCCGAGTCCTGTCGGTCACGTCGATGTCGTGTCGACTACGACCCATAAGACGTTGCGCGGACCGCGCGGAGCGATGCTTCTGGCGTCTCCAGAATATGCCGACAAAATCGACCGGGCGGTTTTTCCTGGGCTGCAGGGCGGACCGCACATGCACACGATCGGTGCCATCGCCGTGGCGCTTCACGAGGCCGACCAGCCGAGCTTCAAACGCTATGCTCACCAGATTGTGAAGAATGCGAGCGTGCTGGCCGAGTCACTGCTTGAGCGAGGGTTCAACCTCGTATCGGGAGGCACCGACAACCATTTGATTCTCATCGACCTTCAGAATCGGCAGGTGGGAGGCAAAGCTGTCGCCGGCGCGCTCGATGAGGCCGGACTCGTGTGCAATTACAACACCGTCCCGAACGATCCTCGCAAGCCGCGAGATCCTTCGGGCATTCGACTGGGTACTGCTGCAGCCACGACACGCGGGATGACCGAAACGGAGATGCGCCTCATCGCCGGCTGGATCGACACGGTGGTTAGTGCTGTGGCGTCGGGAGATCACGGCTCGATCGGGACGGTCAAACAGGCGGTCACTTCGTTCGCCAGGGAGTTTCCGGTTCCATGAGCGAGGATCGCAACCTCCCGGGCACACCGCGCGAGCCGCTCGACCAGTTCAAGCTCGCGGACTGGGAGAGCTTCGTCACAGCCATCACCGACATTCCTACCCAGCAGATAAGCACCGACGA